>SXGU01032191.1_pt1 | contig 43727 bp, 57 predicted proteins | sample 3174531 | NCBI WGS metagenome assembly SXGU01 (sample SAMN11356863, study PRJNA531348) | freshwater metagenome | isolation source: freshwater sample F1-140 | place: China: Fuxian Lake, Yuxi | collected 2017-12-25 | reverse complement strand
GATCGAGCCGGGCGCGCTCGGCACCTGGGGCGAGTTCACCCGCGAATGGTGCGTGCCGAAGGGACAGCGCTGGGTGGTGAGCGATCCCGACGCGCTAGGCACCTACCTGCGCGACCAGCACCTCATGCTGCGCCGCCTGCGCGCGGGGCGCCCGGTCAACACCATCGTCCATTCGGTGCCCTACGACGAGGATGTGGCGGCGGCGAGCGAGGAGCTGGCGCGCGCCCTGGCGCTGAAGGTCACCACCGGCTCGTTCGTCGAGCGCGGGCAGGCGGCCCGCGAACTCGACATGCTGGCGCGGCAGACCACGGGGGTCGCCAAGGCCCGCCACGTCGCGGCGGTCGTGCGCATCCTGCTCGCCGCCGGCACGCCGGTGATCCTCGCGGGCTGGCACCGCGAGGTCTACGAGATCTGGCTCGATGCGCTCGCCGAGTTCGAGCCCGCCCTCTACACCGGCTCCGAGACCGCCGCCGGCAAGGACAAGAGCAAGGCGCGCTTCGTCTCGGGCGAGACCAACCTGTTGATCCTGTCGCTGCGCTCCGGCTCGGGCCTGGATGGGCTTCAGGCGCGCTGCTGCACGGTGGTGTTCGGGGAACTGGATTGGTCGCCCAAGGTGCACGAGCAGGTGGTCGGTCGCGTGGATCGGCCGGGCCAGCCCGAGACCGAAATCACCGCCATCTACTGCGTCACGGACCAGGGGTCCGATCCCGTTATCGTCGGCATGCACGGCCTCAAGGGCGCGCAGGCCCGCGGCATCACCGATCCCCTCGCTGGCGTCCAGCACGTCCACTCCGACGAGAGCCGCATCCGCCTCTTGGCCGAGCGGTATCTCGCGGCGCTGCCCGCTGCGGCGGCGGAGTAGCGACGATGCCCGCCGTCCTGGTCCTCCTGCCCCTCACCCTGGCCGCGCCGGACCGCCCGTACCCGACGATGCAGGCCTGCGAGCGGGCGGCGCCGGCGATCGCGCGGCGGGCTGGACCAGGCGTGGTGCCGGTGTGCGTGACGCGGACGCCGAAACCTTCCCGATTCCCTTCACCCTGAGGAGCACCCATGTCGATTTTTGACCGACGCCCGCCCGGCGGAAAAAGCCCTTACGAGAACATCGGACAGGGCGGGGGCAAGATCATGCGGCCGGCCGAGAAGGTCGATGCCGGGCACGTCCAGGGCTGCGGCGATCCCGGATGCCCGATCTGCATGCCGAAGAATGGGCGTGGCGGCGGGGCGCTCATGGGCGGTGGCGGTGGTGCGAGGACAACAGCAGAAATCGCGAGGGAGATGGATCGAGCGATTGCCGGGATGTTCACAGTCAGGCTTGGCGACGTCGATATAGGCGCGGTCGAGTTCGTATCTGTCGGCTCTCGCATGTCCGACGAGACCCAGGTGACAAGCGAGAAGCGCCGTGCGCGCGACGAGGAGAAGCGCCGCCGCGGCCCCGTCGAGCGATACCTCCTCAAGACCCAGCACAGCGTCGCGTGGGACGATGTCGTCGGCAACGAGCTGGCGCGCCAAGCGCTCGTGGAGGCGATCGAGCATCCGGTGAAGCACCGCGAGCTCTACGCCCATTACGGGCGCCGCCCGGCCCAGGGGGTGCTGCTCTACGGCCCGCCCGGCACCGTCAAGACGATGTTCGGCATGGCCGCGGCCTCGGTGCTGGCGCGCCTGCACGGCGGCGGGGACGCGCCGACTATGCTCCACATCAAAGGGCCGGAGATCCAGAGCCCCTACGTCGGCGTCACCGAAGACACGATCCGCGCCGTCTTCGCCTATGCCCGCGCCTACCGCGCGCTGCACGGGCGCCCGCTTGTCGTGTTCATCGACGAGGCGGACGCGATACTGCCGAGCCGAGACGGCAACGGCACCCGGCGCGCCCTGCCATGGGAGGAGTCGAACGTCGCGACCTTCCTGACCGAGATGGACGGCCTGGAGGATTCGGGCGCCTTCGTCATCCTCGCCACCAACCGGCCTGAGGCGATCGACGCGGCGATCCTGCGCGACGGGCGCTGCGACCGGAAGATCAAGGTGGCGCACCCGGATCGGGACGCAGCGGAAACGATCCTGCGCAAGGCACTCACCGGGGTGCCGCTGGCGGAGGGCGAAGCGATCGAGGCCCTGTCCTGGGCCGGCGCCAACGCGGTCTTCGGTTCGGATCGGGTGGTCCTGCCGCTCGCCACCGACAAGGGTGCCCGCGCCCTGCGCCTGTCCGACATCGTCAACGGCGCCATGCTCGTCGGCTTGGTCGAGCAGGCCAAGGGCTTCGCCTTCGAGCGTGATCTCGCCGCCGGGGGGCCGCCGAGCGGGCTGCGAGTGGCCGACATGATCGCCGCTGTGGCGTCGGTCGTCGCGCAGAACCGCGGGCTCAACCACACCGGAGCGGTGCTCGAACTGGCCGAGCGGGACGGCTTCTCCGTCGCGCAGCCGATGGCGCAGATGGCGGCCCCGCCGCGCTACGCGCTCGACGATCATGGCGACGCGGTGCGGGTGCAGTGAAGAGCTCTCGGCCCACGATTGCTGTCAGGGAGATGAGCGGATGGCGGAGGAGCATAAGGGGCCGGTCAAGGTGACGATCTCCGATCCGGACACCGGCAAGGTGTTGGAGGAGAAGGTGATCAGCAACGACTACGTGTTGGTCACCGCGGGTAACCGGTACCTCAAGAGCATGCAGATCATGGGGCGGACGCACATGCTGGCGGTCGCCGTCGCGAAGCCGGGTCCGACTGATGGGCGGGGTTGAAGCAGCAGGAGTCCATGCCCCGAACCCCGCCGGTCCCCGACCCGCCTGCCCGCTCCGGTGATCCCTGGACGGACGCCGACGTGAAGCGCTGGCTCGTGATCCCGATGCGGATGCTGCGCGAGCAGGGCCTGATGGCCGGGGCCGGCGACGCCCTGATTCCGACCAACCGCGACACGCCTCAGGCGACCTTCGACATTCTGGCCTTCGCCCGCACCGTGCTCGGCAAGGGCTCGGACGAGCTGCGGGCGGTCACGACCTGGGCCCGCATCATGGCCGAGGGCGGGGACACCGAGACCTCGATCGCGGAGTGGTGCCGCGGCTGGGGCTGGAAGGAGCGCAGTTTCTATCGTCGGCTCAATCGCGGCATCGCCCGGATCGTAGAGGCCAAGAATAGGGTCGATTGTCGCTTCGTGTCGCGGCGGTGAAGATTTCCCTTGACGGTGTCAGCGGCGGCACGGGACGCAGGCTCAACCGCTGGATATCGTCCGGCCCATGGAGCTGCACCGTGCCTGCCTCGGCCTCTCCGACGACGACCAAGACGCGCGTCCTCGACATCGAGGCCGCCCTGCGCTGGGCCTACCAGTCCGAACTCCCCAAGCGGCGCGAGGACCGCGCCATCACGGCACCGATGCCCGCGCAGGTGCATCCGATGTGGCGGGCCGGCGCGTTCGGCGGGCGCATCGATTGCTGGAACCGCGATCCCGGCTTCCCGCTCGCGATGGGCGACCCCTCCCCCGACGCCCTGCGCATCGAGGCGGCCGTCGAGGCGCTCGACGACGCGACCCTCGATATCGCGCCCTACGACATCGGGCAGGGCCTGGGCGAGCACGTCGATCTCCGCCACGTCACCGCGATCACCCGCCGCGATGTCCGCTCCTGGATCGTCACCTACGCGCGGAACGGCAAGCGGCCCGATCTGGGCGAGGCTCCTGAGTTCGAGCCGGTGCGGGGCGCCAACGGCAAGGCCGAGATCTGGGAGACGGTGAGCATCCCGGCCGGCGAAGGGCCGGACGGGACACCGTGGTTCACGACCTTCGACCGGCGCACGACGGCAGTGCGGGCCGGGACCTACCCCGACGGGGCGTTCTGCAAGCTCCAGTGGATCCGCACGCCCGAAGACGTCGCCGAGGATCGCGCCCGCTACGCGCTCTGGCACGCGGGACTCGCCGTCCTCGCCGAGATCCTCTCCCCCGTCCTGCAGACGATATCGGTCACGGCTCCGGTCGCCGTCAGTCGCCCATGGGTCGAGCCCGAGCCCGCGGCCCCGCCGATCCGTCCGAACCTCGCCCCCCGAACGATCCTCGTCGAGAAGCGTCGCCCGGTCGCCCGCCGCGCCCCCGCCCGCCGGCCGGAGGCGGTACGGCATATCCCGCCGAGCGAGTGGAAGCGGCCCGGGGCGGCCTGACGCCAGGCGGGCCGCTCCAATCACACCACGAAGAAGTCGTCGTGAGTGAGCTTGGCGTGATTGTCGAGCACCGCGAACTTGACCGCAGCGGACCCCCCCGAGCCGTCCGCGTCGTAAAACAGTTCGCCGGTCGATTGCTTGTAGAGAACGCGATCGTCCGCATCGACCACGGCTTTGTCGAGGTTCTTGAACGCGCGCGTCGCGAGCGGGCCCGCGTCGAGCCCGGAGAAGATGCCCTGAACCAAGGCGACCGTGTCGTTGATGGGCGAGAAATCGGTAATGTGAGCGACTACCCTTGCGTCGAGCTTCGTCGAGAACATGAACGTATCTCGCCCGCTCCCGCCCAACAGGATGTCGGTTCCGCCTCTCCCGTCGATGACGTTGGCGCCGGCGCTGCCGATGATCTTCTGGCCGAACGCGTTGCCGTTGAGGTCGAGGCTCCGCTCGCCGACGGTCGCGGCGAGGCGCAGGATCTCGATCTCCTGCCCCGCGGCGAGCGTGGTGGACACGGTCGTGACCACCGTGTCCGTGCCCTGTCCCCTGCCCTCGATCACGACGTCGCGGACGTCGTCGAAGAGGTAGGTGTCGTTGCCGGCAAGTCCCGCCATCACGTCCGCGCCGCGCCCGCCGTCGAGGATGTTGGCACCCGCGTTCCCCTTCAAACCCTGGGCAAATTCGTTGCCGGTGAGGTTCAGCGCCGCCTTGCCGGTCGCGGACAGGGCTTCCAGCGCCTCGATCGCTTGCCCGGCCTTGAGCGCGTGGCTGACCGCGGCCAGCACCGTGTCCTGGCCGGCGCCTCGACCTTCGAGCGCCACGTCGCCCGCGTTGTCCACGATGTAGATGTCGTTGTCGCCGCGTCCGATGAGCGTGTCGGCGCCGCCGCCGCCGTCGAGGCGGTTGTCGCCGTTGTTGCCGCGCAGCGTCTGGCCGAACGCGTTGCCGGTCAGGCTGAGGTCGTCCGTGCCGCCCTCGTCGGTGAAGCCCAGGACTTCCACCGCCTGCCCGGCGGCGAGGGCGTAGCTCCTGGCCGTCCGCACCGTATCGAAGCCGCCGCCCGTGGATTCGAACACCCGGTCCGATGAGTCGCGCACGTAGTAGGTGTCGTCGCCGCCGCGTCCGATCAGCTTGTCGCCGCCGCCTTTGCCGACGAGCTCGTTATCGCCCGCATTGCCCGTGATGGTCTGGGCGAAGCTGTTCCCGACGAGACGCAGCGCTGCAAGCGAGGTCGATGAGAGGGCCGCCAGATGCTCAATCTCCTGGCCGGCGCCGAGCGTGTAGGAGATCGTCGTTAGAACGCGATCGACCCCGCCCCCCTTGGCCTCCAAGACGATGTCGCCGGGATTTTCGACGTAGTAGGTATCGTTGCCCGCATACCCGATCATAGTGTCGGCGCCGCGCCGACCATCAAGGGTGTTGTTGCCGCTTCCGCCTTCCAAGGTTTGAGAGAAATCGTTTCCTGACAGATTGATATCGGCACCTCTTGCAGACGAGGCTACACGAATGTTTTCCACCGAAACGTCGTTCTGCAGCGAGTAGCTGACTGTTGCCACTATCGTATCGCTGCCTTCACTCTTGTTTTCATACACGCGGTCTTTGATGTTATTTATGCGGTAAGTGTCGTTGCCGCCAAGGCCGCGAAACACCTCCGCTCCGGTCGTGCCGCGGAAATTTTCGTCGCCATTTGTGCCTTGATACCCGTCGACGATCAGAGTTCCTTTGATCCTCGCGAGATCGGCGGAAATCACGGCGGGCGTGCCGTCAAACCCAGACAGCTTGGCTCCGTTCAGATTTACCGAGGTTATGCTCAGATTTGGCGACCACTCATCGACGCTAACGGTGTATTTAAACGCCAAAAACTCGCCAGGCCTTGAACTCTCGTCGTCGTATTTTGCAATAACACCCGTGCTCAGGCTGAGCGTCATGCTCTCCACACCGACCGCGGTCGTTATTTCCTTAAGCCCAAGCTGTATGATCGCAGTGTCGCCTACGGCGATTGTTCCAAAACCATTTAAGTCGATTTTTGCACCCTTCGCTTCCGGCAAGGCAAGTTGCGGAATATTAGGAAAATAATACGCATCCTCCGCAAGTCCACGCTGCGTGTAGACGTTCCACAAGACCTTGGAGCCATCGCCCGAAAGTCCAACGGTTGTCTCTTTCGCGATCGAACTTGCAATAGTCTGAACTTCTCCTGTCTTGATATTGACGATTTTGACGCCAGTTGATGGCGCAGTATATTCTTCCCAGTCATTGTTTCTAAATTGGAAAATGGCGAATTTTTCGTCTCTGCTGAAGAATGGCGTTTGGATATATATTCCGCTTCCGCCATAGCTATATAGCTCGGTCTTGGTTCCAAGTATGTTGTCAATTAGATAAGTTTGTTGGTTTCCGCTCGGAAAATCGTACCAATCGTCAAGATAAGCAAATTCCTGCTCATCGAGCAGCGTGTATCGACCATCTTTCGATGTGATGGAAACCTGTGCCATGTCGCGCCCCCTGCGGCGCGCTCCTTTCGCGCCGTAAGCAGAGAGAGCACGACTTAAGGCTGCGGTCGAGGGACCGGTCGTGATTCTCGTTCGAATTGAGTGTGGTGTGGTAAGCGACCGTAGTCCGTGGCAACGGTAACGGCTTGCATCCATCTGGAACTTGCGGCATATCCCATCCCGCAAAGTTTTCTTCGGCTCCGGCGGTCACCCGCGCGGGGCCGTTTTCGTTTCGGGCGGTGCCCGAGCGAGATGGTGCGGCGGCGCTGAAGTCGCAGAAGCCCGGGCACGGCCCTCGGCCAGCCAGGTGGGTGACCCGCTGAGGCCCCGAGCCGGCGTTGCGCCCGGCCCGCATCTTCCCGAACATCAGGATCGCGAATGCAGGCGTGCTGGTCGAGCAGCGGCGCGGTGGTCGAATTCCGGCCGAGCGCGTCGCTCCGGAGCAAGCTCGCCCGCCTCTCGACCGGCAAGGCGCAGCAGCGTCGGCGCCGGGCCCGAGCCGCCCGCGTGTTCCTGACGATCCCGAAGCCGCGCCCCCTCCCGGCGCTGCCGCGAACCGCTTCCGCCGCATAGGCGTTGCCCGGGCAGACGACGGCCCCGCTTTCTGGTAGTCTCCGACCATGATGGTCCCGACGCGGAACGCTCGATGAGCGCCCACGCCATCGTCGCGCAGACGCGGTCCGAGCTTCGGGCCTATCGCCGACGCCATCGCTCCGGCGACCAGGCCGTCGAGCACGAGACTAAGGACAGCTTCTGCGCCAGCCTCGAGGGTCGGCTCAACGACCTCGTCCGGGCGATCGGCACGACCGACGGCCTTTCGTTGCGGGTCGGCGAGATCGTTCGCGGGCGCCGCGTCGTATCGGTGGTGACGCGGGACCGGGCGCCGGCGCGGCGGACCGCGCGGGGCTGAAAAGGCCCCCTCGATAGGGCGATTTCACCATACTCTTGAATATGGTGACAAACGCGCCGATCTAGCGCGAAAAGATCAACAAAAACAGGTGCTTACAGGTGGTTTCGGGCTCGCGTCGCGTGGGCCGCCTGAAGGCCCGGAATAAAATCCAGAGCGAGGCCCGCGCGGCGATCGCGACGAAGGCCGTCGCCTATATCCGGGTCTCGACCGAAGAGCAGGCCACGACCGGCCACGGGCTGGAAACGCAGGACAAGGCGGTTCGCGCCTTCGCCGAGAGCCAGGGTTACGAGCTCGTCGACGTGGTGAGCGACCCCGGCGTGTCAGGCGCGACCCGGCCGGCCGAGCGCCCCGGCTTCGCTCGCATCCTCGAACTCGCTGCGGCCGGCGCCTTCACAGTGCTGCTGGTCTACAAGTTCGACCGGCTCGCCCGCGAAATCCGCTACGCCGTCACGACGGTCTCGGATCTCGCTGAACAGCACGAGGTGGTGATCCGGTCGGTGACGGAGCCGATCGACACGGCGACCCCGATGGGCCGCACGCTGTTCGCGATCCTCGCCGGCATGGCGGAGAACGAGCGGTTCGCGATCCGGGACCGTACCGCGGGCGGACGCGTCGTGAAGGCCGGCAAGGGCGGCTACGCTGGCGGGCGGGTGCCCTACGGCTACCGCCGCAGCCCCGAAGGCGTCCTCGTCATCGTCCCGGAAGAGGCCCGGATCGTCCGGCGCATCTATCAGGAGCGACGGCGCAAGCGGACCCTGCGGGCCATCGCCGACGATCTGAACCGCGAGGGCATCCCCTCGCCCGGCGGCGCGGCGTGGCACCCGTACCGGGTCGGCTACGTCGTCGACAACCCGAAATACCGCGGCGCCGTCGAGTACCTGTTCCGCTGGACCGGCGCCGAAACCCACGTGCTCCAGCCCGGTGCGCACGAAGCCATCGTCGGCTGAGACCATGACCCTACCCGCCATCGCCTTCAGCGCCGGCCTTACGGCTTGGACGCATCTCGCCACCGGCCCGCGCTACCGCATCGAACTCGCCTCGTCCGCGCAGGACGCCCCGCTCTTCCTGGCCGCCAAGGGCGACCGGATCCGGTGGGTGCAGGACCGCGCCGCGGCCGAGACCTTCGTCACCGCGGACGCGGCCTGGGACCACGTCGTCTCCGAATGCCTCACCGACATCGTGCGGGTGCGATCCTGATGAGCCCAGCCGACCGCGCCGTCGACACCGCACCGGACCTCGAGCCCGTGCTGACCAGCGAGGAGGCGGAGCGGCTGGCCGAGCCGGGACCGAGCCCGGAGGCTCTGGCCGCCATCGCGGTGGCCGAGGCGCGGGAGGCGCGCCGGGCCATGATGCAGAGGTTTCGGCTTTGAGCGCCTTCGTCGTCCGCTTCGGCGCCGGGCTCACCGCTCGCCGCTTCCTCGCTCCCGCCCGCACCGAGGGTGAGACGGTCAACGGCTGGCGCCCCTTCGTCTGGGTGAAGAACATCCAGGTTGCCGAGATCTTCGGCTCGCAGGAGGCGGCCGCCGCTTTCGCGACCAAGACGCTCGGCCACGACCGCTGGGAGGTGGTGCCGGCGCCTTCGCGCGGCATCCCGACCGACGATCTGGGCGGCACGCCCGCCGCGATCCGCCTGGCCGCCTGACATGGCCACCGCCGCGGCCCTCGACCGACGCGTCGCGGACGCCCGCCGGGCGCTCGATGCCGCCCGCGATGCCCGTGAGGCGAACCGCAACCCTGCGACCGCCGCCGCGGTCGCGATCGCGCAGCAGCATTTCGACGACGCCCGGCGGGCCGCGGCGCGATGGGACGTGATCTGATGGGCTTCGTCGCGACTGTTCTGACGGTGGTGGGAGTTCTGGCCGTGCTCGCGCTCGGCGGGCTGGTCGCCCTCTGGTTCCTCTACATGCTGGCCGAGGGCTTCAAACACTGATGCCCCGCCTCGCCGCCCTCCTGTTCGTGGCCGGCGTGGCGCTCGCCGCCCTGCCCCGTCGCCGCGCGCTGGCGCCGACCGTCCTGCCCGTCGTTCTCGAGGGCGAGGCCGCCGAACATCTGGCGCTGCTGCTCTGCGACTGCCCGGCCTGCATGCCCTCCTGGAGCATCCATTGACCTGCTCGAAGTCCTTCGCCCTCGGTCGCTGGCGCGGCGCGATGGGCCGGCCGCTGGCCGTGCCGCTCGCCGACACCGTCTGCGACGCCTCCTACGTTGACGGGCACGAGGCTGGTCGAGCCGAACGCGCTGAGCGCGCGGCCCAATCCTGGGACTCGGCCCGCCGGACCAAGGGCCGCCGGTGATGCCCGACGAGGTGCTGTTCCTTGGCGAGGACGCCCCGCGCGTAGCGACCGCCCTGGCCTCGCACCTCTCGGCCACGCAGCAGTTCGGGGCCGGCCTGCTCGTCTCCGCCATCCTCGTGCTGGCGCTGGTCGCCTTGTTCGACCTCATCGATATCGCAGCGGGGCCGCGCCGATGAACGGGCTTCTCGCTGTCGCCCTGGCCTGCGCCGCGACCGTCTCGCCGCAGGACTGCACCCGCGACACCGCGCTCGACGTGCTGACCCAGCCCGTGGCGCTCGTCACCGAATGCGCCCAGGTCGGGCAGCTGCTTGCCACGCACCTGAGCCTGCCGGCCGGCGGCTTCCATACCGTGCGGTGCGAGCGGCGGAAGGATCGTTGATGATGCGCTGCCCCGCCAACCCATTCTGCCTGTGCCACGTCAAGGGCTGTGCAGAGAACGGCTGCGCAGCGCAGCGCAATTACGATCCGACCTATCGCGCTGACGCCGTGGTCGCGCCGAAACCGGTGCAGATCACCCGTGACATGCCTGGTCTGGCCGAGTGCCGGACCTGCCGGCATTTCGAGCCGAATTCGGCAACCTCTGTAAACGGCGAGTGCCGCATCGCCCGGCCTGTCGCGCGTGAGGATCTGAACGGCTCGGCCCTGTGGCCGAGCGTTCTCGGTACCGACCGCTGCGGCGAGCATGCCCGCCGCCTCGTTCCCGTCGAGGGATGATCATGCACACCGCCCGTGTCATCGCCGCCCTTGCCGTTGGCACGGTCGCGGGCGAGTTTTTCGCGTCCCCGCTGGCTCGGCTGCTCGAGGCGCCGCTCGGCGACCAGGGCGGGCTCGCCGCCGCCATTGCCCTGCCGCTCGCCGTCGCGGGCGTCGGCGTGATCTTCGCCGGGCTGACTTCGGCGCCGAAGCAGGCGCGCGACGTGGCGACCGGCCGGTTCAAGGCCAAGGCCTGATGCCGCTTCCGCCCATGCAGCAGCAGGCCCCGCGCTTGCCGCCGATCATCTCGTGGTGAGGACCGCCCTGATGCAGACCGTCACGGTGCTCGATCCGATCTCCGGGCAGTACGTCACCATCACGGTCGGGCGCTGAGCCGCCCAATCCCGTCGTGCTGACCTTCGACGCGTCCAGCCTCGACATCACGGCCCGCGCGATCGATCGCGCGGGTAAGCAGGGTCGCTTCGTGGCGGCCTACGCGCTCACCAAGTCGATGCAGGACGCGCGCGAGGCCGAGATCGGCACGATGCGGTCGGTGTTCGACCGCCCGACGCGCTACACGCTGAACGCCCTGAAGGTCACGCCGGCAACCAAGCAGAACCTGAGCGCCCAGCTCGGCTTCAAGGAGTTCGGTGGCACGCCGGCCTGGAAGTATCTCGGGCCGCAGGTCCGCGGCGGGGCCCGGGGCAAGAAACGCTTCGAGCTGGCGCTTCAGGCGGCGGGCCTCATGCTCGCCAGCGAGTTCGCGATCCCCGGTCAGGCGGCCCGGCTCGACGGCTCGGGCAACATGAGCCGAGGCCAGATCACGCAGATCCTCTCGGCGCTCGGCGCCCAGTCGGATCGGTTTCAGAACACGACGCGGCGCCCGAAGCGGGGCAACCGCAAGCGCAACCTCGACTACTTCGTCCTGCGCGGCACCAAGGCGGCCAACGGCATCTACCTCCGGGTCGGACGCCGCGCCGTCCCGGTCCTGCTTTTCGTGTCGTCGGCCTCGTACCGAAAGCGCTTCCCCTACTACGAGGAGGCACGGCGGGTGATCCCGCGGTCGTTCAAGACCCACTTCCGGGCAGGGTGGCAGCGATTCGTCGTAGGGGAGATGGGGCGAGCGGCCTGACCCCTCCCCGCGGGAGGGAGGGGGCGACCCCCACCCCCCCCCACCCCACCCTTTGGGTCCTTCCCAGGGGGTGCCGGGGTCGAGGGTAATTCGGACCCCACCGGTTCACCCTCTAAGAAATTTTCGAACCGGACTTTTTCTTTATGTCTGGCGCCTCAATCGAGGGCCGGCCGGTCAACCGCGCCGAGCTCGCAAGTCTTTGTGGCGTAAGCCTTCCGACCGTCGACACGTGGGTCGAGAAGGGGTGCCCGTACATCGAGCGCGGAAGTAAAGGCCGCGAGTGGCAGTTCGACTCCGCGGCCGTGATCGACTGGCGCATCCAGCGCGCGGTCGAGAACGCGGTGTCGGGCTACGAGGATACCTCGGGCAACGTCCCGCGCGAAGAGGCTGACCGCCGCCGCGCTGTCGCCAACGCGATCACCGCCGAGATCGGCGCCGACGACGCGCTCAAGGCCGTTGTCGCGCGGCACGACGCGGTCACCGACATGGCGGCCTTCTGCCAAGTGCTGAAGACCGGCCTCTCGAACATGGCGGCCAAGGTCGCCGCCCGCGCCACCACGATCACAGTCGCCTCGGAGATCGAGGCGATGGTGCGCACCGAACTGAACCGCGCCTTCGTGGCCGCCCGCGAAGAACTCGCCATCCGTTGGCTCGGGGCCCGCGCACCAGACCATGACGGCGACGCAGCGGATCAGCCTCCACCAGCGCGGTGATTACGCGGCGGGGCGCATCGCCCTGCGCGCCGATCTGGACCGGCTGTTCGACGAGGCCCTGGAGTTCCGCCCGCATCTGAGTGGGTCGGCCTGGGCCGAGGAATACGGACGCATCCCGAAGAGCACCGGTGCCGAGAGCGGCCCGGTCACGCTCTACGGCTACCAGCGCGGCCTCATGGACGCGATGTGCGATCCGTGCGTCCCGCTGGTGACGGTGCTGAAGGCGGCCCGCGTCGGCTACACACGGTTGGCCACCCTCGCGGTCGGCTACCACCTGCATCAGGATCCGACGCTGTGCGCCCTCGCGCAGCCGGTCGAGGACGACGCGGAGGAGTTCGGGGCCACCGAGATCGCGCCGATGCTGCGCGAGACCCCGGTGCTGGCGAAGATGATGCGCCCCGTCCGCAAGGGTGAGAAGCAGGATTCGTCCACGTTCTTCCAGCTCTCGAACGGCGCGCTGGTGCGCATCGTCGGGGCGGCGAGCGACGACGCCTTCCGGCGTTACTCGGCCCGGTTCCTGTTCGCCGACGAGATCGACGGCGACGGCTGGACGCCCGGCGCCAAGACGCAGGGCGACAAGCTCAAGCTGTTCTGGACCCGCGGCGAGACGTTCTACAATCGCAAGCAGGTCCGCGGTTCGACGCCGCTGATCGAGGAGACGAGCCGGGTCTGGAAACTCTGGCTGCAGAGCGACCAGCGCCGCTACTTCGTGCCCTGCCCGCACTGTTCGGATGCGGCGGGCGAGCTCGACGGCTGGCAGTACCTCGACTGGGGCGGCAAGGATTCGCTCCACGGCCTGAAGTGGGATCTGCACGAGGACGGTGCGCTCAAGTCGGTCTGGTACCAGGGCACCTGCGGCTGCGTCATCGACGAGAGCTACAAGGCCTGGATGGACGCCCGCGGCGAGTGGCGGGCGACCGCCGTACCGCGCAGCCCCGGACATGCCGGCTTCCACCTCTGGACCGGCATGTCGCTCAACGCGAACGCGGCATGGCCCGTGATCGTGCAGGAGTGGCTGGAGGCGCAGGACGATCCGCTCTCGCTGATCCAACCGTTCGTGAACCTCCGGCTCGGGCGTCCCTACCGGGCGACCTACGGCCAGGAGATCAAGCCCACCGCCGTCCTGGAGCGGCGGGAAGAATACGGCGCCGAGATTCCGGACTGGGTCTCGTTCCTGACGCTCGGCGGCGACGTCCAGTCCGGCACGAACGCCCGCATCGAGGCCTCGGTCTGGGGCTGGGGGCCGGGGCTCGAAAGCGCCCTGATCGGCCACTTCGTCCTCGACGGCGATCCGGCCGAGGCCGAGGTCTGGCGCCACCTCGACACGCTGCTGCGCCGAACCTTCCGGAAGGGTGACGGCACCGAATTGCGGATCAAGTCGGCCGCCATCGACTCGGGCGGTCACCACACCGCCGAGACCTATGCGTTCTGCACCGAGCGCCGGAAGCGCCGGGTCTGGGCGATCAAGGGCAAGTCCGAGGCGCGCGGCTCGCGCACCAAGGTCTGGCCCCGCCTGCCGTCGTCGAAGCTCGGCGCCAGCTGGTACATGGTCGGCGGCAACGCGGCCCGCGACTTCGCCTACGGTTCGCTTACGGTCGCCGACGCCGGCCCGAGGCACGTCCACTTTCCGGTCGAGCCTGCCGCGGGCAGCCGACCGATAGACGCCGAGTACTTCGAGCAGCTGACGCGCGAGAAGCTCGTGGTGCGGCGCCAGGGCTTCACCGAGTGGGAGAAGCCGAAGGCCGCGCACGAGGCCGGCGTGTGCTTCGTGTACGCCTACGTCGCCGTCTGCGGCCTCCAGGCGATGCACGGCCGCTACGTGGCCCTTGGGCGCGCGCCGGAGCGCGACGACGAGTCGGAGGACGATGCTCCGGCTGAAGCCGTCTCCCCGAAGCCAGTACCGGTGTCGGCACCGAGACCGGCGCCCGCCCCGAAACCTGCCCCGCCCGCGGCGGCCCCTGCACCGTCACGGATGAGGCGATCCACATGGCTGTAGCCGTCGACCACACCGCGCAGATCGCCGCGCTCGAAGCCTCGCTCGCTCAGGGCACCATGAGCGTCAGCTACGAGGGGAAATCGGCCACCTACCGCTCCTTCCAAGAGATGATCCAGATCATCGCCTACCTGAAGCGGCAGCAGGCCAAGGCGAACGGCCAAGGCCGGCCGGTCGCGGGCTTCGCAGGCTTCTCGAACGGCTACCGCACCCGTGCATCGGGCTACGGCTACTGAGATGGCGAGCGGCACCTGGGCGCCCCCGCGCCTGACCGAGCACGCGCCCGAGCCGAGCGCCCCGGCGCCGCGCCGCCGCGGCTACGAGGCCGCTGCCCCGTCTCGCCTGCGCGAGCCATGGGTGGACCGGTTCGCCTCGGCCGACACCGAGATCTTCGGGCGCGCCCGCACGCTGCGGGACCGCTCGCGCTACCTCGTTCGCAACAATCCCTACGCAGCCAAGGCCGTCGCGGCCCTCGTCTCGAACATCGTCGGCGAGGGCATCGTCCCCCGCCCCGTGACCGGCAGCCCGAACCGTGATCGCCAGATCCGCCGGGCTTTCAACAACTGGGCCTTTCGCTGTGACGCGAGCGGGCAGCTCGACTTCTACGGCATCCAGACCCTGCTCTGCCGCGAGATGATCGAAGGCGGCGAGGTGCTGGTCCGCAAGCGCCTCCGGAAGAAGGCCGGCGAGCGCGACGTGCCGCTGGAGATCCAGGTCCTCGAAGCCGATTTCCTCGACCCCTACCGCAACGGCGTGCTGACCCCCGGCACGATGGCGATCCAGGGCGTCGAGATCGACATCGAGACGCAGAAGCGCCGCGCCTACTGGCTCTGGCCGCAGCACCCCGGAAATCTCTGGCTCAACACCGGCGTGCCGATGGTCTCGGCCCCGGTGCCGGCTTCCGAGGTTCTGCACGTCTACGAGCAGCAGCGCACCCAGACCCGCGGTGTTCCGTGGGGCTCACCGGCCATTGAGCACCTCCAGCTGCTGGCCGACTACGAACTGGCCGAGATCACACGCAAGCGCACCGAGGCCTGCGTCGCGGCTTTCGTGATCAACGCCGAAGACGAGGACGACGAGGCGCTGGCGCCCGAGGTGCTCGCCGCCGATGGCTCGGTCTACGAGAAATTCGAGCCCGGCATGATCGCCCGGCTCCGCGGCGGCAAGGACGTGAAGTTCAACGCCCCGAACGCGGTCGGCGGCTACGGCGAGTACAAGGTCAGCCAGTTGCAGACGATCGCAGCGGGCTACCGGGTCCCCTACGAACTCGTCTCGAACGACCTGTCCAAGGTCAATTTCTCGTCCATGCGCGGCGGCCTCGTCGAGTTCCGCCGCCTGCTGCGCACCGTGCAGTGGCACATCCTGATCCAGATGGCGCTCCAGCCGATCTGGGAGTGGTGGTGTGAGACCGCCTACCTCGCGGGCGTGATCGACGCGCCGGTGATCCCCGTGCAGTGGGCCCCGCCGAAATTCGAGTGGGTCGATCCGATGGCCGACGCGCAGGCGGCTCAGCTCGCGATGCGCACCGGCATCCGCTCCTACCAGGATGTCGTCTCCGAGACCGGGCGAAACCCGGACGACGTGCTCGACGAAATCCACGACTGGAACACGAAGTGCGATGACCTTGGAATCGTCCTCGACTCGGACCCGCGGGTCACGAACCTCTCCGGGGTCCAGCAGCCGGACCGCGCCACGACGGACGGGCAAGAGCCCGAACTCTCCCGCCCGAACCGCGCCGGCGGACGACGCCAAGCGCCGGGTTCGGCTTCCGCCCGCCCGGCGGGACGCCAGCGTGCGCCCCGAAAGCTTCGATCCGGACGCCAACACGATCGAGATCGTCTGGACCACGGGAGCGAGCGTTCGCCGCTTCTCGTGGTGGGACGGTGAGGAATACGACGAGGTCCTCAGCCTCGAACCCGGCGCGGTCCGGCTCGACCGGTTGAACGCGGGCGCGCCCTTCGTCGACACGCACGCGACCTACTGCCTCGACAACGTCATCGGCTCCGTGGTGCCTGACACCGCCAAGATCGAGGACGGGCGCGGCGTCGCCACCATCCTGCTCTCGGCGGCGCCCGGTGTCGCTGACACGGTCCAGAAGATCCGCGAAGGCGTGATCCGCAACATCTCGGTCGGCTACTGGCTGCACAAGGTGGTCAAGACCGAAGCCGACGACGGCAGCGTGGCCCGCCACGACGTCGTCGATTGGGAGCCGCTGGAGATCAGCGCCGTCCCCGTGCCGGCCGATGCCGGCTCACAGATCCGGTCCGCAGAGGGTGAAGACGGCGAGGCCCAGTCCCGCTCGTCCTGCCTGATCGTGACCCGAAGCCCGGCCTCCCGGCCGAAGACCCCGGCCACCTCGGAGACCCCCATGGCCAATCGCACCCCGAAGACCGCGGCCCCGAAGGGCGCCCGCACCGCCAAGAGCCTGGCCGAGATCGAGGCCGAGAAGAAGCGCAAGGCCGACGAGCGCGCGGCCGCCCTCCGCGCCGCCGCCCGCGACGAGGACGAGGACGACGACAAGGACGAGGACGAGCGCGACGAGAACGCCGAGGAGGAGCGCGATGGCGACGACTCCGACGAGGACGACGAGGGCAGCGACGGCAAGCGCTCCGACGACGAGGATGCCGACGACGAGACCCGTGACGGCGACGACGACGAGGACGACGACAAGGACGAGCGCTCCGCCGCGACCGTCGCCGCACGCCGCGTCGCCCAGGCTGCGGTGAAGGCCGAGCGCGTGCGCTCCGCCAAGATCACCGAGATGGCCGAGCGCGCCGGTCTGCCGAAGATGGGCCGCAAGCACATCGACCAAGGCACCTCGGCCAAGCGGTTTGGCGAACTCGTGCTGGAACGCATGCTCAAGGACCAGGACAAGCGCGGCAACCGGACCGTCTCAGGCAACGGCGTCGAGGAGATCGCCGCCGAGCGCAGCGCCGGTCGTCAGGGCCGGGAGCAGCGCGAGCTCGCCGAGGGCGAGGCGCACTGGCGCCGCGTCGCCGGCAAGCCGGCCAAGGCCGCCTGATCCGCAACGCGCGCGGCCGACCCCGCGCGCCGCACCTCATCCTGCTGCGTCAGCCTGAGCGCGACGCGCGAGGAGACACCTTCCGATGACCGTCTTCGCGAACTTCCACCCGACCGCGCTCTACGCGGGCGACTTCCCGCGCGCGACCCGCGCGATCACCATCGCCTCCGGCGCCAACGCCGCTGGAGCCCCGCTCCGCCGCGGCACCGTGCTCGGCCGCGTCAGCGCGACCGACAAGTACATCCCGAGCGTCAAGACGGCGAACGACGGTTCGCAGGTGCCCGACGCGATCCTGATGCACGAGGTCGACGCCTCCGCATCCGACCAGGGCGCCAAGGCCTACTTCACCGGCGAGTACGCCGGTGAGGTGATGACCTTCGACGCTTCGTGGACGATGGCGACGCTGGAAGCCGCCTTCCGTCAGGCGAAGGTCTCGATCTTCGTCAAGTCCGTCGGCGCGGTCGCCTGACCGCCGACCGTCCCGCCCATCCGCTGATCTGATCCAGGGCGCCTCGGGCGCCTTTTCCATTTGGAGAACCGCCCGTGGCCGCTCTCGACAACATCTCCGTCTACTCCACTGCGTTTCTGCTCGGCGCCTACGGCGTCATCGATCGCCCGAACCCGTTCCTGTACAACCTCGTGTTCGGTATGGAGCAGGTGTTCGAGACCGAGGAGGTCTACTTCGACAAGGTCGAGCGCGCCCGCCGCCTCGCCCCGCTCGTGCATCCCGGCGATGTCGGCCAGGCCGAGCGTCTGCGCGGCTTCAACGCGGCCAGCCTGATCCCCGGCTACGTGAAGCCCAAGCACGTGATCGAGCCGAACCGCATGCTGCGCCGCCGCCCCGGCGAGCGCCTGCTCGGCGAGATGTCGCCGTCCGAGCGCCGCGACGCGACGATCATGGACACCCTGAAGATCCAGGACGACCAGATCACCCGTCGCGAGGAGCACATGGCCTGCCAGCTCCTGCAAACCGGCGGACTGACCCTGTCCGGCCCGAACTACCCGCAGCGCATCGCCGTCGACCTGCAGCGCAACGTCGCCCACACCGTCTCGCTCACCGGCGGCGCGCGCTGGGGCGACACCGGTGTGGACGCTCTCGACAACCTCCGCACCTGGGCCGCCACGGTGCAGAAGAACTCCGGCTTCCACCCGAGCGTCGTCGTGCTCGACCCGCTGTCGGCGAACCTGCTGATCAAGTCGCCCGGCATCCAGCAGATCATGAACTCGTTCCGCCAGACCAAGGGCAACGTCGATCTCGGCGGCGTCGTGGTCGGCGGCGTCGGTCGCGAGGCGAAGTTCCTCGGCGACACCGGTGAGTTCGAGTTCTGGGTCTACCAGCAGTACTACACCGCCGACGATGGCACCGTGACCCAGTTCATGCCCGACTACACGGTCATGATGTTCGATCCGGTCGGCGCGCAGGGCACCCGCCTCTACGGCGCAATCCAGGATGTGCGCGTCCTCAAGGCCCTCCCGCGCTTCCCCAAGAACTGGATCAGCGAGGACCCGTCCGCGGAGTACCTCATGACCCAGTCCGCGCCCCTTCCGGTGTGCGGTTGGATCGACGCGACCTTCTGCGCGACCGTTCGCTGACGCCGCGGCGGCGCTCCGGCGCCGCCTCCCTCCCTGAACGCAGGAGTCGGCGCCATGCCGCAGAAAACCATTGTCACCACCGTGACCGTCGGCGTCCCCGACGAGCACAAGAGCAAGTCCGAGATCCGAAACGACGCGGGCGTTGTGGTCCAGCCGGCGGAGACGGTGCTGAAGCACGTCCCTCCGGGCGAGCTCGTCACCCTCGACGGCGCCGAGGCCGATGCGATCGTCAAGCGCTTCGGCGGCGAGGTGATCGAGGAAATCGCGGACGCGCCGGCCAAGGCCAAGGCCCCCGCGAAGTAGCCCCGTGATCGATTTCGCGGCGCTCACCCTTGGCCCCACCATGGCCGCGTTCGCCCGGCCGGTGACGGTCCTGGCTGACGGGGCCCACCCCGCGTTCGAGGCGCGCGGCATTTGGGCGATCCGCCCGGTCGATGTGGCGCTGCTCGCCGAGGGCAACCTCAACACCCAGGTCGTCACGCTCGGTATCCGCCTGTCGGATTGGGAGCGCCCGCCCGCGCAGTTCATGCGGCTGCACGTGCCGGCGGCGGGCAGCCTGCCCGACGAGGGCGCGCTCTGGATCGACGACATCGATCCCGATGGCCAGGGCGGCGCCAAGCTGACCCTCAAGACGGGCAGGCCACCGCGATGACCTGCGACGCGAGCCGCCTCCGCGAGGCCATCATCGCCCGCCTCGACGGCCAGCCCTGGCTCCCGGTGAAGACGGTGCGCCGCCGCCCGCGGCCGCAGCTGCAGGACGAGAGCCTCCCGGCGCTGTTCGTCGTCTTCGTGTCCGAGATTGAGACGCCCGACGGCGAACCGAACATGGGCCCGCCCGCCTTTATGAACGAGGTGACGATCGGCATCTCGGTTGTCATCGGCGAAACCATTCCCGACGAGCTCGACGACCTCGACGAGGTGATGGACCGGATTCGCCGGCACCTGCTGACAGACCTGACCTTCGTGCGCGGCATCGACCGCACGAAGGCGCCCGACGATCCGGAGCGGGCCCCGCCGTTCGAGGCGGTGACGAAGGTGCAGCGCGGCTCGCTGTTTCCGCAGGACGGCGCCGCCTACGTCGAAGAGGGCCGGCTGGAGATCAGCTTCCTCGTGCGCACGGCCTACGAGCCCGAGATCCCGGACGACTACGACCGCACCGTGCTGACCGCGCGGCTGGTCGGCACCGACCCCGCCAGCCCCGCCGTGCGGCTGGTCATCGACCAAGCCCAATAGGACCACCCCGCCATGGCCGAGAACACCACGGTCGCCGTCGAGGCGACCGAGGCGCGCTTCCGCGTGCTCAAGCATCAGCCCTCCGGCCTAGGCTTCGAGGCGGACGGCACGGGCCGCTGGCCCGCCGACCAGTTCACGTTCCGGCTGCGCGACGAAGGCGCGATCCGCGTCCTCGAGCACCTGAACGACCCCGGCGTGCCCGAGGGCGTGGTGCCCGGGCAGACCCCCGGCTGGCCGGTCGATGCGATCTCCGGCCGCCTGCTCGATCTCGAGCCGACCGAGCGGGAGCGCCTCGCCGAGATCGCGCTCGACGCCGCGACCGCCCCCGATCCCGTCGCGGCCGCGGCCGCTCCCTCCGACGAGGAGTGATCCGCCATGGCCGTCACGCCCCTGAACTACAAGATCCCCGGTCCGAACGTCCTCATCGACCCGTCGCAGGCCGGCACGCCGATCAGCCCGAAGTGGGCCCTGATCGTCGGGCACCTCACGGCCGCCGGCACCGCTGCGCCGAACGCCATCGTCGCCTGCGGCACGCAGGCCGACGCCAACGCGCTCGGCGGTCCCGGCTCGATGCTGGCGCGCCAGTTCAGGTCCTTCTTCGCCAACGTCACCTCGGTGCCGATCTTCCTGTTGCCCGTGCCGGAGCCGGCTGCAGGCACCGCGGCCAGCGGCACGATCACGGTGGCGAGCCAGCCCACGGTCGCGGGCGTGCTCGCCCTCTACGTGGCGGGTCAGCTCGTCTCGATCGGCATCTCCGGCTCGGACACGACCGCCCAGGTCGCGACGAAAATCCGCGACGCGATCAACGCCGCGACCGACCTGCCCGTGACGGCCACCGTCTCCGCGGCGGTCGTGACCTGCACCGCGAAGTGGAAGGGTCTGTCGGGCAACGACATCCGCCTGGAGGACAGCTATCTCGGCCGCTACGGCGGCGAGGTCCTGCCCGCCGGGCTCGCGCTGACCTATCCGACCGGCAACCTGCTCGCGGGCGGCACCGGCACGCCGGATTTCACTTCGGCCATCGCGAAGGTCGGTGACAGCCCCTACAAGTTCGTCTGCCTGCCGGTCTCCGATTCCGGCTCCTACGCCGTGTGGGACACCGAGTACGGCTTCTCGCAGTCCGGTCGCTGGGGCCCCTACCGCCAGAGCTACGGCCAGATCTTCTCGGCGCGCCGCGGCGCTTACTCCGACCAGATCACGTGGGGCCAGACCAACAACTCGCCCGTGATCTCGCCGATGCCGTTCGAGCCGGAGAGCCCGAGCCCGGTCTGGGAATGGGCAGCGGCATACACCGCGCTTGCGGCCCTCTCGATCACCGAACACCCTGCCCTGCCGTTCCAGACGCTTCAGCTGCGCGGCATCCTGCCGGCGCCGAAGGACAAGCGCTGGAACATCACCCAGCTCAACGCGCTGGCGCAGGTCGGCCTCGCGACCCAGGGCACCGATCTGTTCGGCGGCCAGACCAACGTGCCGTCGATCCTGCGCGAGCAGACCGCCTACCAGAAGAACAGCTTCGGCCAGGCCGACAACGCGTTCGAACTCGTCACCACGCTCTCGACGCTCGACGAGCGCTACACCCGGCTGCGGCAGGTGATCACGAACAAGTTCCCGCGCCACAAGCTGGCCAACGACGGGACCAAGTTCGCCTCCGGGCTCAAGATCGTCACGCCGCTGATCATCAAAGCCGAGTTCATCAACGAGTATCGTCGGCAGGAATTCGACGGACTGGTCGAGAACGCGAACCTCTACATTCGCTACCTCGACGTGAAGCGCTCGGCCTCCGAGCCGAATACGGTCGAGGTGACCGATCCGCCGGACGTGATCAACCAGCTGCGCCGGATGAACATCACCGCCTCGTTCCGGCTCCAGTTCCCGATCACCGCCTGATCGGGCCGCCCCTTCCCTGACCTCATGGCCGGCCGCGTGGCGGGCCCTTCATAGGAGCTCCCGCCATGTCAGGCAGGATCGCCGGCGTCTGCTACGTGAAAGTGGACGGTCGGCAGTATGACCTTCGCGGCAGCCTGATCGTCTCGATCTCGCCGACCGAGCGGAGCGGCGTCGCGGGCCAGGACGGCGTGCACGGCTTCATCGAGATGCCGCGGGTGCCGTTCATCTCGGGCGTCTTTTCCGACACCGCGAACCTCTCGGTGGCCGAACTCGACGCGATCGAGGGCGCCACGATCACGGCCGAGCTCGCCAACGGCAAGGCCTACATCCTGCGCGACGCCTGGACGAAGTCGGCCCACGAGATCGACACCGCGCAGGGCCAGGTCGCCGTGCGCTTCGAGGGCCTCTCGGGAGACGAACTGCTGTGACGAACGAGACCGACGCTCTGGAGGCGCCCGTGCGCGACCCGCGCGCGATCACCTTCCCCTACGAGTTCCGGCTCACGAAGACGGTCAAGGCGCACGACGAGGACCTGCGGGTCCTGGTGCTGCGCGAGCCGACCGGCGACGACGTGCTGAGGTTCGGCCTGCTCGACGGCCTCGAGTCCTCGCAATTCGCTCCGCTGGTGGTCAGCCTCGCCGCGGTCCCGATGGGCACGGTGAAGAGCATGAGCGCGCGGGACACCCTCTCGCTCGCCACGGTGCTGAGCCGTTTTTTTCAGTGGGCGGCCCTGCCGCCCGGCTGATCGACGATGCCCTTCAGATCGGGCTCGCCTACCACGCTTGGCCGTTCTCACGGTTGCCCGGCGGCATGCCCGCCCGGCACCTGCGCTACCTCACCGAGCGCACGCTCGCGTTGATGCCCGCGGCGCCCGACGACGAGGGGCTCGATGTCTGACAACATGCGCCTCGTCGCGCGGGTCGAGGATCAGTTCACCGGCCCGCTATCCAAGCTGAAGCACGGCATCGTCGAAGTCTCCGACACGACGAAGAAGCACACCAGCACGTGGCGCAAGGATTGGGACGAGGCCCGCGGCGGCGTCACCCGGTTCGAGGGCGCGCTCAACGGCGTCACCCCGGTGCTCTCGCGTCTCGGCGTGTCGGGCATCGGTGTCGCGCTGTCGATCGGCGGCATGGCCTCCGCGCTCGGCGACTTCTCGACCAAGACGCGCGGGCTGAGCCAGACCGCCAAGGACATCGGCCTTACCGTCGATCAGCTGCGCACCTTCAACGCGCTGGGCGAGCGGTTCGGCGTCACCGCCGACACGATGACGAGCGCGGCGAAGTCGTTCGCCGGGCAGATGTACGAGATCAAGCGCCAGGGCTCGACCTATGTCGAGCTGCAGGCGATGAACCTTTCCAAGCTGGCCGAGGACCTGGCCAGTTCGAAGTCGATGGAGCAGGCGATCCAGCGCGGCATGGAAGGTCTCCGCGCGATCCCGGACTCCGAGGTCCGCCGCCGGGTCTCGCGCCTGCTGTTCGGCACCGACGACATCGGCCTCGTCGCTTCGAACCTCACCGGCACGGTGAAGGGGGCGATGGTCGAGGTCTCCCAGGCCATCGGCAAGATGGATCAGGAGACCGAGCAGGCGGCCAAGAACTTCCAGGCGCATATCAGCCGGATCAGCGAGGCGGCCGAACGGCTCAAGCTCAAGACGATCGGCCCGCTCCTGAAGGGCATCGTCGGCCTGATCGACGATGCCGAGAAGAACGGCCTGGCCGGCAACGAGCAGGAGCAGGCGCTCCGCAACCGGTTGAGCCCGCTCGGCGGCTCGGGGCCGAATGCCCGCGAGAAGCTGGAGGGGCGCCGCTCCTCGGTCCAGGGGCAGCTCGATCTCCTCGACAGGAGCCCCGACGCACCCGACTATCGGCGCAAGCGCGACCGGATGGTCGATGAGCTGAAGCGGGTCGGCGACGAGCTGGAGCGCCTGCGCCAGCAGGGTGGTGGTGCTTCGGTGAACCCGTCGAGTTTCGGCGGTCCGGCCGGCGGCGGCTCGCTGATCCACAAGGCGGCCTGGGGCGGATTCGGCGGGCCGCTGGGCGGCTACGGAGGCGGCGCGGGCGGGGGCTTCGGTGGCGGCGCGGGTGGGGGCTTCGGTGGCGGTGGCCATGGTGGTGGGGGCGGCTCCGGTAGCGGCCCGCTCGGTGTTGGTGGGCATGGTGGGTTAGGTGGTGCGGGCAGCGCCGTAGGCGACGGCAGCCCGGACCCGGGTTCGCCGCGCGGCAACGGTCGAGGCAACCCTCGAGCGGCGCGCACTGGCGACATGATGGCCTGGGCGATGGACCAGCTTCGTCGTGAAGGTGTTCCGGAGCAGCACCTCCGGCAGGCCGCCGCGCACCTGGTCGGGCAGGCGCACATGGAAAGCGGGCTGGATCCAAACAAGACCCACGATGGGGGAACCGGCTACGGCATTTATGGTGCCAGGGACCCGAAGGGGTGGGGCAACTACCGAGGCGCACGCCGCAGCGGCATGGTCCGTTGGCTGGAGGCGAACGGATACGCGCGAAATTCAGCCGAAGGGCAGATGCGCTACATGGTGCGCGAGGCGATGAGGGGTGGATACGGTCGCACTCGACGCATTCTGATGGGCGAAGGTACGGGCAACGTCGAGGCCGACACGAACACGATCACCCGCGAGTTTGAGGCGCCGGCAGTCATCAACCGTCGTTCCGGCGCAGTCAGCAACGCTTACCGGATCGGCCCGAATGAGAGCGCATTGCGGCCGAGCGAAGCGCCATCGACGCCAGTTACGCCCGCCAGTTCTGATGCCTTCCGTGACTATCGGTCTGAGCGAGAGCGCCTTGCCCGAGAGGGCAAAGCGCCGACCGAGGAAGAGGACGACGGCGTCACCTACGAGCACTGGAGGCTAGTGCGTCGGCCTGGAAAATCCACATCGGGCTCCGAAGGCGAGCGTCCAGGCGACGCGATGATGCGCCGCTTCTACGGCCAAGGTGGTCCGATGAGCGTGGGCAAGGGCAGCCTGCACATCAAGCTCGAAGGCGCGCCGCCCGGCACAAAGGTGAAAGCGTCGATGGACGACCTGTTCCGCAAGACGACCGTCGAGCAGGGCCGCTCACAAATGGACATGGCCTAAGGTTCAGGGTTGGTCTTCGAGGCGCTCTGATCGAGGCCCGCACCGGTGCCAACGCATGTCGGCCCCGACCTGTCCTTTTAGGCCGTAGCAGTAGCCGCGTTCGGTCAGACGTCCCACGATCTGATCGCGCTTCTGGCAGGCGCCATCATCCTCGCCAGGGGGCAATCCTCGACACTTGGAGTCGAGGCTCCGCACTTGATCAAGAAGCTGTCGATCCGTCGGCGACGCGGCGGCGTGGCCCGTCACAGCGAGCGCCAGCCCGGCGCCGATCAACAATGCACGCATAGGTTCCTCCGGGAGCCAAGCTAACCGACCCGCTCCGGGAGTCGAGATGTCCTGGCGCGACGAACTGCAACCCGCCTCGTTCCGGGGCGTGCCCTTCCATGTCGCGGCCAACACCCGCGGCGGCGGTCGGCGCGGCTTCACCTACGAGTTCGCCAAGTCGGAGCGTTCGCTCGACGAGGACCTGGGTCGCCGGGTCACCCGCGTGACGGTCACGGCCTACCTGATCGGGGCGTTCTACCATCGCGAGGCCGACGCGCTCGAGAACGCCCTGACCCGCGAGGGCGGCGGGCAGCTCATCCTCCCGATTCTCGGGCCGCAGCGGATGCGCTGCGAGATCTACAACCGCGCGGAGCGGAAGGAAGAGGGTGGGTTCGCGCTGATCGAGTGCGCCTTCGTCGCCTCGAACACGCGCCCTCTCGTCGCGACCGAGAACACGCAGGCCGCGGTGCAGGGGCAGGCGCAGGCTGCGGGCGACGAGATCGATCTCGCCGCCGGCAAGGATTCGGACTGGTACTCTCCGACGCCCGCCGGCGTCGGAGGACGCGGTGGGAGCTTCGTCTGAGGCGATGACCCCGACCCAGCGCCGCCTCGCCGTCGCCGCCCTACGCGCGACGCTCGACGCCCTCCTCGCGTCCGGCGGCGACCGCGCGGGCCAGCCGGGGGCCGATCTCCGACGGCTGTGCGGCGCGCTCGATGCCGAGGCCACGATCCGCGTACAGGACGGGGCCTTCTCGGCACCGCTGCGCGGCTGTTTCGAGACCGCGACCGCAGCGGGGGCGACGCTCGACGGGATGGACCGGGTGCGGCTCGCTGCGCTCGCGACCACCAATCCGGAAGGCGCCGTCCAGCGCATCGTCCAGACCGCGGTGCGCTACGCCCTCGTGCAGATGTGCCTCATCACCGCGGCGACGGTGTTCACGAGCCGCCAGGACGTCGAAGCCGCGCTCGCGCGGCTCAACGGCGCCTTCGGCCCCGCCGAGGATTACGCGGCGGGGCATTTCAACACGAGCGTCTATCGCGCCCTCGTCGCGCTCCACGCGGCGGCGAGCCGCGATCTCACCCAGCGGGCCCGCCCGCTGCCGCGCCTCACCTCCTACGCCTTCGCCGACCGGATGCCCGCACTCGCGCTCGCCAACCGGCTCTACGGCGACGGTGGGCGGGCGGGCGAGCTCATCGCGGAGAACCGCGACGTGATCCACCCGCTGTTCATGCCGGCCGCGGGCCGGGCGCTCTCGGACTGATCGAATGCCTGCGCCCGAGCTGGTCTGCGAGGTCCGCACCGAGCGCGGCACCTACAGGAACTGGACGACCGTTTCGGTCGCGCAGGCGATCGACGGCGGCTGGCAGCGCACCTTCGAATTGCGTTGCGCCGAGCCCAGCGAGGCGATGGTGCAGGCCCTCTCGCCCGGCACGCGGGTCGATATCGCGCTCGCGGGCCAGCCCGTGATCACGCAGGGCTACATCGCCCGGCGCCAGTCCGCCTACGACGGCAACCGCCACGGCGTACAGGTCACAGGCTTCTCGAAGGCGAACCTGACGACCCGGGCCTCGGCCGAGGGCGGCACCGGCCAGTACCGCGGCTACACCCTGGAGCAGATCGCCAACGGGGAGCTGAAGCGGCTCGGTCTCAAGTTCCGGCTGGAGAACCCGCCGGACGGCGCCAACGAGCCCTTCAGGCAGGTGATGCGCCGCTACGGCGAGACGCCCTACGACCTCATCTCGCGGCTGTGCCGTCAGCGCGGCGTCTGGATGTTCGCCGAGGCCGACGGGACGATCGTCGCCGGCTCGAAGGACGGGGCCTCGAAGGGTGGAGCTGGGGGCGGCTCGCGCGGCAACCCGGACGTGCCGACCTTCGACGACGTGTTCCAGGAAGGCGTCAACATCCTCTCGGCCAACTGCGACATGGAATGGCGCGAGGCCGCCACCTACGTCGCCACCGGCCAGCATCCCGGGTCGGACAACCTGTTCGGGCGGAAGGCCGCCGAGCCTTCGGCCAAGATCACGCTGCAGGATGGCGGCGTCCCCGGCCTGAGCCGCCGCGTGCTGGCCGAGATGCCCTTGTCCGAGAAGGAACTGCAGCTGCGCACCGCGATGGAGGCGCAGGCGATCATCGCGGCCTCGCTGCGGGTCTCGCTGTCCTATCAGGGCTGGCTCAGCCCTACCGGCAAGCTCTGGAGCCTGACCGACAACGCGACGGTCAAGAGCCCGATGCTGTTCCCGTTCCAGGGCGGTCAGATGAACCTCCGGCTCTGGAGCTACAACTACACCCAGACCCCCGAGGGCCAGACCGTCACGATGATCGAACTCGTGAACCAGATGGCCTTCAACCTCAAGTTCACCGACGGTCAAGCCCCGGCGACCTTCGATCCGAGCTTCACGAGCCCGAGCCCCGAGGCGTCGGTATGAAACGGTCGAGCACGCTCCGCACGGGCGGCGACGACGCGGGCCGCCGCGCCTATCTCGGCGTGACCCGCGGCACCGTCGTGACCGCGGACGACAAGCCGAAGATGCAGGAACTGACGGTTCGCGCCCGCTTCGGCGAGCAGTGGACCCACATCGAGCACTGGCACCCCTACGGCGTCAGCTACGTGCCGCTGCCGCCCGACGAGAAGGGCGAGGCCGAGGTGCTCGTCGCCTACCTTGGGGGATCACCGGATCACCCCATCGTCATCGGGGTGGCCGACCGCCGCCACCGCCCGAAAAACCTGAAGCCCGGCGACATCGCCCACCACGATCACCGTGGGCAGATGACCGTCTTCACGAAGGACGGGGTGCGCCACGTCTCGCCGCTCAAGATCACGCACGACACCGTGGACAAGGACGGCAAGGTCACCTCGTCAGTGGTGCAGGAGCCGTCCGGCAAGGTGACGATCACCAACCGCCAGGGCGCCACGATCGTCATGGACGGCCCGAACATCCAGACCAGACCGGGCCAGGGCGGCAAGCACGTCCTCGACGGCGACGTCGATGTGAAGGGCTCGGTGAACGCCACGCAAACCGTCACCGGCACGGAAGGCGTGATCTCGGCCGGACTGCCCGTGCGTACCGCCTGATCCTCGCCATCGCCGCACGAGCTCCGAGATCTCCATGGCCGATGTCAGGCTGACCCGGCGGGCCGATGTCCCGCAGGCGGTGACGTTCGATCTGCTGCTGACGCCGGCCGGCCAGCTCGACCAGACCGGTGAACTCGAGACCGGGGTGACGATCGCGCTGATGACCGATGCGCACGCCGACGCGGACGATGCGCTGCCCGACCCGCGTTCCGACGACCGGCGCGGCTGGTGGGGCGATGTCGACGCGGAGGCGATCTGGGAAGGCTGGCCGATCGGCTCGAGGTTGTGGCTGCGGGCCCGTACCACGATCCGGCCGGCCGCCGCGCGCCAGGGCGCCACCACGGCGCAGATCCGCACCGACATCCTCGACGCGCTTCAGCCCTTCGTGGATCGCGGCATCGCTACGCGCATCGATGCGGAAGTGGTTCGCGCCGGTCTGGAGCAGATCGAAGCACGCATCGTGATGTTCCGCGGCGACACGCTGATCTTCGAGCGACGCTACGCCGACCTCTGGCGCGGCATCGCCGTCGCCGCGCCGGGAGCCTGACGCGATGCCGTGGACGACGCCGACGCTCACCGAGATCCGGCGCACCAACCGCGACAACCTCGGCGCCTATCTGCCCGGGGCTGACGCCAGCGTGCCGAACAGCGCTCTGCGGGTGCTCAGCGACCAGAACGCCGGCGGGGCCTACCTCGCCCTGCTCTACCTCGACTACATCGCCAACAACGTCCTGCCCGACCGGGCCGAGACCGAGTGGCTCGACCGCTGGGCGGACATCCTGTTCGGCGGGCGCAAGGCCGCGACGTTCGCCGCCGGCTCCGTCCTCGTCACCGGCACGCCGGGAGCCGTACTGCCGGCCGAGGCCGTGTTCTCGAGCTCGGACGGCGTACAATACCAGGCGCGGGCGCTCACCTACGTTTCCGACGAGCCCACGCCGGTCGCGGTGGATTGCCTGACCGCGGGCGCCGTCGGCAACCGCGAGGCCGGTGCGCCGCTCGGCCTCGCGATCGCGGTCTCCGGCGTCGATGCCCTGGCCGTCATCACCACGATGGAGGGCGGCGCCGATCCGGAGGGCGACGACGCGCTGCGCGGCCGCGTGCTGCTGCGCCTGCGTCGCCCGCCGATGGGCGGCGATCAGGACGACTACGTGCAGTGGGCGACCCAGGTCGCGGGCGTGACCCGGGCTTGGTCCGAGCCCAACGGCATGGGCATCGGCACCGTCATCGTGCGGGTGCTCTGCGACGATCTCCGCGCCGGCAACGCGGGCCTCCCGACCGGCTCCGACCTTGATCGGGTGCGCACCTACCTCGACACGGTGCGCCCGGTCTGCGTGAAGGACTTCTTCGTCGTGGCCCCCACCCTCCAAAGGCTCGACATCCGGATCCGCAAGCTGTCGGTCGACACGCCCTCGATGCGGCTGGCGATCCAGACCTCGCTGCAGGCGATGCTGCTGGAGCGGGCCGAGCCGGGCCAGACCATCTACGCCTGCTGGGTCTCGGACGCGATTTCGGACGCGGTCGGAGATGGCTCGTTCGACCTCGATTTCGAGGATTCCGTGATGGCGACGCCGGGGCACATGGGGAGCCTGTCGCCGATCTTCGGCGGCGGGATCAGCTACCCGTGAGCGACGCCTTCGTTCGCCGCGACGGGAGCGACTATGCGCGCGCCTTCGCGGATCTGCTGCCGACGGGCGAAGCTTGGTCGCGCGATCCCGAGACGGTGCTGATGCGCCTCGTGCGCGGGCAGGCCGAGGTCTGGGGCAGCGTCGTCGATCCGATGGCCGCTGACCTTCTGGAGATCGAGACCGATCCGCGCAAGACGATCCAGCTGCTCCCGGACTGGGAGCGGGCCTACGGGCTGCCCGATCCGTGCGTGCAGGAGGCGCAGACGCGGGAGGAGCGGCTCCTCGCCCTGATCGAGCGCATCCGCGGCGAAGGCGGGCAGAGCGTCGCGTTCTTCTACGGCGTGGCGGGACGGCTCGGATACCGGATCGAGATCATCGAGTTCTCGCCGTTCATGGCGGGGGTCTCACGGGCCGGAGACACTCGGCCGCCCGGCTCGGCCGGACGGGACTACGGCTGGGAGGTCGGTCCGCCCGAGATGCGGTTCTACTGGCGTGTCCGCGTGCTGAATTCGCGGGTGTCGTGGTTCCGTGCGGGCTCAGGTGAGGCGGGCGTGGATCCACACGTCCGGATCAGTCTCGCCTCCGACCTCGAATGCCTGATCCGGCGCTACAAGCCGGCGCACACCGAGGTCGTGTTCGACTACTCGGACGTCACTGCAGGCGCCTGACGCGCCAGCCTCCAATCCATCCCTTCGATTCGCTGCCGAACGCGCCTTGAGCGCGGGCGGCGCCGCACGGCCGCATCTCTGGGCAGGTATCGATGAAATACAATCAGCCGTTCGATGCCGTCGATCCGAACGGAGACGCACCGTACATCAATGGAAATCCGGCCGCCTCGATCCGAGGATCAATTCCACCTGCGGCACAGATGGAATATCCGCAGAGAGAGATCGTCTATTGCATCAAGCAAGCCGGACTAGCGCCGTCGAATGATGACCTGACACAGTTGTGGCAGGCCATCCGTTTCGCGGTCAACAGCACGACCCCTTCGGGCTCGATCATCTATCGCGGCGTCAACACGGGCTCGGTCAACGACATCGTCGCCACGATGACCCCGGTGCTGACGGCCTACGAGGTCGGCGGCGTCTACATGGTCAAGCTCGACGGGGCGAATACCGGGGCGGCTACGGCCAATCTCGGTCCCGGCGACAAGCCGTTGCTGCGGTCCAACGGCACGCCTCTGCGCCCCAAGGACATGAGCACCCTCGCGGTCCTGACCTACGACGGGACCAATCTGATCCTCGCCAACCTCGCGCAGGAGATCGCACCGCCCGGCAGCGGCTTCGCGGGAGCGCAGAGGCGGTTCGGCTATATGGGTCAGGCTGGCCAGCCCTCGAACCTGACCGCGACCTTCGTGGCTGCTTATGCGGGGGTCGTCATCGCGTTCTCGACACTCAATCAGAGCCCGTCGAACGGCAACGCCTCCAACGAGGTGTCCATCACGGTTGATGGCGCGTCGCAAGCAGGCGCGGCCGACAACGTGCCCGGCGCCTCAAGCTCGACCGTCTCGGTCGCCGTGGCGCAAGGCGCGAGCGTGACCGTGCGGTCCAAGGTCATCCCTGTTTCGGACTCGACCTTCGGCATGTCGCAGTACCTCAACTACGTCTTCATTCCGGGTTGATCCATGCCGCACTATCTCCTGATCGACCCGGAGACGGGCCGCGGTTTCGGCTGGTCGAGCACCGATGCGCCGTTCTACGAGCCGGGCGAGCACGAGGTGCCGTGCTCGGAAGGACAGGCGTCCGACCCGACGGCGTGGATGCTGGTCAACGGCGCCCTCACGCCCGCTCCGCCGCTGCCGGACCCGCTGGATGATCTCGCGGCCTACGCGGCCACGGTGCGCTTCGCGCGCGAGGTCGGCGGCATCGTGCTCGGCGCAGAACGCGTCAAGACCGATCGCGAAAGCCAAGCCCTGATCGCAGGCGCGCACGCCCTGGCGCTCGCCGAGCCCGACGAACTGGTCGACTTCAAGGGCCAGGACGGCTGGGTCCAAGTCACCTCGGCCGGCATGATCCTGATCGGGCTCGCGGTGGGCCGGCACGTCCGCGACTGCTTCCGCCGCGAGAGCATGGTCGCCGCCGGCATCGCCGACGGCAGCATCACGACCCGCGCGCAGGTAGACGCCGCCTTCGCCGCCTGACGTCCGGGTCCAGCGCCCGCCACGCCCCTCACACCCCAGCGAGATTGCCCGTGGCGAGCCTTGACCGGATCCCGCTGCAGGCGGCGGATTTCCGCACGAGCCAAGCGACCGACTGGCTCGACGGCTTCCCGCTGGTCGGTGTGGCCGCGTCCGGCGGCGTCGTGGCCGGCGCCCGCAACATCGGCAGCGGCGGCCTGACAATCTCTGCCATCGAGCCGACCACGAGGCTCGGCGCGCACGTGGTCACCGTCACTGGCGTGAAGGCGGGCCAGACCTACGTCTCGGTTACCGATTCGCGTGGCGGCGTGACCGAGACCGGCGTGGTCGGCCTACCCTTCGTGGCCGGCGGCATCGGCTTCACGCTTGCACCGGGCGCCACGCCCTTCGCAGTTGGCGACACCTTCGCCATCGCGATCCTGCCGGCGCCGCTCGACCTGACCGGGTTCGTCTTCTCCCTGCGCGCGACCCTCGATGCGCGCTCACCCACCGTCATGCTGTCCGCCCACTCGGCCCCGCCCGACGGTTCGGTGCCGACGATCCTGGTCAGCGCCTTAGGCGGTGCCGTCGCAGTGCGGGTGCTCCGACCGGCGATGAGCCGGCTGCCGCCGGGTGACTACCCCTACGCCCTCCTCGCGATCGACCGCACCAGCGGCCTCAGCGTCCCCGCCTTCGCCGGGACGATCCGTCATCGCGCGACTCCCATTCTGCAGGACTGATCACCATGCTCGAGGGCAGCGGCACGTCCCGCTACGTCTCCGGTCCTGCTGGGCCGGCGGGCGAGAGCGCCTATCAGGCGTGGCTCGATGCCGGCAACAGCGGCACCAAGGACAAGTTCGTTGCCAGCCTGAAGGGCCGAGACGGCCGCGACGGTACCGCGGGTGCCGGCGCCTTCGTGAACCGTTCAGCCGCCGTGTCGATCCCCGATTGGCGCGCCGTCTACATCGACGATCAGGGCGCTTTCCGGTTAGCGGACGCCCGGGACGCCAATCTCTTCGGCCGGGTCATCGGCATCGTCGCCCATGGCGGCGCGGCGGGCGACAACCTGGTCGCCCAGAGCCTCGGCGAGCTCGCCGGCCCTGCCGCGGGTTTTTTGTTCGGCACCTCCCTGATCGTGGGCGCCGACGGCATCCTGACCCCCAACCTCGACCCAGCCGCAGCATGGCGCCAGACCGTGGCGACGGTTGCGGCCGACGGGCGCATCGTCGTCGCTCTCGGCGAAGCATCGCTGATCGAGACCGGAGACGTGCTGCTGTCGTCCGACGGCGTCGCCGTGCCATCCACCGAGGCGCAGGTCCGCGATGGCGAGGGCGACGGGTATGTCCGCCCGACCGCGCTGCGGCCCGTGCTCGACAAGATCCGCACCGACATCTTCACCCGCGCCCCGCGGCCGGAGGACCCGAAATACGGGATCGTCGCCGACGCGCTGGTGGCGCCCGACGGCACGCTCGTGCAGGGCACAGACCAGACGGCGGGGATCAACGCCTATCTCGCGGATTGTCGCGATGCCAGCGCCCGGCCGATCCTGCCGCGCGGTGCGAATGGCCTCGGCTACCTCGTGCTCGGTACCCTCACCGCCTATGACGAGGGCGATTACCTCGGCGAAATCATCGCGCCGAACTACGCGACCTCCAACCCCGTCGTCTCCGTCCTGCCGAACCCGGCCGACCTTCTGACCGGCACCGTCACGGACGTGCGCGGCTGGTCCAATCTGTTTCGGGGCACCGGCCGCATCCGCGGGATGGGCTTCAACCGAGCCACCTTCGCGGCGACCATCAGCGTCGCAAAGCCGGCTGTCGTCACCGCGCCGGGCCACGGGGTCGCGACCAACGATCCCGTCGTCTTCGCGACCACCGGCACGCTGCCGAGCCCTCTCGTCGTCGGCACGACCTATTTCGCCATCCGGTACAGCGCCGACACCTTCGGACTTTCCCTGACCCCCTACGGCGGAGCGATCGAGACCAAGACGGCGGGCAGCGGCACGCACCTCGTCACCGCCAAGACCTCGCTCAAGGGCTGCTACGTCACCGTCACCACGACCGACGAGGCGCTGATCGGGCGGGCCGGTGGTGGGGGCGACCGCATCATCAAGCAGGGCCAGGGCCTGTATATCAACAACGACGACGGTAGGACCCCGCACCCGCTCTACGCCGACTGGCACGTCAACGGTGGGGCGGACAACGTTGACCGCACCGCCACCGCCGCGGTCAGCAAGCGGGCGATCCTCAACCGCCGCACCCATGGCCTGGCCGTCAACACGGCGATCCGCCTGCGCACCAAGGCCAGCGGGGGCGCGCCGGGCGTGCTGCCCGCGCCGCTCAACGCCTCCGATGTCTACTACGTCGTCAACCCCAACTTCGCAGGGGCGAACCTCTCGAATTTCGCCATCGCGACGACCGCGGGCGGGACACCGATCGAGATCACGACGGCGGGGTCCGGCGCGCACAGCTACGTCCTGATCGCGGACGATCCGACCGTGGCACCCGAATACGCTGTCTCGATCACGGCGCCGGCCATCTTCACGAGCGCGGGCCACGGCATCGTCGAGGGCACGCCGGTTCGGGTCACCACGGCGGGCGTTCTGCCCAGCCCGATCGTCTCGAACGACACCTACTTTGCGGTGCTCGTCACGCCCAACAGCTTCGCCCTGACGGCTGGGGGTGCCTTCGGTGCCGGCATCACGGCGACCACGGCGGGGTCCGGCGACATCACCGTCACGGCATCGCCGAGCTATTCGTGGCCATGGACCGATGCGGCGACCACGGTGGTGGCGCAGCGCGTCCGTCAGCCGATCTCCATCGGCGGCCTGCGGATCACCTATTACCGCCCATCCGCGGACAGCGGGCTTCCGTCCGGGAGCCGCACCGATGTCGCGCTGGTCACGCGCTGCAACACCTCGCTCCACTATCAGCACGTTCGCAACTTGTCGGGCGTCCCCATCGCGCAGGGCATTCACATCGAGAACTGCTGCTTCGTCTCGCTCTACGACAGTTCCGTCGCGGGGCTGCTGGCCGCCGGCACGAACTACTCCGTCGCGCTCGGGGCGACCTGCGATGTCGATATCTACTCGACCAACATCACCGAGTGCCGCCGCTCACTCGATCAGCATCGCTGCGTCAACACGACGATCTGGGGCGGGTGCTGGCCCGACGCCATCGGCGCCCACTGGCAGTCCGGCACCAAGATCATCGGCGCCACCATCGCCGGGCCGATCAGCGCCATTTACATGTCGGGCGGCGATGTCACCGTCCTCGGCTGCCGCGTCCACTGCGTCTACAGCGGGACGGCCACGGCGGTGTTCGATCTGCGTGACGATGTCTATTCCTTCCCCGGCGTGCTGCACATCGGCGGGGGCACCTCCATCACGATCGATGTCACAGGCGCCGGGGCGAACCAGCCGTTTTTGTTCGACCTTGAAGGCCCGCGCACGACCTACGACACGTTCAAGGTCGCGGAGATGCCGTCGAGCATCACCATGGATCAGTCCGTCGTCGTCAAGGTCGTCGGGTCGAACGCCGACACCAAGCTCAATCTGCTGCGCTACAGTAAAAATTTCGACGCAGGCATGAGGCAACCGATCCTCGGGTCGAAGAACATCTACATCGGCCCCACGGTCGATTTCGACAGCGAGAACGACGGCTCGCCGCGTTGCGTGCTGTTCTACACCAACGCGCCACAGAACATCGGCGGGGCCTGCATCATCACCGTCGAGAACGTGCCCTCGCTCGACGTGCTGATCGTCGCCGGATCGGACGCGACCAAGAAGACCGGCCGCGTCGATCTCTACGTCCGCAACGTGCCGGGCAAGATCAAGATCGACGCCCGCGGCGGCGCGATCCACTACGGCGTGATCGAGGGCTACAGCGTCGAAGAGGTCAACCGGCGCTCGACCTATCAGGATGATGAGTACGTGCGGATCATAGACCGCGTGACCGGGGGGCGGACCAACGGGACAGACCGGCGGGCCGGCGTCAATGGCCAGACCGTGGCGTTCGTGCGCGACAAGGATCAGACCCTCGTCACCGGTTCGGGCACGCTCGCCGCCCTGACGCTGCAACTGCCCTCCACGGGCATCGAGGGGCGAACCGCCACCTTCATCGTGCAGCCTGCGGTCACGAACGCGACCTACGACGGCAACGGCAAGGCTGTCGCCGGCTCCCCACCCGCCGGACTGCCCGCCGGGTCGTGGGTCGAGTTCAAGCTGATCGACACGACCGGCTCCGGCAATCTGGTGTGGCAGTACCGGCCCTAGCCGCTGCTCATCACGACGCAACTCCTCCCAGATTTTCTTCAAGAGGCGCTGATGGGCGATCTCAAGCTGCGCGTCGTCCTCGACGATGGCAGGCCCGCCGACCGTTCCGTGGCGGCCGTGCTCGGCCCGGCCCTCGGCGTCGTACCGGTCTTGCTCGGCGACGGCACCAGCGCTCCCCTCTTCGATGTCTTGGCGCGGTTGTTCGAGGGCTTGGCCGCGCCGGTGCCGCCCCGGCGTTTCAGCCAAGCGGACGGCACCCTCACGGACGGCCAGACGGTGTTCGCGATCCCCGGCGGGTATACGCCGGGCCTCGTGACCGTTTACCGGAACGGCTTGATCGTCCCGGCCAGCGGCTACGCGGCTACGAACGGCACCTCGATTACGCTGACCGATCCGGTGGCGAGCGATGATGTCATCGATGTCCGGGCCTTCCTGAGCAGCGGCGCATTCAACTATCTGCCAGCCCCGCACACACACGCGCTCGCCGATGTGGTGGGGCTTGCGACCGCTCTGGCCGAGAAGGCGTCGATCGCCCCGCAGATCGTGCAGGATGTCGATGCGACGGTTGCGCCAACGACGGCTTATGTCGGTATCAGAGCCCTGACGGCGTCCCGCACGATTAGCCTTCCGTCCGCGACCAGCTACCCGACCGGCCAGCCCCTCTACATCGCCGATGAGAGCGGTGCCTGCTCGGACACGAGGCGGATCATCATCGCCGCAGCGGGTTCCGACACGATCGCTGGGCAGCCCTCTTTGGCGCTGGCTTCTCCATACCAAAAACTCACGCTTCACTCGAACGGCTCGAACCTGTGGACCTACGCATGATCCGGTTCGCCCGCTTCCTCTTCCTTGTGAGGAATACGATGCCCGTCGCTAAAGCCCGGCGCGCTCTGATCGCGCGCGGCGCCGCCCTCATGGCCGCTCTCATGCCCACGGCGGCAATGGCGCAGGCCTTGCCGTCCCGGCCCTCCTACCTTGATCTCCAGAGCGGCGGCATCCGCTGCGCGCCGGGCGCCACCTGTGACGGCTCGCCCCTCAAGGCCGGACCGCCCGGCGGCGTCCTGCGCAGTCTTGCCGACCGCGCCGCCGAGAGCACGAACGTGCTCGATCTCGGCGCTGACCGGACGGGCGCGCAGCCCAGCATCAATGCCATCAAGGCAGCGATCGCGAGGGCCAGCGCCAGCGCCGTCGCTTCCGAGGTCCGCCTGCCGGCGGGCCGCTACGTGCTCACCCGCGCGACCGGGCGTCTCGATCCGGCCTCACACGTGACCCTTCGCGGCGCCGGCATGGGCCGCACCGTCATCGTCTGTGACGATACGGGCAATGTCGCAGACTGCATCGGCAACGCCACCGGGACCGGCGCGACGTTCAATCCGGTCGAGGACTTCCACCTGCGCGACCTCACCATCGAGGGGCGCGGCGAGGCGGATCGCACGATCGGGTCGCAGACCCTGCGGATCGGTCGATGCACGCAGTGCTCGGTCGAGGGCGTCGAAGTCCGCAACAGCCGCTTCATGGGCCTAGTGTTCCACGAGTCGGATGGCGTCACCATCCGCGGCAACCGCGTCTATCGATCGAACCGCGACGGCATCGCCGTCTGGGACACGTCCAACGCCATCATCGCCGACAACACCATCGTCGGGGCCAACGACGATGCGATCTCGGCTCATGTGAGCGAGGGCGTGGCGGTGCCGGTGCGCTCAGGTCTCGTCATTACCAATAACACCATCACCGAGAGCCAGGGCATCCGCGTGCTCGGCGCCAAGGCAACCGTCATCACAGGTAACGTCCTGCGCCGGATCATGGCCCACGGCATCTCGGTCGAGGCCAACGACACCTTGCAGGGTATGACATCCCCCTTTGCCGTCAACGTGAGCGGCAACGTCATCACCGATGTTTTCCGGCGGATCGAGAGCCCCGCGCTCAATCAGGATCAGTACTACATCTACGTCTCGGGTGGGCCGCGCACGCCGGGTTCGGGCGCCTCCGCGCCGGGCATGCCGGTCGCCGGCACGGGCACCGTGACGCCGCTGTTCGGCACGAACGGGATCAGTCCGTTCTACGCCAACGAGAACAACAAGCCGACCGTCAACGCGACGCCCGGCGGGCACTGGATCGACGTGAGCGGCAACACGCTGGTCCGCACCCTCCCGGAGGTCACGGCCTACGCGAATTGGGGCTTCGGCCCGTCGCTGTTCGTGGGCTCGGCCGGGGCCGGTCGCCTGTTCGCCGGGGCGGTGCCCGAGGACAACCTCCGCACCATCCCGATCAAGGTCGGCCCGACCCTGCGCAACAGCCGCATCGCCGACAACACCATCGCCACGGGCGGCCGGTTCGGCATCCACTTCGTCGAGCGCTTCGGAGCCTCGAAGCCGCTCGACTACGATGGCCTGCTCATCGAGGGGAACAAGATCAGCGACTTCCGGGACGCGGCGATCTGGGGGGCGCCGACTGACACGGCGCAGCGGATCACGATCCGCAACAACGAGTTCGACGGTGACCCGCGGTTCGTCCACGCCAATCGCGGCGCTGGCGGCAAGTGGACCAACGCCGACAACAAGCCGATCGGTGTCTACACGGGCGGCTTCCGCGGGCTGGTCCACCACGGCAACAGCTACCGCAACCTGTTCCAGCCGGTGGCCGGCACGGACAACCCGACGCTGGGCGGCAATGTCATCTACGCCGACCCGGTTGCGGTGGGCGGAAGCTTGGACAACCGCGGCGTGACCGTGATCCCCGACGCCGCGCTGTGGACCGTGATCGTCGAGGACAGCGATCCCGGCTCGGCGACCTATGGACAGGTCAAGACGAGCCCTGTCCTGGCCGCGACGGCGCAGCCGACGACCGGCACTTACGTGGCGGGGCACTACGTCCGCAATGCGCTGCCAAGCGTCAGCGGCGGCAAGCTGCTGCTGGGCTGGACGCGTCTGACGACGGGCGCCGGACACGTCGCCGGCACCGATTGGTCCCCCCTCTACGCCACCGCCAACTGATCGATCCGCGCCCGACCTCGGTCGGTTGATTGGAGCTGAATCGCCGGATGCAACCTACGGGCTTCCGTGGGGGCCCAGCCGCCCCCTCGTCCTGATCGGCGGGGACCAGCGCGAGCTTCCCGTCGGCGACACGCTGCCCGGACCCGCCTTCTTCTCCGGAACCGCGACCCTTCCGGCCTTGAGCTTGGTCGGCCTTGCCGGTGTCACGACCTTCACGGTGACCCCCGTCGTCGCCGGTGACGTGCTCGCGGCTGGCGAATGTATCGCGGTTACGCCCGCCGCGCGCCTGCCCGGCGGCCTCAACATTGCCTACGCGCTCGCCGTCGGCGCGAACCAAGTCGAGATCGGCCTCACCGCGACGCTCGCCGTCGGCCTCTCGACCATGACCTTCAAGGTCTGCGCGCTGCGCTGACGCTCCCTCACCTCGGAGACCCCCATGACCTCGTCCCCCGACGCGGGCGCGTTCGCGCGCCTGCGAGCGGCCGGCTTCGTCTGCGCCGCCGCCCGCCTCACCGACTACGACCTGCCCCGGATCGGCCACACCATCCGGGTCGGCGAGGACGAAATCCACGCCGTCATGGAGGTCGAGGCTTCGGGCGGAGGCTTCGATCGGCTCAAGCGGCCGAAGATGCTGTTCGAGCCGCACGTGTTCTGGCGCAACCTCTCGGGCGCCGCCCGCACCCGCGCCGCCTCACTCGGTCTTGCCTACGCCGCATGGAAGCCGGGCGCCTACCCGACCGACAGCTATCCCCGCCTCGCGCAGGCGCTCGCGATCGACGAGGCCGCGGCGCTCAAGTCCTGCTCCTGGGGGCTGGGCCAGATCCTCGGCGAGAACCACAAGGCGGCCGGCTACCCGACCCCGCAGGCGATGGTGCTGGCGTTCTGCGAGCGCGGCGAGGCCGAGCACCTCGCGGCCATGGTTCGCTTCATCGTCGACAAGGGGCTCGACGACGACCTGCGCCGGCACGACTGGGCCGGGTTCGCGAAGGGCTACAATGGCGCGTCCTACGCCAAGCACGGCTACCACACCAAGCTCGCGGCGGCCTTCGCGAAGTGGTCGAGGATCAAGGACACGCCGTGGTCGCCGGGCATGGGCGAACCCGTGGTCGATCCGCTGGCGCCGATGACGGGCCCAATCGTCACGAGCCCGCCGGTTGTGACGGTGCCGCCCCTGGTCTCTGCCCTTCCCTCGAGCCCTCCCGTTTCTCAGCCCGCCCCCTCCAGCGGGCTTCTTTCTGCACCCTCCCCCGCGCCGGCCAGTGGCTGGCTCTCCACCGTCCTCGGTCGCCTGCGCGCGGCCTATCCCGTGAAAGGCTGAGCCCATGGCAGGCGGAATCATCGGCTCCATCGTCGGCGGCGTCCTGACCGGCGGTGTCGGCCCGGCCATCGGCGCTGGCGTCGGTGCGGCCCTTCCCACCGTCGCGGAGATCGCCAAGTCGCTGGTCGATCGCTTCGTGCCCGATCCGGCGCAGCGTGCGCAGGCCGAGATCGACCTGCAGCAGGCGATTGGCCAGCGCGAGGCGGCCGTCGTTCAGGCGACCGCCGAGATCGCCAAGGCGCAGGTCGCCGTGAACCTCGCTGAGGCGCAAGGCAACGACCGGTTCTCCGCGCGCTGGCGCCCGGCCACCGGTTGGGTCTGCGTCTTCGGCTTCGGCTACCAGTTCATCGCGGCGCCGATCCTGACCTGGGCAACGAACCTGCTCGGCGTGATCATCGGCGCGGCGATCCCGCCCGCGCCGACCTTGTCGATCAACGACCTGATGATCGTCCTGACCGGCATCCTCGGGCTCGGCATCCAGCGCACCATCGAGCGGACGCAGGGCGTGCCGGGCGCGATGCCCGGCGGCGGCGTGAAGTAGCACTCACCAACACCTCCACCCTCCTCCCCGCAGGAGGGTGATTCCGCGCGAATCGGAACACCGGCGCGCCCTGCCCTTGGGGGCCGACATGACCATTCAGCAGCAGATGCAGCAGATCCAGCAGCCGCAGCCGCCGAGCGACGCGGCGCGCCTGTTCGCCGTAGAGAAGGACGTCGCAGGGCTGAAGGAGACGCTGTCGGCGCTGGCCACCAGCGTCAACGACGGCTTCCGGAACATCTCCGCCGAGATGAAGGCCCGGTCGACGACGAACTGGCAGCCGGTGCAGATCGGCCTCACTGTCGTGACGATCGCGGGCGGCATCTTCTTCACGTGGGTCAACGCCAACACCAGCCGGATCGAGGCGGCCATTGCCAAGCAGGAGGCGCGCGCCGAGCGCTACGTCCCGCGCGAGGACCTCGATACCCGGTTCGCGGTCATCAGCCAGCGCCGCGACGATCTTCAGCGGCTGACCGACGCGCGCATCGAGCGAGTCGAGCGCGATGTCGATACCGTCCAGAAGATGCTCGTGCCCCGCGGCGAGCATGACGAGCGCGCGGCCGCTCAGCGCCAAAAGGACGAGGGGCTGCAGCGCCAGATCGACGATCTGCGCAAGGGGCAAGCCGAACTCAACACCCCGCGCGACGCCTTCCTCTCGATGCAGCGACGCATCGACGAACTCGAGCGAGGGCGCCGCCCGCCCGGCTGACGCTCAGCCGCTCATCGCGATCATGCCTCAGGCGCCTCGGCTCCGGCCGGGGCGCTTTTTTCGCGTCTGGGGCCTACTCCACGGCCGCCAGTAGCCGCCGCCGCGCCTCGGCGGGTCGATCCGCTCGGGCGACCCGTTCATCCGCGACGACGGCCTCGTAGACGATGAGCACGGTCGATTCGCTGAGGCCGAGGCCGGCAGCGAAGCGGACGAGGCCCCGGATCAAGGCTTCGCGATTAGGCTCGGTCATTCGTCGTCCTCGTCACGCGCGGCGAACCACGCGGCCAAGAATTCGGCGCCCGCCTCGCGATCGAGATGTCGGCCCATGAACCGCCCGTCTGGGTCCTCGATGACCCAGAGGCCGGGGTGCTCGGCATCTCGGGAGAGGTAGCCCGCCACGCTCATCCCGACCTTAACGGTAAAGCTGCCGTCGGCGCCGCTCTCGATTGCGTGATCGGGTGCCTTCAAGCCTTCTCGGCCCGTGCGAGCAGGATCGCGGTGCGAGCTGCGTTCTGCCGGGCGCCCGGCTGGCTGTCCGGGTTCGCCAGCACCCTCGTCGCGAAATCGTTGGCCTCGACCGCCGCGCCCAGATCGACCGTGTAGCCGTCGGCGAGGGGAGCCCGGTCCCGTGCGCCGTCGAGCACCGCCCGCACGAGCCGACTCACGTCGTCATCGGTGATGGTCTTTGCCTTGAAGAGGTCGGCGACAGTGGGAGAGGAATCGGCCATGGCGTGAACCTAGCGAGAGGTTCAGCAAAGCACTACGGGTTCGCACGAACCTGTGAGCACTTCATAAAATGTCAGCTAAGTCGTTGAGATGAATGGTGCTGCGAGAGAGGATTGAACTCTCGACCTCCTCATTACCAATGAGGTGCTCTACCACTGAGCTACCGCAGCGCGGGTCCGGCGGGCGGTGCCTGCGCCGAACGTGACGGGGCATTAGCGGATCGGATCGCGCTTGGCAACGCTCCTGCCGCGGTTCGGGCGAAGGAAATCGGTAAGCCGGATCGGCCAGGTGATTGTCGGCGCAGCCGCCAGCAGAAGGCACGGCCGTAGGGCCCGGCGCGAAGAGCGCCGCGCGGAGCGGGCCTCGGCGTCTGCCGATGCGTCCAGCGGAGCGAAAGCCCAAGCCCGTGGAGGCGGGCGCCGGCGCTTGAGGCCAAGAAGGAAGCAAAGCGATCGCATCGCGCGATCGCTCTGACGATTTGTTGACGACATGCGGGGCCGCCGCTATAGGACGCGCTCCGCGGCCGGCCGCTTCGAGCGACTGGACGCTTCGCCATTGCCAATCATTCAGGCTGCGCTGACCGATACGGGGAAGAGCCCGCTCGGGTCGTTGCCGCCGCGACCAGACGAGGATGCCCCATGGCCAACACCGTGTCGGCCAAGAAGATGACCCGCAAGATCGCCAAGCGCACGGCGATCAACCGCTCGCGCCGCTCCCGGATGCGCACCTTCGTTCGCAAGGTCGAGGAGGCGATCGCCACCGGCGATCAGGGCCAAGCCCTCGCCGCTCTCCGCGCCGCCGAGCCGGAGATCATGCGCGCCGCCCAGCACGGCATCGTTCACAAGAACAACGCCTCGCGCAAGGTCTCGCGCCTCGCCGCCCGGGTGAAGGCCATCGCCGCCTAAAGGCGCCCT
>SXGU01373426.1_pt1 | contig 43830 bp, 66 predicted proteins | sample 3174531 | NCBI WGS metagenome assembly SXGU01 (sample SAMN11356863, study PRJNA531348) | freshwater metagenome | isolation source: freshwater sample F1-140 | place: China: Fuxian Lake, Yuxi | collected 2017-12-25 | reverse complement strand
GGCCTGTTCTCTGCCCAGCACGGCTCGTGGAACCGCACTACGCCGATCGGGGCACGCATCATGTTCACCAGCCTGAAGAGCGACGGCACGGCAGACAAGACGGAGGAATTGCAAGTAAAAAACTACCTTGTGCATATGCTTTTGTAACCGCTAAAGCGCCTTGAATAATTGCTTGAATAATGGCAATTCGTTTTTCTTCCTTTGCCGCTTTGATTCGTATTGCTTCGGCTTCTTTGTTTCTTGATTCCAACAACGCCTTTTCCTGAACAATCTCTTTTTCTAACCTCCTCTTTTTTATACCACTCGCCTTTTCCGCTTTCGCCTCAAGTGTTGCAATATTTTCTTCCGTTAATTCTATCTGTTCGTTTAATTGGTCAGCATCCTTTTTAAAACGCGCTTGTTGAACGGTTGAAAAAAAGTCGGTGACTAAAGAAGCGGTTTGCAAATAAGTTTCAATTCTCTTTGCCCGTTCCTCTAAATCTTGTTCCTCTTTTTTCTTTTGTTCGTCCCTAAAGTCGTCCGCGTTTTTTGTAACCTCTTTAAATACCTTTTGAATATCTTCAATTTCTTTTTTTAATAATTCTGGCGGCTTTGTCGTCAATGGCAAGGTTGCAAGTTGTTCCGCGTTTTTTAAGTTGTTAAGCAAGTTACCACGCGCCGCATCCGCTAAGATTTGATTCTGTTGTTCAACCGCTGACTTGATTTGGTTATTAATTGCGTTCAACTTTACCGCAAGTTCTTTCTGTGTTCCTGAGCCAACCACGGCGTTGGAAAACGCGGTTTGTAATTTGCTTCGTTCGTCTTCGAGGGCTGCAAAAGAGCCAGCCGCATATTCTTTTGCCGCGTCCCTGCCTCCTTTATTTGCCGTGGTGCTTAACTCTTTGTTTTGAGCTTTTAACCTTTTCTTTTGTTCTTCGGCGTTTTGCTTTTCAAGTGCAATCCGATCCTTTTCAGCTTTCTCAATGGCTAACTTATCTTCCTTATCTATCTTTTGTTTTTCGGCTCTAAATACATCTCGATTCGCTTTCAATGCACCGCTTATGCTTCCCGTTGTAAAAAAGGTTGTTAACCCTGCCCCCATGGCTTTTAAGGTTGCAGGAAACTCGTTTGCTAAATCAATTAAACCACCTAATAAATTATTAAAAAATATTTTTGCCTTTGACGATATAATAGTAAATTCTCCACCAAATTTTGTAAATGATTCGTTTAACTCTGATTGACTTTGCTCTAATTCTAAATTAGTCTGGAAAAGTAATTCTTGCTGCGTCTGGTATTGGTTTGTTGACTTAGTTACATCGTCTGTATTTTTTAATATTTTTTCCAATGAAATAATATATGCCAATCCAGCATCTTCACCAGCAGCACCAAAAACATCTGCAATAATAGTTTGTAATTTATTACCAGCTACTGAGGTGTCACCCATTTTATTACTCACCCTAACTAAGGCTTCAGCCGTTGTAATAGAACCATCATTTAAATTGTTAAATAATTCTCCTGTAAATTCTTCGCCAAAAGCATCTACCAAAGCATCTTTTGACGTCTTTGTTTGTTCCCTAATTCTTAATCCAAATTCTTTAACAACATCTAAACCCTTGTCTGAATATATTCCTTGATTCGCTGCCGCAATAGCGACGGCTAAATAATCCTTAATACTTAAACCCGCAGCTGCAAATTGGGTTGGGTATTCTCTAAGGTTATCTAAGAACTCACCATTACTATCTGCCCCTTTTCTAAACCCTATTTCAACGGCATCTAAAGCCTCATTGAATCCTATTCCTAATGCCTTGCTTGCGCTATTTGCTGCAACGGTAATTTCATTTACATCTTTTTTGTATGTTTTTGATATTGCCTGAGATTTGCTTACAAAGTCACTTAATACATTTCCTGTCGCACCTGTAAATGCGCCTACTTGATTAGATAATTCTTTTGTTATCGCAACCGATTCATTTATGCTTTGAAATATTTCACTGATTCCACTAAATGCAGTCAATGCTATTCCAATAGCCCCAAGTGATTTATTAAACGCGCCCGTTGTTGCGCTTAAGCCAGTTATGCCTTGCGATAAACCACCTATTAATCCAGTTACTTGTCCAACTGTGCCGCCTAATTTGGGGAAAAATTGACCTAATGCTTGGGTATAACCGCCAACATTTCTTTGGAATTGTCCGACAGTTGCGTCAATGCCTTTTAATTTTTTATCAAGATTGTTTATACTTACTAAAAGATCTTTTGCTTCCTGACTTGAATCCTGTTCTGCTGCCGCTAAATCCTTATACCTATTTCGTTGTTCGTTTAATTGCTTTGATAAACGGCGATAAGCCCCCTCCGCTTTATCATTGGCTGATATCTCTTCTTTCCTTAACTTAACTTGCTCCCGGGTAACATCATTTACAAGTGATTGGGCTGCTTTTAAGTCAATAAGTTGTTTCTCCAGCTTTTTTATATCATCGACATTGGAAGCCTTTTTTAACTCCTTGTTGACCTCAGCAATTTGCCTTTTTAGTTCGGTTGCCGTTTCAATCGTACCAGCTAAACCCTCTATCTGTATTTTAAAACCAATTACCTTTTCTGCCATTATATATTTATTTTATTGACTATATCCTTTAGATACGCCATATTATCAATATACTCATCATGCTGCAAGATACCTTTAATCAAATTAAGATGTATTATCGAAGCCTTTTTAGCAAGATACAATACCCGACCAGTTGATTCAATCTCATCATCAAGAATAAATGATGAATAAAATTCTAAAAATATTTTCTTTCCTAATGCCTCTTTGTCCATTATCCCTTAGTTACACCGTTAACAATGACTTCATAATTTGCACCCTCATAATGGGTATTTGTATCAATCGTAACCGTTGACGCTGTAATACTATACTGAACACCTGGTAAAAGTTTTTGACCATTCTGGAAAACCATAACATTGGCATTGACATTTGATACATTTGTAATTCCTGAGTTAACTGGTAAAACCAATACGTTGGTACTTGAATTAAGGAATGGATTATATGACAATTGAATATTTATTACAAGTCCATTTGCTCCAACTAACCCGCTGCCTGAACCAGTAACCGTTCCCGTTTGTGGGGATGCACCAGCCAACGTAATCGTATTAGATACTTTGCTTAAGTCGGTAACGTTTGGTTTTTCATCGTATAATAAAACCGTTTTAGCTGGACTGTTTGACTTCGGGTTATATTCCAGGCTTTGAATTATAAAGTTGGATGAACCGATAATCCCCTTACGTCTGAATGAAAGCTGGGTTATATCCTTTGGCTTCCACTTTGCAAATGTGGTATATACTTTTCCTATTTCAATTCGCTTGTAACTTTGAAGATGAAAGGTTTTAAATATACCTTGCATCACATTGCTATAATTAGTAACCTCATCTGAAAAAGATAGGTTAAAATCCCCTCCGCTTGGATCATTGTAATTAACCATGAAAGCAGCTGGGAAGTCAAAGGCTGAAGATGCTGAACTATTCTCATCATATAGCCTGACATATCCGTCTAAACCGCTTCTCCTTCCAGCATAATAAAGCAAACGAGGTGCGAGGTTATAATTTGGTTCTGCATCGGTAACCGTGTTGTAATCATCGCCAAAAACTAAAGGTATTTGCGCTCCATATACCCCACCACTTGTTATGGATACATCGCTGATATGAATTGTTTTGGCAAAGAATTTAGTATAAATAAATTCAACCCCATTTTCAAATCTATCTGTTAAAAAGTTGTAACCACCTGAATAAATGTTAACCCCTCTCCTTTCCTCTTCTTTGTTTGTCGTATCATCATCCGTTGCCCAAGCCAATACCTGACTACTTTTGTAGCCGTCTAATATTTCAAACTCCGAGCCGTCAATATCTCTGGTGTTTAAATCGTATTTGTTTGAGCCAGTAAAGAAGCCGTCAAAGGTTGTTAGGCTTATTGCTCCTGTACTGTTTGCCCGGTAACGAATGGTATAATCATCCTTAGGGTAGGCATATACCTTTTTATTTAATACATCGGTTTCCCAGGCTAAATTAAAAATGGTTGTCAGGTCGCTGATAATATCCCGAACATACCATGAAATGGGAATGATGTACTGAAGGTTAACCACTTCACCAGCCTCTAAGCCTTCCTTTTCTGCCACTATGGAAATAGAACCTGCAATTGTTAAATTAAAGCTTACATTTTCATACCTTAATCGAACCTTTATCAAGTCCCCAGTTGCTAAATCCCCCAGATATTCAAGTACTATGGAATCATTTAAAGCCGTTTCATTGGTTAAATCGTAGGTTGATACAACGTTTCCATTAACTTCAAAGAATAAAATAAGCTCTGCAAACTGGTTTAAATCACCGATAGAAGCCGTTAAATTGACGTTTAACTCTAAGATTAATTCATATAAAGCATTTATCGGAACGCTGTACACACCCCCAGTATAATTGCCGCCATTGTCAAAGTTTGGCGATGTTGTTTCATCGGTAAAGGTAATATCAATCGTTCCGTAATCGCCAGCTGAATAAGTGATGGTACTTGGTGAAGGATTTGACGCCCGTAAGTTGACAAAGTCTTTAATATAATCCGCATCAAGGTTTAATCCCATCGGGATAATTAAACGGTTGAAAGGATCTGTCTTAAAAATACTATTTAACGTATATCCTTTTGTCCTAAATGCCTTTTCAAGTATCTGCCAAATAAATATGGCTGGTGTCATTTCATTGTTCGTGATGTAATCCTCATTCTCCCAGGCTTTCCATTTCATGAGGATAAAACAATGCTCTGCCGTGGTTGGATTGTAATTTGTTTTAACCGTAGTTTCGCTTACCTCAATATCATCCCAGCCTAAGGAACGAACTAAGGTATTACCAACGTCGGCAAACCAATCCGCATTATTCCCAATTAAAGATACCTTGAAATTGGATGCTATAAACCCTGAATTGATAGCTTGTAAATCAGCACCTTCCAGCCTTGCTTTGCCTGTCAGGATTGGAACGCCATCAGCTTCAAGCCGTGCCGATAGCAACTTATAAGCATTGGTAATAATTGCTCCCGGGTCGGTAATGTTCTGAAATATATTTACATTGGTTTTAGTTGCTGGCAGCGTAACATTTCTTTTTGAATGCGCACCTGATATATTACCAAGTTCAATGTTCTCAATGGAATAATCAATGGTAACATTTACGTCTTCTTGGTTTAAATCAACCTCTTGCCCACCAATGTATAATTTTATCATAATTGGGCGACTGGTTTATTAGGATAGATAATTTCAAAAGATATCTCAATATCTGTTGCCCTATTGTCATTTGTTCTTATATCCGCATTGGCAATGGTAACATTGACGTATTGGTTATTTTCAATAATGTAAACCTCAGGCGAATAAAACAATGATGCAATATATTCTGCATCTTCATGGCTTACATTACACTTGATTTGTTTTGACTTGTTTACCCTTTGATTTGTCTTGATGATCGTTTTATCATATGGGTTTGCCTTTGGTGATGCTGCTAAATTCCACGGCTGGGAAAGGTTTATAATGTCACCATTTGCCGTTTGGCTATCTTGTATTAAGCCTCTGAATTGATAGCTTTCAGCCCCACCGTATTTACCGAACCAATGAAGTTCAATATCATCGCTACAATTTGGCTCAATGTTTATCTGTATTTTTTCGCTAAGTTGCGTGTAAGAACCCGAATAACTGCCAACGCTAATTTCATAATAGGAATAAGTATCAGGATTAGTAGGAAAGTTGCCAGCGTGAAATACAGCAGTAGCGTTAAAAATATTAGCCACACCAACTGAGATAGTGTATAAATCATTATTAGCCGTTGCGTTAACTAAATCAACAATGGTAACCGATGAACTGCCAGCATTTGTCCAGAACTCAAATTGTGCGCTATTAAGCCCTTTGCCAACAAAAGATAGGTATAAATTGCCAACTGCATTACATCGCCTGTCCTGGTTGTTCGTGGTCAAGAATTTAAAAGGGTTTGCAGATGGCTGGTAAAAGTCGCCTAAGTCATATTCATTACCATAAAATTGCGATGGAATAACGTAAGCCGTCGCAGTATATTGAGGTGCTGTTGACGTTACCAAGAATCCTGATGAATCTAAGGTTTGATTTTTTGCTATACAATACAAAGATTTAATAACATCGGTATTAGTTGAAAGTGAATAGGTATTTAATGTACCAAATAAAGTTGACTTTGTCCCAGTAACTGGTGCAACGTCGGAATAAAGAAAGCTTTGAATATTGGTATCAAAGACGGCACTACTTCCAGATGTTCCCGTTTTGGCAGCTAAAAATGATCCTGCCAGACTTCCACCGACATATACGTCAACTTGTTGCTGAACCACCGCAGAAGGCTCAATATTCCGATAAGATACAGGATAAAGAAGGCTTGACAATGTATTAGGGTTAATCGTGTAACTCATCGGTTAAGGATTGATTTATAATAACTTTCAATGGTAACTTCAACGCTAACCTTAATAGCATTCTCAATTAACTCAATAAACTTTTGACTATTTTTGTCTAAAGCCGTTTCGATAAATCCAGTACGCTTTCCCGTATTTGAATGCTTTTGACTTTTGATTGTTGGCATTCCTTCCTTTTTATGTTTACTTGCAATAGCGAAGGCAATTGATTTAGCTTCCTTATCCGATGCGCCAAACCTTTGTTTAGCATATTTCATTAAGCCTTTAATATATTCGCTTTCTTTCCTTCCGCTGCCTGGGTAATAAGGTATCCGTGTCGCCGTGACCCCTGAATTATTTATCGCCATGTAATCAGGAACAACGCCCTCAATGATTAAAGTATTTATTTCAAACTTAACCATCGTTTCCATTTGCTTGACGGCTGACCCTGTTAACTCATGACCTTGTGCGCGCCATTCAGTCGCAACAACCGAAATGGCTAATGTACTTATATCGTCTGCCAGTTTTTGTAATCCTTCTAACATTCCGATTTAATTGAAATATTAAACGTTGCCTGTACGGTGATTAACCTTTGCATTGAGGTAAAGGAATCCAAGGTAAGGTTTACTTCTTCGGGAATGCTATTCGTGGTCTTCGTGGTTGTTAAATGCAAAACAAACTTTTCAGCAAAGGCAATCAGGTTTGACCACTTTGTTATCTGCAAAGTTGAATCGACATCGCCGTTCTCATCATACCCTAATAAATCATCAAAGAATAAAGTAACTTGATAATTATCTCTTCTAACAATTGGGTTATTTACTAAGGTTGGAACGGCAAAAAATACCCGAGGAAAAATATTTGTATTATTTTCTCCTTCTTCCGTATAAATTTGAGATCGCACTCGGTCTGAAGCCCAGCCGAAAGAGAAGCCATTTAACCCTGTTGTTGCGTTTGTGGCTGCTTCGAATATATTTGCTAAATCTACTAATGTCATTTTGTGCTTTTAGATATTTCATCAAGTACCTTTTCTTCCGCTGCTTTGCTCGCAAGGTATTGAAAGACTTGATACAATTTTGCTTTTTCCGCTGATTCCATAGGTGTAAATCCTGTTAAATTGAACAATCCAGATTCCGCCACTTTCTTAATGGTAAGATACCAACCATATTTTTCATTTAACTTTTTACTAGCTAATTGAGACTTGCCATCGCCTGTTGAAGCATAGAGGTCTGCAAATCTAAACTGTATCTCTCGCTTAACCTTGTCAAAAAAAAAGCAACCTCGTAAGCCGTCTGTAATGGCATTTTTAGAAAGTCAATTTTATTCTGTTCAAATAGTTCATCTGAATATCCAATGCCAATAGGCTTTAGCAATACCGCCATTACATTTAAAAGACCTTCAGCTTGTTGGCTATTAATTTCCATGATAGCTTTGTCAAATTGTGCTGCCATGCTAAATTCTAATAAGGTTGACTTCTCCATAAGCTTATCAGGAAGCGTATAGACTTTGCCATTAAAATCATACAGTTGCTTGTACTTAGTTTCATCTGGTGTGTTTAATGCCTTTAATATCTTTTCAAATAGAAATTGAAGGTATTTAAGTTCAATTGATTCTGCCACTTTCCCGTAACAAGCATCCAAAGGAATACCGGTAAAGTAGTTCACTACGGTTGCCATATATGGATATCTGACTTGAGCCTCCCAGACCTTGTCCATTATCTCCAGCATTCTTGTTAATTCATCGTTATGTGTCTGCCATTTGCTTATCAATGCTGGAAGAAAACGACGTACATTGTCCTTTACTTCATCATTGTCTAATATATAACTAAGCAGTTCAATAACATCAAATTGTTGTTTTCCTTTTGTGTCAATTTTCAACTTCTTTGCATACGGCTTTATCTTCTCAAATACTTGCTCCCTTTCCCCCAAATGGTCAATAGCTTCTCTTTCTACTTGAGGATGCTGGGGTAAAAGGAATTTGACAAAATGGATGTATTGCTCCATGGTTATATCCGATGCCGTTTCTGGGTAGGTATATTTTACCTGTTTGTTGCCTATGTTAAATACTACCATTATTTTCGTTTTCCTTTTTTGGTTGTTAGGGTTGTGTTATCTGCCAATACATCGCCCGAAGTATCAGGAACAAATGGCTTTGCCTCTGCCTTTTGATGTTGGAATATAGGAAGGCTTGGAGGACGTGACCATTCCCTTTTAATACCGTTGCCTGTCAGCTTAACTGCCTTTTCCAGATGTGAACGCATCTGTAATAACCGTTTACGATGGTTAGGCTTATCAATGATTTCCTGGGTTATCTTCTCAATGATGTCAATGATGGTAACTGCCTTTTCTTTATCTGTCATAGGTTTTGTATTTCTTGTTTTACTTCTTTCCAAAAATAATACTGATCTTTGCTACCAGGTATTTCAATGTTCCACTTTTTCTTTAACATCTCCCGAGTCACAAACAAGGCGCTTTGCTTTGCAAGAATTGAAACAAGAATCTCCTGTCCAAGCTCTCCGCCAATTTCCTGGATAAGGTTGTGGTAATGGGTAAATAATTCCTCTGCTTTTTCCTTTGGTGTCATATCTTTTTAATTAAAAGCCAATAAATCTGAACCCTCCAAAAGCCTCATAAATGCATAGCGTGTGCTGTCCATGCAATTGTGAACTAAAACGCCATTTGCAAAATACTCATGATTATTTTCAACTGTCAAATCATAAACTAAGCTTTCTTGAAGTTGCTCCACATTTACCGCTACAACATTTTGCTCTTGAATACTTGTTAGTAATAAATTTTCCCTTACAAACAATGCATTCTTTTTCAATGTTGTCAACACCAATACTTCTTCTATACGCTGACTTACATTTGTTTGAGCAAAATTTAGCCGCTTTAATATTTTTAATAAAAACCTTTGAACAAACAAGGCAATTGCCTTCTCCGTATGTTTGGTGTCCAAAGCTACAATTATTTGCGTGTTGCCTATGCCATTCAATTCCCTCAGGTGATTTATGCCATTTTGGTGCTGCTGCAATTCCTTTTTCCTGAAAGTCTTTAAACCATTCTTTATTTTCAATGGCTCTTTGTTTACCGTGTTCTGACAAATGTCTTGAGGCTTCAATGCATTCAAGGTTTGTAATGTCGTTATTCCTTGTATTGCCATCTTTATGATGTACATGATAATTTTTAGGAACTTCACCGTTATAAAACTTCCAAACCTCAACATGCATTCTTTTAACTCCTTTAGAAAAATACCTTTCATTTTGGTAGAGGTAGTATTTTTTTCCATTGAACTCTTGGTAAGGTAAATTTTCATTCCCTTTTTTAATTCCTGAACTTGTTTCCATCCTTGACTTGTTTTTATTAAATGATCTTTTGTACAAGTCAAAGATAATAAAAAAGTATCGCATTGTATCAAGTATTTATTTACTTGTTTCAATCCGTTACAATGCTTTGATAAAACCCTTTGAAAACCATTTGAAGTTAAAACATAATCATTTATTTGTATTTCGTCAATTCTTTTTAAACCATTATTCGTTGTAATCATTGTTTCGCCAACAAAGCAATGGTTATCAGCATCTAAGGGCGTTGAACTCTTTTTGTCATTCCAAATGTAATTCCTTAACTCATGCTTTAAATTGTATGAATCAGCCGTAACGACAATGGTAAAATCAAGCATCTTTTTTATTCCTTCCACGACTGACCCAGCCCCTTTGTCTGCTTTATGAACGTTTAACCCCTTTTGCTGCAATGCTTCAATTAACCTTGGTTCACTTGTATCGGCTATTATCATACTGTTGGCTTCAACGAAATGGTTCATTTGCTCAATGACTGCCTCGTAAGATAAGGACTGCTTGTAAATAACCTCTTGTACATAAATTTTCTTTGCCCCTTTGTCAACTGCCACCTTTACCAATGCAAGCGGATCAGGATAAAACCCAAAGTCAAGTCCATAAGCAAAAGGCAAAGATTTATCAAATTCTCCCTCTACCCAATTTGGAAATATAACGCCTTGTTTCTTATCCAGCCATTTACCTAAAAACCTATGAGCGTATGCCTCAGGTGACTGCTCCTTGATTGCATTGATTTTTAAAATGTAGTCATAACTTAAATTACCATAATTGTCAAAGTAGGTTGTATGTATATGGGTGATATCTTCATGGGTGCTTATCGGTATCATCTGCCCCTCAATAGTTTCAATCTTGTGCGACTTTTCAAACCACCGCTTCCATATCCAATGTTCTACATCCTGGGGATTCATTACCAGTATGACAATATTAGGAATATCAGGCATCCTAATTGATTCATCAATGGTATCGAAGTCTTTTTCACTTACAAATTCTTCAGCCTCATCCACGATGAAAACATTTAACCCGGGTATGGATTTTAACTTTGCCGTTTGATTCCCTGAACTTGTTTTGATGCCGCTAAATATAATCTCGCTCTTTGTAACCTTATGACTTATCAAGGCATTTGTCATGTTAAATTCATCACCCACGCCTAACAAATCAATCTTTTCTCTGAACTCTGGTATAACGGATATATTGGCTGAAGTCAACGTATAACGAGTATAGAGCATTTTCCATGATGGGTTAGCCAATAGCATATTACAAGCCCAAAGCCCAACGGTAAAGGACTTTGCAGAACCACGCCCCCCAGTAATCAAGAAATACTTTGTCTTAGGCTTCCAGAGTGCTTGATATTTCGAATTAACCTTTATCTCCATTATACCAATTCTTTTATTTGAGTTGAATTAATGGTTCTATAATTCATTTGCTTTCCATTTGGTGTCATAAGTTTTCAAGTTCTTGTTTTACTTCTTTCCAAAAATAATTACTTTTTAGGGGTACGGTTGCTTTAATTATTTCATCCACGGCAATCAAGGCGCATTGTTTTGAATATTGTTTATCTTCTTCAATTTGTACAATTAAATCTCTTACTGGAGTTTTTCCATACATTTTGTCATATAATTCTTCTGCCTTTTTTTTTGGTGTTTGTGTCATAAATCCATTTTTATCTGTGCAATGTGTGCCTTGTATCGTTTTTCCTGCGCCTCGAAATACTCGGTATCAAGTTCAAAAGCGGTAAAATCAAATCCCATTTCATAGGCTGCAATTCGACTGCTTCCACTTCCAAGATGTGTATCAAGTATTTTATCGCCTTGTTTTGCGTAGTTGCTTAAAAGCCATTTGTAAAGCGCAATAGGTTTTTGACAAGGGTGCCATCTTAAATTCCCTTTAAAATCTATTGTATTTCCTATAACATTTCCAATAGAAACAAAATGAAATATTTTCATATTTGTACCAAATGAATGACTTGCAATATCACAATCTGACATAGTTGGCATACCATTTCTTTTTCCTCCTCCAGTTTTATCATGCACAATTCTACCAACACTATCAATAAATTTAGCATAATAATTTACACCCCATATAATTTGATTTTTTGATACTCTTTTTAATTCATCAAAATATTGCTTAGTTGGTGTCTCATTATTCCAAGATATATCTTTATTTTTCTTTTTAGATTCTTGTGTTCTAAAATCACCAATCCCATAAGGTGGGTCAACAATCGCCAAATCAAAGTATTTGTCAGGATACCTTGCCATGCCTTCCATACAATCCTCATTCGTAACCTCGCTTATGAATTTATTCACCTTGCTTATTTTCCTTTGTAAATATAATCGTCGGTATTGTTACCTTTTCTCCCTGTGTCGTAATATCAATGTTTTGCTTTGCTTTACCGTAACCCCTATCTAAAAGTAATTGAGCAGCTTTAATATCGCCCTTTGTTGCCATCTCTCGTAGCTTCATAATAATTGCCTCCGCCGCCGTAATACCGTCCTTCTCCTGCCCCATGACATTTGCCATAATCAAGTCAAGGGCTGGGAGTTTCTTAGGGCGACCGTTGGGGTTGCCTGATTGCCCTTTGGGAAACTTTGTATGTTCTGGTGGTTTTCCTTTCATTTTCCCTGTTTTAACCCTGTTATACTACTACCCCATTGCGTTTAATAATCAATGTCGGGTCAAGTTTCTTCATCCTGTCAATGATAACTTGACAATAATTAGGGTCAAGTTCCATACCATAGCACTTGCGTTTAAGTTGGTGACTTGCCACCATTGTTGAACCTGAACCGCTAAACGGGTCAACTAACAAGTTGTAATCTTGGAAGTATTCCAAAATATTGCCGAGTAGTTCAATAGGCTTTTGGTGTGGGTGAGGACTATCAATTCGCTTTTTTTGTTCCCTGCTTACGTTAAAAACATTACCACCAAATCTTGAATATTTAATATTACCTGCTACTATAATTGCCTCCCATTGTTCTGCCATTCCTCCTGCACCATTTAACCCTGCGTTTTTCTTATCCCAAACTGCAATCGTTTTAAGTTGCAGTTCGTTATTTTCAAGAGTTTGTATTGCTTCTTTAAATGTTCTCCATTGCAAAAAGAAAACGTATGCATCGCAAATCCTTAAATTAAAAAAATCGTTTACGCAATCAAACGTATCATCATTCAAAATAGTTCTTACTCCAAGTTGACCCCTACCATACTTTCCGCTTGAACCATTACCATAAGGAGGGTCAGTAAATACCATGTCCGCCCTCTCCCCGTTCATCAACCGCGCCACGGCGTCCGAGTCCGTTGAATCCCCACAAAGTAACCGATGTTCCCCAATCTCGAACAAATCCCCAATGACAATGTCTGTTTCAATGCCTCCTTCGGGAACGTCGTAATCGTCTTCACTTGCCTCAAGTTCCTCGGCCGTGTTTTCAAACTGCGGTATCTCCATTCCCCACGCTTCCAAGTCCACCACGTCCCAATCGTTCGCAAGCGTGTCCCAGTCCCATGACCCCGTGTTTGCGTTCAATCGTATGTTCAATTCCTTTTCATCTGCTTCGTTTAAATCCACGATAACACATTCGACCTCCTTTACGCCAAGTTTCTTTAATTCACGGACACGAAAATGACCGCCGACAATGTACCCAGTTTGTTTATTGAAAATAATAGGCTCAACCAATCCAAACTTCATCAGGCTCTCCTTCAAATGCTTTTCCTGCTTTGCCGTGCTTTGACGTGGGTTGTACGGCGCGGGAATTAAATCGGCGATTTGCTTTTTTTCGATTATCATTTATATTTACTTCTTTCCCTTAAAAAAACTTTATAAACACCTCGAAGTGTATCAAATGTATAAGAGTGACATTTACTTTCCCAGCAATTATTTTCAATATTAAATTGCCATTTATCATCAATTAAAAATTTACCAAACTCATCAATAATTTCAAATTCCCACTCCTTTGCTTTATCAAAAGTATCTTGAAATGATTTGTCCCAATCAATACATTCTTTAAGATCCATTTCAAGCCATTCAACGGGTGTCATTTTTATTACTTTAATCATGATTCCTTGCTTTTTAAAAACATTTGGTAAAGTTTAAACATATTTATTCCTTCATATACTTTCCATTACGTTTAACCTTAATTCATTTACTTTTATCAAATCCCTTTCCTCTTGTAACCATTTACGACCTGCCTCCAAGTCAACAAAGTAAGCATCATCTTTATTTAAAGCGTTAGTAAATTGGTGGATTAAATCAACCTCGTTCAAATATGTCCTTACACCGGGTATGTTAAACTCTTCAATCTTCTTTGGTGCATACGAAATACAACCCGTTACCAGCATCTCCATAGCAAAGTTATTTGACTTCGCCTGATTGAAATTGTCAATAGTCAAAGGGAAAACCCCGTAATGAGGTTTTGAATTTTTTAGCATCTCAAAGTATTGAAAAAGGCTGTTATTCCACGGGACAATGATTGAATTTGGATAAAGGGTTTTACCCATCCAGTCAGGAAGTCCAACCATACCAACCTCAACTTTATCGTTCTTTTGCATCTGCTCCCAAAAGTTCTTAACCGTGTTTAAGTCTTCCAAATGCGTCTGGCTGCCTCTCCAGATTAACCGTTTCTTTGCATCCATTAACTTATCCCTTTTTTCTGGCTGCAATGGTGTTACCTGGAAGTCAATAGCATTAGGAATAACGGTTATTTTATCCTTAGGGAAAAACTGGGAATAAAACTCTTTAAGAAATGGGGTTGAAACCGTTACCCAGTTAGCATATTGGAAGGCTTTTTCAACTGATTCTTTTACTTGTGGCTTATTGAAATGCTGGCTTGATGGGTTTGCCTGGCTGACCTCATGCAGTAAATCATCGTGATCCAAGATAATTTTCTTACCCATCCGCTTCACCTCATTAATCATTCCAAGTATGTCGTTACCATTGGCACGCTGGAAGATAACCACATCAACGTCGTAAAAGTCATACCATTTAACCGTATCTGGGTTAATCATTTTAACTATGAACTTATGGTATGATTCCCGAAGCCTGATAAATGGGTTAACCGTACGATAATAATCAGTTGTTGGACTACTTAAATTTACTACGATACCAATTCTCATTTATGCCTGTTTTTATAGGTATCTAAAAGCACTTCCAGAACAGCTTCCATAGAATGCTTTCTGTTGGTTGCCTTCCATAAATCGTATTGAATATCCAAAAGACGCTGCCTTATAACCTTGTTTCGAAAGGTTACGCCAAATATCTCATCCTTTTTTACCGTGTTCATTTTCATAAATTATTAAACAAATATAAGTTTATTTTTTTAAAATAGGGGAAATAAAACCACGCTCACCCTCGGATACAAACATTGAATGCCGATAAGTATTTGAAATATGTCCAACCTTAATATTATTATCCTTGATAAATGTCATTAATGGATGAACCGTGTTATTCCAGTCAAAAATATCTGTCCATTTATCTGGTGATAAGGTTTCTCCTTCTCGGTTTAAACTAACCTGACTTAGGTCAAACTTACCACCTATTTTCTCAAGTAATGACGGCTTGAAGAACTCGCACGAACCACGAAGCCAGCCTGGAGGATCACCACATGAATTGGAAAGAATCTCCCAGTCATCATTGATAAAGTATATGATATTCCCAAGCCATTTGTAATTATGAATAAAATTGTCATCATGGGTAAAGAGTAGCAAATCGTAATTCTTGTAGTCGTAATCTTTGAGCCATTGGTTTGAACAACCCCAGTCGCCTATCGTGTTTGGATATTCTTTGTAATTCCAACCTAATGCCTTTATCTGCTCAATTGTTGCAATCTCTTTATATAGAATAGCATCCAATTCCTGAAGCTGCAAATCTTTCTTTTCTTGCTTTGAGTATATCGGATTTCGATGACTAATGCAAAACATATCATAAGACCAATCTTTTATCCTGATTTGCCTTGCCATTGATTCATAAAAATCTAATGGGAAATGCCAGCCTGATGCTACTACCGCAAGTTTCATAATAAAATGGATAAAGAAGGAAATGCCTCATTAATGGTTATAAAGTTTATTCCCGATGAATTGATGGGTTGAAAGTCCTTCATCCATTCAACCTTATCCCTTTCCTTTGTTCCACCCTCAAATAAAATAGTGCCATACATTGAATGATATTCCTTAATTGACTTTAAATATTTTAAATGCCCAGCGTGATTAGATATATCAAAGTGCATTAGGTCAAATGGTACTGGCTTCCAGTTATAAAAATCCATTTCAGCAAGTTCAATATATTTTGTCAAGCCGTATGAATCAATATTTATCTGGGTGTTTTCTTTTGACGTATGTTTATATGGGTATTTCTCCCAAAGGTCATAGCAATATATCTTCCCATTACTTCCTAAATCCCTTAAAGCTTGAGCCATTGCGATAGCTGAATAACCATGCAATGTTCCAAATTCAATAATGATTTGCGGGTTCATCGTAAGAACCGTATTATATAATGTCTTTCCGATATTATTCTTATAATAACTGGAAGGTATCTGGTAGTTATAATACGCCATTAAAAAGGGAATTCATCGTTTACTAATGTTGTTGAATCGGTTACTTTAGGATTGTTTTCTCCCGGTACTGGTTTACCCCCAAACTCAATGCTATTTACCCGACAATTTATCATAGCTGAAGCCTGACCATCTTTCAAATAAGCATTTACTCCGCCTGATCCTTCAACGCAAACAAAAGTACCTTTGAGTATATGAGGTGCAAGTTTGATTCCTCGCTCGCCCCAGATATTACAAGCTATCCAAATTGTTTTCTCGGTGGTTGTTTCTCCATACACCTTTTCTGAATGAGCTACGGAAAAAGAACAAACCGTTGTATCTCCAACCGTTTTCAATTGTGCATCTGCACCTATTCTACCGCTTACGATTAATTTTAACATTAATAACCTTTTTTTATTTGTTCAACAATATATTCTCTGTCTTCTTTTGTCACCCACCAGCCAACTGGAATGCTGGATAATTCACCAATTACCTTTTCAAGATTTGGCAGTTCTGTTCTGTATTTACTTACGCATGGGTGAATATCATTCCTTTCATGTACCTGCGATGTCATAATGCCTCTGTCTTTCATTGCCCTTTGGAAATCATCTCTTTTTGATACCCGTACTGAATAAATCCAATAAGATGAATTTTTATTAAAATCAAATGTACCAAGTGAGCATAAAGCACTGGGGAATTGTTCATTATAATAGAAAGCATTGTCATAATGCTTAACAATATTATTAGCAACTATTTTAAGGTTTTCAATGCCAATTGCTGCATTTATGTCGTTCATGTGAAATTTGTATCCCCAGTCTTTAATAGGTGCTTCGCAGCGAAAGTCCTTTCTATCACCTTCCCTGTCAATGCCATACCAGCGAAGTAACTTTGCTTTCTTATACTCATACTCACTTGGTAGGATAAGCATACCACCGTCACCCGTTGTAAGGTGTTTTATCGCCTGAAAGGAAAAACAACAGTAATTCCCTGAGTTGCCAACTATCTCATTATTACCGTTAATATTATAGAATGAACCAAAAGCGTGCGCACAATCCTCTATAATGTCAAGCCCGGTAAGTGCTTTTATCCTTTCAACATCAGCAGGAGCACCTCCCCAATGAACTACCATAACGGCTGCAACTTCTGGCGTTTGGCATTGCTCAACTGATAAAGGGCAAATGTTTAAAGTGTTTGGCTCAATATCTGCCCAAATAATTTCAAAGCCAGCCGAAAGTATCGCCCAGTTGGTTGCCGTACAAGTCAATGGGGTTGAGATGATGTACTTCTTTCCTGGATACTTATCCTTTATAAGTCTTAATGCCAATTGTAGTGCAGAGGTACCAGAATTAACCGTTACAAGGTAACGATTATTAAAAATTATTTTTAAATCTAATTCAAATTTATCAACCACTTCACCCTGACCGATGAAGCCCGACTGTAATACTTTGGCTACGGCTTTATCTGCCTCTGGATTCATAGCAACTTTAAATAATGGTATCATCTTATATGGTTTGCATGGTTAATAAAATATTTATTCCCTTCGTTTTCAAAAGGCGTGCCGATATACTTTGAGCAATTGCCTTTAAGATATGCCAGCTTTATTCTATTCTCAAAGTTCCAAAGCACAAATGGAAATGAAACCTGATCCCTTGATGAAAATTTGCACACCTGTTCAAACCAGGCTAAACCAAAATCAATTGTATTTTGATTTACCTTTCTAATATAACACCCCATTTCATACAAGCCGTAATAAGGTAGCATCCCGACAGATTGGTAAAAATTCAATTGTTGTTTTACCAGTTCTGGATTATCAAGCTTCACGTTGATAATCTCATTTGCCTCCTGATATAGGCAACGTCTTTGAGCGTGCTTAAAAACGTACATATCCGCTTCGCCGTATTCCTTTATAATATTATCAGGATCAACCGATAATTGGTGCGTGCCATCATGCCAGATGATATATTCAAAGTCAATACCCATAGCGTGAGGAATGCAAAGTAATTTTTCTGCTTTAGCATTTCGCCTCAGCTTCAACGGGTCAATGTTTGAAAAGTCATGGTTCTTTACCTGATTCCAGACATTAAGGTTATGATTTACCTGATCTACAAAAGCAAGGTAAAGGCAATTTGAAAAGATTACTTCCGGGTCAAACAAGATATCTTTATCTCCAGTAATTGAGGTAACGACTAAGTATTTCATGCCTCAAATATAAACAAAATTATTTTTAAAATAAATTATTTTATTTACGTTGTTTATTTATATCTTTGGTGCATTAAAAACAACTTAATAATGAAAGAAATACCCTTATCAAAAGGATTAACTGCCATTGTAGATGAGGATGACTTTGAAAGGCTGAATCAATTTAAATGGTATGCAAATTACATCAATAGATACCTTTACGCCAGACGCAATGTTAGGATAAATGGCAAGTGGGCATCTTGCATCTCGATGCACCGGGAAATAATGAACCCACCAATTGGTATGGTAGTTGACCATATTAACCATAATACCTTGGATAACAGAAAAGAAAACCTAAGAATCTGCACGATAAAGCAGAACTGCCAGAATAGAAGGAGCAGAGCCAAAACCAAAACTAATTTTAAAGGCGTTACCTTTGATGATGAAAAGGGTAAATTTAGAAGCCGAATAAATTATAACGGAAAACGGGTTCACCTTGGATACTTTGATTGCAAGGTTGAAGCTGCGATGGCATATAACGAGGCTGCCTCAAAATTTTACGGCGAATATGCAAAACTAAACACTATATAAATGGCAAAGGAAATACAACTTAACAAAGGCTTGGTAACCATTGTGGACGATGATGACTACGAATTTTTAAGTCAGTTCACCTGGTGTGCACATATCGCAAATAAAAAATGTTACCACGCTGTTACCAACTTCCGAAAGGATCCAAAAGGCTTAAAATCCCAAGTGATGCACCGCCACATTATGGGCAACCCTATTAACAATGTGTTTCATATAAACGGCAATACGCTGGATAATAGGAAGGAAAATCTGTTAATTGGTGGAACAAACAACAGCTGGGGTTATCGCAACCTAAAAAAGAAATTGATATGAAAAAGTAGTAAATAATTAACGGTAGGTAGGCTTGAAAGTAGCCATCCTTTAAAGAGTTGTCCCTGAAATAATGGGAGCGTACGGACAAAAAGTCAGCATCCTGAGAATATCGTTATAGGGTGTCGCACGTAGGTTGTAACGAGCCTCGTATCTTGGTGTAAAAACACACCGTTAATTTTTATTATAAAAAAAAACAAAAGTAATAAAGCAAAACTATTTTAAACTTTAAAAATAATACAAAATGAAAATTGATGAAAGGAAAATCTGGAATGATTTACTTACTATGCGTACTGAATATCAAGGTAAAGTAAAAGAAATTACTAATCACAATGTTTTTAGACATGAAATGATATGGTATGATGCAAAAACAACTACCGTACAAGAAGCATTAAATTTTACAAGATCAGAGAATGCATTAATTAGCTATGACCAATTAGAATTATTACTACTTATTAGACATACAAGTGAAGAAGATGATGTTGCAGCATTGGAATTTAATAAAGGATTATATGTTGAAAGAGACCATATTCCAGAGCCGATTTATGAATTTAGATATTGTGATGAAACAAAGGATTATCAATACGCTCCCATTGAAGGTGAATTGCTGGCTTTTTCTTTAGTAAATGATTTGCCCCTAATGATAAAATTTAATGAAGATGATTAAATAAATTTTTTATATTTGTATTGCCTTTTGCAGGAAGCACTACCCAGCAAAAGGTATTTGAGGAAATCAATTTACCTCATTAAACCCATAAAGAGTAGTGCCTTTGTGGGTTTTTTTATTTTTGATTATATGAACTTAAAAGAATTATTAAGCGCTGGGTATATTTACCTTTACCGTGGCGACAAAATGACCTCCCCTGAATTAAAAATGCAGCCTTGCATTCCTGTTTTTAAAAGTAACGGCAAGTGTATCAGGGGTAAAAATAGCAATATGCTTGTTTCTTTTGAATCAGGAACAAAAGTTGTTTTAGCAAGGCAATTAAGAAGGATTGATAAGTTAATCATAAAATCAAATTAAGATGGTAAAAATTGACTTAGGGAATAATCAATTTGCATTGGTAGATTATGAAGATTATGAATATTTAAATGAATTAAAATGGCATATTTATAAAAATGGAAATCACTTATATGCCAAAAGTTCTTTTTATGTTAACAAGAAACAAAAAAATATTTTAATGCATAGACTTATATTAGAACCAAAGGGAAAATGTATAGATCACATAAACGGAAATGGTTTAGATAATAGGAAATGTAATTTAAGAATATGCGAAAGACATCAAAATGCATTAAACAGGAAAAAAAATATAAATAATTCATCTGGCTTCAAAGGTGTTAGTTGGTTTAAAGCAGCTAAGAAATGGAGAGCACAAATTCAATATAAAAAAATTGTCTACTATTTAGGTAGTTATGAAAAACGTATAGACGCCGCCCGTGCATACAACGAAGCCGCAATTAAATTTCATGGTGAATTTGCAAAATTAAATGAAATATGATAAACATTGACACAAGGCTTCTTCCACAAATAACACCTGATCAATTATATTTACTTTGCCACATTGTAAATTTTATGAATGAAAACCGTATGTGTTTTCCTTCAAACAAAAAATTAATTGAGCAATCTGGATTTAGCGAATCAAAGATATTAAGGGTTAAAAATGAATTGATATCCAGAAAAATTATTAGCGTAAAACAAAGATTTAGACCTGATGGTAGTCAGACCTCAAATATATATAAGATTGAATCTGAATATATAGGCGTTTTTGTTTCTGGAAAGAATATGTCAAATTTAGACCCCACCCCCTTTATAGATGAAGATGGGGGGATATTCACCACTGAAGGGGGGACACCTTCACCAATGAAGCCCCTTGAAGTATTACCTAATCTAAGTATTAACCAGAATAAAGTATTAGATGAAAATCCTTCGGAATTTTCCCACTTTGAAAAAGTTACAATTAAAGAAAATAACCTTGATACAAGTAGCAAAGTAAACCCATTTACTATTGTCTCTATTGTTGAAAAAGAAAAAGAAAAAACTTCGGGTAAAAAAGAAAAAGAAAAGGAGCCGAGCCGAGCCGAGCGGAAGCCTAACGAAACCTTTGAAGCCTTTACCCTTTTCTGCCAGACTTTTGAACAGTTATCAGGTGCTGCCTACCCGACAGATAAAAATGGGCATTATATCATGAATGGTAAGGAAGCTGGGAATATGGTTTACCTTATGCGCTGGATAAAGCAAGTTGACAGGGGCGATGATTGGCGTGAGGCATTACGGGTTTTTTTGAATGCAGCCTGGGACTTGAATGATAAATGGCTTCGTGCTAACTTTAGCCCTGGAATATTGTATGGACAGGCAGCAAAGATATTCACTGCTTATCAAACCAGCAGCCCAGCAGCAAAGGATAAAGCGTATAATGATAGATTTGAGGAATTATTAGCCGAAAGAATGGCAAAGTATAACAATTAAAACAACCGATTATGAACTTACCAATGATTGCCAACCAAGTGGAAGAGAAGCTGCAAGATGTTGAAATTGTCATCTCCCAGCGTGAGTTACGGATTTTTAAAACAGGGGTTAAAGAAGCCATTCCAAAGATAGGACAAGTCCTCAGGCAAATATTACCTTTGTACGGTATTGATGCCAAGCCCGAACACTTGATTGAAATTACCGAATTTGTATCAACCTATAAATTAATGTCAGTTGAGGAATTAAAACTGGCTTTTGAAAAGTTTGCACGACAGGAATTAAACCTCGAAGACTTTAAACTTTACGGTAAGGTTGACTTGCATTCAATCGGGAAAATTATTAATGCTTACATCAGCTGGAGGCAAAAGATATATTACGCCATGGATGCTGACTTGGAAGAAAAAAGGCAACAGGAAGCAATAGCCAAAAGAAGGGCAAAAGTTGCGGAAGAATACGATGCTGAATTTGATTACAAGCTGGCAGGCTTCCAGAAAACTTTGGAAGATATACCGGTGTTCTGGTACAATGAATGTGTTAAGCGTGGTTATATTACCTGGCTGGATGGTGAAAAAGAAAAGTTATGGGAAGAGGCAAAGCAACTTGCATTGAAGGAAAAGCCTGATTCGGATAATTATATTGATCGCCACAACCATTTAAGGAAAATTGAATCAGGTAACATACCGAGGGCAAAAGCACTTGCCTATCAATTGGCAGTCTGGCGGAAGGTATTATTAAGGGAATAGTGTTTGTAAGTGTCATATTAATTTGGTTTTCAGTGAGGTAGAAATACCTCACTTTTTTTTTAAAATAATTGTGTAAATATTTTTTGGTATCAATATTTATATTTAAATTTACATATTGAAACAAACAAACGTTAACCTATAAAACAACCAATTATGAAGATTAAACAATTTGCAGTAAGCTGCCCGATTAACATCGAACTAGATTACTTTGTACATATCAAGTTCAGTTACGGCGATGGCAATTATGGAGATGACATGATGCCACACCAGGATGAAATTATTGATATCATTGATTACAAATTTGAACCGGCACATCTGGAAGAAACCTCAACGCTTGATTACGATGGCTTAATCGCCTTATGCTACGATTATGAACATGAGTGGAAATCATTAGAAGATTAATATTAAACAACCTTTAAAAACAACCAAAATGGAAACAACAGATTTAGTAAACGAAGTAGCTTATTTAAAGAGCTTAAACCGTACCTATAAAAGTCAAATTGACGAACTACGGTATAAAGAACAACAAGACTGGTTCATTACCTTAGATTTTTACGTTCTTGCTCACAGACCGATTAGGGATTTGGTTAGTGATTACAAAGTCAAACAATATGAACACATTCTTGCATTATTAAAGGAGAAATTAAGAACATTTGAAAACCCATTATTTGATAAAGATACAGGAACAAATAGGCTTAGATTGAAATTTGTAGAATTTTTAAAAGAAGCCATTGCAGAATGTGAAAACTATCAAAAGTCATGACAATCATTAGAAGATTAATTAAACAACCTTTAAAGAAAACCAACCATGGAAACAACAGATTTAGTAAACGACTCATTGTATTTAAAAACTTTGGTAAATGCATTACAAGATGAAAATAAAAAATTGCGTATAGCAGCAAATACAGATTGGCTAACTTGTGTAAAATTTTATGTTATGGCTGATAGGCTTATTAGAGATTTAATTGATGAATATAAATTATATCCGTCACCTATAAAATTAAATTCTTTAAAAGATAGATTGGTACAATTTGATAGCGAAATTTACCATTCAGGTACAGCAATAAATAAATTAAGGCTAAATTTAATTGATACAATTAAGGAAGCTATTGCAGAATGTGAAAACTACGAAAAGTTATGACAATCCAAGAATTTGCAACAAACGTTAGTATCACCATTTGCCCAGATCACTTGGTAGAACCAGCCCAACTTCGCAAGTTTTGGAGACGTCGTGGTACGGCTGAACTTCAGAAATATTTCCAGGCTGGTTATTCAATTGAATACAACAATGAAATTGACTGGCGACAAATATCTGAACACAAAAAACAACTTTGGTACGAATCAATTAACCGTTAATAAACAACTAAAATGGAAATCTTAAAAGGAAAAATCAAGTACACGGCTGGCAAAGTATTTGAAGGACAATTCGGTCCCAGCATTAACGCCGCCGTAACATTAGCTAATGGCAATGACATCAGGGTATATGGCAAGCCCGATGATGAAAAGTTGAAGGCATTGAAAAAAGATGATGACGTAACTATTATATACGATGGCAAAAGTTATAAGATTGCCTTTGATATGACTACGGCTGATAATGTACCAGTACCAAGCGAAGGATCACAAATGAAATCAAATGGCAAATTAACTGCCGATGAGATAAGCGAAAAGGCATCCTTTATGGCTGGCGTTTATGCCGATATATTTCAGCAGTTGCAAGCCTCAGGCTTAGAGCCAGAACAAGCGCAACCAGGAGCATCCACAATCTTTATTCAAATAGGAAAATATTTTTAACTTCATATTGGTTTACTTTTCCCCAGCCTGAAATATGGCTGGGGTTTTACCACGCCGTAAAACAAAAACAAATGGAAAAACAAGAAGAAAAGGAAACGTCTTTGGACTATTTTTTTAGAGTTACAAAAAACAACGCTATTAATTTAGGTCGTTTGATTGAAATGTATGTTCCTGCAAAAAAAATATACGACATGGAAATCGAACAGGCTAAAAAAGAATCTTTTGAAGAAGCAAAGAAGATGTATGCTGAGGAAATTCAAAAGGCTTTTAATGATGGTTGTTTGAAAGGATATAACGATCATGTAAAAGTTACAAACGATTTAAATAGATATGCATGAAACTTCCAAAGGAATACATTTCAGTCAGTCAGGTAAATCTCTGGCATCAGGATAGGCAAAAGTATATTAACCGATATTTTTTAAACCTTCCAGAAGAACCATCTATTTACATGGAGTTCGGCAAAAGCTTTGCAGAAGCAACCGAGACATTTATTAAAGAGGGAATTATTACGCCATGTCTTCCACATTTTTACCTAAACAAAATACGCCCACTAAAAGGTATGCAGGCTGAAAAGCCAATAAGCCTTTCAATAAATGGCATTACCGTAGTCGGTTATATTGACGCCTGGGATCAGTCAGGGAATACCATCATTGATTTTAAAACATCTGGAAAGCCGTGGACAAACGATACCTTAATAAATAGCCTTCAGATGAAAGTATATGCTTTAGCCATGTATTGCAATGGGGAAGAAATACCTCTTTGTCAAATCAACTGGTTAGGGACAAAGAAAACAAAAGAAGGTATTACCTTTACCGGAGAAAGCTATGAATTAACACACCGCTTTGAAATGGCTGATTTGTTACAGGCAACCGAATTTATTTACAAGACAGCTAAAGAAATCAGCGATGCTTGGAATATTTATAAATCATAAAAATCATAAACAATGCTAACAGAAAGAGAAAAAAGAGAGTTGTTAAAAACAGCAGCCCAGATATTTGTATTTTTGGGTGCGCTTCTTACAGGAGCATTTGCCATTTATTTCCTCGTTGACTATTTTAAAAAGTGGTCATGAAGTTTCAAATAAAATGGAAAGGTGGCAGAATAATAACCGAAGCGCCAGACATTGAAGCAGCAATTAAAAAATTTAAAGAGTTACGAATTGAAGTTACAGAGAAAGAAATAAGTATTGCTTCTTTTCCTTGGAGGTCATTTTAGGTTGTTTTTATCCCGTGTTTGTGTGGCACGGGATTTTTTATAAAAATAATTGTGTAAATATTTTTATTTGTAAATATTTATTTATAAATTTACATATTGAAATTAACAAAAACAACCAAAATGATTACATTAACTACTTCATTAAGAGAAACATTAAAGGCTCAAGATATTATAAGAGACCTTAATATTGCCCGTATTTTTGATATTCAAGAAGAACAAGTTGCTTCAAACTGTTGGTTATTTACCACTTTTGAGGAAGACATGGAAGACATTTGTCTTGATATTGAAAATATGTTATCTAAGTCAGGCTTAGTAGAATTTGAAATTTCCTTTAACAACTAAAAACAAACCAATTATGAAAACCACACTTTATGCCGTTATGTACTTTGGCAACGCCAAAAGATACCAAGATTTAAACTATGAAATCGAAGCCTTCACAAAGCGTGAAGCCGTTGAGAAATTTTACGAAAAAATGCGCAATGAGGATTATTTCCCCGAAGACGAATTTGTTTACGGTGGACTTGTTCGCGACTGCGACGGCAACGTGATTGCCGAAGCGGGTAGCGAAAGTATTGAATACGACGGGGGATATTTTTACGCTGAACCAGTAATTGAATAATTATGAAAGAGCCAATTATTGAAACATACGTTCCGCAAAATAAACGTTTACCTTGGTTGATTGGCGCTGGGGTAAGCGTTGCTTTTGTACTGGGGTACATTTATTCGCCCATTCCAACCGTGTACCACCAGACATCTTTTGTCCCGATAATACAAAAGGAAACTCTTTACGTTCATAAAATAGCCTATTTAAATCTACCAGTAAAGGAAGACAAAAAGGAAATAGACATGGAAGCCTATGGATCACGTTCATACGGCTATGAGGTGAGAAAGCTATCAGGCAATCAATTAAAGTCAACCTTAGAAGGCAGAGGCTTTCGTAATTTGGATGGCGTTAACATTGGTAAGCTTCGTCGTATATATCTTGCCTATTGCTATGAATCAATGTTGATGAATGTTCACCTGTTGACTGACTTTCCGATTTCGATGATTTATTCTTTCTTCATTATTGAAGCAACCAGTCAGGGAATTGAAACCGACCTTTGGCGCAAGCACGCCAACGCTGGTGGGGTAAAATCTATCAAAGGTTATGAAACCGTTACTTACAAGACAAGGGAAGTTATTAGAGGACGTAACAGGTACATCAAAGCTAAATTTATGAAAGCAAGTTCGACCGAGATAGGAATGCAGGCTTGGGCTGGTGTTCTTAATTCTGGAAGATACGCTGAATGTAAAAAGGCAAATTACAAATGGAAAGGGAAGAGGCTTTATGAATCCATTTGTAAATGTATCTATGATAATGGGTATCATACTGATCAGGATTATAAGTTTAGGGCGTCTTTGATGCAAGAATACTGGGATATAAAAAGGGATAATTTCCCATTAAAAAGGGAAACAAATGTTTTTTGATTTTTTTTAAAATAATTGTGTAAATATTTTTTTATTTCAATATTTAATATTAAATTTACGTATTGAAACAACGAAACGATATTTCACACAACAAAAACAAACAAAATGACAACTTACGAAGAACTTAAAAAACACTTTGACAAAGTACACGAATTAGTAGCTACCCCAAGTTTTGTAGAAACTGTTTACTATGTTGCTAAAGCAAATGGCTGCACTGATGAGGAATGGGAAGAAAATAAAATGCCAATTGTAGCACGTTTTGCTAACGAGTATCTTTGGAAAATAGCCGCTGAAAATAATTAACCATTTTACAGGGCAGCAACCCCAGCTGCCCAATTTTTTTAACCTACTTAAAACAAACAAACAATGGAAAAGAATTTCACCAACCTACAATTTAAATGGACATTTGAAAGCATTTCGGATAACATCCCAACGATCATGCTTTTGACAATCATCCTCACTTACGGCGTTAATGCCTATTTAACCGCCTTGTTTTTACCGATTAACTTCTGGGTAGCACTTGCAGCCACCAGTATTTTACAATTAGGGCGATTTGCAGTCGTTTTCATGGACTTTCTCAACCCAACTAAAGGTAGAAGCCCATATCCGCCTAAAATAGCCTTAGGAGCGACGATAATAGCCTTAATTGAACTTTTCTTTGGCTTACAGGAAAGTTACTCTGGAAGCGAATTTATTACCATGTTCTTTTTTATAGGTACTATTATAGCTTTTGGCTACCTTTTGGAAATCAACTTTGTAAATAAAGGCGTTGAAGCATACGGGTTGACAGAGCCAAAGCCAATCAAAAGACGTAAGAGAAAGACAACGGTAAAAAAAGTTACGCCAGAACCGGTAAAGGAATTTAAACCTTATGTAACTTCGTTCCAAACGATAACTTTATAACAATGGAAAAGGAACTTGTAAGCTATGAAATGTCTTTAGCACTTAAAGAATTGGGTTTTAATGAGCCTTGTTTTACATATTATTATGATATTTCTGGTGAATTAAGAAAAAATATATCAGTAGATATACATAATGGTTGGACTTACTTCCCAAATCTTAAATTAATTACTTTGGCTCCAACATTCTCCCAGGCATTTAGATTTTTTAGAGAGAAGTTTAATCTTTTTAGTTGTGTTGAATTACATATTATATTTCCTATCCGTTATTTTTTTATAATTGATAAAATTGGTAATGATGACTTTGTTTACTGCACAGAAGATAAAACAATATTTTACGATAAATACAAGGATGCGGAAATAGCTTGTTTAAAACTATTAATTGAAATTGTTGAAAATAGATTAGTATGAAACATACCATTGAATTGAAAAAAGAATTTGTAAAATACGAAGTGGCAGTAGAACTTAAAAAATTAGGATTTGATGAGCCTTGTTTGGGTAGATGGTTAGTGGTAAAAGAATGGGAGGAACCAACGGGAGAAATTATACTACAACTAGGAACTAAAGCGGAGGACTATGATAAAGATCAATGTCCCGCACCCCTATTTCCCCAGGCTTTTAGATTTTTTAGGGAGAGACACCGATTATATGGTCTATATACAATGGGAGATTATGAGAATAACTTCTATTGGCAAATTTGGAGAAATGATTATATCACTAAGACTTATATCACATCATCTAATTATGTGTTTGAAAAGTATGAAGAAGCCGAACAAGCATGTTTATTAAAATTGATTGAAATTGTTAAAAACAAATGAAAACACTGATAGGCGTTGACCCAGCATTAAGATTAAACGGAATGGCTGCTTGTTTCATTAGCCCAAATAAAGAGGTAAAATTCACGAAGTATAAAAGGTTCGTGGATTTTATCCTTGATGTATCAACCTGGAAAGCATTTGTTAACCCAGTTATTTTAGTCGAAGATTCAAGTCTCCAAAATATTACCTTTAGATCCTCCATTAACCGTGCTATCCTTTCCAGAATGTCTCGCAATGCTGGGATGAACCAAGCAGCTTCAAGGATAGCTTATGAATGGATGAAAGAAAATGGCTTGCAAGCTTATAACATTAGTCCAGAGCAAAAGGGTAGGAAATGGACGAAGGATATATTTTTAAAAATCTTTGAGCGTGAAGGCTACAAATTTGAACCACATTTTAAACCAGCAAAAATAAGTCAGGATGAAATTGATTGTTTTACCCTGGCATTACAAGCAAAAAATTATATTAAAAGATGATTTATATATGTAAAAATTGCAGCTCTGAATCAAACGACATGAATTTTGGAGAGTACTGCGAAGATTGTGGAGATTTTACAAGGGAAAAAATCATGCCTACGAAAAGAGAATATACGCATGATTTGATATGGCAAAAGTACCTAAAGGATAAATGCCCTGTTTGTGATGGAAAAGTGGATTCTGATTCTCAATATTCGCACACGGAAAATGGCGGTAAATGTATGGCAAAGTATTTTGCTTGTGACAGCTGTTTCAGCCGATATACCGTTGGATATAACAGAAGTATTCAACCAATAATGTGTGAAATAACATATAACTCTATACACAAATAAAACAAAGTAAACATGGAAAATAAAGAAATGGAGCCATTAAAAATAGGAATACACTATGGTTTATTGGCTGACCCTATAAGTGAGCAAATTAAAAATCAAGGATTTATTTGTGATGAAAAAATCAGAAAATTTGATAAGACATTTGATTCAATTCAAGTACTAAGATTTAGCGACCTTTTAACGGATGGTATGTATAATAAAATTTTAACAAAATTTCACAGACAAATAATTCGTCACGTTGCAAAAATAAACAAGTATAAAGTTGAAAAAATTAGTAAATAAACAGTACATGGAAAATAATCAAACAAAGCCAAATGAATCAATTAATATAGTGGAATATAATAATAATTATATATCTACAGGTCTAACCAAACGCGAATACTTTGCAGCAATGGTAATGCAAAGTATAATACAAAACATAGATGGGCTTGATATTAAAATAGAACGCATTGTTGAAAGTGCTGTTGATATAGCAGACGCTTTAATTGAGGAACTAAACAAAACAAAATGAAAAGAAAAAATGAAACCATTGACGGCATCGAAATATCAACCTGGAAAGAAATTGAAATGATTGCCTCAACTTACACCAGACCGATAAAATATATAAATGGCATACAAAGTAAAATTGCCATTTTAAAATTTTATCTTGAGCCAACATTTACTAATAGCAAAGCACCAATCGAAACGATGGACAAAGGTAGAATGCTGACTATCGCCTACAACATTTATAAAGCAGCAGATGGGGAAGCAACAAGAGATTTATCCTTAAAAGTGATTAATCGCATCATATCATAAGTTTAGGATTACGTTTGTTAAGTAGGTGAATCATAGGGTTGGCAGTTGCGCCAATCCTTTTTTTTATTAAAACGTTACCCCTAGCGTCTTCGCATAATCAACAACCGCCCGAGCGTGGCATAAGGCTAATGTATTCTGGAACTTTGGGTCGAACATCATCCGAGCATCCTGAAAATTGGTAAAGAAACCATTTTCAGAAAGAACTGCTGGCATATTGGTTGAAGTTAATACGGTAAACCTTTCCTCTTTGTCGTGATCGCCATCAGCTGTATCGCTTCTGAATACCCATGTCGGGAAAGTTGCTTTTACCTCATTGAATAGAAATTCAGCGTATATATCAGACTTTGTTTGCCCGGGTGACGTAAACACTTCCCAGCCTCTGGCTTTGTTATTCGTTGCTGCATTGCCGTGAATGGAAAGGTATAATGAACCCTCGTAACTATTAGCTGCAAAATTAGCCTTTGCCACACGTTTACTTAACGATATATCATTTATAGGCTCATATACTTTTAAAGTTGAAAATCCCCAGTCCTTTAAATACTGCTCAATTAATTCAGTAACGGCACGGTTAAACACCCCTTCAAAAAACCAACCGTATGAATGGAAAGTACCATTGGAATGCTGCGCACACTTTGACGGGTAGGTTGTATAACCATTGGGTAAAGCTACCTTAGGGTTAATACCACCGTGTCCAGCATCCAAAAAAACACAAAATTTATTTGCTTTCATTTTTTACATATTTTTAAGGGCAACAGAAGTACATCCATTGCCCCGGCACAAAGGTAGCGAACCAAAAAAGCCTATAACTTAAAGCCTATAAGGGAAAAAGCTGCTGAAATCAAAGAAAATTTGGGAGGTACTTTTATTTCTATCGTTTTCCCAGCACATTCTTGGCTTGTTTCTTTAATCTTATCCCAAATAATTTGAGCCAGTTGGATATACTCCCGCCAAGTGAATTTTACCTTGTTGCCTTCTAAGTGTACATTAATCTCACTTGCAAGCTCCGCAAAATTCATTGAGTAGCAGGCAATGTCTCCAATAGGTGATTTTGGAGTATTTGCGCTCTTTAAAGCTTCTTTTAAATTTGTTTCCATCTTTATTTATTTTAACGTCTAAAAAATCTAATTATTACTGTTCCAAGGTTTACTCCTGTTATCCGCTTCACATTCTCCGCCACGCTGAATAGCTCTGTACCAGCTATCATGGAAGCAACAAGATAGGTAATTGGAAAAGGGATAGAAAAGGTATTTTTTGCACCTTCAAAAATCATGATGCTTACAAAATATACGACTATCTTTTCTGTTGTTCGATAAAGACCTTTGTCTGTTATTTTTTGCCCTTCTTTCCTTGCTGCCTTGATGCCTGTGATTGTGTCAGCTATAACCGCACAAATTGTGAATAAAAGGAAATGTTTAATGGGCAAAAAAAATGAAAAGATAAATCCACTAGTTAAAGCAACTGCGATAAAGTCGTATCCTTGTTTGAGGAGGTTTACAATTATTGATTTCATCTTATTCCTTTTTTATAAGTTTAACATCACCCTCAACGGTTGAAAATTTACCATTGGCAAACTTGTACAAATCATACTTTATACCATTAAAAGAAAAGCTAATTTGGTTGGTAAATGTCGAGAGTAACAGGTTGGTGGAAATCGTATATACTTTGCCGTTGTCTGGATTGAAAATTAAACGGTTGTTAGCATTCAACTGTATTTCACCAAGAATATTTTCACCGTTGAATATCAATGTCCAATCGCCAAGGAAAGCCGTTGAATCACTTAGTGCCGTTGACGTGTATACAGGTCTTCCACTTATTTGAAGGTGCAAATTATTGTAATAATTAATACGCTTAACCGCTTTGCCTTTTAAAATCAATGGCTTGGCATGGATGGCAATCGTGTTGCTTTGCCTTTCAGCATCGGTAACAAGGCTTTGAATGGCAGTTAAGCTATCTCCAAGTATTTGTTTGTTGCCAGTCACTGTGCTATCGCTAAACGTGGTCATAGTAACAATGTAATAAATGTTACCTTGCTTTTGGATGTAAACAGTATCTGTAACAACGTCTTGCGATAAGGCAAGGAAAGGAAGGAGTAAAAAGAAAAGTATGTTTTTCATTTTATTTGTTTTCAAGAATTAAAATTCTTTGTTCAAGTGCCTTGATGAGGGCTTGTTGCTCTTGTATGGCTTTGGTGAGGATGGGGATTAAAGCATTGTAATATACCGACATTTTATCCTCAAATGAAACAACTTCAGGTGTAATAACTCCAAGGTCTTGTGCAATAAAACCAAGTTGCGTTGAACCATTACTTTTATAGGTATATTTAACAGGCTGCATTTGCATGACCTCATTTATGCCATAATTAATATTTTGTATTTCGTCTTTTAAATCATAGTCAGAGCGTGTTGTGTATGCTGATGCTGATACATTGCCGCCGACATACACGCTATCAACAACGTGTAAGCGATAGCCGCTTTGTGGACTTGTCGTACCAATACCGACGTTGCCCCCATCAGCCTTAATAGCCATACGAGTAGTCATTGTACCACCTACATTTTGTCTAAAATATATGTCACCATATATCTGAAATGATGAAACAGGATAGGTATTATCAATATAAGATAATGCACTACCAGGATTGTAAGTTAGATGCAATCCATGTGTATCTGAATTATCATAACTAATTTTTATGCCTCCATCTCCTGTTAATGAATTGGAAATTCTTGCAAAAGGATTTGAACCATAAACGTGTAATTTCGCCAGTGGACTTTCCGTACCAATGCCAACGTTGCCGTTTGAACCAATTTGCAGCCTATTTTCGCCTGCCGTAGAAAAGGCAAGAGTGTTTGTAGTTGGTAAAAACATGCCATTTCCAGATGCCGTGCTTGAGGTTGGATTAAACCTTGCGCCCGTGACCGCGCTTGTAAATGTCTTTGCCCCATTTACCGTTTGTGTATTTATTGTGTCAACAAAAGTCCTGACACTTGCACCAGTACCCCCATTTGCCACCGCCAAAGTACCGCCCAATGTCACCGCACCCGTTGTTGCTGTGGATGGAGTTAAGCCTGTTGTTCCTGCGCTGAATGAAGTGACCGATACACCGCCTCCTGCCTGTGTCCATGCGTTGCTGCCTATTTTATAATGCCATAGCAAATTGGTAACCGTATCAAGCAAAAGATAAGCACTTGTATCTTGTTTGTTGGCCCGTGTTATCTTTGATGTTGCCGTGACTGTGTCAATGGATGCCACGCCTCGGAAAACCAGCCCATCGGCAGTCGTTTGTTCACCAAGCGTAATCTTTTGGTTAGCGTTGCCTTGATATTGCGCCAAGGCAAGGGAAGGGAAAAGGAGAAGGAAAAGGAGTTGTTTCATGTTTATGTTTTAGTTTTTTTGCATTATATGCCAATTAGTACCATCTGCAACCAAGGTGACCCATTGAGGAGTAACATTCCCAGCCGATAAAATAGCAGTTCCTGGTGAACCGCCTATATAAGGAATAACATTTGATGCCGTGCTAATTACCGTTCCCGTTGCAAGGTTCTTAATCATGTATTGTCTTCCGTTTGTTGCGGTTGTTAAATCTATGGATGTTGTTGAAGCCCCACCAGTATTTACGATAAAAATTCGATTGCTTGATAATGTAATTGAACTACCAGCGGTTGATTCTACAAAAACATAACCAACATCAAGCGTACTCCTTGCTACCGATGCACTTGTTGCCCCTGTCCCACCGTTAACTATTGGTAAAGTTCCAGAGAATTTACCTGACCGCCAATATGGATTAAGCATTGTAGCGGTATCCGTTTTATTTAATTTTAAATCAATCCTATTTGATAACGAAGCCGTGTCAGTCTTTCTTAAATATGGCAAAAGCATTGAAGTTGTATCTGCACTCGTTAAAACATTGTTGCCGCCTTCGGTGATGTTGCCCGTTACCGCCAAGGTTGAGCCAAGGGTTGTTGCGCCTGTGGCTCTTAATGTTCCTGTAACATCAAGTTGATGTGACGGAGAATCATTTCCAATACCAACCGCTCTTGCTGGTGAATTATTATTATTAGCAATAGTTAGACCACTTATTCCATTTAATGTAAAACGAATATCTCTTATGTTTGACGATTGACCAATTTTTAATCCTGTATCATCATGACTAAATGTAGTAGTATAACCACTTCCAGCTGCTGAACCATCAAATTTAAAATTATGTCCAAAATCTCGTATTACAAACCTTGATGTTAAATGACTTGCTGCCTCAGATGCGTCCATATTTATACCTAATCTACCAGACGAGTAAAATAATCTTGTAGAATCTAAAGTTGATGTTCCTGTAAATCGTGGCAAAAATGAACTAATTCCCGTTCCTGTGACTGGGTTAGTTAGTATTGTTTGATATGTCGAAGCCGCAACGCCTGACCGAAGGTAATTTGTAAGCATGGAAGATGTGTCCGATAAATTTAATTTAGTCGCAAATCTGGAATTAAGATTTAATAAGGATGTGTCTGCTTTCCTTAAATAAGGGTTAAGCATGGAAGCCGTATCAGCCGCAACAATGCCTTGCAAATCGGTAAAAAGCGCGGTCAATGTTCCGCCATCATATTGGGTCAATGTCAATGTCTTTGTATTTGTTCCCGTAAATTCAGCATTGTTTATTTTATCATTAAATGCGATATTCCAATTACTTGAATTATTTGGAATGCTTGATGCCCACGCGCTGCCCGTGGATAAAGCAATTCCAGCCTCAGGGTAGACTGGGTTTGGAAAAACGCCCGTACCAACCGAACCAATCCCCGAAACCGTGACAACCGTATAATTAGCACCAACCTTAAATGAGTTGGAAACGATGGTAATTTTATTCGTATCAGTTAAGTTGTATTGGTCATTAATAAGTAACTGCCCATTTCTAAACACCAAGATAAAAGACTTTGATTGTATCGGGAATTTAGGCGTTACCGTCCAAGTTAAAACACTTGTTGTAACTGATGTATATTCTTGTTTTAAAATCTTTATAGTATCATTGCCAATAGCCACGTCAACAATCGAATCCCGTATGCGTGAAAATACAACGGCTGAGTCAAGAACCAAAGTACCTGTCGATGTAATTGTTCCACCGCTCAACCCGTAACCCGTGGCAACACTTGTGACCGTTCCCGTGCCTTTTGCGTCTATTCTGTTGGAAAGGGAAGCCGTGTCGGTTGCGTTTAATTTTAGGTTTATCCGATTTGATAAAGATGCGGAGTCGGTTGCCGTTAATTTAAGGTTTATTCTATTACTTAATGACGCGGTATCCGTTGCGGTTAACTTTGTATTTATTCTGTTGGATAAAGAAACGGTGTCCGACAATTCCATTAATACGTTTAAGTTTGCCGATACTGTACCCGTGGTTGTTATCGGGTCAGGTGAAACAATAATTCCAGTTCCCGCTGAAATACTTGTAAGGCTTCCCGAACCGCCACTTCCAGCACCGCCACCACCTTTCGGAAATATAACTGTATAATTTTCCCCTAATTTAAAAGATGTAGCCGCAATGACTACCGATGTTTTTGTAGGAATAGTATATTGAGAAGGCAGCAATATTTGACCGTTGCGGTAAACTTGCACCACGTTAACACCAGCGGTTACTAATGTGTCGGTTTGCGTCCAAGTTAAGGTTGATGTTGTGACGTTTGAAAAGTCTTGACGAGCGTAAAATCTGCCAGCCGTGTCAACATAACTTTTCTTTGCGTAAGGCAAAAGCATTGAAGCAGTATCTGAAATATTAACCTTTAAATTAATTCGATTACTTAAAGATGTTGTATCAAGGGTCGTACCCTGAGGCAAAGGATTCCAGACGTTAGACGTAAAATCAAAGGAATATATTTTAAGGTTGACGGTATCAAGAATAACCCAAGCGTTTTGATTGTTTATTGGTTGAATAGTAGCCGTATCTGAAATTGAACCGCGCCACATCAACCCGTCGCCCGTGGTCTGGAATCCAAGTCTTTGTTTGTTACCCGTGTTAGGGTACTGAGCAAATAGGCTAATGGATAGGAATAAAAAAAGAATTGAAGGCAATGTTTTTTTGCCTCCAATCTTCTTGATTAAATTACTCCCTAACCTAATTAAAACCTTTTCTAATATTATTTCACCGACGCGCCCTAATGTTTTGAGAAATCGTCTTTCTTTTTTTGGTTGCTCTATCATAGTACAATTCCTAAAGTATTGTAAATATCTGTTATTTCTTCATGTTCATCACAAGTTGACTCAGGACAACCGATAGCGCTTGATACAAAGCCCGTCAACCCCGTAGCACATGAACACAAATAATCTTTAATCCTTTTCTTTTTTACGTCAAGCCTTTGCAATAATGTATCTTGATAAAATTTTAAACCATCAACGCCCACATTTTGCCCGTATTCGTTGTCAAGGGTATATAAGCCGTTTGTTCCAAGTTGCATAACGATATAAGGCGATGCCTCATAAAGCACGGCATTGGCGCAAAAGGATTTTAATTGACTGTCCCAAAGTTGCTGGTAAGCCGTTGAACTAAACGCCGTTGAACTACCTTTGGCGGCAACCAATGTATCATAAAATGAAACGCCAATAGCTGGAACAATCCAACGATACTCAGCATCTTGTATATGAGGGCTAATAAGTGACTTATCTATTCTTATATCCGCTGGGGTTGGTCGTGCCACGCCGCCAGCTATTACTTCACTCGGTTGTATCAGTTGGCTCATCGGTTGTGGTTGTAGTTGTTATATCTGTTTCGATAGGTGCGTAACCTAATATTTCTCTTTTCTCATTGATTGACAAATTCTGCTCAACTGCAATATCTCCCATAAAGGATACAGGCAAGGTATTAGAAATGCCAAAGGTAACGTCAACAAAGGCTTGATTATAAGCGCTTATTTCGTTTAAAAATGGGTTAATAATTTTAGATAACAAAAGATTTTGCCGTGGCTTTATAACCGTGTTTTGCAAGTATTCCATTTCTTGGCGAATCTGTTGATTTGTGCCAAGTTGTCCCGATGTTGCAAAGCCAGCCAAGGACTTTGACCAACGATTAGCAACCACAATCGCTGAGGCTGCCAAGTTTTGCAAGTTTAAAAATTCGCCCTCGTTTTCTTTTGATGTGGGAATCCAATTTGCTTTTAATTTTTCATCGCGTAAAATCTGGACAAACAATTTATGATTGTTGCCCATTCCCGTAAATTTTGATTCAATACCCTCAACAAGGCTCTTGGCTTCGGTCTGCGTCATTGAGCCGAAAAACTGCAAGATGCCCGAAGGCATGAAGCCATTTTCAAACTTACTGGTATTAAATCGCTGAATACGGTATTCCATCTCAGCCCACATCTTCGCCCCTATCCATTCAGGTAAGCCAAAGTAAAAATAACCAGCAGCGTATTGCTTTACATGAATGATAGAACGTTGCGTTCCATCTTCAAAATCCTTAAATTCTGGATAAATAGGCATTTCCTTAAAGCCTTCCTTTTCGTAATAACTGCCATCGGTTGTCAATGGCACCTCTTCCCAGTTATCATAAACGCCAACCGATTTAATTATCTGGTCAGCTCCAGCCTTTCTTATGCCAATGTTATATACCGGCACATGGTATATATAAGTAAAGGGTTGATTACCAACTTTACCACGACATATTTCTGCAAAGCAATTGCCAAAGGCATCATAATCAAATGCCAATGCAGCCATTACCTCTTGAAGGTTTTGACTATGTAAATTTACAGAACCGATAATTTCTTCAATCTCATTTAATGAATCATCGGTTATTACTTCACCTTTCATTGAGGTAGTAAGCAATGTATTTGATTTTCCTTTCATCGGAATAAATCCATCGCCTACTACCATATTTGTTTTATCCTCAATGATTCGCCTAAGTGTAGGGGAATTATTAACGATGGCTATTAGACTTTTTAAAAAGTCATCTTTTTGCGTAAAAAACCTAACCCACTTTGCCCCAGTAAAATCAAGCCGCTCCCGTGATGGTTCATTAAAAATATCTTCCTGTACCAACATCGTATTGGAAGTATCTAAGGTAACCGAAGCAAGTAAAGGGCTTTGATTCTTTCTTAAATTTCTCTTAGCCCTGTTCGGAACTGCTTGTTGAATCTTCTTTAATTGGCTCATAGATTTGTTTCTCAGGCGTATAGATAACGTGTTGACTGACAGATGAGGGGTTGGCATTATACCAACCCCTTAATTCTGCCTGTGTAAAGTTACCGATAGCCTTCTTTAATATCCCTGCTTTCCCAGTCGGGTCAGCCCCAACGTACATCATTAGCTTTGATTTTTCTCTGACTATCATAACTCATTATTTTTAATCAAGAGCACCCATTACGGTAGCACCATCAACGATATAACGTGCCTTATTTGTAGTTCGGCATGAAATTGTCAAGGTCTCCTGGTTACTGTCGGTAAACAAAGCACCCGATAAGCCTTCAGCAGTTGTTAACCTTGCTGGTCTTTTCTTCGCTCCAACCGTTTCAGCCCCCCAAATCCAGTAATTGCCCGTATTTTCAACGTGGACACAAACCAAACCGCAAGCCTGATTTGCCATGTCTTGAACCAGGTTTCTTAATTCCTGATCACGGCAGTTTATAATACCTACTAAACTTTGCTCAACGGCAACGCTTAAGGTATCTGGATCTTGGGTAACCGTTTCCGTAAACGCTCCAGAATTATCTCTAAACTCAACTTCATAAAATACCGCAGCTGTCGAACTCATAGTAATAGCCGTTACCGCTGCCGTGGCATTGGTAGTGATGCTCGTTACTTGATTGGCATTGGCAATATATAGCTTTCCAATACCACCAGCACAAGTGCCGTCAGTACATTGGTTAAGCCATCCACCAGTTATTGAACTCATATTTGTTTTGGTTTAATAGCCTAAGCTGATTAAAGAATGGTGAATATAATTTACGCCCATCTTAAAGCGTGCTTTAATATACACCTTTTCGTCTTTCTGGTCATACCACAATTCTAAAGCCGTTTCAGGAGAAAGCACATCGGTTGCCAATACCTTGTTTTGAGGCGTAGTATATTCAACGTAATGAGGCTTAGTTGTTCCAAGGTTTGTCAAAATCTCATCCCAACGCCATTGAGCCACAACAGGAATACCACGGAAAGTAAATTGCTCAACTCCGTTAATCAACTGCAATAAACCATAGTCACCGCCACCACCATCTTCAATATCTTCCCTTAACTGGGTATATACTGAACCAGTTACGTTGAATACCTTTTGAGAAGCTGGTAAGCCTTTAAGCTGCAATGGTGCTTGGTCATAAATTGCACGAAGAATAGCAAAGCCATCCCCAGCGGCTAAGTCAGAACCTGACCCGGTATTGGTACGAGGCACTAAGGCGTCAGCAACCAATTCAGGGTAGTATACTGTCCAAAGACCATCTAAGGCATCGTAATTAGGATTGTTTGAAGATTGCTGACCAAAGTAAGTCAATCTTTGAACATCCTGTCTAATAGCTTGCTGGGTACGAGTCAATAAAATGTTTTCAATTAATGTACCCGAAACATCTGGAAGCCTTGTACCAGTTTTTAACAACTCTTCAAAAACCGTATCCTCAAACTCATCCCAGCACATTTCAAGATCCACCTTCATTTTTTCAACGTCAATGGTTCTATCATAGATAGATACCGATCCAACGGGATTAAATCCGCAGCCTGAATATTTCCTTACAATGTTTTCCAGCTGCTGAACAAATACCATTTTCTTTTTATTGGCGACGTTACCGAGGATGCGGAATTGCCCTCTTAAATCATCGTCAAAGAAAACAGGCTCAAGAAATATATTATTTGCCTCGGTACCTCTGAAGGATACGTCTAATTGGCTTAATTCTGTTATTGGCATTTTAATTTAATTTTAAAGGTTAGCGTAAGTAATGGTTGCCGTGGTATTGTTCAATACCTTTGCATCTTCAATAGCAAATGCAAATTGTGTCTTTGCACCTGATTTAGCAGTAGCAAAGAAAGCCTTCCAATCAGTACCACTATTAAGGGCAGTCGTTGTAATATCAAAAGCTGCGGAAGGAGCGGATGAAATCCATCTGCCATAAGCCTCGTTACCAGTTTCATCAATTAGGTTAAATTTCAAGTAATCCGATGCACTTGTAACACCGTAGATAGGTGTTACCGTCACTCTTGCACCAGCCGAAGCGACTGCATAAGTAAGGCTAACTGGAATTCTTGTTTCAAATGTATCAACCCCGTAAAGCTTCTCCGCATTGATACCGTCAGGATTTGCATAAGGGTTTGTTCTATTTAAACTGTTTCGACCAACGTATGTATAATCGTTGTCAAAACTGTTCACATTCTGGGCTGTTGGATTGAATGCCATTATCTTTGTGAAATTTTGTTTTTAACTAATAAAGCAAAAGAATCAAAGTGACTCGATTTCGCTTTTGGTTCAATAACTTTTTCAGCAGTTGTTCCTCCAGATGGAAGTCCAACCCCTTTTTTAACTTGGTTTCTTAATGCTACCAGTTCAGTTGATAAGGTTTCCAGAACACTTTCAATCTCATTGATTGACTGGTTTTGTTCATTTGATTTAGCCTTTAAACTTTCCATTTCTTCAGCCGTAAGGATAGAATACCCTTTTGCTAATAAATAGTTAAATGCCATCTCATCTGTCATAATTGTTTCTTCCTCCTTAATCTCAACCGCTGGTGCATCAATTACCTCTGTTTCCTCTGTTTGATTCAAAAGGTTTTTGATTTTTTCTAAAATGGTATTACCCATATCGTCTTCGTTTTTGTGAATTAATAAAGCTGCTGGAACATTTACAAATTTGCTTAAACTGTTTTGCAACGGTAATAAATTAATATTTTTTTCGTCCGTTTTTACAATTTCGTCAATGAATCCAAATTCTTTTGCTTCTTTTGCCGTTAACCATGTTTCGGCTGCCATCATCTTTCTAAGTCGCTTTCTAAGGTTAATTTCATCATCGCCACCCCTTTTCTCAACGGCATTGACGTAAATGTCAAGTAACTTCTCTTCCATCTTATCCAATAATTCTGCCGTTGCCTCCAGCTCCTCGGAATTACCGACGGCTTGTGACCACGGACGATGAATCATTAAAAATGAATTTTCAGTCATCTTAACTTTCTTTGCGGATAACAGTACAACCGTTGCAATGCTTGCTACCAAGCCGATTCCTGTTGCCGTCGTGTCACCTGGGTAAGTTGCTATTAAGTCTGCCATTCCCATTCCTTCGGCAACAGAGCCACCACCAGATGAAATAGTAAAATCAATAGCCTCTCCCTTTGCCTCATCTATCTTATATTTTAGATAGTTAAATGAGTTTTGCCATTCTGAAATTTCCCCTATTATATCAACGTTTATACTTGCCATCGCTTTGTTTTCTTTTTCTCTTTCTATTTGTTTGAATTTGCTTTCAGCCCAACCCTTCATCGCACTTCCACCCCAGGCGTCATACATTATTGATCCGCATATTTCATTACCGTTTTCATCGGTATATTTTCCTTGGTCATAAACTTCAGCCCTGGAAAGAAATGAATAAGTCCGCCTTACTTCATCCTCGGTTAAGCCTTCGCCACTCGCCAACTGTTCAGCACGAAACCAACCAACACGAGTGCCACAATCAGAACCGTTTTCTCGTTTGTGCTTCAACGCTCTTCTTGCGTTATTTTTTGCCGTATCTGGATAATCTGCGTAAGTCATGCTGTAAATTTATTTATTATTATTTTTCTTATTGCTTTTTTTGCTGATTCCATATCCAAAGCTTTCAGGATGCTGAACCATGTTATACACGGTTTTTTCACTTAACCCCGTTTGAATGCTTATATCAGTTATGGCATTCATCTTGGAATCATTTTCAAATAATGATGCTGGATATAAATCCATCACCATATATTTTGCAATGGTTGAATCCTTAATGATATTGGTTTGATAGATAAAGTCAATAAGGTTAAATATATCATCCTTTAAATTCTCTTTATGGCAAAAGGCTGCAAACTTGGCGATTATGCTTTCTTGAAATTCTAGAAACAATTCCCGACTTATTTGCTTATTATCCTTGTTCATCTCTCCAATATTGAACGATTTGACGCATTTTTCCGACTACCTTTGTCCGACAAGCTGGGCAATTTCTACGTTCTGGCTCGTAGTGGTTGACAAAGTTGTTATAAATGTAAAATAGATAATCCATATCAGTTGGGTCAATAGATAATACCCGATATGTCCTGTCAACCGATGCCATGACCTGTTCTTTATATTCTTCTGGAATTCTCGCTGCCAATTCACCCCATATACTTTGTACTTTCATACAATTACACATTTATAAAGTTGCTTTTACTTTTAATTTATTTCCTTCAGCTAAATCCCTAGCTATTTCTTCCGAAACAACATAAGCCTGTAACCTATCTATCCTGTTGTTTATTGCATCGGTTTTGGCTTCAATGGTATCCAGATATTTGCTTAAATCATTGGTCATTGATATGCCTTGTACTGGTGCGGATATTGGCGGAACTAAACCACCTTGGGCAAAGCCTTTGATACCTATCTTTCTAAAGGTTGGCGATCCACCTAATAAACTTTGCTGCCTTTGATTTAAAACAACTTCACCCCGTTTAACAAAAGCCAAAACGTTATCACCATTAGATCGGGTCGGGATGTTTTGCCTTTGATTGACCCTTTCCCCAGTAACCACGCCACCTTCTGCCAATGGCTGGGCTGCTATGGTTGCAACTTGAGCGGCTACGGCAATGCCTGTAGGAATTGCAAGTAAAAAACTACCTTGTGCATATGCTTTTGTAACCGCTAAAGCGCCTTGAATAATTGCTTGAATAATGGCAATTCGTTTTTCTTCCTTTGCCGCTTTGATTCGTATTGCTTCGGCTTCGGCTTGTTGTTGTTTTAATAATTCTTTTTGAGCCGCAATATCTTTTTCAATCCTTTTCTTTCTTATGCCAGATGCCTTTTCAGCCTTTGCCTCAAGTTCTTCTATATTCTTTTCCGTATTTGTTATTTGCTCGTTTATCGCCTCTGCTTCTTTTTCGGCTCGTGCCTTTTGGAAAGTTGCGATAATGTCGGTAACAGAAATAATTGAATTACTGACTGACTCTATTAATTTTTGGGTATTTTCTTTTTTGTCTTTTAATTGCTGGTCGTTTATTTCTTTTTGTTTTTTTGCTGCAATCGCTGAATTTTTAATTATTTCATCTTGCACCTTTTTTAAATCCTCCTTTTCTACCTTTGCCAAATCGGAAGCCTTAACGCTTTTTAAAGGTTCAACCTTCAATGGAAGCGTTGCAAGTTGCTGGGCATCCTGAAGATTTTTAAGCAAGTTACCTCTGGAAGCATCAGCCAATAATTGATTTTGTTGTTCAACTGCATCTTTTATTTGATTATTTATTGCGTTTAACTTTACTGCTAATTCCTTTTGTGTCCCAGAACCAGCAACGGCATTTGAGAAAGCCTGTTGCAATTTGCTTCTTTCATTTTCAAGGGCTGCAAGTGAACCTTCCGTAAATT
>SXGU01397455.1_pt1 | contig 43847 bp, 43 predicted proteins | sample 3174531 | NCBI WGS metagenome assembly SXGU01 (sample SAMN11356863, study PRJNA531348) | freshwater metagenome | isolation source: freshwater sample F1-140 | place: China: Fuxian Lake, Yuxi | collected 2017-12-25 | reverse complement strand
GTGATGCGCAACGCGTAGGCAACGGCGCAGCCTGCCGCGGAGCCACGACCAGGACCGACTCGAATCCCCCGTTCGCGGGCATGACGAATGAGGTCCCACACGATGAGGAAGTAGGAGGCAAATCCCATGTCGCAGATGACCTTGAGTTCGTAGGCGATGCGCTCGACGACGGCCTTGGGGATCTCCGCACCCCAACGTTGTGCGGCACCTTCACGCGTGAGGTGCTCCAGGTATGCGCGATCATCGGCGAATCCCGAGGGAATCGGAAAGTCCGGCAACACGTATTTACCGAACTCGATCGTGGTATTGGCGCGCTCGGCGATCCACAAGGTGTTGTCGCACGCGTCGGGGGTTTCGCGGAACAACTGTCGCATCTCGGATGCCGACTTGAGGTAATGCTCCTCCCCCTCGAACTTGAATCGGCCCTTCTGATTGATGGTGCAGCCGGTCTGGACGCACAACAACGCGTCGTGCGCCTGTGCGTCGTGTCGATGCACGTAATGCGAGTCGTTCGTACCGAGTAGCGGGGCATCGATCTCGCGGGCGATTCGGATGAGATCGCTCATCGTTCGCCGCTGGTCGGCGATGCCGTGGTCCTGGAGTTCTACGAAGAGGTTGTCGCGACCGAAAATCTCCTGCAAACGGGCCGCGGTGCGTTTGGCTTCGTCGTAATCATTGCGCATGAGCGCTTGGAGCACGTGTCCACCGAGACAGCCGGTGGTGGCGATGAGACCCTCGTGGTGGCGCTCCAGGAGTTCCCAATCCATTCGCGGTTGGTAGTAGTAGCCCTCGAGGAACGCCTGACTGGACAGTTTGATGAGATTTCGGTAGCCGACGTTGTTCTCGCACAACAGTGTGAGGTGGTAGTACAACTTGCGACCGGCCTCGGTGTCACCACCCGAGTCGTCGTCGCCGGAACCCCTCCGCTGGGGTCGCTCGAATCGCGACTCGTATGCCATGTACGCCTCGGTGCCGATGATCGGCGTGATGCCGGCCTTGCGACACGACTGGTAGAACTCGAGTACGCCGTACATGTTGCCGTGGTCGGTGATGCCGAGGGCGGTTTGGCCGTCATCCACCGCCCGTTGGATGAGGTCGTCGACTCGCGCTGCACCGTCGAGCATCGAGAATTCGGTGTGAACGTGAAGGTGGGTGAACGACGATGCCATTGCAGGAAAGCCGAGAGTACCAGCGGGCTCTCGCGGGGCGAGCGATTGAGCGATTCGCGCCGAACGGCGTTGCTAAATGTACGTGCCCGGACGCTCGGGTGGCGTCGCACCCGATGCCGGCAACTGACGCATCTGCTCGAGTTGTTGGCGGGCAGCCAATTGTTGGGCGAACAATGTCGCTTGAATGCCGTGGAAGAGTCCCTCCAGCCAGCCGACCAACTGCGCCTTGGCAACCCGCAATTCCGCATCGCTGGGAACGTCACCGTCCTTGAACGGCAGGGCGAGCGTCTGGAGTTCCTCGCGCAAATCCGGTGAAATAGCATCGGCGAGTTCGACGACCGATCGCTCGTAGATCTCGGCCAGCCGTTCACGACTGGGCTGGTCGAGTTGCATCTGGCGAACTTCCTCCAGCAATCCCTTGATCATCGAGCCGATGCGCATGACCTTTGCAGGTTCCTGCACGGTTTCGTTTCCACCGTCCTTCCCGCCTTCACCGGTTGCGAGGGCGTTCAACCCGTCCAACAACTCGCCGCGTTCGGGGGTGGTATCACTCATGGTTGGTTAGTTCTATCAGCGTGCGCCGACGGCCAACAACGGCACGTCGACCTCCGCGGACGTCAGCGAGCCATGGCGACATTGCAGGGAGAAGTACGTCTTGTCGGCCGGGTCGTCGAAACTGACCTCGTGCTTGGCCATCACTGCAACGTCGCCCAACCGCCGGCGAACCACATCGTTGACGCGTCGTCCGAAGTATCCCTGGTCGATCATCTCGTCGCGGGTCATCACCCAGGCCACGTCGCCGTGGTGACTCCTTGCTGCGGCCACTACCTCGTCCACTCGTCCACCGGCGACGTGCAACCAGCGGAACCGACCTTCCCCTGATTGGTGGGTGAGCAATTGCGTGACCGCGGGCGCGAGTGGCATCGTATGTTCTCCCACCATCACCTGACCGTGGTCGGCCGTGATGAGTAGCACGGCGTCGCGCGGCAGGACCGTCGCGATGTCGGCGATGAGGCGGTCCACCGTGAGCAACTCGGCGTCGTAATGGTCGCCGAAGCCGCGCTCGTGGGCGATCTTGTCGATTCCGTCGTAATAGCAGTACACGAATCGTTCGCCGCGTGCGAGAAGGCTCCGCACGTCCACCACCATGCTCGACATCGCCCGCCAACTGAACATGCGCTGGTCCCGCAGATGCGACTCGGTGAACGCGGTGCCGTCGAACTCCGCCTTGGACAGAACGGGTACGCGCGAGCCCAGGAACGGAGGACATGGTTGCACGTCCCGCGGCGTGAGCCGTCGTCGAACGTCGCCACCTTCGTCCGCCCAGCGCAACATCTGCACGACGCGACCGGAAAAATCGATGCGGTAGCCGACGAGCCCGTGTTCACCAGGTGCCGCACCAGTCGTGATGGACGTGAGCGCAGTCACGGTCGTGGTCGGTGCAATCGTGGTGATCGACGAACCACTCATGGATGCCAACGTGGCGGTCACCCGGGGCGAATTGTCGATGCGATCACGCAATTGATGCCAGCCGAGTCCGTCGATGACGAGGAGCACGACCTGACGGGCTCCGCGAACGACGTCGGGGAAGAACGACGGAAGGTCGTCGGTTCCGCCTGGTCCGAGGAGGGATGGTACGACGTTGGTGACGCAGGCACCCGAGTAATCGGGGCACCGCGGCAGTTCGTCGGCGATTCGGGGAATTCGCGCAACGTGACCCGAGGGGTTGGAGGAACCACGAGACATGTCACCTGTAGTCAAGCGGCGACGGGGCGCCGAGCGTTTAGATTGGGGGCGTGCGAGTATCGACGCGGGGCGACTACGCCTGTCGCGCGATGTTGTCGCTGGCGCTGCATTCCGATGAACCCGGACCAATCTCGGTGCGCGACATCGCCACACGAACCGCCCTCCCCCAGCCGTATCTCGAACAGATCTTGTTGGCGCTGAAGGGTGCCGGCTTGGTGCATTCGAAACGCGGTGTGGGCGGCGGCTACACCCTCGCCCGACACCCGGACAAGATCCTGCTCTCGGAAATTCTGTCGGCGGTTGACGGGCCGATATCCCTCGGCGATTTCGGTGAACCGCATCGAGACGGCGCTTGCGACCACGAGGGTCAGTGCGTCCTCTTGGCGATCTGGCATTCGGTCGGCGAACACATGCGCGACCACCTCACTCAGTTCACCCTGGGTGGAGTCCTCACGGCTGCGCGCGGCGAGTCACCGTGGCCGAACGAATCTCCCTGAACGGTTGATTTCACACTCAAGCAAGTGCGGCCAGCATGTCGTCGAAGTCGGCGGGCGTGGTAGCGGTGAACGTCCGACGTTCGCCACTGACCGGATGATCGAAGGCGAGTTCCTGCGCGTGCAACATCGGTCGCTTCGCCCGGAGACCCGCGCGAACACCGCCGTAGGTTGCGTCCCCCACGACCGGATGACCGATCGACGCCAGGTGCACACGAATCTGGTGCGTGCGTCCCGTTTCGAGACGACACTCGACCAGCGCGGCGTCCTTGGGTTCATGGAACGCGCGCTGCACCGCATAGTGGGTTCGTGAGGCCCGCCCATCGACGACGACGGCCATTCGAGTGGGATCTCGTTGATCCCGTCCGATCGGAGCATCGATGACCCCATTCATCGACACGGGAACACCCCACACGAGTACCGAATACACCCGTGTAACGCTGCGCGACGCCAATTGCCCCACCAACGATTCGTACGCCGCCGGCGTGCGCGCCACCACGAGGAGCCCCGTCGTGCCGGCATCGAGGCGGTGGACGAGACCGGGTCGCATCGGATCACCCACGACGGCAATCTCCGGGTAGGCGGCAAGGAGGAAGTTCACCAGGGTGCCCGACTGATTCCCGGCTCCCGGATGGACCACCACTCCCGCGTCCTTGTTCACGACGATCACGTCGTCGTCGGCGTACACCACGTCGAGCGACACGCTGGAATCCGGCTCGGGTAATGCGGGGCCCTTCGCTTGCGTGACGTCGACGACGATGAGTTGCCCCTCCGTCATTTTCTCCTTGCCCGCCGTTACCACGGCACCATCCACCGACACCCCACCGGATTCGATGAGCGCCGATGCGGCACTCCGACTGATGTCGGCGATGAGCGACACCACGCGATCGATGCGCACCCCGGCGAGCGACGCCGGAATCGTTTCGGTGATTCGTCGCGCGAGGCCACCCGTGTCGTCGGTCATGTGGTGACGGCGTCCTTGCGCAACGACGCCACGATCATCAGCACCGCCCCGATGGTGATGGCCGAGTCCGCAACGTTGAACACCGGGAACCATTGCAAATCGATGAAATCGACGACCGCGCCACGCAACCACGCTTCACCGCGGAAGAGTCGGTCGATCAGATTCCCGACGGCACCACCGACGATGAGCGAAGCAGCGAACGCCGCAACTCCTTCGGCACGGCGCCACAACCACAACACCAGGACGATCACGACGACGAAGCCCATTCCGCCGATCACCGGTCCCGCGCCCGTTGCTTGGGAGAATGCCATTCCCTTGTTGAACGCCAGGTTGAATCGCAGCGATCCGACGAGGTCGATCGTGCGATTCCCCGAGAGACGTCCCAACGCCCAATGTTTGGTGAGTTGGTCGACAACGACGATGACGACGACGAGGTACGGGAGACGTCGCGCCGCTGCGCGACTCATCTACTTCCCAGACCGCCGGCGCGTTCGGTGACGAGCTCGGTGGCCCAGGGCAGCACCTCGAGTCGTTCGCGTGGGATCGGGAGACCGGAATACGACGAGTAGCCGTACTCGCCGATCTCCATCCGCTTCAGCGCCGCATCGATGGCCTCGACTTCGGCTAGTGCCTGATCGGAGAGGATGAGATCCCGTTCGCGCTCCACCACCATGGTGTCGCCCTCGCCGCCTTCCTCACCGAAGTCGACGTCACCCATCTCCTGGTTTGCGACGATCTCCTGTGCCTCCTGGGACAGGCGCTTGGCCTGGCCAACCAGTTCGATTCGCTTCTCGAGCAACAATGCCCGTTGGGACTTGAGGAAGGCGAGGTCGAACTCCTTGGTTGGGGTGATGCCATCCACCGAATCGAGCTTGAAGATCGGCGGCTTGACCGGCTTGGCCATCGCCTTTTCCTGCTGGGCACGGATTCGGGCCTCTTCTTCGTCGCGAAGGGCTCGAATGCGGGCGCGTTCGGCTTCACGAGCCATGCGTTCGGCATCGCGGGCCTTCGTGATCTTGTCGCGCTCGCGTTGTTTCTCACGACGCTCTTCTTCGATGATCGCACGCTTGCGAGCCTGTTCGCGTTTTCGCTCCTCGATGGCGACTTGACGCTCGAGATCACGGCGACGCTTCTCCGCCAGTTTCTCCTTGGCGATGCGCTTGCGCTCGACCAGCTTGGCTCTCGCCACCCGCTTGCGCTCGCGTTCCATCTCGATTCGCTTGCGCTTGCGCTCCCGCTCGAGTTGAAGTCGCGCCTGCTTGCGCTTGCGCTCGTCGACCTTCTTCTTCGCGGCGGACGCACGTCGTGCAGCCTCGGCCTTGCGACGGACCTCCTTGCGACGCTTCTCCTCGAGGGCCTTCTTGGCCTTGCGGCGCTTCTCCTCGGCCAATCGTTTGGCCTTGCGGCGCTGTTCCTCCATCAACTTCTTTGCCTTTCGTCGCTTGTCTTCGAGGAGTCGCTTGGCCTTGCGGCGCTTCTCCTCGGCCAATCGTTTGGCCTTGCGGCGACGAAGGTCTTCCAGTGCCCGCCGTTTGGCAGCGGCCTTTTTCTTCAGGGCGATTCGTTTCTTTTGCGCTGCCTTGCGCCTGGCGGCTGCGTTCATGACCCCGTCAGGGTAGCCGCTCCACGCCCACATGGAGTGGCAGGTCGTCGAGCGTCGTCGTCGGTGCGCCGGCAGCAGCGACGTCGACGATGCGAATCTCCCTGGACAACGTCTCCACACCGAGCATCTGCTCGTGTTCGCGGAGTGCAACCATCATTTCCGGGGGCACTCCGAGTACCAGTCGGATGCGATCGGAGACGTGAAGTCCTGCGTCGCGACGCGCCTGTTGCACGAGTCGAACGACGTCCCGGGCCACACCCTCCCTGCGCAGGTCGTCGGTGACGGTCAGATCCAAAACGGCGATTCCCGACCCGTCGGACAATGCCGCGCTACCTCGTTCGCCTTCTCCCGTTGCCACCAACCGGAGTGAGAACTCTCCGTCGCGCAACTCCACACCGCCCGCCGTCACCTTGTCGGATTCGATCCTCCAGTCGCCCTGTTTCACCGCCTTGATGACCTTCTGCGTCTCGGCACCCAATCGCGGACCCAGTGCAGCCGGCGTCACCACGAGTTCTCGGCGGGCATGGTCGTCGACGCTCGTGCTCAACACGACGTCACGGACGTTCACCTCGTCCTTGATGACGTCGATGAATGCTCCGAGCAGGTCCGCACGCGAACTTGCGACCACGAGCGAAGAGAGTGGTTGCCGAACACGTAATTGGTGCAACTTGCGCAACGACAACGTCGTCGAGCACACGTCACGGGCGAGGTCCATCGCCGACGTCAGGTCCTCCGCCGCCGACAGCCCATCGGTCGTCGGCCAATCAGTCAAGTGAACGCTCCGTTCGCCGGTGAGTCCGCGGTACACCTCCTCGGTGGTGAGCGGAAGGAGCGGCGCCGCGACGCGGCACACGATGACGAGCACGCTGTGCAGCGTGTTGATGGCATCCTGATCGCCCTCCCAGAAACGGTCGCGACTACGGCGGATGTACCAGTTGGTGAGCACGTCCACGAAGTCGCGCACCCGCGCACAGGCCTCGAAAAGATCGTTGCGGTCGAAGGCGATCGTCGTCGACTCCACCAGTGATCGGCACTTGGCGATGATGTAGCGGTCGAGCACGTTCTGGCTCGATGTGTCGAAGACACCCCTGGTGTTCGCCGCGTTCGCATACAAGGACAGGAAGTACCACGAGTTCCACAACGGAAGGATGTTCTGTCGCACGGTGTCGCGAATTCCCGCCTCGGTGACGGAGAAGTCGGCACCGCGCAGGATCGAGGACGACAACAGGTACCAACGCATGGCGTCTGCGCCGTAGGTGTCGAACACCTGCATCGGATCCGGATAATTGCGCAGACTCTTGGACATCTTCTGTCCGTCGTCCCCCAGCACGATTCCATGACTGACGCAACTCTTGAATGCGGGGCGATCAAAGAGCGCCGTCGCCAGAACGTGCAAGGTGTAGAACCAGCCCCGCGTCTGTCCGATGTACTCCACGATGAAGTCGCCCGGATAGTGGCTCTCGAACCACTCGCGATTCTCGAATGGATAGTGCACCTGGGCGAACGGCATCGACCCGCTCTCGAACCAACAATCGAGTACCTCGGGAACTCGCCGCATCATCGAACGACCCGTCGGGTCGTCGGGATTCGGGCGCACCAAGTCGTCGACCACCGGTCGATGGAGGTCGGCAACGCTGACGCCGAAGTCGCGCTCCAATTCGGCGATGCTTCCGTACACGTCGATGCGCGGATACGCGGGATCGTCGCTCTTCCACACCGGTATGGGTGAACCCCAGAAACGGTTGCGACTGATGGTCCAGTCGCGTGCATTCTCCAGCCATTTGCCGAAACTTCCGTCCCGAATGTGGTCGGGCACCCAGCTGATCCCGTGGTTGAGTGCCACCATTCGCTCCTTGATCGCCGACACGTTCACGAACCACGAACTCACCGCCCGATAAATGAGTGGAGTTCCCGTGCGCCAACAGTGCGGGTAGGAGTGGTCGTAGGTTTCGTGTCGCAGCACGACTCCCTGCTCCTTCAGTTTCTTGATGATGAGTGGGTTCGCCTCGAACACTTGTCGGCCTTCGAGATCGGTGACCTCGTTCGTGAATCGACCGCGCGAGTCCACCGGCACCACGAGGTCGATGCCGGCTTCCGCGCAAATTCGTTGGTCGTCCTCGCCGAAACCCGGCGCGATGTGCACCACTCCGGTGCCGTCCTGCGTCGTGACGAAGTCACCGGCAAGGACGCGAAACGCCCCGGTCGCTGCCCGTTCGGCGAAATACGGCAACAACGGTGCATACCGACGACCCACGAGTTCGGCACCGTGGATGACGCCCACTTGCACCGCACCGTCGAGTTCGCGGGCGTACGCCTCGCGTCGGGCGCTGGCCATGATGTACCGCGTGCCGTGCATTTCGTAGATGCCGTACTCGATATCGGCGCCGACGGCCAGCGCCAAGTTGGAAGGCAACGTCCAGGGAGTGGTGGTCCACGCCAGGATCCGCTCCCCCGACTCGAGCGTGAATCCCACGGTGAGCGCGGGATCCTGCACCATCTTGTAGGTGTCGTCGAGACGGGTTTCGGAGTTCGACAACGGTGTTTCGAGCGCCCACGAATACGGCAGCACGCGAAAACCCTCGTACACGAGTCCCTTGTCCCAGAGCGTCTTGAACGCCCACATGACGCTCTCCATGTACGGCAAATCGAGGGTCTTGTAGTCGTTGTCGAAATCCACCCAGCGCGCTTGGCGGGTGACGTAACGGCGCCAGTCGCTCGTGTACTGCAGCACCGAGGTTCGGCAATGGTCGTTGAACTTGTCGATGCCGAAGTCGGTGATGGCTTGACGACCGGAGATACCGAGTTGCCGCTCGGCCTCGGCTTCGGCGGGAAGACCGTGACAATCCCATCCGAATCGTCGCTCGACGCGTTTGCCGCTCATCGTGCGATACCGGGGAACGGCATCCTTCACGAACCCGGTCAGCAAGTGACCGTAATGCGGGAGGCCGTTCGCGAAGGGCGGGCCATCGTAGAAAACGAATTCCCCGTTCGCCGACGTCGGCGGATGTCGCTCCACCGAAGCGACGAACGTCCGGTCGGACTCCCAATACGCGAGCACACGCCCCTCGAGTTCGGGAAGGTTCGGTTGGGCCGCAACCTGCGGATACGTGCCGGACATCAGTCGGCGCTCGTCACAGTCCTGCGGAGGCCAGCATTCGTTGCACGAAGCCGAGCGCGAAGACGACGACGATGGGCGAGATGTCGAGTGGACCGATGCTGGGGATGATGCGGCGCGCAGGTCCGAGTACGGGTTCGGTCACCTGGTACAGGATCCGGGTGACCGACGCCAACGCACCCTGACTGCCACTGGGAAACCAACTGAGGATGATTCGCACGAAGATGACGAACGTATAGAGGGAAATCAACTGTGAAATCATGGACGGGCTCCCCTTTCATTCAACACGGCGATGCGGTGATGTGCTCGCCGACTAATCGCGGGGAATTCGCACACCGTTGGGAGTGATGCGAAATACACCGCGAGAGATGCGCTCGAGTGAGCCGTTGAGACCGAAAGCCAAGCCCGACACGAAGTCGATGATGCGTCGACCCTCCTCGGCATCGGTGGCGATCATGTTCATGATCACCGGCTGACCGCTCTTGAAACGCTCCGCGATTTCCTTGCAGTGTGCATACGAAGTCGGTTTCAACGTCACCGGCTCGACGGTGGAGGAATCGAGCGGCTTCACATTCTTCGGCGGTTGCCCGACCGGTCCACGCACGGTGACACCCGAGTCATCACGCGCTCGTGGACGGCGTGGTGGTGGCGCTACTTCCGGGTAATCCTCGTCGATGTCGCCCTCATCGTCAATATCGTCGAGGGGTTCCGGTCGGTTGCGGACGGGACGACGAGCCCGCACCGATTGGTCGCTGTCGTCATATGCCTCGTCGGCTCCAAGACCCAGGTATTCCATGGCCCGTCGGAACATTGACATGGCGCTTAGATTACCTCAGGGTTGCGCGACACCGACGGACGCTCGCCGAAGAGGGCCGTGCCGACCCGCACCAACGTGGTGCCTTCCTCCAGAGCGATGTCGATGTCCCCCGACATCCCCATCGAGCAGCCCTCGAGCCCGAGGTCATCCGCCATTCGGCGCACCGAAGCGAAGGCCCGCCGCGTCGCTACCGGATCGCCACTCGTGGGTCCCACTGCCATCACGCCCTCGACGAGGAGTCCCTGGTCGCGAGCCCGCCGAACCAGCGATGCAACGTCCCCGGGTCGGCAACCACCCTTGTCGACCTCGTCCGTGGCGTTGACCTGCACGAACATTCGGGCTCCCGGAACCCGTTTGGCGAGCTCGTCGACCAATGATGCACGATCGATGCTCTGCCACACCGCCACCACCCCGGCGAGCGACCGAATCTTGTTGGATTGGAGGCGCCCGATGAAATGCACCGGCGGGTGGTGCGTTCCCACCTCGGCGATCTTGGATTGCACCTCTTGGGCGTAGTTCTCACCGATCGCGTCGCACCCGAGACGCTGGGCGAGTGCGACGACCTCCGAGCCGAAACCCTTGGTCACCGCACAAATCGACACCGGTCCACGCCGGGCACCGATGCGCACCGTTTCGCGCAGGTTCGCCAGCCGACGAGCGACTGCCGACTCGTCCAACGACGTGCGACTACTTGAGAAAATCGGGCACGTCGAGATCGTCGTCCCCGCCGTCGTCCGAGCCGAAGATTTCACGGAGTCGTGAACTGCCCTTGCCGGCCTCTGGTCGAGCCTCACCCCGAGTGGAGGTGCCGTCGATGCGATTGCCGATACGTCCCGCCCCGGAGTCCCAACGCTCGAATCCCGACGCGATCACCGTGACTCGGACCTCGTCGCCGAGATCGTCGTCGATGACGGTACCGAGGATGATGTTTGCATCCTGGTGCGCGACGCGCTGCACGGTTTCGGCGGCTTCGTTGAGTTCGAACAAACTCATGTCCGACGGACCCGCGACGTTCAACAAGATTCCACGGGCTCCTTCGATTGCGGCCTCGAGCATCGGTGAGGTGATCGCGGCAATCGCCGCGTTCGACGCACGCTTGTCGCCACTGGCGACTCCGATTCCCATGAGCGATGAGCCGGCATTGGCGAGGATCGTCTTCACGTCGGCGAAGTCGGTGTTGATGAGACCGGGCGTGGTGATGATTCCGGTGATGCCGGAAACGCCTTGCATGAGCACTTCGTCGGCCTTCTTGAATGCATCGAGGAGCGTGGTCTTGTCGGTGGCAATGGAGAGCAGCTTCTCGTTGGGAATCACGATGAGCGTGTCGACCTTGTCCTTCAATTTGGCGATGCCTTGATCGGCCTGCACCGATCGTCGACGTCCCTCGAAGTTGAATGGCCGGGTCACGATGCCGATGGTGAGGGCACCTTCGGCCTTGGCTATCTCTGCAACCACCGGTGCGGCCCCCGTACCCGTACCGCCACCTTCGCCCGCGGTGATGAACACCATGTCGGCGCCCGCGAGGTGTTCTTGAATCTCGTCGCGATGCGCTTCGGCTGCCTCACGGCCAACTTCCGGATCGCTTCCCGCACCGAGCCCGCGCGTGAGTTCGCGTCCGATGTCGATCTTGTAGCTGGCGTCGCTCATGATGAGCGCTTGCGCATCGGTGTTGATGGCGACGAAGTCGACTCCTCGTAACCCTGCGTCAATCATTCGGTTGACGGCGTTGACACCACCGCCGCCGATTCCAACGACCTTGATGACAGCGATCGGCGAATTCTGCGAGTTGCTCGGCATGATTTGTCTTACCCCCAGGTTGAGCATGAGGCTCAACCTCTACTGAAGGCACACTAGTCGTTGCGCACGACCGGTTGTCCAGCGGACACGTCGATCCCGGCGATGAAGTCCTCGTTCTGCTGATTGAGCACGGTGACCACACTGATGAGTTTGCCGCGAATATCGACCGGAGCCCCGAGGGTCACCACGGTGCCCGCCTTGAGCGTGAAGCCGAGCGATTCCGGACCATCCACGTTGACGTGCTTCACTCGCGGAGCCAGGCTCGCCGGGAACGACACCGCGAGTTGCGCCGCCGCTTGATACACCAACGAAGGTACGGTTCCGGGCGGCAGATTCGGTCCGACACCCTCGATCTTCATGATCTGCGTGGGCTGTCCGTCCAGTACGGCGAGTACCCGACCCTCGAAGTCGAGGACACGGGCTCGATTGTCGACACCGACGAACCACGCCACGGCCTGGCGTTCATCGACCTCGATCGTGACTCGGTTCGGCAGGTACCACGACAGTCTTGCTCGCGCCACCCACGGGTCGCCTTCGAGTCGTCGTTGCGCACCGTCGAGATCGGCGGTGAAGACGCTCGCTCCTCGCAACGAATCACTCACGTCCTCGACGAGCGCGGCATCGGTGTAGGTCACGCCGGTGATGTCGATTCGACGCACCGCGAAGATCGGCGATGCCAAGACCACGAGGGCCAGCGCGATGACGGCGATGACGACACCAAAACCAACGAACGGCGACACGCGTCGTGGCAACAGACGCTTCAACCACGAACGCCGACCGATGCGATCATCGACGATGACGTCCGCCAGCGACGTGCCGGGTACCACGACGCTGCCGGTCGAGAACGGACTCGTCGGGTCGAGCGACAAGGTTGCCGAACCCTCGCTCCGTTCGTGGGGAAGCAGATGTTCGGCATCGTCGATGACGACCGGGACACCTGCCGCGGTGTCCGACTCGATGCGTGACTGTGCGGCAGTCGAGATGTCGACCACCGGCGCAACGGGCGTCTCACCGGAGGCGACATCGGAAACGTTCGTCGAAGTGTCTGGCTGCGGGGATACATCGGAATCGTCGGGTCGCGACGTTGCCCCGGTGCCGTCGAACAACTCGCGGAGCTCGGCGACTGCTTCCAGCGGAAGTGGGGGCGACATCGTGACGGCACTGAGCGTGTCGTCGGTCGCCAACGGTCCGAACAGTTCGTCCAGCCGCGTCAAGGTCCGGGGCGACGATTCCGTCGAATCTCGTCCACCGCCGAGGAGTGCGCCCGCTTCCGTGGCGGTTTCAGGGTCGAAGCCGACGAGACGAACCTCGCTTCGCAAATCGATGTTCAACTCCTCGCGCACCCTGGACCGAACCTCCGCCATGAGCAGGGCCACGTCTTCGGCGCTGCCGTCGACGTCGCTTTGGATGAAGTTGGCATGTTTGTCCGAGACGACCGCCGAACCGATTCGCAATCCACGTAGACCGAGTCGATCGATGATCGCCCCGGCCGACCCACCGCCGGGCTGCGGATTCACGAACACCGAGCCGGCGTTCTGACCACCGGGTTGGTGTTCGCGACGCCAGCGCACGATCTCCGAAATCTCCGACTCACTTGCGGATTGGTCGCCCCAACCGAGTGCGAACGCGGCCGACAAAACGACGTGATGGGCCTGCAAGTCGCTGCCGCGAAATCGCAGCCCGAGATCCCGCGATTGCACGTTGGCGATGATTCCCTTGCCGAGATGGAAGATCTTGGCAGACTCGAGACTCGACGCAATGTCGGAGCCGTGGCCGCCAGCATTCATCCGTACCGCACCTCCCACCGAGCCGGGCACACCGACGCACCACTCGGCTCCGGTCAAGCCGCGGGCGACGCTCTGTCGCGCCAGAACCGGAAGAGGCACCGCCCCACCGACGATCACGCGGGGAACGGCAGGCCGCTGCGGCCAGTTGATTTCCTCGGCGAATTCGCCGAGCACGATCACGAGTCCATCGAAGCCGTCGTCGGACACGAGGAGGTTGCTCCCACGACCGATGACGAGGAGCGGAACCTTCTGCTCCCGCAGTGCGTTGCTCACGGCGTGCAGGTCGTCGATCGAGCGGGCCGTCAGGAACAGATTGGCGGGACCGCCCACCTTGTAGGTGGTGTACGGCCCGAGTGGTACGTCGCGTTGCACCCGGGGACCGAGCAGGATGCCCAGCCTGTCGAGTGCGCGCTGGTTGCGCGCAAAGTTGTCGGTGTCGTCGGCGGGCACGTTCCTATTCTCCCCGACGCGCCACTACCTCGTCGGGGAGCGTCTCGATGTCACCGCAGCCCATCGAGATGCAAAGGTCTCCCTCGCGTACTTCATTCGCGACGAAGTCGACGAGCTCGCCTCGATTCGGCTTCCACTCGACCCGGGCTTTCGGATGTGCCCCACGAATCGCGTCGACGACCAGTTTTCCGGTGACGCCCTCGATCCGCTCCGTACCCGACGCGTAGATGTCGGTAACCACCACAAGATCGGCATCGACGAACGCGTCGCCGTAGGCATCGGACAAGACTGCCATTCGGTTGAAACGGTTCGGTTGGAACACCGCGATGATGCGGCGCCACCGCGATTGCTCGGCCCGCACGCCCGCCAGCACCGCTGCGATCTCCGCCGGGAGGTGTGCATAGTCGTCGACGAACGTCGCCCCGCCGTGGGTTGCCCGCACGTCGAATCGACGGTGGACACCGCGGAACTCCCGGAGCGCAGCCGCGGACTCGGCGGGACTCACCCCGAGGCTGCCGGCCATCGCGACCGCCGCCAGGACGTTGCGCACGTTGTGCATTCCTCGTAGTGCCACCGACATCGCCGCGCTACCCCACGGTGTGCCAGCGACGAAGTCGATTCTTCCGTCTCCGAAGCGAACGTCGGTGGCACGTACGGCGTAGTCGGTGGAGTTCGAGTCGTTCGTGCCGTACAGCAACGCCCCGTGCTTGCGACCCAGACGTGCCGCCGTCGGGTCGTCGCCACACACCACTTTGACGTGGGGAATCGCCGCGAGGTAGGAGTCGAAGGAGTCCACGATGCCGTCGAACGATCCGTGTTCGTCGAGATGATCCACGTCGACGTTGGTGAGGATCGTGGAGTGCGGTGCGATGGCGCGATGGCTGGAGTCGCTCTCGTCGGCCTCGACCACGAAGATCTCGCTCCCCCAGTGGGCGCTCCGGGCAAGTTGCGGGACATCGGCCCCGATGAGATACCCCGGATCGCGACCCACGGCCCGCAGCACCAGGGTGAGCAACGTGGTCGTGGTGGTCTTGCCGTGCGTACCGGCGACCGCGACGGTACGACACTGCTTCGCAATCCACGACAGCATCTGCGCCCGCGACCAGACGCGAATTCCCGCTGCTCGGGCCGCCGCCAATTCCATGTTGTTGACGCGAATCGCGGCGGAGTGTGCAACGACGTCGCTCCCCGTCACTGCGTTTGCATCATGCGGTACGTTCACCCGTACCCCGATGCGGCGCAACCGCTCCAGCGCGGCGGATTCGTGCACGTCGCTCCCCGAAACCGTCACACCCATCTCGCGGAGGATGATCGCGATGGCGCTGGTTCCCGGTCCGCCCACCCCGACGATGTGCACCCGTCGTAGTGACTCGCTCATCGTTCACCCGAAGGATTCATGCGCGCCTCACCGAGCCACCGACTCGACGAGCGAGCCGATTGCCGACGATCGATTGAGCGCCCCCAAGGCGTACGATTTGGCGGCCAGTCGTTCACGCAACACCGAATCATCGATGAGTCGGAGTAGTTCCGTCTCGAATCGAACTCCAACCTCCGATTCCTCGACCATGAGTGCACCGCCATTGTCCCGCAACCATCGAGCGTTGACGAGTTGATGATCGTCGGCTGCCTGCGCCCACGGTATGACGAGCGCCGCCGAGCCGACGGTGATCAGTTCGGCGATGGTGCTGGCACCTGCTCGACAAACGGTGACGTCGGCGATCTGCCATACCTCGGACATGTCGTGGTGGCTCGCTCGGCGGACGTAGTGCAGGGCCGCGCCCTCCGGCGCAGCGAACGCAGTGGACATGTACCGCTCGCCCGCCAGGTGGAGGATCGCCACGTCGCTGCGGGACCCCTGGTGACGCACGAACTCCTCGATTGCTCCGTTCACGACCTGCGAGCCCAGCGATCCACCCATCACCACGATGATGCGTCGACGCGGATCGATTCCGAACGTCGCCGCCGCACGGGCCCGAGCGTGCGGGTCGGCCGCCGAATTACGTAGCAGCCGCCGTACTCCGTTGCGCACCGGTGCACCGGTGTGTTTTGCACCCGGCAGTGGCGAACCGGCGAAAGCGGTCGCCACCGCAGCGGCCTTGCGAGCCTGTCGTCGTGTGGCCAGTCCGGGACGTTGGTCGTAACTCACGACGACCACGGGTATTCGAAGGGCTCCGGCGGCACGAACTGCAGGTTCGCTGGCGAATCCACCGACGCTCACCACCACTCGGGGCCGCCACAGCCGAAACTGTCGGGTGGTCAACGCCGTTGCGACCACCAATCTCGGTAGCGCGAGCAGCGTCCGCAGCACGGCCCGCGGAGACAGGCTGCGTTGGAGGCCGTCCACGTCGAGCAGTAGCCGCGGATGTTCGGTGTCCGCCAACAAGCGCTCGTCGGATGGACGCCGGGACGCGACGAACGCTATGGAACGTGGTGCCCGTCCGCGGTCCACGAGTTGTTCGGCAATCGCCAATGCGGGAACGATGTGGCCGGCGGTGCCGCCACCTGCGATTACCGCGAACACGCGCGGCGACGAAGGCACGTTCGTAGTGGTCACGAGACTGAGCCGAACGCTACCGCTACCGAAGTCGCCGTTGCGGTGTCACGACACCTTGCGCGCGATGTTCAGGAGCAATCCCGCGGCGCCGAGCGTGATCAGCAACGAACTGCCACCGTACGAAATCAGCGGAAGCGTGAGCCCCGTCACCGGCATCGCTCCGACGACGCCTCCGACGTTGATCATCGCCTGCACGGCGAACCAGACGGTGATACCGGCGGCGAGGAGTGCACCGGAGTAGTCGGGCGCCTTCATCGCCACGACGAATCCGAGGAAGGCCAGGGCGAAGAATCCGCCGATCACGAGCGTCGATCCGAAGAGACCGAACTCCTCGGCGATCACGGTGAAGATGAAGTCGCTGTGCGCGAGTGGAACGTAACCCCACTTGCTCGTTCCGGCACCCGGTCCGACTCCCAGGATTCCACCGTTGGAGATACTCAACATCGATTGCCACACCTGGTAACTCGTGTGTTCGCGATTTCCTTCGATGTCGAAGAACGCCGTCCAGCGACTCCACCGTGAAGCCGAGCTGACGATGTAGAGCATTCCGGCCACCAGTGCGAGTGCCGCCGTCGCACCGATCCAGCGAACCGGACATCCCGCCATGTAGAGCACCGTGAAGGCGATACCCGAAAGGACGATGGCTGCACCGAGGTCGCTCTGCAACATCGCGATTCCCGCCGCGAGGATCCAGGCGAGCAGAGCCGGGCGGAACGTGCGCTTGAAGTCGGTGAGTTCGCGCTGACGGCGACCGAGATTGTTGGTGAGATAGACGATGAGGGCGAACTTGAGCAATTCCGAGGGCTGGAACCTGATGAATCCCATCTCCACCCACGCCCGCGCGCCGTTGACCGTGATGCCGATCGGCGTGAACGGAAGCAGATTGAGCACGAACACCACCGCGAGCATCGGTTTGTTCAGTTTCTGCCAGGTTCGATACGGCATTCGATAGGTGCCGGCTGCGATGGCGACACCGAAGATGGCCCACATCAATTGCTTGCGGAACATCGTGAACGCCGACCCACCGTTGTTCACCGAGACGATGGACGAGGCGGAGAGCACCATCACGAGACCCATGGCCACGAGCACGGTGATGACGAGGAGGATCGCATAGAACAATCGACTCGGCTCCGTCTCCGCGACCGCCCGACCCGAGTGTCGCCGACCGGTGAGCACCGCGCGACGACGTTCGCTCAGTGAGGGAACGGCAAAGCCGTCGGATGGGTCTACGTTCACCGTCGTCATTTCGTGTTCTCCTTCGTGAGATCGTTGACGATGCGAGCGAAGTCGTCGCCCCGTTCGCCGTAGTTGGAATACCAGTCGTAGGACGTGCAGCCCGGCGACAACAACACGACGTCCCCGGGTTCGGCCAGACGACGGGCGGCGTGCACGGCGTGCTCCATCGACTCCGCTCGGACGACGTCGCACACGCCGGTGAAGGCCGACTCAATCAACGACGCCGAGTGACCGATGGCAACCACACCGCGCATGCGTCGAGGCTGACTCGCCATCGATGACAGGTCGAGTCCCTTGTTCTTTCCTCCGGCAATCAACACGATTCGCTCGAAGGAGCCGAGCGCTGCCTGTGCGGCGTGCGGGCTCGTGGCTTTGCTGTCGTTGTAGTACGAAACACCATCGACCTCCGCCACGAACTGGATTCGGTGCGGGGCGTGCTGGTAACGGGACAGCGCGTTCGCGACGCCCTCGACCGTTCCGAGTCCCGACTCCAGTACGAGGGCGCTGGCAGCGAGGGCATTCGTCAGATCGTGCGGCAGCGCCCGACCCAATTGTCCGACGTCGACGATTCGACCCCGAGGTCCGACCAGCGCGTCGTGTTCGATGCGATAATCGGCACCCTCCAACCCGAACGTCACGACACGCGCCGCGCTGGAACGAGCACTTGCGACGATCGAAGCATCTCGAATCGGAGCAACCGCCACATCGGTGTCGCGAGCAGCCACCCAGATTCGCTCCTTCGCGCGGCGATACGAGTCGATGTCTCGATGCCAATCGAGATGATCGGGTGCCAGATTGAGCCATGTCGCTGCCACCGCGCGGAATTCCTTCGTGTAATGGAGTCGGAAACTCGAGCACTCAACGGCATAGGCGTCGTGCGCCTCGTCGAGCACCTCCACCCACGGCGTCTCGGTGTTGCCGACCGCGGCAGCCTTGTGGCCCGACGCCGAGAGCATCGCGGCCGCCATCAACGTCGTGGTCGTCTTGCCGTCGGTGCCCGTGATGGCGACGATCGGTCGCGGTGAGCCGCTGGCCTCCTCGCTCCGGTAGGCCAGTTCGATCTCGGACGCAATCTCCACGCCCGCCCGCTCGGCGCTCACGATGACCGGATGCGTCTCGGGCACCCCGGGACTCGGGGTCACGAGCGAGAATTCCGTCATTCGTCGGGCGCAGGCCATTGCGGCATCGGGTCCGCTCAGCAATTCTGCACCGATGGACTTCGCAAACTCCTCGTAGTCGCGCGACACTCGATCGTCGGCAACGACCACCGACTCGCCGCGGGCGGCGAGGAATCGGGCGGTGCTGCGGCCGGCGACGGCCAATCCGTACACGAGGACGCTCACGGCACCACGTCCCCGATGAGACGGATCTCGTTGGTGAAGTCGGCGATGAAGAGTGCGACTCCGGCGGCGACGCACAGCGCGGCGAGCAACCAGAAGCGAATGATGACCGTGGTTTCCGGCCACCCCGACAATTCGAAATGGTGATGGATCGGCGACATCTTGAACAATCGCTTCTTTCGACCACTGGCCTTGAACACCCCCATTTGGATCGCCACTGATCCCGCCTCCATCACGTTGATGCCACAGATGATCGGCAGCAGGAAGTGGGTGTTGGTGGTGACCGCGAGCAAGCCGAGTGCCGCGCCGATTCCGAGCGCTCCGACGTCCCCCATGATGATTCGCGCCGGTGCGGCGTTCCACCAGAGGAAACCGCCGCAGGCTCCCGCCATCGCCGCGGCGAGTACCGCGAGATCGAGCGGGTTCACGATCGAGGAATAGATGTCGGAATTGCGGAATGCGAAATAAGCGATGAGTCCGAAGGCTCCGAATCCGAACATCGCCGAACCCGCCGCCAAGCCATCGAGGCCGTCGGTCACGTTGACCGCATTGGTGGTCGCCCACACCATCAAGGCGGTCCACACCACCCACACTGGTGTGCTCACGTCCCAACCCGGTACCTCGGCACGAGTGAAGGAGATGGTTTCGCTCACGCCGGTTTGGGCGGCGATGAGCCACATCAATGCCACGACGATGCCGAATGTGATCCAGCCCTTCTTCTTCCAGAAGATTCCCCGGTTGTGCTGACGACGAACCTTGAGGAAGTCGTCGAGGAAACCGATCGCCGCGAGGACCGTGATGGCGAGCCACATGAACATCGCCTGGTCGGAGAACACCAAGCCCGCCCGCGCGTGCGGGATGAGCCAGCCGAGGAACGCAGCAAGCAGGATGGCGATGCCGCCCATCGTCGGCGTGCCTTGTTTGTGCATGTGATGGGTCGGGCCGCGATCCTCGGCGCCGAGAATCGGTTGACCCTTGCCCAAACGTGCGAAGAACCACATGAGCATCCGTGTGAAGGCGATGGAGAACACGATCGCGATGGCACTGGCCATGAGAATCGCGATCATTCGGACACCCCCAACACGCTGCGCACCACATGGGCGTCGAGGAACGGAATCTCCTCGCCGGCGATGGACTGGGTCGCTTCGTGTCCGCGTCCGGCGATGATGACGACGTCACCCGGTCCCGCGCTCTCGCATGCCACCGAGATGGCGCGACGGCGATCCACTTCCGAGACGACGCGTCCGCGCTCCGAGTCGGGGACGCCGGCGATGATCGCTCCGATGATTGCTTCCGGTGACTCGTGGCGAGGGTTGTCGGAGGTGACGACCACGAGATCGGCCGTGCATGCGACTCGCCCCATTTCCTGGCGCTTGCTCGGATCACGATCACCACCGCAACCGAACACCACGATCACCCGCGGTCGTCGAGGGCCGCTGGTGGGCGATCCATCGACCAACGCTCGTGCCGTTGCAATCACCTTGCCCAACGCCTCGGGTGTGTGGGCGTAGTCCACGAACACGGAGAAGTTCCCGCCGTGTACCACTCGTTCGAATCGACCGGGAATCTGGGACATCGCTCCGAGGCCCGCGGCGATGACGTTCGGGGAGATTCCCAGTTCCGCCGCCGTCGTGGCGGCGGCCAGGGCGTTGAGCACATTGAAGTCTCCACCAATGACGCAGTGAATTCGTGCACCCCTCCACGAAAACTCACTGCCGGCAGCGTCGACCGTGGTGTTGCCCGCGTCCGCCATTCCGAACAGCGCCACTTCGATGTCGCAGTGTTCGGCGATGACTCGACCGAACGGATCGTCACCATTGATGACTCCGATCGCCGTGTACTCCTTGGAAAAGAGGCTCTGCTTGGCGGCAAAGTATGCATCCTGCGTGCGATGAAAGTCGAGGTGGTCGTGTCCGAGGTTGGTGAACACCGTCGAACGGAAACGCATTCCGGCGACGCGTTGTAGTGCGAGAGCGTGCGAAGACACCTCCATGACCACGGCGGTGGTGCCGCCATCTCGCTCCTGGGCCAGGGTCCGTTGGAGTTCCGGGGACTCCGGCGTCGTACGGATACCGCTCAACGTGCCCAGCACCGTCGTGCGTTCCCCGCTGTGGTTGAGGATCGCGCCGAGCATGTGCGCGGTCGTCGTCTTGCCGTTCGTACCGGTGACCCCGATTACCTTCAGCGACTCGCACGGATGGTCGTGGAACGCAGCCGCGACCTGTCCCATCGCGCGGCGAGTGTCGCCGACGACCACCTGCGGGACGCCGCACGAAGGCAGGACGTGATCCACGAGCAGCGATCCGGCACCACGCCGCACTGCATCGGCGGCAAAGTCGTGTCCGTCGTGCCGTTCGCCCCGCACGCAGCAGTACATCGCGCCGCTCCGAACGCTTCGACTGTCGTTGGTGACGTCGGTGATTTCCGCGTTCGCGTCACCTTCGAGGCGGCACTGACCTGCCGTGCGTGCGAGCACTCCGCCCAGCGTGCGCATCGACTCAGTGCCCTGGTCCGAGTTCGGCCGGTCGAGTTCCCGCACAACCCGTGTCGCCTGGTTCAGGTCGCAGACCGAGTTCGTTGACGATTGCCTGCCCGATGCGGGCGAACACCGGTGCGGCCGCCGTGCCACCGAATCGGTCCTGCGAGCTCGGGTCCGGTTCGTCGATCGATACGAGCACCGTGAACTGTGGCTTGTTCGCGGGGAGGAACCCGACGAACGAGGCGAAATACGCGCGTGATCCGTCGTCCTTTATATACGTGCCGTTGTCCTGCCGGATGTATCCAGTCCCGGTCTTGCCGGCGACGGAGATCCCGGGCATCTTGGCAAGTTTCGCGGTGCCGTAACACACCACGTCGGTCATCAGCGAACGCATCGTTGCTGCCGTCGCGCTCGAGAGGACGCGACGGGTCGGTGTCGGTGGCGTGGGAACGCTGACTCCAGAGTTGTTCACGGTGGCCGACACCAGTTTCGGTCCGATGTACGTGCCGTCGTTGGCCACGACGTTCACCGCGGACACCAGTTGCACCGCGGTTGCGGCGTAACCATAGCCGTAGGCGAACGTGAAGAGTTCCGTTCCCTGCCAGTTGCGCGCCAGTTTGAGGAGCCCCCTCGTCTCCCCGGGGAATTGCAGCGAGGTCTTCTCACCGAAACCGAACGCGGCCAACCACTGACGATTTCGTTCCGCACTGAGGGTCTGGGAGATCTGCACCGTACCGAGGTTCGAGGAATCGACGAGGATCTTGCGCACCGACATCGGTTCGGTCTTGTGCGGATAGGCGTCCTTGATTTCCTGTTTCCACTGCGTGCCCTCGTTGAATATCTGCTTGCCGGGCACGACGAAGTTCGATTCCGGTGTCACCGTGCCGTCCTCGATGGCTGCAGCCACACTGAACACCTTCGCCACCGATCCCGGCTCATGGGCTTCGACGGCCGCAATGTTGCCCGCCGAGTGTCCATAAGTGCCGTCCTCGTTGCGACGAACGCTCGACATCGCGTAGATCTCACCGGTCTGCGTGTGCATCACGATCGCCGTGCCGCTACGCGCCAGGATTCGTTCGACTTGTTGCTGGAGGATGCCGTCGACCTGGAATTGCAGCGAGCGGTGGATGGTCGTGACGAGATTGTCACCGTTGATCGGCGCGACGTACTCGGAGTCGGCCGATGCGATGCTCTGTCCACGACTGTTGACCTCGCGGTTCAGGACGCCGTTGGTTCCGGTGAGAGCCTCGTCGTACTGCAGTTCGATCCCCCCGATTCCGATGCCGTCGAGATCGGTGCGACCGATGATCGGGCGCAATCCTTCGGTGGTCAGCGTGCGACCGTTCTCGCGATACGAAGAAACACCCGGAAGGTCGAGGTCGGCCACCGCCTGGGCGATCACCGAGTCGACTTGGCGGATGACGTAGGTGAAACTGGAGTCCTTCCTCTGCAAGCGCATCGCCAAGTCGTTCTCCGCCTCCGGCGAGAACTGCAACACCATCGCCAGGGCGCGAGCCGTCGTGATCGGATCGGTTACCTCGCGGGGATCGGCGAAGATGGTCCTGGTCGGGACCGGAATCGCGAGTTCCGCGCCGTCACGGTCGTAGATGCTGCCCCGCTCAGCAGTGAGGACCTTCGAGCGTGTCCGTTGTTTGACGCTGATCTCCCGCAGTTCGGAGGCCTTGACCGTCTGCAACACGAACACTCGTAGGTAGACCAACGAAAGTACGACGAGGATCACCATGAACATCGCCGAGATTCGTTTTCGCATGTCGCCGGCGTGCACGTTGTCGGTCATCTTGGTGACGCCGTAACTGGAGATCGCCCCGAAGAAGTCGCTCATCGATGCCGAGCGGCGAGTCGCGGTTCGGGATGCGCCGGCTACGCGTGGGCGACGAATGGGTGCGGTGTCGCTCATGGTCGATTCGCCGCCTCGACTGGTTGCATCTGGGCCAGCGCGCCGGAGGTCGCTGCCACCGCAGCCGGGTTGGCAAAGAGCGGGTTCATCTTCGCCGTGCTTGCCATGACTTCCGCGACGACGTCGGCGGGGACTTCGACGAACTTCGTGCTCAGACCCTGGTACATGCCCATCATCACGGCTTCCTCCCGTAGACGACTCGGCGAGAGCAGTTCCGCTCGCTCCTGACGGAGCGCGTCATAGTGCGTTTCCGCCAACCGGAGATCGCTGGTCAGCGCATCGATTCGCAACTGCTGCTCGGCGACGGTGGCCTGCAACACGACCACGCCGATGATGAACACGGTGAGGAGGAACACCACCAAGGTGGCTCGCGACACGGTATTCCAACGTCGCGTGGGCGTCGGCACGACGCGCAAGGTCGCTCGAGTGTCGCGGGGCTGGATTGCGACTGCTGCGGGCGTTGCATCGGCGGTGCGCTGTTCTCGGCGAGCGCGCGCTCGTGCGGTTGCCGACGACGTCACGCGGCCACCTCGCAACGTTCCATGACGCGCAAGCGAGCCGAGGTGGCCCGCGGATTTCGCTGCTGTTCCGTCGGGTTCGGATGTTTCGCCACCCGCACCCGACGCCACGCACGGGGGGCCGTGCGCGACGGATGGACGAATGGAGTGGCGATGTTCGGTCGCGAGGTATCCGTCTCCGACTCGCGCAGGACGTTCTTCACGATCCGGTCCTCGCCGCTGTGGTACGACAGCACCGCAACTCGACCGTGCGGTACGACGAGTGACATGACATCCTTCAACGCATTGGCCAAGATGTCGAGTTCGGCGTTCACTTCGATTCGAATCGCCTGGAACGTGCGCTTGGCGGGATGCCCACCGGTACGCCGTGTCGCTGCCGGAATCGCAGCGATCACCACTTCGGCCAACCGTGCAGTGGTGTCGATCGGTCGTGCGGCCACGATGGCGTCGGCGATCCTCCCCGCAAATCGCTCATCGGCGTTGCGTCGCAGGATGTCGGCGATGGATTCGGCGTCGTATTCGTTCACCACGTTCCACGCCGAGAGTTCCTGGCTCCGGTCCATGCGCATGTCGAGCCGGGCGTCGTTGCGGTAGGAGAATCCGCGTTCGGCGTTGTCCAACTGTGGTGAGGACACGCCGAGATCGAAGAGCGCACCGGACAGTCGCGTGACCCCGAGTTGATCGAGGGCTTCGACGGCGCCATCGAAGCGGGTGTGCATGACGCGCAGCCGGGCGGCGTCGGCGGAGCCGAGGGTGTCCTTCACATGTGCTGCGTGTGCGATTGCCATGAGATCTCGATCGATTCCCACTACCTGCAGACCTGGATGTCGATGAAGGATTGCCGTCGAGTGTCCCCCCATGCCGAAGGTTGCGTCGAGCAACACCCCACTTGGAACGGATTCGAACAGTTCGGCGATCTCGTCGAGCATCACCGGTGCGTGGGTCTCGCTCATCAGCAGCCCCCCGGCCAACATGTGCCTCCGGGATTTCTCCCCGGATGGCGAAGACGGAAGCGGGCGGAGTTGGGGCTGTCCATCTTTGCTGACCGGGAGACTGCTGATGAGCGAAACCTCAACGTGACCAGTGGTCGCGTCGAAGTGTGCCTCGGTACTCCTTTCTTTCGTGGTGTTCGTTCACGATGCGCCACCCGCCATGCGTGCGGCCCCTGCGTCGCTCATCCGTTGATGGCGGGTCGGATCCCAGATTTCGCATCGGTCGAAGGACCCGCTGATGACGACCCGTGAATCCAACGTGAGACCGGCATATGCGCGGAGCTTCTCGTCGATGTTGATGCGTCCCTGTGCATCGACGACGACTTCGACGGCGCTCGCGGCGAGTGCGCGTTGTTGGGTGCGGTCCATCTCCCCACGACGGACCTTTTCGATCACGTCCTTGGCGACTTCTTCGAACGCCTCCGCTGTGAGAATGTCGACGCACTTGTCGGCACCCATCTGCAGGTAACAGCGCGGTTCCAGGCGGGGCCGGAACGCCGCGGGCAGCGCCACACGGCCTTTCGGATCAAGTTGTCGTTCGTGTACCCCGACGAACATCTGCCCTGTGAGTCCTTCCCATCCGATCGCTCGGATCCCGTGGTGGGTTTCCCCACCGACCCGAACCCTAGCCCCCACTTTCCCCCACTGTCAACCATTCACCCCCACCCAACCCACGGCTCCCCCACCTCGGTATCGTCACGAGGTGCAGATGCACCCCCACTCGCTCATTCCGCGGGACGCGGGTGCCGTGGCTGGACAGTCGCTCGAGCGTGAGACCCTCCGTCGGGTCTGGCAGTTCGCCCGTCCCTATGCCTCCACGATCGGGGTCTTCCTTGCGGCGATCATTGCGTCGGCGCTGGTGGCCATCGTGCCTCCGTTCGCCTTCCGCTCGATCATCGACACCGCCATTCCCGACGGAAATCGCGGGCTCGTGTGGTGGCTGGCGCTGGTCGCCGTGCTCGCTGCATTGGCCGAGGCTGCGCTCGCCATCGTCCAACGATGGGGCTCCGCGCGAGTTGGCGAGGGCCTCATCTACGACCTGCGGGTGGCGCTGTTCGAGAAGGTGCAACGCATGCCGATCGCGTTTTTCACCCGTACGCAAACGGGCTCGCTCATCAGCCGCTTGAACAACGACGTGATCGGGGCCCAAAGCGCGGTCACATCCACCCTCGGCACCGCCGTGAGCAATGCAGTCATCCTCGTCACCACGGTGGGAGCGATGGTTGCACTGGAGTGGCGCCTCACGCTGCTCTCACTCGTCGTGCTCCCGGCATTCGTGGTTCCCGCGCGCCGCGTCGGCAAACGACTACAAGCCATCGCCGCCAGACAGATGGACCTCAATGCCCAGATGAACACCCAGATGCAGGAGCGATTCAACGTTTCCGGCGCGCTCCTCGTCAAACTCTTCGGCCGACAACGGGAGGAATCCGACGCATTTTCTGGTCGCGCCGTCGGCGTGCGTGACGCAGGCGTGTTGGCCGCAATGTACGGGAGGGTGTTCTTCGTCGCCCTCGGCCTCGTCGGGGCGCTCGGAGCCGTCGCCGTGTACGGAATCGGCGCGCAACTGGTGGTCTCCGGTGACATCACTTCGGGCACGCTCGTCGCACTCGCGGCTCTGGTGACACGGGTGTACATGCCGCTCACTGCGCTCAGCAATGCCCGGGTCGAACTCCTCACGTCGTTCGTCAGTTTCGACCGGGTCTTCGAGGTACTCGACGCACCGGTCTCGATCGCCGATCGGGCGGGCGCATACGACCTCGTCGCACCGCACGGCGCACTCGAACTCGAGCGGGTGTGTTTCCGATATCCGCCGGCCGCCGAGGTATCGATCGCTTCCCTCGAGGCCCCGGGCACCCCGACCGGCGATCCTGACCGCGACATTCTCGTCGACGTGTCATTGACCATCGCTCCCGGAGAGACCGTCGCCATCGTCGGTCCTTCGGGCTCGGGAAAGTCGACCCTCGCCGCACTCGTCTCCCGTCTGTACGACGTCACCGCCGGAGCGATTCGAATCGACGGTCACGATGTCCGGGATGTGACCGGCGATTCGTTGCACGCTGCCATCGGAGTCGTGTCCCAGGACCCGCACCTCTTCCATGAGAGCATCGAATCCAACCTGCGGTATGCCAGACCGGGCGCAACCGATGCAGACATCGTCGCGGCGTGTCGCGGTGCCCGTATTCACGACACCATCGCGGCCCTCCCCGACGGATACCGAACGGTGGTCGGCGAACGCGGCTACCGCTTCTCCGGCGGGGAGAAGCAGCGCCTCGCAATCGCCAGATTGCTGCTCAAGAATCCGGCGGTGATGATCCTCGACGAGGCGACGAGTCACCTCGACAACGAGAACGAATCACTCGTGCAAGCCGCTCTCGACGACGCGATGCAGGGTCGCACGGCGCTCGTGATCGCCCACCGACTCTCCACCATCATCAACGCCGATCGAATCATCGTTCTGGAGGCCGGTCGCATCGTCGAGCACGGAACGCACGACGAATTGATGTCGCGCGACGGGGCGTACGCACGGCAGGTTCGAGCCGGCGAGTTCACCGCGTCGCAGGATGCGTCTCGCTAGAGGTCGATTTCGAGCGCCCGCACCAAATCGATCTCCACGCGTGCGCGGAGATCGCCCAATCGGTTGCCCACGCCCGTGGCGCGGGACAATCCTTCCGGCACGGGTGTGCGCAGGAGCGACCGATACAGCGCAACGTCGATACGGCGAAAGACCGTGCACTGGAATCGTGCGGCTTCCCTGGTACGACGCTGTGAGATGCCGACTACTTTCTCGCCGACCACTTTCTCCCCGTCGTTGTCCCGCTTCCCGCGGCGCACCACTTCGCCCGGACCAACCGACGCGAAACACACGACACGCTCCGGACCGCTGGCGAGGAGTTTTTCCCGGTGCACCTTCCACTCGGCGATGGGATCGATCACCTGCAAAGCGGCGCACCACACGTCGCCCAGCCACCACGTGGCCCGCTCGACGTCGTCGTTCCACAGTCGGTGTCCGCGGGGCACCGTCACGTCGATCCACACATGATCATCGGGCTGCAACAGCACCGCGCCACCGCCGCTGCGTCGACGCACGACATCCATGCCCAAGCGTTCGGCCTGATCGCGATCGACGACGTCGAACGATTGCGTACTTCCGAGCACCATTGCGGCGCGGGTGACCTCGAGCACCTCCACCGCGGCGTTCGGGACGATCTCCCGATGGTGTAGCGCTTCGGCGTCACCCCTCACGAGGCGACGGAGAGGTACTGCTTCCAGGCTTCCGGCACCCGCACCACCGAGACGGTGATCCACGCCATGTCGCGCGGCGTGTGCGGCACCTTGGCCAGCATCATGCCCGCTTCCTTCGGTGTGCGGTCTCGCTTGTGCAGGTTGCAGGTGCGACACGCTGCTGCGACGTTCTCCCACACGTGCTCACCGCCGCGCGAACGCGGCACGACGTGATCGATCGAGTCGGCGGGTCGTCCGCAGTACTGACACTTGTATCCGTCGCGAGCGAACACCGCCCGACGCGACAATGCGGTGCGTCGGCGGAACGGGGCCCGAACCACGTAATTGAGTCGAATCACCAGCGGCGAGCGCATGACGAGCGACGCCGCTCTCACCTCTGTGCCGTCGTCCTCGACGATCTCGGCCTTCTCCGCCAGCACCAGACAGATCGCCCGACGCGCCGACACCACGCTCAACGGCTCGAACGTCGCATTGAGGACGAGCGCGCTACGCATATGGACTACGCCCTGGCTCTTCTTCTGCGCAAATCCACCGCACGACGCGACCGCAGGTCACGCCCATGCGCACGACACCACGACAGATATTCCACGACGTCTCGACCATCGGGCTGGTGCATTGCATCACCGTACTGCGTCTCCATCCGAAACCGGAGGTAACGCCGATCCGGTTTCGGCAGGAAAGGTGCCCTACGCCACCAGCCGTTCGGCGCCAGCCTGAACAACTGCACCACCGTAGTCCCCCACAGAACGGGACGACGAGCCACGGCAAGAAACGTCGATCCGTACATTGCGCGGCTCAGTTCGGCTTCGGCTCTTTCGGTAGTCCGAGCACCATCTCGCCGATGATGTTGCGTTGAATCTGCGACGAGCCGGCGTAAATGGTTCCGGCCCGAGCGTTGAGGAACGTCATCGCCCAGCTCATCGACGAATTCGGGGCGCCGGCATCGTCGGTTTGGAACGCGGTGCTCGGCTTGCGGCCCACGGGAATCAGCGCATCCATGCCGAGGATGTCGAGCGCAAGCTCGGTCGATTTCTTGTGGTATTCGCTCCAGTACAACTTGGAGATTGCTCCATCGGGACCGGGATGGTGACCTGCGAGGAACTTGGTCAGCGTGCGTCGACCGAGGTACTTCATGACCTGCACCTTCGAATAGCACCACGCCAGACGCTGTCGGATGCGTGGATCGTTCAGTACCCCGCGCTCGGTGGCGAGCGCCACGAGTCGATCGAACTCCGCCTCATACCTGATCGGACCGGTCGCCGCGGCTTCACCCCGCTCGAATCCCAGGAGCGCCATGGCCACTGCCCAGCCGTTGTTCACACCACCGACGACGTTGTCCTTCGGCACACGAACGTCGGTATAGAACACCTCGTTGAACTCGCTCTCGCCGGAAATCATCTTGATCGGTCGTACCTCGATGCCGGGCTGACGCATGTCCACGAGCAGGAACGAAATGCCCTTGTGCTTCGGCGCACTCGGGTCGGTGCGAGCCAGGGTGAAGATGTGCGTGGCGAGATGCCCGGCCGACGTCCAGATCTTCTGGCCGTTGAGCACCCATTCGTCGCCGTCGAGCTCGGCTTTGAGCCCCAGATTCGACAGGTCGCTACCGGCGTTGGGCTCGCTGTAGCCCTGGCACCAGATGTCGTCGCCGGCGATGATGCGTGGGAGGTAGTGGCGCTTCTGTTCCTCGGTTCCAAAGAGCAGCAGGGTGTTACCGAGCATCTGGATGCCAAAGACGTCGTTCATCGCCCCCGTCGGTACGCCCGCGCGCGTGAATTCCTCGGCCACGATGACTTGTTCGAGTGCGGAGAGTCCGCCACCGCCGTATTGGGCGGGCCAGCCTGGGGCCAGGTAGCCCGACTGCGCGAGGTGGACTCGCCACTCGGCGACGAAGTGTTCCAATTCCTTGCCATCGAGCGCACCGATGCCCTTCCAGTCGGCGGGAAGTTTCTCGGCGAGGAACGCCTGCACCTTCTCGCGGTAGGCCTCGGCTTCGGGGGTATAAGTCGGACGCATGGGGAGAACGCTAGTTCAGGGTGTCACGCCGTGTGCCGTCGTGCCACGGCGGCCGCCCCGACGAGCGGCGCATCGGCACCCAAACCCGTCGGGCGAATCTGCACGCCACGAGCGAACGAAATGGTGGCGTATCGGTCTGCCTCTGCCTGAGCGGCGCGATAGAACGCCTCGCCGAATCCGAGTGCCACCGATCCACCGATCACCGCGAGCCGCAGGTCCAACAGCGCCGCCACCGACGCCACGGCCCGACCAACGTAGACACCAGTTTGGTGCACGACGACGGAGGACGCCTCCGCCGCGGGCCGACCCGTCATCGCCGCAATCGCCGTTCCCGAGGCGACGGCCTCCAAACATCCCCGCGCTCCACACTTGCAAAGCCGTCCATTCGGAACCACGTTGATGTGCCCGATGTGTCCCGCGTTGCCGGTGTTGCCGTCGAGCAACCGACCGTCGGTGATGATGCCGCCCCCGACGCCGGTGGATACCACCATGCCGATGACGTCCCGATGTCCCACTGCTGCTCCACACCATGTCTCTCCGAGCACGATGGCCTTGGCATCGTTGTCGACGAAGGTCGGCAATCCCGTCGCTTGAGCGAGCGACGACCGCAGGGGAAACTCGCGCCATGACGGGATGCTGAGCGTCGAAACCTTGTCGCCCTCGTCGGACATTGGTCCTCCGGAGCCCACTCCGCACGCCACGAGTTCGACCGTCTGACCCGTCGCGGTGCGAAGCGACGTTGCGTCGGTCTGCACTCGCCTGACGAGTGCCGCCAACGCCTCCCACACTTGGCTTTCGGGGGTGTCGCATCGTGCACGCGAGAGCACCTCACCACCGGAGGTGACGACACCACACGACAATTTCGTGCCGCCGATGTCGACGGCGAGGAATGCTCGTTCGGACGTCATCGTTCGGGTGCCATCAACGTTCGCACACCGTGGCGCGCCGTCGTTACTGGTTTCGTCCCATCTTGTCGCGCATCTGTTTGGCGTTTTCACGGGTGGTTCGCAGCATCGTGCCGAAGTCACGCATGCCGACCTTGCCCACCTTGCGCAATTCACGCTCGATGACGAGTACGCAGAGCAACATCAGGGCGAACCCGCCGAACCCGGCGGTGAAATGGAATTGCAGACCGACGAACACCAATGCCAGGGAGGCAATTGCACCCAGTACCGCCCAGCGAACTTTCTTGACGGCTGGACGATACAAACCCGACGGCGAGACGGCCTGGGCGAAGCGTTCGTCGCTCTCGAGTTGGGCCTCGATTTGACGAAGAATCTGCTGTTCGTTGTCAGACAGCGGCACGTCGGTGGCCTCGTGGAGAAGTTCGGGTGCGATCCATTGCTAGCGAGCGTAGTAGGGAGGTGTGACTGCGCCACAACGTGCCCGACAAACGTCTGCTTGGTTGATCAGTGTTCGTCACGTCGCGGACCCCAGGGTGTGTTGCGTGTCTCGTCGACCTGCCCGGCACCGATGGCGTCGTCGCCGAATTTCGCCCGAATGTCGTCGACGGCCCGCGACGCGACCCTCCATTCCTGGTCGACGACGTCGGCCGGTTCGACAAAGAGACTCAGCTGGGTGTCGGGTTGCCCGAAGTTCCGCAGGCCGATTCCCGCCAATCGCACGCCGCGTTGCACGTCGATGTCCGCGAGCAACTCCTCGGTCACGGGCACGATGGATTGCGTCGTGTCGACGGGTGTCGCGACGGTGCGCGAACGTGTGACGTTACTGAAGTCGCCGTAACGAACCTTCAGGGTGATGGTGTGGGCGGCGATTCCTTGTTCGCGACAGCGACGAGCCACCGATTCCGCCATTCGACGCAGGTGCCGACGCAACTCCTGGGCATCGGTGACATCGTCACCGAACGTCTCCTCGCTACCGATCGACTTGGCTTCGTGCTCGGGCTCCACCGCACGATCGTCGATGGCCCGGCTGAGGTCGAACAGATGTTGGGCACCGCCAACTCCCAGAACCAATTCAAGGACGCGCGGATCGCACGCCGCGACGTCGCCAACCTTTCGCAGACCGATGCCGTGGAGTTTTTCGAGCGTCACCGGACCAACCCCCCAGAGCATGCCGACGTCGAGCGGATGGAGGAACGCGATTTCCTCCCCCGGCGGCACCTCGAACACCCCTGGTCCTGCATCGATCCGCTCGCGCGTTGCCCGCGGCTTGGCAAAATCCGTCGCCAGTTTGGCGATGAATTTGGAAGTGGCGATGCCCACGCTGCACGCCAGTCCCACCTGGGTGCGAACGGCTTCTCGAACGTTGACGGCGATGGTTCGTGCCTCACCGAAGATTCGCCGCGCCCCACTCACGTCGAGGAAGGCTTCGTCGAGTGATAGCCCCTCGACGAGCGGAGTGAACTGGCGGAACACCTCGAATACCCTCGCGCTCACAGCACCGTAGTACTCGTGATCACCATCGAGGAAGATGGCGTGCGGACACAGGTGGCTTGCCTGGGACGATGCCATCGCGGAGCGAACTCCGAATTGTCTGGCCTCGTACGACGCGGCAGCGACGACCCCCCGTTTCGCCGACCCGCCCACCACCACCGCCTTGCCGACCAATTCGGGTCGGCGCAATTGTTCGCACGCCACGAAGAACGCGTTCATATCGACGTGGAGGATGCGACGCGGCGGCGCAATGGTCGGGGTGACGGGTGACTCCGCACCAGTCGCCGACATGCGGGCAACCTTAGTAATACGGTGATGGTGCGATGAATGACCGTCCGCTCTCGGCGTTGCCGTCGCGTGGTGCGCGAATCGTTGCATTCTCGTCGGTGCTGATCGGCGGACTCGCGGGTGGCGCCATCGGCTACGCCCTCGTCGACGTGCAGTGCTCCACCGACTGCACCGTCGCGTCGGGAGCGGGCATGTTTGTCGGCTCGGTCGGTTTTGCCCTCGGGATGAGCGTCGTCGCGGTTCTCGGTTTGCGTGCGATGGGTGAATGGCGCGAACGAGGTGATGCAATCGCCCGCCACACCGATGCGAGCGGGTCGTGAGCATGGAATTGCGAACGCTTGCCGAGCGACTTGCCCGTAGCGCGGGAAATCACGCCCGCGCGGGAAGGAGTGGCGGCATGCAGGTGGTCGGCACCAAGCTCACCGACACCGACATGGTCACGAAATTCGACCGGGAGTCGGAGGCGATGATCATCGAGGGCTTGCGCACGGAACGACCGGACGACTCGATCGTCGGCGAGGAAGGTGGCGGCCATCGCGGCACGTCGGGGTTGGAGTGGCACGTCGACCCCATCGACGGCACGACGAGTTTCATGTACGGACTTCCCACCTGGTGCGTGTCGATCGGCGTTCGCGACACGCAAGGAGCGGTTGCAGGGGCCGTCTACCTGCCGGATCTCGACGAGATGTTCTCGGCGCATCGCGGCGGTGGGGCAACCCTGAACGGGACCCTGATTCGCACGTCGAACCTCCACGACGTGAGCAAGGCACTCGTTGCCACCGGATTCAGCTACACACCCGAGCATCGCACGGTGCAGTCGCATCGCGTCACGGAGTTCATCCATCGGATACGCGACGTGCGACGAATGGGAGCAGCGGCCGTCGACATCTGTTTCGTGGCCTGCGGTCGACTCGATGCGTATTTCGAGGAGAACCTGCACTCCTGGGACATCCTCGCCGCCGAACTGATCGCCCGTGAGGCGGGCGCTCGTAGCGGCGATTTTGCCGGGCGCGAACTTCGCCCTGCGGAGGTGCTCGTCTCCGCACCGGGAATTTTCGACGCACTCTCGGAAATGCTCGTCGCCGCGCAACGGTTGCATCCCCACCCCTCGCTGTAGCAACGGCGGTCTCGCGACCGCCGCGACACGGCACTACCTTGGTGCCTCGTGGGTACGCGAATCCTCACCGTCGAGGACGACGAACGAATTCGTGCCTCGGTACGACTCGCCCTGGAGGATGAAGGCTGGACCGTGGATGAGGCCGCCACCGGCGAAGCTGCGGTCGCCCACTTCACCGCCCAAGCCGCGGACGTGGTGCTTATCGACATCATGTTGCCCGGCATCGACGGTTTCGAGTTGTGTCGCCAGATTCGGGCCAAGAGCAGCGTGCCCATCGTGATGGTGACAGCCCGTAGCGACACCCATGATGTCGTCGCGGGACTCGAAGCCGGCGCCGACCACTACCTCACCAAGCCGTTCGCACCCAAGGAACTCTCGGCCCGGATTCGCGCGCTCCTGCGCCGAGTCCGCCCGGGCGACCAGCCGCATGCCACCCTGAACTTCGGCGAACTCGTCATCGTTCCCGAGGAGGGCCGAGTCACGTTGCGTGGCGTCGATGTGCCGGTCACCAAGACCGAATTCAAGCTGCTGTGCGTCCTCGCCGGGAATCCGAGCGGGGTGTTCAGTCGGGAGGCGCTGCTCGAGAAGGTGTGGGACTACGACTATTTCGGGGACGGACGTCTCGTGGACGTGCACGTGCGGCGACTCCGAATGAAGATCGAGGTCGATCCCGCGAATCCACGTCACGTGGTCACCGTGCGTGGCTTGGGTTATCGACTGCAGTCGTGACCAGCCCGATTCGTCCGACGCATCCCAATCCGTGGAGTCGTCTGCTTGCCTTGCGACGACGTTGGAGTCCTCGCCGTGTCGGTGTGCGGACCCGAATCTTGCTCACGTTTGGCGTCGGAGCACTCCTGCTCTCGGGGGTGCTCTTCTTCTTCACCTACACCCTGACTCGGTCGAACCTTCGCGAGCGCGAGGGCGAACTCGGGCTCAGCGAACAGTTGATCTCCGAAACGCTGGGCAGCGTGCGCGCCTCGTTGATCCTGGCCACCGTCATCACCGTCCTCGTTGGTCTGGTACTCGGCATCGTGTCGAGCGAGCGCGTCGTACGACCACTGGCCGGGGCGGCCGATGCCGCCCGTGCGATCGCCGACGGTCGCCTCGACACACGACTCGAACCCACCGACGATCCCGACCTCAACGCGCTCACCGATTCGTTCAACGCAATGGTGGCCCGCTTGCAGGAACGCGTCGAGCGTGATGCCCGATTCGCCTCCGACGTCAGCCACGAACTTCGTTCGCCGCTCATGACCCTCGCCGCATCCGTCGAAGTGATGGTGTCACGGCGCGATGAACTTCCCGAGCGTGGTCAGGCGGCCCTCGATCTGCTCGTCGCCGACGTCGCCCGCTTCAGCGGACTCGTGGAGGATCTACTCGAGATCTCCCGCTACGACGCCGGCGCCGTTCGCCTCACGCGTGACGACCTGGCGGTCGCCGAGTTCGTGCAGCAGGCGGTTCAGGCGAGCAGCATGCCGAGATCGACGATCAACCTCGACCCCCGATGTACGTCGGCGCGCCTCAACGGCGATCGTCGACGCCTCGCCCGCGTGGTCGCCAACCTGCTCGACAATGCCCGCGCCCACGGAGGTGGAGCCGCGACGGTCCACGTCACCCCCGCCGACGATTCCGCCGGGCACGTGTGGATTGCCGTCGAGGACTCCGGTGATGGAGTCGTCGACATCGACCTCGAGCGAATCTTCGAACGCTTCTCGCGTGGAACCGGTAGCAGCAAACGCGGCACGTCGGAGGGTGCGGGGCTCGGGCTGGCCCTCGTGCGCGAGCACGTTCGATTGCACGGCGGTCGCGTGTGGGTGGAGTCGAGACGCGACGGCCACCCCGGCGCGCGTTTCGTGGTGGAGTTGCCCTGCGACGCGCTCCTCGCCGGGTGAGTCGCCACTACTCTCGCGACATGGCCGCCGACACCGCACGGAAACCTACCGCGTCGGGCGTGGTGCTCGCCATCGATGCAGGCACGACCGGTGTCCGGACCCGTGCCGTGTTCGCCGATGGCAGGGAATCGATCGCCGACTACCGGGAATTCACCCAGCACTACCCGCAGCCGGGTTGGGTGGAACACGACGCCGAGGAGATTTGGCAGGCGGTTCGCGCCACGATGCAGACCGTATGTCGTGCGCTCGACGAGCCGATCTCGGCGATCGGCATCACGAATCAACGCGAGACCGTGGTCGCCCTCGATCGGCGAACCGGCGCACCACTGCGTCGCGCCATCGTGTGGCAGGACCGTCGTACCGCGGAACGTTGCGACCAACTCGCCCCGCACCTCCCCACCGTTCGCGCAACGACCGGCTTGGTGCTCGACCCCTACTTCTCCGGCTCGAAGATCGAGTGGCTGTTGCGCAACACCGACATCGCCGACAACGAGCACCTTGCATTCGCCACCATCGACGCCTACCTCGTACACCGACTGACCGGTGGTGCGGCCTTCACCACCGACGTCTCGAATGCGTCACGCACGATGCTGTTCGACATCCGCACGTTGCGTTGGAGCAGCGAGATGTGCGCCATGTTCGGAGTGAGCGAATCGCAACTTCCCGACGTATCTGCTTCTTCGGGTCGCGTTGGTGTCACGGTACGTGACGGCGCAATACCGGCCGGGATCCCCATCTCGGGGATCGCGGGTGATCAACAAGCCGCGCTGTTTGGTCAAGCGTGTTTCGCCCCGGGCAGCGCCAAGAACACCTACGGCACCGGCAGTTTCGTGCTCCTCAACGTCGGAGCCAACTGCCCTGCTGCCACACCAGGAATGCTCACCACGGTGGCGTGGCAACTCGGCACCCAACCAGCGGTGTACGCACTAGAGGGCGCCATCTTCGTGACCGGCGCAGCGGTCCAGTGGTTACGGGACGAACTCTCGATCATCGGTGCGGCTGCGGAGATCGGCCCCCTAGCTGCCAGCGTGCCCGACTCCGGTGGTGTGGTCGTGGTTCCCGCCTTCACCGGTCTCGGAAGTCCGTGGTGGGACGCCTACGCTCGTGGCGCAATCTTCGGAATCACCCGTGGCACGAACAGGGCCCACATCGCACGAGCGGTGGTCGAGTCGATGGTCTTCCAGACTCGTGACGTCATCGACGCAATGACTCGCGCCTCGGGGGTCCACATTCGCGATCTTCGCGTCGACGGTGGCGCCGCCGTGATGGACATGATGTTGCAATTGCAATCCGATCAACTCGGGGTCGACGTGCTCCGACCAACCGAACTGGAAACGACGGCAATCGGCGCCGCCTACCTGGCCGGGCTCGCCGAGGGCGTGTGGGACTCGCCCGCCGACATCGCATCGCGTTGGGCGCTCGAACGACGCTTCTCGCCGAGCGGAGCCGACCGCGACATCGCACATTCGCGATGGCTTCGAGCCGTCGAGCGTTCGCGCGATTGGACGTCGACGTAATTCGGTCGACAGCTACAACTTCGGCAGGCCGTGGTCGAGGTTCCGCACCGCCTGGTGGATGCGTTGCTCGTTCTCGATGAGTGCAAATCGGACGAAGCCTTCGCCTCCCGGCCCGAAACCGGAGCCGGGTGACAGTGCGACGTTGCACTCGGTCACGAGATGCGAGCAGAATTCCACCGCGTTCATCTCGCGATACGGTTCTGGAATCGGCGCCCAGACGAACATCGATCCACGCGGCGACGGAATCGACCAGCCGATTCGGTCGAGCCCCTCGATGAGCGCATCGCGACGCGACTGGTAGGTCTTGCACACCTCCACGGGGAAGTCGTGGGCCTCGTTCAACGTGACGGTTGCTGCGATCTGAATGGGTTGGAAGGTTCCGTAATCGAGGTACGACTTCAACTTCACGAGCGCCTGGACCACTTGGGTGTTCCCGACGAGGAACGCACACCTCCAGCCGGCCATCGAATATCCCTTGGTCATCGAGTACAACTCCACGGCACACTCGAGTGCCCCTTCGGCCTGCAGGATCGACGGCGGCTCGTAGCCGTTGAAACCCATGTCGGCGTACGCGAAGTCGTGCACCACGATCATCTCCCGTTCGCGACAGAAGTCGACCACCCGTTGCATGAACGACAAGTCGACCGTTGCTCCCGTCGGGTTGTGCGGGAAGGAGATCACCAACACACGGGGCTTGGGCCAACCAACGTCCCACGCCTTGTGCAGTGCATCGAAGAACTCGTCCTGGTACTCGACATCGACGTCGGTCGCCGAGAGCAAACGCTTTTGACTGCGCATCGGTATTTGACGAAGGTCGGCACCAGCAAAGAGTGGTCCGAAGATGTGGATCGGATAACTCGGACTCGGCACGATCGCGGCGTCACCGGACTCGAGGAGCACCCACATGAGGTGACTGAATCCCTCCTTGGCACCGATCGTGTTGGTGATTTGTAGTTCGGGATCGAGTGTCACACCGAACTTGCGCTGGTACATGTCCGCAACCGCCTCGCGCAACTTCGGCAATCCGCGAGAAAGCGAGTAACGATGGTTCTTCGGATTGTGGGCGGCTTCGGCCAATTTCTCGACGGCGATTTGCGGTGACGGAATATCGGGGTTGCCGAACCCGAGGTCGATGACGTCGTCACCATCCCGGCGCGCGGTGATCTTGAGGTTGTTGATGATGGTGAAGACGTACGGCGGCAAATTGCTGATGCGCCGAAAATCCATGACGCAAGCCTAAGACGCGAACATCGGGAGCAGCGCAGCGCCGATTGCACCCGCGTGTTCACCGAGTTGCGCCACCCGCAGGTCGGGATGCGTGCGCTGCTCGGGCGAATACAAGGTCTCGACGAACCAGCGTCGCACCATCGGCATGAGTACGTCGGCCGCCTCCGAAACGCCGCCACCGATCACGATCACGTCCGGGTCGCTCACGTTGGTGATGTTGGACAATCCGATTGCGACCCAACGCGAGAACGCCTCGAGCACCGTGATCGCATCGGCATCGCCCTCACGGGCGCGATGAATGACGCTCTCACCCGGCTCGCCACTGGCCAACATGCCGAGGCCCCGACCCGATGCGTACACCTCCCAACAGCCCTTCCGACCGCACGTGCATCGCGGACCATCGGGATTCACGACGGTGTGGCCGATCTCCCCCGCAAAACCGTTGACGCCCCGCTGCACGACCCCGTTCAACACGTGTCCGCCGCCGATTCCCGTTCCGAGCGTGACCATCCACATGTTCCGGGCTCCGCGTCCGGCGCCGTAACGCCACTCCGCGAGCGCCGCCAGATTGCCGTCGTTGTCCACGTGCACACGACGACCGAGACGAGCCGTGAGTTCCGGTCCGACGGCGACGTCCACCGAACCGGGAATGTTCGGCGAGGCGCGCATGACACCCTCGAGCGTGATGAGTCCCGGAACACCGACGGCGATCGAGTCGACCTCCCCGAGTTCGCTCGCCATGTCGACGAGAGCATCCACCAGCTCGGATGCGTGCGGCGTGGGATGTCGCAATTGACGGACGATGTCACGCTCGCCGACGTTGTCGCGGTCGAGATCGATCACCACTCCGAGGCACTTGGTGCCTCCGACGTCGATTCCTGCCGCGAGCGTCACGACTCGGCTCCCGCTGCCAGCGTCACGACTCGGCGCGGGTCTTCAATTCCTTCAGGGTGTGCAGGATGCGCACCTCGGCGCGACGCTTCACGAATCCGGGCAAGGGAACGATGAGTTCGATCTTCAGCGAGTACGTGACGTCTGTACCGCCACCTTCCGGGTTGAACGTGTAGGCGCCGTCGATCACGCGCATGATGTCACCGTCGACGAGCGACCAGGAGATTCGTTCGGGGGCCTGCGAATAGTCGTAGGCGAGGGTGTAGTGGGTGCTTCGACCAAGTGCACTGGCTCGATACTCGACCTTGAGCGCCCGACCACTCGAGTCCCGTTCCAGAACGTTGGCCTCCTTCACGTCGTGCGCCCATTCCGGATAGCGCTCGAAATCAACTGCCACGTCGTAGCAACGGGCCGGTGACGCGGCGACGTGTTCCGTTTCGGTTGCCTGGTCGATCACGCCCGAAAGGCTAGTTGACCTGCACGAAGCCGGGGACCACCGCGGTTCAAGCTGCGCGCAAAGTCGCTGCGAGTCGCGCGACGAGGACGGAGTAGTCGAACTCCGACACCGCACGGGCACGTGCGGCCATACCCATCGTCGTACGTCGCGTCGTGTCCGCAAGGAGAGCCTGCAACCGTCCGGCAACGGCGTGGACGTTGGTCGAGTCGTCGACGACGTATCCCGTCTCACCATCGATGACGGCCTCGGCCGCGCCACCGCTATTGCCCGCAATTTGCGGTACCGCGCACGCCGCGGCCTCGCTGAAAACGATGCCGAACCCCTCCTGCTCGAGACCACCCCAACGGTTGCGACACAGCATCATGAACGCATCCGCACAGCCATACAACGAGGGCAGGTCGGTGTCGCTGACGCGCCCGAGCAGGCGCACGGGTGCGCCGGTGTTCTCGATGAGTCGTTGTAGCCGGCCGTGATCGCGCCCGGTGCCGCCGATCAACATCGTGAGTCCGTCGATCTCGCGCGAAACCCGGGCGACGGCTTGGATCGCCACGTCGAATCCCTTGCGTGGGACGAGCCGACTCACACCGACCACGAGTGGAGCGTGCGGTGGTACGGAAAACTTGGCACGCGCCGCCAGACGAGCCGACTCCTCCAGCGGCACGAACCTCTGCGTGTCGACGCCCGGTGGAATCTGCACGACACGCAGGTCGCGCCCCGCTGCTCGAACTGCTTCCGCCGCCGGGTACCGACCCGATGCGAACACGTGGGTGGCACCGCGCAACACGTGGGCCAGCGCCTGCCGTGAGGCGGGCAGGCGACCCGGCACCGTGACCTCTGCGCCGTGCACCATCACGCTGTACGGCAACGACAGTGATCGTCCGAGTAGCCCAAGGGGTAATGCCGGATCGAGCACGACGTGTTCGGCTCCCACTTCCCGTGCGAGTTGCTCGATTCGTCGCACCATGATGGGGTGCGGTAGCAGGACGGGCTCACGAATTCGTTCGATTCGAAACTTCTGTCGTTGGTCGAACTGTTCTGCTCCCTTGTACGGACTCGTCAAGACCGCAAAACTCGTCGGGTCGAGTCGTCGCCACAACTCCCACAACATGTTCTGAATGCCACCGACCTTCGGGGGAAAGTCGTTCGTCACGAGCAGGTGTTTCACGGCGCGTACTCGCCATCCCGCGGATCGGACTGCAAGGAATCGTCCCGCAACAAATCGCCACGTCCCAACGTACGAGCCGCCCACTGCGCATGTTCCCGCAACAGGTCGTCGTTCCCGTGAAGGTAACGAAGCAGGACGAGTTCCACCTCCTCATTCTTCCCCAGTCCGCTGTTGCCGAGAATGACGAGCGCATTCCGACGCACCCAGCGCGGATTCCGATCGGCGACATACCACTCGCCGACCATCCGCATCACGGCATCGTCGGGCAGAGTCAGTAATTGCAGCACGTCGACGATGCTGCGCTCGTCGCCTTCCACTCTTTCGATGGCACCACGTCGACTCGGTGGACACACTTCCTGGCAGTCGTCACAACCGTAGATTCGCGATCCGAGCGCTGCGCGAAATTCATGGGCAAAGACTCCCGGTTTCTGGATGAGCCACGCCAAACACTTCCGCGCGTCCACGACCCCCGGTGCGACGATCGCGCCGGTCGGACACGCATCGATGCATCGTCGACAAGACCCACATCCGTCGGACACCACACGATTGTTCGAAGTCAACTCGGCGGTGGTCACCACGCAACCAAGAACGAACCAACTCCCAAAACCCTCCAAGAGGAGGTTGGCGTTCTTGCCGTACCAACCAAGACCGGCCCGATACGCCACCTCCCGGTCGACGATCGAATTGTCGTCGGCGAACACCGTCGCGCGGTGGCCGTCCTGCTTCAGGCGTCGTGCCGCCACGCGGAGCGCATCACGGAGCGGTTCGTAGTGGTCGCGCCAGGCATAACGCGCCACGCGCGCCGCGACAAGTGGTGTCGGTTCGCTCGACGATTCCGAGTAGTAGGAACGTGCCGCGACGATGATGCTCCGCGCACCCTGCACCGCCATGGTCGGGGTCGTCGATCGTTCGGCATTGCGGAAAGTGAACTGCATGTCGTCGGACATGCCGGTGGCGATCCGTTCCTCGATCGCCTGGCGTGCGCGCAACAACGGGGCGGCCGTGGTGATGCCGACTCGATCGGCTCCGGCGTCCCGCACGAGACGCATGAGTTCCTCGGAGTAGCTGTCGACGTCGTGCCGTGTTCCGTTGCTCGGCGTACCAGCGTCCATCCGCCGAAGGCTACGAATGGCCTCGCCGTATCACGACGCACGGTCGTAGCGGGGCGTCTACGCGGTTCGTCGGTGACGCAGGCGCGGTGTGAGTCCGGCTTTCGCCAGGGCGGCCAGGGTGCGCAATTCTTCGTAGTCGAAGATCACGGCTTCCGGCTCGCCACACAACATCGGGATGATGCAGTCGTCACACGCGGACGTGGCACGCATGACGCAGGTATCGCAAGAAATGGTGATGCTGATGGCGCCGTCGGTGGTAGGCGTCGTCGTGACGGGCTCGGAGTCGAAGGGGAAATCGGGCATGACACCACCATGACGAAGGGGTGTAGTGCTCTTCCAGCGATCGCGCAACACCCCCCTGTCATCATCGGGTGCATGGATATCGACATCATCGAGGACGGCACACCGTGCGACTATTGCGGCACGTTGATCCAGTTCTTCGACGACGACTTCACCGTGTGCCCCGAGTGCGGCAACGAATACATGAACATGGACTACACGGGTGAATTCCACGGCGATCGACCGGACGACCTCGCTTAGCATTCCTGCCTGGTTTCGCTCGTCACATCACCCATCGTCGCGGTGCGTGCGTAATCCTTGCCATGACCACCACTCCTTCCACCACTTCCATCAACACCGACCTCCTCCCCACCGTGCGGAACATCGACGAAGCACGCGAGATCTGCGGCGACTACGCCAGCGTGCTCACCGTCGGGCCCGACCATTCGGAGGTTGCCGACTTCGGACACCGCGACCACAAGATCGTTACGTTCGACGATGTCACGTCGTCCTTCGGGGGCTACCGCGCACCCACCTACCAACACGTCCGCGACATCATGGAGTGGGGCGTCGGGCGGACCAACCTCCTCGTGCATTGCCATGCCGGCATGTCCCGCAGCACGTCGTCGGCGTGGGGTATCGCCATCGCCAACGGTTTCGATCCGCAGGAGGCATACGACCTCCTGAAACGAAACCATCCAGTGGTTGCACATCGCGCGTGGAGTCCCCGTGCCGAGTTGGGCACGTACCTGCGACGGAGGGCATTCATCCCCAACGAGCTCGTGCTCGTGCATCTGGAGAAATACCTCGGCTTGCGCGGCGGTCTACTCCGCGACATTGCTGCCGACGGCGCCGCCACCTCCGACTAACGAGCGACCGGACCGTTCGAGTCGATCTGCAATCGATGCGTCACCCCGCCGCGCGGTAGCGATCGAATCACTTCCTCGGCCCGAGCCGGGTCGACGAGGCAGGCCATCGTCGGTCCCGAACCCGACAACCATGACGCCCACGCCCCGGCATCCAACGCCGCACGCATGGCCCGTTTCGTCTCCGGCACGATCGCCAGTCGCACGTCCTGATGGAGGCGGTCGTACGTCGCATCGGCGAGCGCGTCCACGTTTCCGGTCACCATTGCCGCGACGAACATGGACGATCTCGACACGTTCGAAACTGCATCATCGAGGCTGACGGTGGCACTCAACTTGGTGCGCGATTCCTTCGTGGAGGTGGTGTTGTCGGGCACCCACACCACCACTTCTCCATGTACG
>SXGU01430580.1_pt1 | contig 43872 bp, 36 predicted proteins | sample 3174531 | NCBI WGS metagenome assembly SXGU01 (sample SAMN11356863, study PRJNA531348) | freshwater metagenome | isolation source: freshwater sample F1-140 | place: China: Fuxian Lake, Yuxi | collected 2017-12-25 | reverse complement strand
CGCCCGGCTCCGGGCCCGGGCGGTGAGGCTGGCCTTGGGGGTCGGGGCGCTTTTTCCGCAAGGCCTGGGGAGGGGGGGGTGGGTGCCGGGGAGCGGGGCCGGGGTCGGTCTCCTGATGGTTGGTTGGTTTTTTGCTTTATCCACCAGAATGAACCGCAATACCGGCTTGCTGCCCGCACTGCGTGCGAATCGCTTCGGGCGTCTGTTGCGCGGTATGGCCGCCGAGATGGCCGGCCTGGCCGGGTGGCCTGGGGTGCGGATGGTGGCCCTCACCGCGATGGCGTACGGCCTCTATTTCACCCAGACCTATCTGCTGGCCCGCGCTCAGGGATTGCCCCTGTCGGCGGCGGAGGTGAGTGCGGCAGTGGTGCTGGTGGGGCTGGCCTCCTTCCTCCCGATCTCCATTGCCGGGCTGGGGACCCGGGAGGGCATCCTGATCCTGATCATGGGCCAGCGCGGCGTGGCGGCCAGCACCGAGGCTGGCGTAACCTATTCGACCTTGTTCTTCCTGTCCTGCTTCGTTTTTCCCGCGGCGGTGGGCGCCCTCTGCTGGTTGAAGGCGCCCCTGCCGCTCAAAGCTGCCAACGAACGTGGTGATGAGCGCAACCTGGACTGCGGATGAGCCCCTGGCGATGGACCTTGGCGCGGCCAGCGCCTATGGGCGCCTGGTCGGGCAGTGTCTGCCGAGGCTGCTGTCGATGGTGGACCGCAACTCGTGTTCGCCGACCTACGGCTGTTTCGACCGCGGGTACTGGCATTACCGGACGCTGATCGATTATGCAGCCCCCTTGCACCAGGAAAATGCCCTGACCCTGATCATTGTGGCGCAACAGGCACCCGAGGCACCGGGGGCGAACGAGTTGCGCGCCCTGGCGGGGGCAGCACTGGCCTTCTGGTGTGGGCTCCAGCGCCGGGACGGTTCCTTCGATGAGTTCTATCCCAATGAACGCAGTTTCGTCGCCACCGCGTTCACTGCCTACGCCCTCAGCGAGACCCTGTTGCACCTGGGCACCGCGGTTGATGCCCCGCTCCGCCGGCAGGTCATCGACACCCTGGCCCGGGCGGGTCACTGGCTGGGCCGCCACCAGGATGTGGTGGTGGTCAACCACACCGCCGGGGCCATTGCCGCCCTGCAGAACATCCACCGCCTGAGCGGGGATGCGGTCTTTGCCCAGTACCGGGAGCGCAAGCTCGAGGAGTTGTTGGCCCACCAACACGCCGAAGGCTGGTTCTATGAATACGGGGGCGCCGACCCGGCGTACCTGGGCCTGGCCGTGGATTACCTAGCCAAGGATTACCGCCACTCGCGGGACGAGCGGGTGGGGGGGGCCCTGCACCGGGCGCTGGATTTTATGGTTTTTTTCCTCCATCCCGACGGCAGTTTCGGCGGGGAGTACGGCAGCCGCAACGCCAAGTACCTGATGCCCCACGGGCTCGAGATCATGGCGGCCCAGTCCAGGTCGGCGCGCTTGCTGCGCGGGGCACTGCACCGGGCACTGGCACGGGGTACCGTGGTGTCGCCGGGGCTGATGGATGACCGCTACACCGGTTTCTTCCTCACCAAATACGCCGAGGCCTGGGCCGAGCAGTCGGAGGTGCCCGAGACCGATGGCGAATACGCGGCGCCCCAATCGGGAACCCGCCTCTTCCCCGGGGCTGGCCTGGCGGTGACCAGTGGCCCCGCTGCCTTTACAGTGTTGGGGTTGAGCAAACACGGGGTGACCAAGTGTTTCACCCAGGGCCCCGAGGCCAGGGCTTTGTACAGCGACGCCGGCTACTTCGCCAACCTGGCTGATGGGGTGGTGGCCACCTCCCAGTGGCTGGACCTGGGGGTTAGCCACCGCGTGATCGAAGGTCCGGACCGTCTCGAAATCGAACTCGAGTATCACCTGGTGCGTATGAACACCGCGCTGCCCCTGGTCAAACTCCTGGCTCCCTTCCGGCTCTTCCTGCACACCTTCGGCTGGCACAGCGGCCTGATGGAGTGGTTCGGCAATTGGGTCAAGCGCCGCATGATCCAGGCCCAACGCCCCTTGCCGCTGCGGGTACGGCGCCAGCTGGTGGTAGACGAAAACCAATTGGAGGTCAAGGACGAGCTGCTACTGGAGCGCGGCCCGCGCGTGGTGCGCCTGGTCCGCAGTCCGTTGGCGGGGGCCTTACACGTGGCCTCGTCCCGGTATTGGCAACCCGCGGACCAGGGGGTTGCCGGTGCCTGGGAAGCCAGCGCCGCCGAGCTGGAGGTCCTCAACCGCGGCGGCTGTCTGCGGGTCCATACCCAGGTGGATTTTGCGCGGGGACGGGTGAAGATCGAGGCCGGGGAGGGCGGGCGATGAGGGCACTGCGTTTTGCCGAAGAGCACCCCTTCGATTGCTCGCTGACCACACGCTTCAAAGCCGTTCACGTGCTCGATTTCCTGCGGCCCCGCCCAGGGGAAAACCTGCTCGACGTGGGCTGCGGTCTGGGTTATTTCCTCAACCGCCTGGCCCGCAACGGGGTGCGCGGGTGGGGGATGGATTTTTCGCACAAATCCCTTGCCCTGGCCCGGCGCCTGTGTTCAGCCCACTTTGCCCAGGGGGATGCCCAGGTGCTGCCCTACCGGGACAACTCCTTCGACCGGATCATCTTTACCGATGTACTCGAACACGTGGCCGATGACCGGGCTGCGCTGCGAGAACTGGTGCGGGTCGCTCGCCCGGGCGCCCGGCTGGCCCTGGTCACCCCCGGCGTGCGCGGCGCCCTGTCCGGCACCAGCTGGCGGAAGCTTTTCCACGACGAGGAGGGCACCCCCGAGTTCGACCAGCGCGCCGGGTACACCCCCGAGGAGTTGTGCCTGCTGCTGGAGGAAGCTGGCGTCCGGGTCCGGACCCAGCGCCAAACCCTGATCTTTTTCGGCGAGCTCTTCCTGCAGTTGACCAAGTGGTATCTGGCCCGCAAAAAGGTGCACTACCAGACGCAGGGGGATCTGTTGGCTGTCACCGACACCTGGGCCTACCGCCTGTACCGGAGGGTGCTCTTCCCGGTGTTCTGGGGAATAGGCCGGGTTGAGGAACTGCTGGTGGGTCGGTGGTGCGACGGGCACAGCCTGATTGTCCTCGGGGTGGTCGAGAAACCCGTGGGCGCGCCCGGGCGTCGGCCCCTCGCCTTGGAGGCGAGCCGATGAGCAGCGCAGTGCTGACCCCGGCCTCGGCCCCGCTGATCGCCGGCAACCTCTACGACAAGTACCACACCCGCAACCCGCTGGCCCGCCGATTGATGGCTGGGTTCCTGCGCTCCTTCGATGCGCTGCTGGACCTGCGGACGGGCGAGGGGGTCCTGGAGGTGGGGTGTGGCGAGGGATATCTGCTGAACCGGGTGCGGCGGCATTTTCCCGACGCCCGGATGGCCGGCCTGGACCTGTCCCGGGAGATCGTGCAGTTGGCCGCCCGGCAGGGCTGTCCGGGGGCGCCTTTCCTACAGGCTTCGGCCTGCCAGTTGCCCTGGGCCGATCACAGCTGGGAGGTGGTGGTGGCCTGCGAGGTGCTCGAACACCTCGATGACCCGGCCACGGCCCTGGGCGAGTTGGCGCGGGTGTGCGGCCGGGGCTGTCTGCTGAGTGTGCCGCGTGAACCCTATTGGAGCCTTGCCAATCTCGCTCGCGGCAGGTACCTGGGCCGGCTGGGGAACACCCCGGGCCATGTGCAACAGTGGCGCCAGCGCAGTTTCGTCAACCTCGTGGCCAGGCACTTCCGCGTGCAGCAGGTGCTGGCCCCCTTTCCCTGGACCATGATATGGGCCACCAAACGATGAGCGCAGAAAAGAGCGAAGAGTACCAGATCGAGGGCATCAGCCTGGTCATCCCGGCGTACCGCGAGGAGCTGGCCATCGTCGGGGTGATCGAGGAATACCGCCAGGCCCTAGAACACCTGGGGTACCCCTACGAGATCATCGTCGTCGACGACGCCTCGCCCGACCGCACCGGCGAGCTGGCGATGAAGGCCGGGGCCCGCGTCATCCGCCATCCGCGCAACCGGGGCGGCGGGGCGGCGCGCAAGACCGGCATCAAGGCGGCTCGCTACGACGCGGTGATGATGACCGACGGGGACGGCACCTATCCGACTGAGGCGCTGGCAGAGATTGTCGAGCGGCTGCGGGTGGCCCAGATGGTGGTGGGGGCCCGCATCGCCGAAAAGGGCACTTTTAAACCTATTCGCTGGGTGGCAAAGTGGGTGATCCGGCGTCTGGCCTGCTTCCTCTCGGGCACCCACATCCCCGATCTGAATTCGGGGTTGCGCCTGGTGCGCCGCGACTTGGCCCTGCGCTTCTTCTACCTGCTGCCCAACGGCCATTCCTGGGTGAGCACCATCACCTTGTGCGCCCTCACCAACGATCTGCGGGTCGATTTCGTGCCGGTCAATTACCGGCCACGCAAGGGGAAGTCCAGCTTCCATCCCATTCGCGACACCTACAACTACTTCCTCACCGTGGTGCGCACGGTGACCTATTTCAACCCGCTCAAGGTCTTCATGCCCGCCAGTATCCTGCTCCTGGCGGTGGGCGCCGCCACCCTGGTCCACGGCGTGGTCCGGGGTGACGTGTACGAGTCGAGTATGCTGGTCACCATCGCCGGCCTGCTGACCTTCTTCTTCGGGCTGCTGGCCGACCAGAATGCCCGCATGCGCACCGAGTTGGAACACCATCGCCGGGCCCAGGAGCAACACCAGAGCCTGTTGGCCGGAAAACTGGAGCATCCCTGAAATCCATGGTCGATATCTCCGGTATCTTCAACCGCGTCAAAGGGACGTATGGCAGCCTGGCCAAGAGCCTGCACCCGGCGCTGCGCCTGCCGCCATTGCGGGTGACCTTCGAGATCACCTACCGCTGCAACCTGAGTTGTCCCTTCTGTTTCCAGGAGTTCGCACGCGAGCAGTCGCCGGACTTCAAGAAAAATTTCGAGCTGAGCAACGAGGAGATCCTGGCCGCCGTCGATGAACTGCCGCGCCATACCCTGATCACCTTCAACGGGGGCGAGGTCTTCGTGCGCAAGGATTTCCCCGACCTGTTGCAGGCGATCAAGGCGCGGGGCCGGCGCTGCAATATCGTCACCAACGGTACCATGCTCTTTGCCGACAAGGCCGAACTGTTGGTGGACCACAGCAGTGTCCTGAGCGCCGGGGTATCAATTGACGGCATCGGCGAGACCCACGATCAGATCCGGCGTCTACCAGGGGCTTTCGAGCGCACGGTGGAGAACTTACGTGGCCTGACCGCATACCGGCGGCGGCGGGGCCGGCGCTTCCCGGTGGTCGACGTCAAGACGGTGATCACCTCGCAGAACCTGGAGCAACTCAGCCGGATCTATCTGCTGGCAAGGGAGATCGGGGCCGACTACCTGACCCTTTCGTGCCTGCGGACTTCGGAACTGCTCTTTGCCCTGCCCTGCCGTTCCTCCATGGCCGACGGGGCTTGGCGCGAGGAGCCGGCGCTTCTGGGCGAGCCGGTCGATTTGGACCTCCTGCGAGGCCAACTCGAAAACCTGCACCGCCTGGCCGCGGCCGGCAAACCCGCGCTCCGCTTTTACCCGGACTACGGCGAGGTCCCCGGCATCATCAAATACTACGCCAACCAGGGCTCGCTCGAGGATTACGAACTGTGCCGGGCGCCCTGGACCAATATCAGGGTAGCGCCCAACGGCGACGTCTATCCCTGCCTGGCCTACCGCATGGGCAATATCCGGGAGGAACGCCTGTTGCGGATCTGGAAGGGCAGCGCCCTAGACGAGTTCCGCGAAGGGCTGGAGCGCCAACTACTGCCGGCCTGCATGGGCTGTTGTTTCCTCAAGGCCAAACCCGGCATCACCTACCAGGCTTCCCGGACCTGTGGCAAAACCGCGCTGGTGGCAGGTTGAAGCGGGAGATGGCCGAGAATAAATCTGGCAAAGGCCAGGCCGACGGTGAGAGTAGACCCCCGCTGGTGCTGGAGGTGCTGCTGTTGATCTGGGCAGTCTTTGGGTTGGGGTATTTCTACTATTCGCAAGGTTTCCTTGGCCTGCTCCAAGAACTGTGGAGCCAAGCCTTTGGTTGAGTTGATCTACATCTTCCTCATCGGGGTGGTGGCCGTCGGGTTCGGGCGGTGGGTGCTGCGCTGCCTGGGGGTTTCGAACTACTGGTTGGCCGAGGAGCTGGCCTTCTCCTTTGGTCTGGGTCTGGGGGCCCTGGCCCTCGGGGTGCTGCTGCTGGGCCTGACCCACCTGCTGTACGAGGCCTCGCTTTACATCCTGCTGCTAGTCTGCGGAGGGGTGGGCAGCCGCGAACTGCTGGGGGTGGTAGGGCGCCTCAAAAGCCGGGTTCAGTACGGGTATTGGCAGCCGCGTTCCTACTATTTCTGGATCTCGATACTCGCCTTGGGCGGGTTCTCTTTCAATCTGCTGCGAGCGCTGACCCCGGCGTACGGGGCCGTCGATCCGCTCGCCTACCACCTGGCGCTGCCGGCGCTGTATCTGAAAAAGCACTACCTGAGTTTCGAACCCACGATCACCGGTACGATGTACCCCGACAGTATCGGCATGCTCTACACCCTGGCCGTGGGCCTGCGTGGGGCGGTACTGGCCCAACTGGTGCACCTGGCCATGGCGGTGGGCACGGCTCTGGCCATCATCGGCTTCTGCCGGCGCTTCTTCGACCTGCGGGTCGGCCTGTGGGCGGCGGCGATCTTCAGTTCGCTGCCCGTGGTGGTGTTCTTCGCGCCGCTGGGTTATATCGATGTGGGGGTGTGCCTGTTCCAGTTCCTCGGCTGCTGGGCCCTGTTCAATTGGCAGGAGGAGCGGGACGACAAGGTGCTGCTGCTCTCAGCCCTGTTCACCGGGCTGGCGCTGGGTTCCAAACACACGGCCATCCCTATGGCAGTGCTGGGCCTGATCATCGTGGTGATCGCCGAACTTCGCCGGGGTTGCTCCCCTGCCGAGGTGTTGCGCCAGGGTGCCTGGTGGGCCGGAGCAGTGCTGTTGTTGGCGGGTCCTTGGTATCTGAGGGCGCTGCTGGTCGCCGGCAACCCGGTGTGGCCGATCGCCAACAGCGTGTTCTCGGGGTTCCCTTACTACAGCGTCTACAATGCCGGGGGAGGCGGGGCCGCCGGCGGGGCCGGTGATTGGCTGCCCTCGGCGGCACGCCTGCAGGAGCAGGTATGGGTGAGTGCCACCTCCCTGTGGAAATGGTCCACGGCACCGGGCGAGTTCCAGAAGGCGATCGGCGGCTACCTGATCGTGCTTCTTCCGGGTCTGCTGCTCTATGCCCGCAGTCGTCGCGTACTGCTGCTGACCGCCTTCTGCGCCATCAACTATCTGATTTTGGTGCTCTACATCGGCGGGGTGCCCCGCTACAATCTCTACCTGTTCGCCCTGCTCAGCGTGTTGGCCGGGTACGTGGCCGAGCGCCTGGTACAGGGGCGGGTCAGGCAGGGGCGCTGGCTTTTCCAGGCGGCATTTGCGCTGACCTTGGGCGCTAACCTCGCCTGGGGCTACTACCAAGCCGGCGAGGCGGTCGAGTACCACCTTTCGGGCAAGTCCCCCGAGCAATTCCTCGCCGAACACGAAGGAAACTACCGGGTCTTCCAGGCGGTCAACCACCAGTTGCCCGCGGAGGCCACCATCCTGCTGCAGGGGCTGGTCCAGGGGTACTACTGCGAACGGCCCTATCTTTGGGATCATCCCTACCAGCGGGTGATCCGATACAGCGACTACCCCACGCCGGAGGCGCTGCACACTCGTATGCGGGAATTGGGCATCACCCACGTGGTACGGCTGATCAGTGTGCCCGCCATCCGCGTCAGCCTGGGGTATCCCCAGTACTTTGCCGACCCCTTCCACGAGGAGTTCCGCAAGAGGTACCTCAAGCTGCTGTACCGCGACGAATCCTATGCCCTTTTCGAGCTCAACCATGGCCCCGATGCCGAACCCTAAGATCCCGACTGGGCCCAGGGTCTACTTCATCGCCTGCTGTTTCCCACCTTTCGGGCGCGGCAACTCGCTGACCAATGCCTGCGCCGCCAACGGGCTGGCCGAGGATCTGCAGGTTGAGGTGGTGTGTATGGAGCAGGAGCCGGGTCTGTTGCTTTCCTACCAGCAGGACGCCAGCCTGGTGGCCCAGCTCCACCCGGGCCTGCAGGTACACCGCGTGCGGGCCGCTCGCTGGGGTGGGCTCAACGAATTGCTCTATGCCGTGGGCCTGCTGCCCTGTTATTTCCTCAACTGGGCCTGGAAGGTGTGGCGGCAGCGGGAGCGGATCTTCGCCGAACCCGGGGTGCTCTTTGCGGTGTATCCGGTATTCTCGGATCTGGCCGTGGCCTACTGGTTGCAGCGCCATTACGGTTATCCGCTGGTGGTGGATTTCCGCGACGATTTCTCCGCGGTGATGAGCAGAGGGTGGCGGCGGGTGTTCCGCGGGGTGTACCGCTGGCTGGAGGGGCGTCTGCTGCGCCGGGCCGCCAGGGTGACGGTGACCACCGAATCCCTCAAGGCCAGCCTGGCCGAGCGCCACCAGTTGGACCCAGAAAAGATCGAGGTGGTTTACAACATTGTGCCCACCGAGGCGGCGTCCTTGCGCCAGGCCGACAATCAGCCGTTGCGCCTGGTCTATGCCGGAGCGATGTCGGCGGTGCAGCGGCCAGAGATCCTCCTGAAGGCCTATGCCCTCTTGGTGGGCCGCCGGCCCGAACTGAAGGAGCGCCTGCAGATCGACCTGTACGGTCCGGCCAGCCATTATTTCAAATTGCGGGTGCAGCAACACCTGGTGCCAGGCACCAGATTCCACGGCTTTGTCGCCCACGACGAGGTAACCGCGCAGTTGCGCCGGGCCGATCTGGGTTTCCTGTCGCTGGGGGATCCGGTGTACGCCTATGCCACCCCGACCAAGTTGTTCGAGTACATTGAGTACGAGGTGCCGATGGTCGCGGTCCTGCCCCCGGGGGCTTCCCGCGAGCTGATCGGCCGCCACGACCTGGGCTTGGTGGCCGGGGTAGGCGATGTGGAGGGTTTGGCCGCCTGCCTTGAGCAGTTGTGTTGCCAGCCCGAGCTGCGCCGGCGCCTGCGGGCCAATCTGGCGCAGGTCAAACCGCTGTTCAGGCCGGAGTCGCAGTTGCACAAATGGCGGAGGGCCATTGCGGCGGCCGCTGGCCGCGAGGCACCCAGGCCCCTGCCCGCCGCCCGTACCGACCTGGTCGGCAGCACCTGAGAGCGCAACACCACGCACAAAGAGGGAATGGACGATGAGATATCGCCTGCTGGAACTGTTGGTCTGCCCGCGTTGCCGGAAGCCGTTTGCCCTGGAAGCCTTTGAGTACAGCAAAGACACGCGCGGGGAGGAGGAGGTCGAACAGGGACTGCTCAACTCACCCTGTGGGGCATGGTTCCCCATCGTCGACGGGGTGCCGGTCATCCTGCCCAATGCCCTCAACATATACAGCCAGTTCGCCGAACGTTTCCGCGACCGTTTGCCCGCGTGGCAGTTCTCCGCCGAGGAGATCGCCCAGTTCGAGCGCGACAAGAAGAAGACCCAGGAGAGCTTTGGCTTCGAGTGGACCATCTATTCGGCGGTACACGAGGAGCGGGACCGGGGTTACGCCCTGGAGGGCGGCCTGACCCCGGAGTTCTTCCGCGGCAAGCTGGTGCTCGACGCCGGCTGCGGCTATGGCCGCCACTCCCGGGTGGTCCAGGAGTTTGGGGCCGAGGTGGTGGGCCTCGACCTGAGTGTGGCGGTGCGCAATGCCCGCCGGCTGACCCGCGACAATCCCAAGATTCATATTGTACAGGGGGACCTCTTTGCGCCGCCCTTTGTACACCAGACCTTCGATCTGGTCTATAGCTGGGGCGTCCTGCACCATACCCCCGACCCACGCCGGGCCTTCGAGGGCCTGGTGGACTTTGTCCGGGAAGGGGGGGACATCTCGGTGAAGATCTACCGCAAACGACCCGCGCCGGCCGCCCTGGTCGAGAGCCTGATCCGGAAAGTGACCCTGCGCCTACCACTGAGGACCCTGTACCGCCTGGCCTACCTGGCGGTGCCCGTCAATTGGTTCTACTGGAAGCTGGGCCGTTTCATCCCCGGGGTGCGCCAGGCTATCCTCGGGGTGGTCAAGGTGGACCCCAACTGGCGCATTGCGCACATCGACACCTTCGACTGGTACCATCCTCAGTACCAGTTCCATTTTCCCATGGAGGAGGTGGTCTCCTGGTTCGAGGAGAAGGGCCTGGAACAGATCGCCGGGGAGGAGAGCAAAGGGGTCCGGGGTCACAAGGCGGCGCACCGGGCCGAGCAGCTCCAGGTGGCCCGCTGAGCGGAGAGGGTGATGGGCAAAGCGTTGTTGCGGCGGGTGGGCAGGGCCGGCTGGCCGCGTTTGCGGCAGGCGGCCACGGTGTGTTTCCCCGATGCCAGTTTCGAGGCCATCATGGAGGCGCAGCAGGGGTTTGGCCCGTACTGCACCCTGTCCTTCGACTGCGATTTCCCCCGCGACGTGGAGGCCCTGCCCCAGGTTGCCGACCTGCTCGGGCAGTACGGGGTGCAGGCGAGTTTTGCCTGCATCGGGCAGTGGGTGCGCCGCTATCCTCACGAACACCGCTGTCTGGTCGACGCCGGCTGCGAGTTGCTCAACCATACCCAGACCCATCCTAACCTCTACCATCCAGATTACGCGTACGCGCGCGGAGCCGAGCTGAGCCGCAAGCGTTTCGATCTGCTGGTGCCGCGCGAGCAACGCGCCGAGATCGAAGAGGCCCACACCACCTTCGCCGAGGTCCTGGGCTATAGCCCAGCCGGCTTCCGCACCCCCCATTTCGGCACCCTGCACACCCCCGATGTTTACCCGGTGCTTGGCGAGCTGGGTTATCGCTTCTCCTCCTCGGTGATGGCCGGGGCCTGCGCCAGCAGCGGTATCCCGTACCAGGTTGCGGGCAGCATCTGGGAATTCCCGCTCAGCCCCTGTCCGGCCCATCCCTTTGGGGTGCTGGACTCCTGGCACAGCCTCTCCAAACGCGATCCGGCCCACAGCCGGCCCGGCGAGCTGACCGCCCTGTTCGTGCGCCTCTGTGAGCAGGTACAGGGCCGTGGGGGGTACGTCAACATCTACCTCGATCCGCGCGACGCCCTCGATTCTGGGGAGTTGCGCCGCATGCTCGATTACCTGCGCGGCAGCAACCTGGTGGTCCTCAGTTACGCCGAGTTGCTGGAGCGGATGCTGGCCGACCCCACCCGCGGTCTCTTCATCACCTCATGAGATTCGCCGTCTTCAGCAGCGACCCCCTCTACAAGTACCATCAGAAGGGCGAGATCAAACCCCGGTACTGGAACCCCGAGGGAATGTTCGAGGAAGTCTGCGTCCTTTCTTTTTGCGACCAGGACATCGAGCCCGGCAAGGTGCAGGCGCTGGTGGGCGGGGCCCGCATGTGTATCGAACCGCTGGGTGTGCCGCGCCTGCTGGGACTGCCCGGGCAGCGGCGGCGGGCGCTCGAGGTGCTGCGCGCGTTCCGGCCAGACCTGGTCAGGGTACACAACCCCTGGCACGCCGGCTTCGTCGGTGTCTGGGCGGCCAGACGTCTGGGCATCCCGGTGCTGGTCTCGCTCCACACCCATTACGGCGCGCGGCGGCGCTGGGAAAGGCGGTGGGTGCTGGAGGCGTTGCGGCCCTTCGAACACTACAGCATATCCCGCGCCGATGGGGTGATGTGTGTCAGCGAGTACCTGACCGGGTATGCCAGGAGCTGCGGGGCGCGGCGGGTGGAGGTGATCTACAATCGCGTGTACGCCGAACAGTTCGCCTGTGACAGAACCGCGTTCCGCCAACCCCCGGTGATCCTCTCGGTGGGCCGTCTGGACCCGCCCAAGGACCAGGCCTGCCTAATCCGTGCGCTGCCCGGACTGGACGCCCAACTGGTGCTGGTGGGGGACGGGGTCAACCGCCGGGCGCTCGAGGAGTTGGCCACGGCCGAGGGGGTGGTAGACCGGGTGTGTTTTGCCGGGGCTGTGGCCCACGAACGGATCCAGGAGTACTACCGCCGGGCCGACCTCTTTGCCATGGCCAGCCACTACGAAGGCTTCTGTATCCCGCTGCTCGAGGCGATGGCCGCCGGGCTGCCGGTGGTGGCCGGCAACACGGATCCCTTCCCGGAGATCCTCGGCGGCACTGGCCGATGTGTGCCGCACGACGCTCGCAGTTTTCACCAGGCCCTTGCCCAGCTAATCGCCGACCCACCAGCTGCCCAAATCCTGGGTCGGGCCGCCCGAGCACGCGCCCTCCAACTCGACGGCGGCCGGATGGAGCAGCGCGAAGCCGCACTCTATAGCGAGGTGATCCAGCAAGGCCGTACCGGGGGGATATGCGGCTAGGCACCTGATTTGCTACACTGGGGAAGTAACCAAGGGTGGGCAAAAATCCCCCTGGCGCCGATATAGTGAATACTCAGCGGCGGAAATTTCTTCCGGTGGTTATCTTTCCTGTGAGACAACTATGAAAAATGTGGCCATACTTGGGGGTGGGATCACCGGGCTGACCTGTGCCTGTCAACTGGCGCAGAGCGGCCATACCGTGACCGTGTACGAAAAGGCGGCCCAAACCGGGGGGTTGGCCGGTTCGCTGGTGCAGGGGGAGTTTGTCTTCGACTACGGCCCGCACGAGTTTTGCACCGAGAACCCGATATTGGTCAACCTGCTTGCCGACCTGCTGGGGGAGGACCTGTTGGAGCGCCACAAACGCGCCGCCCAGTTCTTCAACGGCCGTTTCATCGATTATCCGCTCTCACCGGTCCACGTGATGCAGCAGCTGCGGCCGGGATTGACGGCGCGCATCGTCAGCGAGGTGGTGTTGCAGCGCTTCAAGAGCTTGGTGTGGACCAGCAGCGACCATTCCTTCGAAAAATGGGTGGACAGCCGCTTCGGCTCCACCCTGTACCAGACTTATTTCCGGCCTTTTACCCAGAAGGTCTGGGGCATCGATCCAGACCACCTAGACCCGCGCACGGCCTCCCAGCGCATCGCCTTCAACTCCATCTTCGACTACGTCATCAAGACCTTTTCCTATTTCTTCCTCCACCACAACGACTTTTCCTCGATCCACTCGCCGCTCAAGGATAAATACTACTACAGCCGCGGCGGGATCGGCACCCTGACACGCCGCCTGGCCGAGCGCTGCGTGGAGTTGGGGGTCGAGTTCCGCTGCGGGTACCAGGTCGAGCGCCTCGAAGTGGAGGGGGAACGGGTGAAGGCTCTGCACTTCACCAATGGCCAGCGGGTCGCTGATTTCGACTATGCCGTCAACACCATGCCTCTGTCCCTGTTGTTGGCCAGCCTGGGGCACCCGGTCGCCGATCTGCCGATCAAGTTCCGCAGTATGGTTTTCGCCTTCCTCGAAATCCCGCGTCCGCAGATGTCGCCCTACTCGTGGATCTACTATCCCGATCCGGAGATTATCTTCCAGCGTTCGACCGATTTCGCCCACCTCGATGCCGGCATGTGCCCGCCGGGCCAGACCGGGGTTTGCCTGGAGATCTCCTGTTTCCCCGAGGAGGAAGTCTGGTCATGGCGCGACGCCCAGATCCTGGCCCGGATCCGCCGCGACCTGGAGCGGGTGGGGGTGTTGCCCGAGAGTGTGCCCTGCAAAGGGCATGTGGTCCGCAAGCAGTTCATCTACCCAATCCAGGTCATCGGGTACCTCGAGATCGTCGAGGAGCTGCTCAAACCCGTGCGGCAGGTCCGAAATCTAGTGACCACCGGCCGGCAGGGATTGTACAAATACTGCAATATGAACGAGTGTATGGAGATGGCCATCGGGGTCGCCGATCAGATCGGCGAGGAGGTAGACGACTTCGCCTACAACCTCGAGTCGAACTGGCGCGGCGCGGGCCTGGAACAGGAACGGGCCCTGCCAGGGCCCAAGCCGGTCCGGTGAACGGGATTGGCTGATCGGGCAGGCACCGGACCTGATAGAGGGGAGGGGCAAGCGCAGCTGTTGCTCCTGATGGTCGGCGCCGTGGTGCTGCGGCTCAGCTTTGGCATGCCCTACTACCTGCCCGGCGACAGCCTGAATTATCTCAATGCCTTCGAGGCCTTTGAGCATCCGGGCCTGGCCAACACGCTGCACATCACCCGGCTGGGCATGATCCTGCCTCTGGCGGTGCTGCAGGTGCTCGGCGCCGGCATCCACCCGCTGCTGCAGCTCTTTCCCCTGGCCTGTTCCCTGGCGGCGGTTTTTCTGGTGTACCGGCTCGCTTCCAGAGCCGGGGGGAGCGCGGCAGGGCTGGTGGCTGGTGGCCTGATGGCCGCGGTACCGATGGAGGTCACCTATGGCACAGTCCTCCTGCCCGATACCCCGTTGAGTCTGCTGGCGCTGCTGGCGTACTGGCAGTTGGCCCAGGGACCGGTGGGCCAGCGCTCGGCCTTGGTGGCCGGCCTCTTCCTCGGCTTAGCCTACACCTGCAAGGAGACCGCACTGTTTTTTGCCGGACCGGCGCTGCTGCAGGCCTATTGGTCGAGGAAGGATTGGCGCGACGCGGCCTGGCTGGCGGGTGGTCTGGCCGGGGTGGTGCTGGTCGAGGTGGGGGTGTTGTGGCTGTGGCTGGGCGCCCCGCACTTCCGCATCTTGCAGACCCTTGGTTTTGCCTACGGGGCCAAAGGTCAGTTCGCCGCCGTCGAGCCCACGTTGGGCTGGTGGCTGGGGCAGCTCTGGTTCAAGGTCGGGGCCCTGTACTGGGGGGCCCATCCGTCCACCGCGGCGCTGCTTCTGGTGGTGCCCCACCTCCTGCTCCTGGCCCTGATCCGCCTGGGCCGGCAGGGCATGCTCTGGTGGCCAGCCTGTTGGCTGGCGGCCTGGTGGGGGCAGCAGTTGGTGTTGTCGACCATCGAACCCGAGCCCCGGTACCTGCAGGCCGGCCTGCCCTATGCAGCGCTGCTGATCGGGGCAGGGCTGGCCTCCTGGTGGCATACCCAGTGCCGCGCGCGGCGCTGGGCCCTGGCACTGCCGGCCCTCACCCTCTGCCTGATAGGGGCGGGGTTGTTCAAGTTTGCTTTTGCGCCGCGGGCGGCAGCTACCCATGTGCTCTATGAGCGCTTTCGCGCCCTGGCGCTGGAGGAGCCGGGTGCCGTGGTGGGCGGCCCCTCCGAGTACGTGATGCGGTTGGCCGAATACGCCGGTCTGCACACCCCCCTCACGCGACCCGAGGCCGGGTTGACCCACTGGGCACGGCTCAGCAGCGGCTACACCAAGGAAGAGGCGGATTCGGGGCCGCCGGCAGGGATGGGGGGGTGTCTGAAGGAGCAGTTCGCCCTGCGCTTCGAGGCGCTGTACCGGCGCCTGGGCGCGGTGCCGGCGGTCGGGGTCAACTCCACCGCCGAACTCTACTGCCGGCCCGGTATGCCGGCGTCGCCAAACCTTTGAAGGCCATGCGTTTCAGCGTTATCGTGCCCTGCTTCAACGCCCAGCGGACCATCGCCCGCTGTCTCGACAGCCTCTTTGCCCAGACGCTGCCCCGCACCGAGTACGAGGTGATCGTGGTGGACGACGGCTCAACCGACGACAGCCTGCATATCGCCCGCGGCAACGACTGTCTGGTGCTGGCCAACCCGCGCAACCAGGGGCCGGGGGTGGCGCGCAACCTGGGCGCCAGCCGGGCAAAGGGCGGTTTCCTTGTCTTCACCGATTCGGACTGTATCGCCCCCCCCGGCTGGCTGGAGGCCATCGGCCGCCATTTCGCCGACCCTGGGGTGCAGGCGGTTTGGGGGGGATACAGCGGCTCGGTGGGTGATTCGGCGATCGAGCGTTTCGCGCTGCTCGAATGTATACATCGCCAGACCGCCCTGGAGTTCCACCTCGAACTGAGCAGCACCTCGAATTTCGCCTGCCGGCGCGCCGCTTTTCTCGCCGTGGGCGGTTTTCCCCGTTATGCCCTGTGGGGCGCCGATCCCGAAGCGCAGCCCTTCTGGGGCAACGAGGACATGGACATCGCCTACCTGCTCGAGTGTGCCTTTCCGGGGGGCATGCGCTGGGATGGTGCCAACGGGGTGGCGCACCATTTCCGCGCCAGGCTCGGGAAGTACCTGAAACAACAGGCCTTTTTCGCCTCGGCGGCGATGGTCTCGTACGCCAAATACCCGGGGCTGCGCAACGCGGGGAGCAGTGCCGGCCGCCACAGCGTGCTGGCGCAGTTGCTGCTGCTCCTGCCCCTGACCGGGCCTTTGCTGGCCCCGCGCTGGCCCTGGTTGCTGGGGATAGCGCTGCTCAGCCCGGCACTGGCGCTGGCCTGCAACCCGGGCCTGGCCCGCCTGGCCGGGCAACGCGGCGAGTCCCGATGGCGGATCGCGCTGCTGCTGGTGACCCGCAACCTCGCCTGGGCGGCGGGGATCCTCCGGGGGATGTGGTGGGGGTTGGGCAGTTACCTGGGCAGAAGCGCCGAAACCCAAGGCCTCGAGGCGGCCAAAACATGATGAACTCTGTTGGTAACTGGTGGCAGACCACCCGTCGCTGGGTGGGCAGCGTGTTTCACCTGGCTTACAGTGTCTTGTGGGCTCCCCACGCGTACATGATCTACTTTGTCACCGCCCGCTGTAATGCGCGCTGCAATTTCTGTTTCTACTGGAACGAGATCGAGAACGCCTCCAAACGCCAGGAACTGCGGCTCGACGAGATCGCCGAGATGACCCGCAGACTGCGGCACCTGCTCTATCTTTCGGTGGGTGGGGGCGAACCCTTCCTGCGGGCGGACCTGGCGGACCTGGTGGGGCTCTTTTACCGCAACTGCCACACCCGTTTCGTCAACATCACCACCAACGGTCTGCAGCCCGAGCGCACGGCCATGACGGTGGAGCGGATTCTGCGCGAGAACCCCGCGCTGTACCTCAAGGTCAACCTCAGCCTCGACGCCCTGGGTGAGAAACACGACGAGTTGCGGCGGGTGCCGGGCAATTTCCGCAAGGTGATGGAGACCCATGCCCGGCTCAGCCAGGTGCGCGAGCAGGAGCGCTTCTTCGGGCTCAACATCGCCACCACCTTCTCCAGTTTCAACGAGAACGAGATCGGCGAGTTGATCGACTACGTGGACCAGACCCTGGCGGTGAACGACCACACGCTGACCTTTGTGCGGGGCGATGCCAAGGACCCCTCGGCGCTGGGTGCCTCGGTGGATAAATACAAAAGGGCCGTGGGCTATCTGGAGTCCAAACACAATCCCACCCGGCCAATGTTCAAACTGCTACACGGCGTGCTGCGCACCATGTTCAAGATCAACATCGACACCCTGGAGCAGGACCGGATGATCGTGCCCTGCGTGGCCGGCGGCAAGATGATCACGCTCGATGACCAGGGCATGCTTAAGCCCTGCGAACTGCTGGAACAGTTCCACAGCACCGACCGCTTCCACATCGGCGATATCCGCCAGGCCGGGTACGATATTCCCGCGATGATGCGCAGCAACAAGGCCCGCGAGGTGCGCAAGTGGATACGCGACACCAAATGCCACTGCACCTTCGAGTGCGCCAATATGGCCAACGTGGTCTTCAACGCCCGGACCTGGCCCAAGGTGCTGGCGGGTATGTTCAAAGGCAAAGCGCCCGGTCCGGTGGCCGGGCCGGCAGCGCCGAAGGCGGCACCGGCTCCGCCCGAACCGGTGTTGGCCGGGCGCGGCGAAGGGTGAGCACCTTGGTAAAAACAGGCCTGGTCTACCGCACGCCCAGCTTGTACCATCTGGTGCTTTGGGGACTGTACCGCGGCCGGCCACGCGACCGTTTTGCCGCGGTGTACCAGGAGGTGGAGCGCGGTGACACGGTGGTGGACCTGTGCGCGGGCACCTCGTTGCTGTACGAGGCCCTGGCCGGAATAGCTGGGCGGTACCAGGCCTTCGACCTCAACGAGCGTTTCGTCAGCGCCCTGCGCCGCCAGGGCATCGAGGCGGAGTGCCGCGACGTGCGGACCATGGAGATTCCGCCGGCCGACGTGGTCACCATGTGCTCGGCCCTCTACCATTTCCATCCCCATTGCCTGGAGATGTTGGCACGGATGCGCGCCAGCGCCCGCAAAAAAGTGGTGGTGGTCGAGCCGGTGCGGAACAATGCCAACTCGCCCGTGCCCCTCTGGGGCGCCTTTGCCCGCTGGGCCAGCCGGGTGGGAGACAACCCGGTCGATTTCCACTTCACCCCAGACAGCCTCGGCCAGTTGCTCGAACAGGTGCCGGGTCGCAAACGCCTCGAATCCATCTGCGGCGGGCGGGATGCCCGCCTTGTCCTGGAGAACTAGCGGCCCATGCGCGACGAGTTCCTGGTGTTCGGGGCTCCCCAGATCGGGGAGGAAGAGATCGCCGAGGTGGTGGCCACCCTGCGTTCGGGGTGGATCGGCACGGGCCCCAAGGTAGGGCTTTTCGAGCAGGCCTTCCGGGATTACGTGGGGGCCGAGTTTGCGGTGGCGGTGAACTCCTGCACCGCGGCCTTACACCTTTCCCTCCTAGTTTCTGGAGTGGGCCCGGGGGATGAGGTGATCACCACGCCGATGACCTTCTGCGCCACGGCCAATGCCATCGCGCACACCGGGGCGAAACCCGTTTTCGCCGACATCGACCGGCGGACCCTCAATATCGATCCGACGCGAATCGAGGCGGCCATCACGCCCCGCACCCGGGCCATCGTGCCGGTGCATTTTGCCGGCCGACCCTGCGACCTGGTGCCCATCCGCGAACTGGCCCGGCGCCGCGGGCTGACCCTGATCGAGGATGCCGCCCACGCCATCGAGACCCGCGCCGACGCCGGCAAGGTGGGGGCGGTGGGGGATCTGACCTGTTTCAGCTTCTATGTCACCAAGAACGTGGTCACCGCCGAAGGGGGCATGATCACCACCAATCGCCGCGACTGGGCCGAACGCCTCAAGGTCTACGCCCTGCACGGCATGAGCCACGACGCCTGGAAGCGCTATTCCGACGAGGGATACAAACACTACGCCGTGGAGTTGGCCGGGTTCAAGTACAACATGACCGATATCCAGGCCTCGCTGGGCATCCACCAACTTAGGCGGGCGGACCGCAATCTGTGCCGGCGCGCGCAGTTGTGGGCCCGGTACGACGAGGCCTTCGCCGACCTGCCCCTGGTCACCCCGGCGCCGCCGGCCCCCGGCACCCTGCACGCCCGGCACCTTTACACCGTGCTGGTAGACGCCGCGGCTGTGGGCCTGACCCGCGATCAGTTTGTCACCCGGCTGCATCGGCTGAAGATCGGCACCGGCATCCATTATGTTGCGGTACATCTGCAGCCCTATTACCAGCAGACCTGGAGCTATCAGCGCGGGGATTTCCCCGAGGCCGAGTTCATCTCCGACCGCACCCTCTCCCTCCCCCTGGGTATGAAAATGACGGACCAGGACCTCGAAGACGTGATCGAAGCGGTGCGCAGCCTCGCCGGCGCCTGAGAAGACCTTTACCCCGCAGCACCCCGGACACGGCGCCCCTGCACGGGCCAGGTATTTTTTTTGCTTGGCACCACCCGACCTTAGGTATCCATCCCGAAATACACCTTGATATACGGAAGAAAATGCCGATAATAGGAAGGAGGGGAAATTATTTTCCCCTATGGTGGCGATGCACGTCATCCTGATCTCCAAGGACATGCTGCCGGCCCGGGACCTGCCGCTCTACGGCAATACCCGGCGGTCCATGCCTCACCTAGACCGCCTGGCGGCAGGGGGCACGGTGTTCCGGAACTGTGTGTCCCCCTGTCCGTCCTCGGCGATGACCTACAGCTGTGTGATGGTGGGCCGGCAACCCTACGAGTTGCGCTCCGAGAACCTGGACCACCATCAGGACGTCCACCACGAGGGCTCCCTCTTCGCCGCCTTTGCCGGCCGGGGATTTGGCACCGCGGTCGTCTGGGACAAATACTGGACCCTCAAGGGCCGGCACCACGCCCTGAGGATCTATGATCGCGATACCGTTTTCCACAACCTGGATATCTATCACGAGATCGGCATCCACCGGCACGGCAACCCCAAAGCTCCGCGGGTGCCGGCAGCATCCACCCCTCGGCCCCTCGAGCAGATCCGGGAGACGTTGAACCAGGTGCGCAGCCAGGGGGAGGACACCTTCACCTGGCTCCATTGTCCCCATATCCTGGCCGGCCACAGCGCCATCGGAGCGGATCTGGCGTATTTCGACGAGGTGGTGGGCCTGGTGCTGGGCATGTACGACCGCCAGGGTATCTTCCTCTTTTCCGACCACGGCCACATGGATTTCCACGCCGGGGAACTGCTCTACGGCAAGACCATGCACCACCAGGTGCTGCAGGTGCCCCTGATCGCCCCGCGTATCCCCGAAGTAGGCCCCGTCTGTGCGCAGCCCTTCAGCACCGTGCGGCTCAAGGAACTGGTGCTGGACCACCAGGTGGTGTTCGATCCTTTCCTGTACTCGATGAATCAGCTGCCGCACCAGCCCAACCGGGTGCTCACCATCGTCGAGGGGCGCTACAAATACTGGTACTTTAAAAAATACCGGGCCGAGGCACTCTACGACCTGAGTTTCGATCCCCTGGAGCAGCGCAACCTGCTGCTCGAACAGGTCTACAGCCGGGCCAAGAAGCGCAGCATCGCCATGCACCAGGCCATCGCCTACGGGCAGTGGGACGAAGCCGGGCAGGCGTACACACGGCTGCGCCAGGAACGCGAGCGGGTATGGACCGATCCGGGGCCGTGGGCCAATGCGGTTGGGTCGGCCAAGAACCTGGTGCGCGACGGCATCTGGAACTCCCTGCGCGACCGCTTTTTACCCCGCACCCGCTCCGCGGGGAGGTGGGGGAGCACCGCCGCGTCGCAGCACTGCCTTTTTTAGGAGGATTCATGCCACCATTCGTGATCTCAATCATCGGACTCTCGTCCAGCGGCAAGACCACCCTGGGCCGCCGCCTGTTCCGCCATCTTGGGAAGGTGGAGGGTTTGGCCCTGGAGCTGGTGGACGGAGACACCGTGCGCGATTTCCTCAAGGGGAAGATCGACTATACCCCGGCCGGTCGCCGGCTTTCGGCCTCGGTGCAGACCTTGGTGGCCGCTTCGCTCTACAAACACGGGATCTCCTCGATCGTCTGTAATATCTCGCCCTTCGAGGAGAGCCGGCGCTTCGCCCGAGGCCGCATCGCCAATTTTGTCGAGATATACCTCGAATGCCCCCTGGCCGTATGTATGGAACGGGACGAGGACCTGCATAAAAACGTGTACCAGCCAGCCCGCACCGGCAGGGTGCAGGGGGCCAATGTGGTGGGCCTGGACATCGAGTTCGAGGTGCCGGCGGCTGCGGATCTGGTGCTGCGCACCCACGCGGAGAGCGAGGAGGAGAGTTTTGTGCGACTCCTGGCCTACCTGGAACAGCACTGGGGCGAGCCGATGGCTGGGGTTGTGGCCGCGTCCATTGGAGCTAGGGCGTGAGCGGTGAAGGGGTTTGGCGAAAGGCTTACCCGCCGGTTCCCCCGACGGGGTGCGGCCCAAGCGCGGTGGTTGGTTCAGCCCCCGACCGTGCCCTGTCTTGGTGTCTATGTTGACCGTGCGCAGCAGAGGCAGATGGCTATAAAGGTGCGGGAGGTGAGCGGGTCTGACCGGGCAGCGTGGAACTGCCGTGTCGAATCTGTTCCCGAGGGGACAATTAACCAGAGCACCCATGTGGAGGAGTTCCACATGGTTACCGGTGGGGGGTACCGGCCCCGCTACCTAGTGGCCGAGAATGAAGGGGGCCAGGTGCTGGGGCAACTGCTGATGTTGGACGGCTTTTTCGCTGCCCCGGATATAATGGCTAACCCACGGTTGCGGACCCTGAAACCGCTCCTTTCGCGGGCCTTTGGCATCACCACGTGGATGCAGGGCCCCTTGGTGTTTTCCAAGGAGCGTTTCGCTGAGGTCCATGCTGCCCTGCTGGATCAGGCGAATCTGCGGGCGGGTTGGGGCGTGTTCCAGATCGGGCGGGTGACCCTGCCCTTCTATCAGGAGGTCGCCCTGGCGCAGCGGGCTGGCGAAGTGCTGTTGGAACTGGGGTTTGCTCCTCAGCGCGAGACAACCTTTCAACTGGACCTGGGCCGGACCACCGAGGACCTGTGGCAGGGCCTCAAATCGTCGGCTCGCAAAAACCTGCGCAAGTTGCAGGAGGGCGGGCGGCTGGTGGTTGCCCCACTCGAAGGCCCTGCAGACGTGAATTGTTATTGGGAGATGCTGGTGGAGACCCAGAGGCGCAGCCGCCGCTTCATCTCGTACCCAACCCTGGCCGACTTCGAAAACAAGTTCTGGTCCCGGCCCCACCAGCAGGGGGTGTTGCAGGGCATGCTGGTCAGGACGAGGGAAGGCGATCCAGTGGCAGGCTTGTGTTTCCGCGCCTATAACGGGTGGATCCAGGAGTTGGGGGTGGCGTACACCGAGTTCGGCGTCCGCCACAAGCTCTACGGCCAGGATCTGATCAAATGGGAACTGATGGGCTGGGGCCACCAGCGGGGTTTCCGGGTCTATGACTTGATGGGCGTCGAGGTGGATTCGGCCGATCCTAAGCGCCGGGCCATCTACCAGTTCAAGGAAAAATGGGGGGGCCAGCTGGTGGAGTACGCCTCCTATTCGAAGGTCTATTCGCCCTGGCGGGCTGCTGTGGTGCGCCTGGGCACCCGGATCGGCCGCCGCCTCCGGGACGGGAACAGGCGCCCCCCGTCGGCGCCCACCAGAGAGGAGCGCTGAATGTCCTTGCAGTCTGTACCCCTGGTTCAGGTCGGCACCGCCGACCGGTTTTGCCAGCACGACCGGGCCATGTACGAATACTACGACCGCAACCCGCCGTACGATCCGGCCCGTGCCACGCTGGAACACACCGAGGAAGGGCTGCTGGTGCGGCGGCTGCAACAGGTCCTGGCCGGACGACAGGCCTTGGAGATCGCCTGCGGCTCGGGATGGGCCACCCGCCTGGTCGCCGAGGTCGCTGCCGGGGTGGTGGCCACCGACCTGTCTCCGGCGCGCCTGCGCCTGGCCCGGCGCCACCTGCCGGCCGAATGCCGGCCCCGGGTGCGTTTTCAGCGGGCTGACGCCTACGCCCTGGAGCAGGTGCCAGGCACCTTCGACGCGGCCTATGCCCTGGCCTGGTTTGCCCACGTGCCCCGCGAAAGGCACCAGCTCTTTCTCGACGGCCTGCACCAGCGGGTGGGCCGGGGGGGCCGCATCTTCCTGGCCGATGAACGCTTCAACATCGGGGTGGATCTCGAATGCCCCGGCGAGCCGGACCATTACGAGCTGCGCTGCCTGGACGGTGGGGAACGGTACCCCATCATCGACAACAAATTCGGCGAGGCGGAGCTGCGGCGGATCTTTGCGCCCGGCACCCGCGACTTGGTGGTTCACCTGGGGAAAGACTATTGGTGGCTCGATTACACAATCGCCTGAGACCCGGGGCGGGGTTGGTGCGGCGGCCATGAGGGTGCTCTTCACCGGCAATATCGACAATATCGCCTATAGCTGCGCCAAGTTCAGCCGCTGGCTGGGGGTGGAGGCCGAGGTGCTGGTCTCCTCGGCTGAGCACGAGGTCTCCCACCCGTTCTGGGAGGACGGGGAGGCGGTGGCCGGGCCGTTGATGCGGACCTTCGTTTCACCTCGCGGCACGGGCATTCCCGCCTCACTACTGCAGCTGCGCCGCATCTTCAAGGAATACGACGTGGTGGTGGCCATGGGCATGATGGGCATCGCCGCCCTGGTGCTGACCCGTCCCTATATGGCTATCGCCCTGGGTGCCGACATGAAGGAGCTGGTTTTCGCGAAGTCCCTGCGCGGCCGGTTGATGGACGCCGCCTTCCGCCGGGCGGCGCGGCTCTACTACAATGACGTCGACCATCTGCCCGCAGTGGCGGCCAAGGGGTACCAGGCACATTACTTTCCCATCCCCATCGATACCGCCAAGTACTGTCCGGGTCCGCGCGGTCCGGAGCAGGAGGGTCTGCGCCTCCTGCACGGCTCCTCCCTGAGCTGGACCCTCGACTGGACTGAGGAAAAGGAACTGCACCGGCGCACCCTCAAACGCAACGACCTCTTTTTCGCCGGCCTGGCCCTCTTCCGCGGCCGGCATCGCGGTCTGCCACTGCAGGTGACGGTGCCGCTTTGGGGTCCCGACAAAGACCAGGTCCGACCGCTATGCGAGCGTCTGGGGATCGCCGACTGCATCACTTTTGTGCCGCCCCTGACCAAGGCCCAGCTGCTGAAGGAGTATCACCGCGCCGACGCGGTGATCGACCAGTTCAATATGCCGCGCCTGGGGTACAACGCCATGGAGGCCCTGTCCTGCGGCCGATCGGTGGTGGGGTACTTCACCGAGGACCTGCAGCGGGCCTGTTATCCCGAGTTGCCGCCGGTCCTCAACGCCGATGGCGCCGAGGCCGTGGCCGCCCGCCTCGAGGAGGTCCTCGACCTGGCTCGCCGCCGGGAACTCGAGGCCGAGGGCCGGCGTTGGATCATGGCCCACCACCATTGGGAACCCATTCTGCGCGACCTACTCGACCAGTGCCGCGCTCTTGCCAGGCCATCGCCGTGAGCCAGCCCGTATCCCCGGTGGTGCGCGAGAACACCGAGTTCTATCGTGCCGTGGCGACAGCATACGACCTGGGCCGCGAGTTTTTCTTTCGCCACGAACGGCGGCGCATCACCGCCGACCTGCGTCTGCTGGCTGGCCAGTCCCTGGTTGGAGCCGAGGTGATGGACGTGGGCTGCGGCACGGGATTGTACGGGCAAATCGCCGCCACCCTCGGGGCGGGCCATCTGCACTGTCTCGATCTGGATGAGTCATTCTTAGCCGCGGCGCGGGAGCGGATCCTGGCCGCCAATCCGCAGGTGCGGGTCGAATGCCACCTGGCCGACCTGGGTTCTTTCGCCGCTGAACGGGCGGATTTACTCGCCCGTATCGATATTTACCTCATGGGATCGGTACTCCAGTACGTTCCGGCTGCCGCAGCCCAGGTGGCGGCGCTGGCAACAGCGGGCCACGGCAGCTTTTACATCAGCAGTACCAGGCTGCCGGGGGGCGGCAGGTTTCCGGGTCTGGAGAACCTGCTGACCCGCCTTGATTACCTGGCCCACCGCCTGGTACATCCAGGCAGCCGGGCCGCCGCCCGGCCCGGGTCAGTGGCCGGCGCCACCAAGGTGACCCTCGAGGTGGACCCAGCCGAGCTGAACCAGGTGCTGGCAGCAGCCGGCCTGCAGACCAGGTGGTACCGCTATTCGGCGTTTCACACGGCTTTTTTCAACCGGCTCCACGGCGTCCTCCGCCGGGTCCTGCCCTCGCTGGGCAGTCACTTCGCCCTGCTGGCCACCCGCGGGGCCGGCGCCCAATCGAAAGGCAAAACATGGCATTGATCTCCCTGGATCGGGTGCGCCGGATCAGCCGCACCATCCGGCAAAGCCCCCGCACCAGTTTTCTCTGCGCCTGCAAAAAGGTGGAGTTCGGCCTCTTCGGCAGGAATGCCAGCCCGCGGGCCTACAACCACCCGGTGGGCATCGACATTGAGCTGACCAATATCTGCAATCTGCAGTGTCCCTGGTGCGACACCCAGCACTACGCCGACAAGGAGGTCAAGAAACGCGAGATCCCCTGGGAGGTGTACCAGCGCATCGCCCCCAAGCTGGCCGGCATCAACCGGGTGATGTTCTGCGGCGGCGGTGAGACCCTGACCCACAAACACGCGCCCGAGGCGGTGGCCCTCACCAAGCAGTATGTGCCGACGGTGCTGATGCACAGCAACGGCACCTTGTTGCGCGGGGAACGCGCCGAGAAGCTGGCGGCCAGTGGACTGGACGGCCTGCGCATCAGCATCGACGGGGCCGACGAGCAGACCTTCCAGCAGGTGCGCGGCACCTCGCTGAAGCAGATCATCGAGAATATGCAGTTCTTCTCCTCCCGCTGCGCCACCCCCATTTCCACGGTGTCGGTGATCAGCAAAACCAACTGGCGCTCCCTGCTCGACGTGCCCGATCTGTTGCGCCAGATCAAGAACGTGCGCCAGCTCTATTTCCAGCCGGTGGAGGTCGATTTTCTCGGCTGGCAGGGCGAGAGTTACCACGTCTCTGGCGAAGAGTTGCGGGAACTGCGCGACACCGTGCTTGACAAATGCCGGCGGTACGGGTTGGAGACCAATATCGACGATCCGGATTTCGATCCGCTCTTCTTCAAGCCCTTCAAACTCTGCGAGTATCCCTTTTTTGGCTACATCACCCTCAATTACGAGGGGTTCGTGGCGCCCTGCTGCCGGCTCACCAATGTGGCCCACATGGGGGATCTCAAGGAACAGGATTTCGAGGCCGTGTGGAACGGGGAGGCTTTTACCCAACTGCGTGCCCTCATGCTCAAAGGGGAGTATCCCTCTTACTGCCACTCGCGCTGCAATTACCGGGTGGAGATGAAGCCGCAACCCTCGGCCCAGACCCCTGGCCGGCTCAAGCAGGGGCAGCGCAAAGGGGATGCCGCCGGCGAGGGGTTACTAGCCATCGAGCAACTGCAGGGCGCATAGGGGGTAAAGCCGCAGATGGCCGCCACCCCCGCCGCCGCGTACTGGCGGCAGTTCTACGACCAGCGGGCCGTGCAGAGTGATCCTGCCGACTTCATGCGGGTCCTCGGCTACCACCCGGGGCCGGACATGAGCCACGAGGACCTCTTCGACCGGCTGCTGGCCCAGATCCGCCAGAATCTGCGGGTGGAGGCCCACCACCGCCTGCTCGACATCGCCTGTGGATTCGGGGTCTTCACGCGAATCCTGGCGCAGGAAACAGCCTACGCCGTGGGCACGGACCTGGCCGGGATGCTGCTGCGCCGGGGCCGGGACCTAGGGACGGGGCGGTTGGATGGCCTGGTCCAGTCGCGGTCTGACGCCCAGCCCTTTCGGGCCAACACCTTTGACCGCATCCTGTGTTTCGGCATGTTTTTCCATCTCGACCCCGAAAGCGCTAGGCGCACCGTGAGCGAGATCGTGCGCCTGCTGCGGCCGGGGGGGCGGGCCCTGATCGGCGACGTGCTCCATCCACGGCGCATCCACTTTGAGCGGTCCTATATCGAAAAGATTCCCCGGCTGCTGCATTTTCCGCTGCTGGGGGCACTGCGGCTGAAAGGCCGGCTGGATTCATGGAGGGGGCGGGTGATGTACCAGGCCTACGGACCTGAGTTCTTTGCGTGCCACCTTCCAGCCAACGTCGCCATAGAGATCTGCGATCATAAGACAGATGGCCGGCGCAACAACGCGTCGCGCTACGACGTGATTCTGCAACTACCCCAATGAGCCAGCAACACCAAGAGCAGGAGCGCTTTGTCTCCAGCGCGTGGTGCCTGGGGGCCGCCCAATTCGTCGGCTCTGGAGCCACGTACGCCCTCCTATATATACTCACGAAGTTGGGCGTCGAGCAGTATGGACTCTGGGTGCTGACCTTGGTCCTTGTCGGCTATCTGACTCCCTGGGCAACGCTGGGTTTGGCGAACGCGCTGATTCGGTTTGTTCCCTCCTACACCAATCACAACCAGCGCGTGGCGGCATATTCGTTGGCGTGTCGGTGTAGTTTGGGGTTCAGCATATCGGTGGGCGCAGGCCTGGTGATATTTGCCCGCCCAATTGCTGCCGCTCTGCTTGGAGGGCAGGAGCACTGGGCGCTGGTGGTACTGGTGGCTGTGCTCGTTCCCCTGGAGGCGCAGTTCCAGTTGGGCAACGGCGTTCTCCAGGCGCGGGAGTCACTAGGAGTTTTCGCGTTGCTGACCGTAGTGCGTTACACATTCGAGGTTATCGTACTGGCATGGCTGGCCTGGTGGTTGCCCAACCTGGAGGTAATGCTCGGCGCAAGGGCCGCAATCCTGCTTGCCTTGGTGCTGGCGCAACATTTTCTAGTCCTCAAACTGGTTTCAGGTGAGTCAATAGGCGCGTATGAAGCAAAAAAAGAACTGAAACGCTACCTGAGTTTTGGCTTACCCATGATTCCGGCCTCATTTATCTGGAGCCTGGTCATGGGAGTAGACCGGTTCATGTTGGAGCATTTAGGCAGGGTGTCAGAGGTTGCCATATATGCAGTGGCTGACACCTTAGCACTGGTATTGCTGAATTACACGCGTCCGATAAATGGCATTTTGCAGCCCCGCTTTGCCAATCTTATCGACCAGCGAGTAGATGAAGTGCAGCGCTACTTGGCGGGTGCAGTTAAATACCTGGGTATCCTGTTATTCCCCGGTGCGGTGGGCCTGGTGGTTCTAGCGGAGGGCTTGGTGGATTTGATCAGCCACCCGGGGTTTGAGCGCGCTGCCGGCATGATGCCTTGGTTGGTCTGGGCCTATTTGCTGATCGGGTTGTCGAACCCCCTCTATCATCTGGTTTACCTCAGACGTGGCGGCCGGTTGTTTCTATGGTTGTTTTCCCTGTGCCTTGGGGTCAATATCTCGCTCAACCTTTTGCTTATTCCGGTTTGGAGCGGTGTAGGGGCAGCGCTGGCAACCCTGGGTTGTTTTGGGGTGTACGTCGGCGGGTTATTGGTGTACTGCGATGTGCCGACCCTCCGGACCCTGGTGGGGCAATGGCAACCTCTGGCAACTGCCGCGGGGTGTAGCGTGATGATGGGGGTCGCCTTGTTGTTCGCCAAGCATATCGAGCCAGGTCTCGGCCTTCCTATCCTGATAGGTCTGGGAGTGATGATATACGGTTTGTCTATCTGGGTGGTTGGTCTGGTGTCCCACAGTGAGCGCCGGTTGCTGTTGGCCCCCTTGTCGCGAATTAAGATAATGAGGCGTTCACCCTTCAAGTCGACCACCTAAATCCCTCTGTGCGCAGGAGTGCCTCCCAATGCAGGAAGCGCTGAAGGACCACCTCGGCCAGTTAAAGAAATTCTATGGCGAGGACGCCCCAAATTATGATGAGGATAGGTTTGGCGGACCCTCGGGCAGACTTTACGACGAGGCGCATTTCTCGGCCTTGCAGAAGATGCTCCGCCAGGCCGAGGACGAGGAGCGCCATACACCGAGGAAAGTCTTGGACATTGCCACGGGGACGGGAAGGACGATTTACCGCTTGGCAGCGGTAGGGTATCGCGCTTTTGGGCTTGATATCACCCCTGAAATGTTGCAGGTCGCCCAAAAAAAGAACAAGCGCTCTGAGGTGAACCTCCTCTGCGGCGATGCCTTTGCCTTGCCTTTTTCAGCGGCAACCTTTGACGCGGTCATTTGCTGCCGAATGCTGCAGATGATTCCCAGGGATTTTTACCCGACCTTCGGCAGACAGGCCGAAAGGATTCTCAAGCCCGGAGGGATACTGGTTGTCGAGTTGTGGAACCAGGCCTATCGGAGGATTAGGCATCTCGGCAGAAATGGGGAAAATTCGCGGGGAATGCGGGACACCTTCATTCATCCTGGAGAACGCGAAGGGCTGTTTGGGTTGAACTACAAGGTAGAGCAGACGATGGGCCTGGGTTTCCCTTTGCTCTTGCGTCTGGGTGGGAGCCTGTCTCCACGGTCATCGCTGGGGCTTTATGCCAAATTGAGCCAGAGCTGTTTTTCGCGCCACTTGGGGGAAACTATGCTAGTGCAGTACCGCAAGCTGTCATGAGGATTATCATTGTGACTCCAGGGATGCATTCGCCCTGGGTAGATGGTCGCATCACTTCGCTGAAGGTTCTGGCGGAGGCTTGGGTGGCTAATGGTGCCGAGGTGTTGGTGCATACCACAAGTTCTGCGGTGCCTCCGCCAAATAGCACTTTTCAAGACAAGGGGGTGACCTACAGGTTGCATCCTGGCGGCAACCGAAGGAACTGGTTGAATTGGGCTTGTGTTTTTTGGAATTGCTGCAGCAGGCGCGAGTGGGATCTGGTGATCTATCGGCCCTTTGCTGGCTGGAACCGGACCAACCTGCTCGGGATCTTGATGTTCAGGGTAATTAGTCTGCTTAAGCGCGTGCCCTTTGCCCTTTCTCTCTGGAGCGGGCCAGCCGAGTTGCTCAAGGTGCCGTGGTTGTTTTCCGTCCTGCTGGTGACTGGGATAAGACCAGCAGGAACGTCGGGAAGATCCGGGGTGGTTTTTATCCCACCCCTTATTGAGGTAAGCAGGAAGACGTCCCAGGCGCCCCACCGAAAAGCATTGGCACAGGGCGGCATCGGGGAGCAGGACCGCATCTTCCTCTTTACCTATTGTGGGAAAGTGGCCACCGATGCCCTGTGGCGGTACGTCATGGAAAAACGCGGCCTATTTGACCTGATCCAGGCGGCAGCCGAGTTGCGCGATCTGCAACATCTGAAAATCCTGGTCTCAATGCCCATGCTTGCCCAGGAGGAGGCGAGGCAGCACCTTGAAGTCTTGCTTGAAGCCCGAGGCGTGCGCGCCTTGTTTGTATTAACTGGTGAACTAAAGCACCGGGACGAGGTGTTATCAGCTGTCGATGCGTACCTCTATCCTGTCAACTTGGATGAGGTTTCTTGGGCTCCACTCTCGGCCTTAGAGGCCCTCGCGTGCGGAACACCGGTCATCACGACAAGGACAAAGGCGATTTTGCAGTGCCTCACGGAGGAGGACGCATTGCTCTATGAGCCTGGGCAGGTGGCCGTGCTGGCTCAACATATGCGGCGTCTTTTATCAGATCCCGATTTGGTAGGGCGGCTGAAAGAGCGGGCGAAACTGAGGACCGAGATCTACGATAGTCGAGGCAAGAGTGCTGGAGAAATATTGGCAACACTACCCAACAGGAATGGACCTATAATGTCTGGAGGTAGATGGTGGAGACAGTGATGGACCCCCAACAATCCTCTGAGGAGGTAATCCTAACTGAGGATTCAAGCCTCGATGGCAAGGTTGAGGTCGAAATCACCTCGTCTCTACCCCCTGGGTACTGGGACGGGATGGTGGCAGCCCATCCATTTGGCCGCTTCGAAGATACGGTTCTTCGCCAAGAGGCTTTCTGCCGGTGCCACCCTGAGACCCGACGGTTCTATCTGCTAGCCAAGATCCGGGATAGGGTGGTTGGTTGTCTTGGGTTTTGCGAAACCTTTTTTGGCCATGATATCTTCACTTGGAACAAGACCTTGCGCCCTTTCTCAGCGGTGCTCAGACGCGGAATGAGGACTTTTGATGCTTTCACTGCGCCCCTTGTTTTCGCTTACCAGCGCGAAGGAGAAATCATCGGAGCCTTCCTTGAGGCGTTGGATCGTCTGGCCAAAGAGCGGCATATCTACCTGTCGACTCACCTGCGCTACCCATCGCCCGGGGCCGAACCAGCGCTCCCGGAAGCGTTTTTTTTGGCGCGGGGTTTTCACCACAAACCCCACGGCACCTACCTTATTGATCTGTCCAAGGACCTGGACGAATTGTGGTCTAATCTCAAGCAAGAGGCCCGAACTTCGGTGAGAAAGGCGACAAAACAGGGTATCTCGGTAAGTCAGGGGAAAACAGAAGCGGACTACACCCGGTATTACCAGTTGTTCTTGGAAAACAGGCTGCGGGACCACAAAAAGAGCATGTTTCGCCCGCTCTATTCGGAAGATACCATTACTGACCATGTCCGTTTCTTTGACGCCCAGGGAGTGCTGAAACTCTTCTGCGCCTGGAAGGACGGGGAGATGGGCTCCTGCACCATGGCCAAGTACTTCAACGGAATCGTCTCCTTCAACTCCCATGCTCGCGGGGACCAGTGGCACCGCAGCAACCTGCACGACGGCGACTTGCTCTGCTGGGAGATGATCCGCTGGGCCAAAGAGCAGGGGCACCGGTATTTCGATATGACCGGTTTCGATGTGGTGCCGGCCAATGACCGCCAGCGGGGGATCCAGCGCTTCAAATCCAAGTGGGGCGGGGAGCGGGTGTACTACAACTACTACTCCAAGGTGTACGGCGGCGCCAGGGAGAGGATTGTGTCTTGGGCCAGGACATTGAGGGCATGAAACGCAGCGAATGGGTCGTGTACGCAGCGGCGGGTGCCCTCTGCGGGTACCTGATCGGGGCCCTGCTCATTTTCGACAACCGCCTCTCGCTGGCCAGCGCTGGCTTTGCCCAGCTGGGCTTCTGGTTGGCAGTATTCTACGCCCTGGCGGGCCTGGCCGGCGGCGGCCTGGCGGCCCTGGTCTGGCGGGCGCTCCGCCGTTGGGGCCGCGTGCAGGGCGAGGACAGGGCGGGCCGGCAGGCGGTGTTCGCCGGGTTGGCGCTCTTTGTGCTCCTCTTTTTCTGGAACTTCGATTCCTTCTACCACCACTCTACCTTCGAGTTCGGCCTGCTGCTCTCGCGCCTGCTGACCGAGTCCTTTGTGCCCGTCGACGCCGAAGGTGCACAGAATCTGGGCATCCTGCTGGTGTTGGCCGCGGCGGCGGTGGCCCTGGGTTGGGGGCTGCTGAGGCTGCGGCGGTTGCTGTCGCCGGGCCGCTGGCAGGGCGTGGGCCGGGTGTTGTTGGCGGTCGGTCTGCTTGTGCCCTGGGGGGTCGAGGCAGTGCGGACCCTGGAGGACCGGGCCACCCCGCCCTCCCTGCTGGCCCGGCCTGGCCGGCGGGTCCTCGTGATCGGTATCGATGCCCTCGACTGGAAGATCGCCGGCGAGCTGCTGGCCGCTGGCGAGCTGCCCAACCTCAAGGCGCTGGCAGCGCGCGGCGCCATGGCGCCCCTCCAGACCTTTGTCCCTGCCTACTCGCCGATGGTGTGGACCACCATTGCCACCGGCCGCGAGATTGCCGACCACAATATCCGCCATTTTAGTGCCTACAGTCTGGGCGGTGCCGTGGCGGTGCAGCCGCTGGTCGAACCCTCGCTGCTGCTGGGCAATCCCTACGTGCTGAGGGTGCTGGGCCAGCTGGGGCTGGTGCAGCCCGGGTCGGTGACCAGCAACTCCCGCAAGGTGCCCGCCCTCTGGGAGCTGGCCTCCCACGCCGGGCTGAACGCCGCGGTCTTGGGTTGGTGGGCCAGCGCCCCGGCCGAGCCGCTCAACGGCATCATGGTCTCCGACTACGCCACCCATACCGACCTTTCCGCCGGCGCCTTGGCGGCCCAGGTGTATCCGCCCGCGGCCATCGGCATGGTGGCCGAGGCCTTGCAGGCCGCCCGCCAACCGCCGCCCGAATGGCTGGAGCAGCTCTTTGCCTTGACGCCCCAGCAACGGGTGTTGCTCAAGGACCAAGGGCCCGAGGCGGCCCCGCCGGCCATGCGCGAGATCCTCCACAGCCTGCACCACGACGCCGGGCTGCTGGCCATCGCCAGGAACATCCTGCACGCCAGCCAGCCCGAGGTATTGGCGGTGTTCTTCGAGGGCCTCGACACGGCGGTACACATGGTGATGCACTACTGGCTGAGCACCGATCCCTCCAGCCTCGATGCCGCTGAACTGGCCACCTATGGCCAGACGGCCAGGGCCTACCACCGGCTGGTCGATACCTGGGTGGGGGAGCTGGTGGGGATGGTGGGGCCCGACACCTATGTCGTCCTGGTTTCCGATCACGGTTCCGCCCTCGAGGGGGCGCCCAATTACTTCCACCACAAAAGCGGCCCCCCCGGCGTGATTCTGCTCAGCGGCCCGGGCATCCAGCCCGGCAGCCAGCCGCAGGCCCATGTGCGCGATGTCACCCCGACCCTGCTCTACCTGCTGGGTATGCCGGTCGCCGCCGAGATGTCGGGGCGGGTACTCGACGACGCGTTGGCGCCAGAGTTCAGGCAGAAATACCCGGTGCTCTCTGTGCCCTCCTACGCCGCCTACCGGTCGGCGCGGTACGAAGGCGAGGCCGGTACAGCCCGCACCTCCCAGGCAAGCGAGGCCATGGTCGATCGGCTGAAGACCTTGGGGTACATAGAATAAGATGAAGGCACCGCCGATCCTGGTTTGGCTGCTGGTGGTATGGGCCACTGCGGCGAACGCCTATGTCGGACCCGGCGCGGGTTTTGCGCTGGCCGGCAGCGCCTGGACCTTCCTGGTCCTGCTCGTCGCCGCCCTCAGTGCCCTGGTGCTGCCGGTGCGTTTTGCACTGCGGTGGTGGCGCCGGCGGCGGAGCCGCGGCCGGGCGCAGGTCCAGCGGGTGGTGGTGGTGGGTCTGGACGGTTTCGATCCAGGCCTGGCACAGCGTTGGATGGATGAGGGCCTCCTGCCCAATCTGGCCCGCCTGCGGGACGAAGGCACCTTCGGCCCGCTGCAGACCACGCTGCCGGCCATCACCCCTTCGGCCTGGTCCACCTTCCAGACCGGGGTCGATGCCTCCCGGCACAACATCTTCGATTTCGTCACCCGCGACCCCCGGACCTACCAGCCGCTGCTCTCCTCGGCCGAGGTGGTGCCCGCCTCGCGCACCATGCCCCTGGGGCGGTACCGCATCCCCTTGCGGCGGGCGCGGGTGCGCGGTCTGCGCAAGAACCAGCCCTTCTGGAAGCTCCTGGGGGCGCGGGGCATCTTCAGCACCATCGTGAGGGTACCCATCACCTTTCCCCCCGAACCCTTTAACGGGGTCTTGTTGGCGGGTATGTGTGTGCCCGACCTGCGCGGCACCCAGGGGGAGTTCACCCTCTTCAGCAGTGCGGCCGACGAAAAGGTGCCCGCTCACGGCCGCTTGGCCCGCATCACCCTGGACGGGGCGCGCGGCCGGGCCGTGTTCGAGGGGCCGGCCCACCCGCTGAAACCGGGGGCCGGCTCCTTGCGGGTCGAGCTCGAGCTGGTGCTGGAGGGGGATGAGGTGGTGCTGCGCGTGGGCAAAGAGGCGGTGCGGCTGCGCCGGGGCCAGTACTCCCCGTGGGTCGGGGTGCGCTTCAAGGCCGGCCTCGGGATCGGGGTCTACGGGATCTGCCGGTTCTATCTGCTGGGCATGGATCCGGTCCGGATCTATGCCACTCCGCTCCACCTGGACCCCGAGCACCCGGGTCTGCCGCTCTCCCATCCGGCGGCCTATGCGCTCTACCTGGCCAAACGTCTGGGCCGCTATGCCACGCTGGGTCTGGCCGAGGATACCGATGCGCTCAACGATGGGGTGTTAGACGAGCAGGGTTTTCTCGAACAGGCCTATGCCTTCCACCAGGAACGGGAGCGGATGCTGCTCCAGTCCCTGGGGACCACCCGCGAAGGGCTGGTGGTCTGCGTTTTCGATGGTCCCGACCGCATCCAGCACATGTTCTACCGCACCCTCGACCCCTCTCACCCGGCCAATGCCCACCGCGAGGTGGCAGGTTTCGCGCGGGTGATCCCGCAGATGTACCAGCAGATGGACCAGATGGTAGGCCGGGTGCGGGAGCGGTTGGGTGAGGATAAGGACACGGTGCTCTTGGTGATCTCGGACCACGGTTTCTGCGATTTCCGGCGCGGGGTAAATCTGAACACCTGGCTCCATGCCCAGGGTTACCTGGTCCTCGTGGAAGGGGCGTCCCGCAGCGGCGAATGGTTCGCCCAGGTCGATTGGACCCGGACCCGCGCCTTTGCCCTGGGCCTGTCGGGGATCTACCTCAACCGGCGGGGCCGGGAGGCGCAGGGGGTGGTGGCCGAAGGGGAGGAACTGGCCCGGCTCAAGGCCGAGTTGGTCGGCCGGCTCACCGGCCTGGTGGACGAGGCCAAGGGGGGGGTGGCGATCAACAAGGTTTGGGATACCGAAAGGCATTTCAATGGGCCTTATACCATGGACGCTCCCGATCTTCTGGTCGGCTACAACCAGGGGTACCGCATCTCGTGGGGCGGGGCCAGCGGGGTGGTGGGTACCGAAGTTTTCGAGGACAACACTCGGCCCTGGAGTGGGGACCATTGCGTGGACCCGGCCTTGGTGCCCGGGGTCCTCTTCTGCAACCGCAAGGTGGAGGGTGCCGATCCGGCGCTGATCGACCTGCCGGTCTCTATCCTGCGCCTGCTGGGGGTGGAGCCGCCCGGCTATATGCAGGGCCGCGACCTCTTTGCTCCCAGACTGGAGGGGCCGCGATGATCCGCAGAACCCTCCTGGCGGCGTTGACCGCGATCCTGGCGGCCTGCGGGCCGCCGGCCCCGCCGGCCCCGCGGCTCTTCGTGCTGGGCATCGACGGTATGGACCCCCATATCCTGAGACAGTTGATGAGGGCAGGGAGGATGCCCCACTTTTCGCAGTTGGCCCGCCAGGGCGGCCTGGCGCCTCTGGGGACGAGTATCCCGCCGCAGTCTCCGGTGGCCTGGTCGAATTTCATCACCGGCACCGGCCCCGAAGGCCATGGGATCTTCGACTTTGTGCACCGCGAGGCGACGACGCGTATGCCCTTCCTTTCCACCTCGAAGGCCGATGCCTCGGGTGAACACATGGAACTCCTGCGCCGCGGGGTGCCCTTCTGGGATCGGCTCGGCGAGGCGGGCATCCCGACCACCATCTTCAAGGTGCCGGCCAATTTCCCGCCCTCCCCGGCGCCCGACCCGCAGGGCTGCAACTGCTTCATGGCCTTCGCGGGCATGGGCACCCCGGATGTGCTGGGCACCTACGGTACCTTTGGTTATTACACGGACGGCCCGTACCAGGTGCCGGCCCACCTGGAACACGGCGGGACCCAACTCGCGCCCGGCGGCGAACTGGAGGTCTCGGGCGGGCGTGTGGTCAGGGTGCAGCTCGCCGGTGGCGAGGCGCGCCTGCACATCGGCGGCCCCAAGGTGGGTGACCACCAGTTCCAGGGCAGTTTCGATCTAGTGGTGGACGCAGACCACGAGGTGGCCCAGATCGAGATGGGGGACCAGCGGGTGGTGGTGAAGGCCGGGGAATGGACCCCCTGGCTCCAGGTTGACTACGGCCGCCGGCCCCACAGCACCGAACACCTGACCGGTATCTGCCGTTTCTACCTCAAAGCGACCAAGCCCTACCTGCAGTTGTATCTCAGCCCGGTGAACCTCGACCCCGAACTCCCCGCCATGCCCCTGTCAGTTCCTGGCGAGGCAGCGGGCGAGTTGGCGCGCGCCGAGGGGCGGCACTATACCCTGGGTATCCCCGACGAGAGCAAGGCACTGGAGGCGGCGGTCTTCGACTACGCCGACTACCTGGTGCAGCACCGCTTGGCGCTGGGGGAAAGACGGGTGCACCTGCGCCATTTCCTCGCCGGTTTCCGAGAGGGGTTCGTGTTTTTCTACGTCGGCAGCCTGGACCAGCTCTGCCACGTGCTTTGGCGGACCTCCGACCCGCGCCATCCCGGGTACCGTCCCGAGTTCGCCCCGTACCAGGGGGCCATTGACAACGAGTACGCCGCCATGGACAGCCTGCTGGGTGAGGTGGTCGGGACCCTGGGCGAGGGGACACGGCTCATCGTGCTCTCGGATCATGGTTTCGCGCCCTACGAGTATTCCTTCAATCTCAATACCTGGCTGCAGCGGGAAGGTTATCTCGCCCTGCGGCCCGGTGCCGACCCTACCGGCCTGGAGATCCTGAAGTCCGATCAGGTCGACTGGAAGAAAACCAAGGCATACGGCCTGGGCCTCAACGGCCTGTACCTGAATCTGTGGGGGCGCGAGCAGGGTGGGGTGGTGGAGCCAGAGGATCGGGAGCAGGTGTTGGGCGAACTGGCTTCCAGGCTCCTGCAGGTGCGCGACCCCTTCACCGGGCAGGCGGTGATCCGCAAGGTCTACCGGACTGAGGAGGCGATGCTTCAGTACCCCGGTCTGGCCCCCGATCTGATCGTCGGGTACGCCCGGGGGTACCGCGTCTCGGGCGAGTCGGCGGTGGGGGACCTGACGGCGGCGATCGTCGATCCGAACATGGCCGCCTGGAGTGGCGACCACTGCATCGCCGCTGAGGAGGTGCCCGGGGTGTTGCTGAGCAACCAGCCGCTGCGGACGGGCGAATTCGAGTTGCGGGATGTACCGGTGAGTATTCTAGAGTTCTACGGCCTGCAGCCGGGGGCCGCGATGAAGGGCAAATCAATTTGGTGAACCAGGAGGTGGAGATGGCACTGTTCGGCGGCAACAAGATCCAGATCGACGAGACGTTGATGGCGCGGGTGCGGGCGCACGTGGCCGAGGCCGGCTTCGCCAGCGTCGAGGAGTTTGTGCAGTTCTGCATCGAGAAGGAGCTCAAGTCCCGGCGGGCCGCTGAGGAGGCGTTGCTGGCAGACCGGCTCAAGGGCCTGGGCTACCTCGAGTAGGGGGAACGATGGCCCTGTTGACCGGCCTGACCAGCGAACTAGCCAACCGGAGTTTCGATCTGCTCTGCGCCGTCTTTGCCTTTTTCGGGGAGCGCGGCGTCCTGGTGTGGGTTTCGCTGGTCCTGGGCGCGGCGATGGTGCTGGTTTTCCGCGCCCTGGTGAACCGTTCCCGCCTCGATGCGGCGCGGTCCTCCCTGCGGGCGGCACTCCTCGAGATGTGGCTCTTTCGCCACGATCCGTGGGTGGTGCTTTGGGCCGAATGCGACCTATTGCGCGCCAACCTCCGTTACCTGGGCGCGTTGGTGCTGCCCCTCGGCGCGGCCCTGCTGCTGGCGACGCCCTTCCTGCTCCAGGCCCAGGCCCGGTGGGGGGTGGGGGTGATCGAGCCCGGAGCACCGGTGCTGGTGGAGGCCCAGATGGAGCCGGAGGTGGACCTCGAGGTACAACTGGAGTGGGTCAGGGGTGAGGGGCCGATCTCGCCGGCCCTGCGGCAACCCAGCCGCCACCGCGTGGTCTGGCGGGTGGAACCGGTCGGCTCCGGGGACCTGCAACTGCTCCTGCGCAGCCGGGCGGGCACCGAGACCCTGCCCTTGCGGGTTGGTGGCGCCGGTCAGGGCATCGGCACTAGCCGCTCCAAGGGCCCCTACGAGCAACTCCTGGAGCCGCGCAGCGCCGGGTTGGAAAGGGACTCGGGTTTCCGCCGCCTCGCGGTACAGTACCCGGAGGCGCCGGCTGCCTGGATCTGGTGGCTGAGCCTGGTGTCCCTGGCTGCCGCCTGGCTGGTCAACCGCCTGGCCACGGCCTGCTGGCCGCCAAAGGTCTGAGATGAGGGACCACTACCGCCCGGGCCCAGGACCGGGAAAAGGGTCGGTCAGTTGAGTCGGTTCCGGTATGCGGGCCCGGTCCTGGCCGGCCTGCTGGCGGTGCTTGCGGCCTTTCCCTGGCTGATGGGCATCAGCTACTCGAAGGGGAACGATTTCTTCTACTGGCTGCACTTTGCCTGGCTGGTCTGGCCGCACCTCGCCGGGGGAGGCCTGCCGGACTGGACCATGCTCTCGGGGTCTGGCCAGCCCGTGTTCAACCTTGACCACCTGCCCGACGCCTTGGTGTTGGCTTTCTTCACCCGCCTCGCCGGCCTGGAAGGCGGCATCCGTCTCTTTGTCGTCGCCTGTCACGCGCTGGCTGCCGGGGGCCTGTTCCGTCTGTCGCTGGCGCTGTGCGGCCACCGGTTTTCGGCGCTGCTGGCGGCCCTGGCCTACGTGCTCTCCTGGTATTTCACCCGCACCGCCGATTTCTACGTCTATACCAGCAACCTGCTGCAGCTAGCCCTCTTGCCCTGGGCAGTGTTGGCCTACCGGGGGGCCGCCAAGGGCGACCGGGCCATGCAGTTGCTCGCCGGCCTGCTCACGGCGGTGTGTATCACCGCCAATCCGCAGATGGCCATCAAGGTGGTGGTCTTCTGCCTGGTCTGGCTGCTTGTCGAGCCGACCGAAGAGCCGCGGTCCTGGCGGCGGCTGGTGGTCCCCATGGGGATCGTGGGTGCCGTGGCCGCCTGGCTCTCCGCCTTCCACATCGCCACGGCGCTGATCCACCGCCGCGAGATCTACACCCTGGGTGAGCGGGGCACGATCTGGCCCCGCGGATGGGAGAACTTCGTCGCCATCCCGCAGTACGCCTGGGACCTGGTGGCCACCCGTTTGGGCGGGGAGGCCTTCTTCGACGTGCCCCGCTGGGCGGTGATCGACTCCCACTACGAGGGGTTCGGGGTAGTGGCGCTGGCGGCGTACGCCTGGTGGGCTGGCCGGGGCGGCCCGCGCCAGTTGGCCGTGGCGCTGTGGGGCCTGTGCGGGCTGGCGCTGCTGCTCTTTTTTGTCTTCTCGTGGGGACGTGCCACCGAGTGGGTGGGCACCCCGCGCAACATGCTTTTTATCCCCACCTTCTGCCTGGCGCTGCTGGCCGGTTGTGGGCATGCCCGGCTGCACGACCGCTGGCGCGGGCGCCGTCACCGGCTGTGGCAGTGGGGCGTGCCCGGCCTGGTGCTCCTGGAGCTGGCAGGGCTTAAAGCCGCCTTCTACCAGGTCGGGCCCCACCACCAGGCCCTCGACCAGATCCCCCAGTTGAGCTTCTGGCGGCAGTTCAGCCAGGACCATCCCTGGGGACCGGGGGAGCGCTTTTTCACCTTCAAGGCCGACCTCGCGTTTATGCTCTTTCCCGCTTTCACCGGCCGGAGCACCGCCAACATCGTCCATCAGCGCGACTACACCGCCGAGTATTTCAGCTACCAGGACGCCCTCAACAAATACTTTGCGGCCGAGGGGCCTTACGGGGGGCGCGTCAGCGAGTACCTGGCGCTGCTGGGGGTGCGCTATATCGACCTGCCGCGCGCCGGCTTCGTGGGGCGATACGCCGGCCACCAGCGGCAACTGCTGGATCATTTCCGCGCCGACCCGAACCTGGTCGAGGTGGCAAAACGGCACCCGGACTGGCGGGACGAATCGTGGCTGCGCTCGCCCCTGGACGCCAGCGCCCCGGAACAGGTGGTCTTCGAGAACCGGCGGGCCGCCCTGGCCTGGGTGCCCGGTCGCGTGGTGGCCATCGTTGGCGACCTGCGCCGGGGCGAGAAACTCTTTGAGTCCCTGTGCCTGGAGCCTGGGTACACCTTCGACCGGGTCCTCTTCCTGCTCAGCGCCGATCCGGCCGAACTGCGCGGCCTGGAGGGCGAGCTGGCCGGGGTGATCGCCGCCGAGGAGGCCGCGGTACTGCCCGCAGACCTGCGGGTCCTCACCCTCGACGAGGTGCGGGCGCTCTGCCGGCCGGACAACGGGTTCGGCGCCGGGGTGCGGCTGCAGCCCTACCGCTGGGAGGGGGAGCACCTCGCCTTTTCCCTGGCGCCGGCTGAGGCTGGGCGCTTTGCGGCCGTCTCCCTGCAGCGTTTTGCCGATTGGCACGCGGCGGATGGCGCCGGCCAGGCCCTGCGGGTGTTCAAGACCGGCGCAGGCCTGAGCGCGGTGCACCTACCTGCCGGCACGGCCCGGGTCCAGCTGGAGTACCGGCGGCCGGCGTACAAGGCGCGGTGGCGCTGGTTTTCGCTGATCGGATTGGGGGTCGTGGTTGTGGGCCTGGGCCGGGAATGGCGGCGCCGGCGCGCGAACGAGGGGCGCAAGTGAGGGCGGGGAACAGGCAACACCTCGCCGCGCTGGCCCTCATCGCCGGGTGTACGGTGCTGATCTATGCCGGTGGGCTCACCAACCCCTTTCACTACGACGACCTGCACTCCATCGTCGAGAACCCACACCTGCGCTCCCTTGGGAACGTCCCGGCGTTTTTCTATCGGCCCGAGATGTTCTCCGCTGATCCGCGCAATGCCATGTACCGCCCCCTGGTGCTGGTCAGCTACGCCATCAACCACGCCATCGGGGGGTACGAGGTCTTCTCCTACCACCTGTTCAACATCGGGACCCACCTCGGGGTTAGCGGGTTGCTCTGGCTGCTGGTTCGCCGTCTGGGGCGGGGACAGGCCGAGGCCTTGGCTGCCGCGCTGCTCTTTGCCCTGCACCCGCTGGCCAGCGAGCCGGTCAACTACATAAGTAGTCGCTCCGAGACGCTCTGTGCCCTCTTCCTGCTGCTCGCCTTCCACGGCTACCTCGTCGGGAGCCGGCGCTGGCTGGCCATCGGTGTGGTGGCCTTTGTTGCTGCCCTGCTGACCAAGTCGGTGGCCCTGGCGCTGCTGCCGATGCTCTTCATCTACGACCGGTGGTGCCGGCCGGGGGGGGCCTTCCGCGACCGCTGGCGCCTCCAGTTGCCGTACTGGTTTCTGGGCCTGGTGTATCTGGTTGGCATCCGCGAGGCCATCGGCGACGCCGTGGTCAACCACGCGGTGCGGCCCCTGGGTGTGCAGTGGCTGACCCAGGCCAAGGCACTGGTCTACTATCTGAAACTGCTCTGGTGGCCCCAGGGCCTTAGTGTCGAGCACCAGTTCTCCCTGGCCACCGGCCTGGAATCGGCGCCGGTGCTCGGGGCGTTGTTACTCCTGGCCACCGCGGTGTTGGTGCTCTCGCGGCGGCCCGATGGCCAGGTGCGTTTCTGGACCTCGTGGGCCGTCATCACCCTCCTGCCCAGCAGCGCGGTGCCGCTCAACGTGCTGGTCAACGAACACCGCCTGTACCTGCCACTGGTGGGTTTCGCGGTGCTGATGGCCCGCCTGGGGGTGGGTCTGGCTGAGGGCCGGGGCCGGGCCGGCCAGGTGCTGGTGGTCTGCTGGCTGGGGGTGTACGCCGGACACGCGGCGCAGCGCACCCAGGTGTGGCGGACCCCTGAAACCCTGTGGCGAGACGCCATTGCCCGCGGCCCGCGTATGCCCAGGCCCCACCTCTTTCTCGCCGACTGCCTGCAGCAGAGCGGGCGGTACGAGGAAGCCCTGCGGGAATACCAGCTCACCCGCACCGTGTACCCCGCGGTGCTCAGTGCCGGGGATCTCCTGATCAGCTATAACAACGAGGGGGCGGCGTATCTGGCCCTGGGCCGGCACCAGGAGGCCATCGAGGCGTACCGCCGGGCACTGACTATCGATCCCACTTACACCCGGTCGCGGGCCAGCCTCGACGCCCTGGTCGCCCTGCAGCAGGCGGCCTGGGATCCCACGGCGCACGCCCTGCACAAGCAGGGTTTGATGCTGCTCATCAAGGCCCGCCCCGCCCAGGCCGTGCCGGCGTTGGAGGCTTCCCTGCGCGCCCAGGTCCGCCTCGAGACCGGTCTGGCCCTTGGCATGGCGTACGAGAAGAGCGGGGCCGTGGCCAAGGCCCGAGAGGCCTACGAAGGCCTCGAAATCCTTGCACCCCAGAGCGATTTCGCCCGCACCGCCGCCACGAAGCTCAGGGAACTATGGGGCCGCTGAGGTGAATGCCAGTTCGAATGCCCGCTGGGCAAACCACCCGCTGGTGCGTTTCTGCCTGGTTGCCCTGGTGCTGACCGCGGTGCTCTACGGGGGCAGCCTTTCCTATCCTTTCCACTACGACGACCGGCATTCCATCCAGTACAACCCCCACCTCCGCTCCCTGGGCAACCTGCCGGCCTTTTTCACGGACCTGCACACCTTTTCCAGCGACAGCCGAGGCACCATGTTCCGGCCCCTGGTACTGATCAGCTATGCCCTCAACTACGCGGTCGGCGGGCAGGGGGTGGCCGGGTACCGGCTGGTGAACCTGGGCCTGCATCTGCTGGCCGCTGCCCTGCTCTTTGCCTGGCTGCGGCAGCGGGGCAACTGGGAAGGTGCCTGGGCGGCGGGTGTGCTTTTTCTGGTGCACCCCACCCATGCTGAGTTGGTGAACTACCTGAGCAGCCGCTCGGACCTGATGGTCAGTTGCTGGTACCTGGGCGGGATGTTGCTCGTGGCCCGCAACCAGTGGGGGGCGGCGGGGGTAGCCTACGCCGGTGGCCTGCTCTCCAAGGAGGTGGCCATCACCCTGCCCTTGCTGGCCGCCCTGCAGCAGACCTGGCAACGAGTACGCCTGGCCTGGCGGCCACTGGTGGCAATGGGAGGCATCGGGGCGGCCTACCTGGCCTTGATCAGTCTGAACCGCTTCCTGCCCGGATCGTTGTCCAAGGCCCCGCGCGGCTGGGGTGAGCAGCTGCTCACCCAGCTCAAAGGGTATGTATACTATGCCTGGTTAGTGGTGATGCCGGCGCACCTGAGCGTAGAACACCAGTTCGTTGTATCTTCGGGGCTGGATGGGGCGGTGGTCGCCGCCCTGCTGCTGCTTGTCTCGCTTTCGTGGCTGGCCTGGCGGGGCCGGCAGCAGTTGCCCGGCCTGGGTTGGTTCTGGTTCCTGCTGGCGTTGGCGCCGGCCTCCCTGGTG
>SXGU01203192.1_pt1 | contig 43917 bp, 41 predicted proteins | sample 3174531 | NCBI WGS metagenome assembly SXGU01 (sample SAMN11356863, study PRJNA531348) | freshwater metagenome | isolation source: freshwater sample F1-140 | place: China: Fuxian Lake, Yuxi | collected 2017-12-25 | reverse complement strand
CGGGCGGTTCATCTATTTCACGTACGATGACGACCGCACCGGACCGCTGGCGCGGATCAATCTCGCGACTGGGGCAATCGAACGACTGAGCAAGGGCCCGAGTGCGGTGGGTTTCCCTTCGGTGGCTGGGACGAAAGTCGCGGTCTCCTTCACGTCCCCCACGGAGCCAGCCGAAGTCTCGTCGTTTGAGAACGGCACCTTCCGCCGGCTGTCCCGGCACAACGATTCCTTGATGGCCACGATCGATCTGGGCGAGGCTCGAGGGATCGAATCCAAGAGCAAGGATGGCACCGTGGTCGGCAGCATGCTGTACCTCCCGCCCGATTATCGCCCCGGGCAGAAGCTCCCGCTGGCGCTGCATATTCACGGCGGTCCCTTCGGCCAAGACGGCTACGACTTCGATTTGATGCGCCGGGTGTTCGCCGCCAAAGGCTATGCGGTCCTCGCTCCCAACTACCGGGGCAGTTCCGGCCGGGGTGAGGCCTTCAGCCGGGCCATCTTTGCCGATTGGGGTAACAAGGAGGTCATCGATCTCCTGGGCGCGGTTGACGATGTCATTGCCCGGGGCATTGCCGACCCCGAGCGGCTGGTCCTTGGTGGTTGGAGCTATGGCGGCATCCTGACCGACTACACGATTGCCACGGATGCCCGCTTCAAAGCCGGTGTGAGCGGAGCCGGGAGCGCCCTCCAACTCTCGATGTATGGCAGTGATCAGTACATCTACCAGTACGAGCAGGAGCTTGGCGCGCCGTGGAAGAATCCGGAGGCGTGGATGAAGGTGTCCTATCCGTTCTTCAAGGCCGACCGGATCAAGACGCCGACCTTGTTCATGGGGGGCGAGAAAGACTTTAATGTCCCGATCATCGGATCGGAGCAGATGTATCAGGCCTTGAAGACCAACGGGATCGACACCAAGCTGGTGGTGTTTCCCGGCATGTTCCACGGGCCGAGTGCGCCGAGTCAGCGGATCGAGATCATGAACCGGTATTTGGGTTGGTGGGAAAAATACGTCAAGCCGCTGGTGCCGTAGCGGCCGGCGCGATCCGAGCGATGGGCGTCACTTGGGAGGACCTGACGGTCGAGCGTCGCGGTGACGTTTCGATCGTGTGGTTTGAGCGGCCGGAGCGCTTGAATGCGTTCCGGCTCGCCACGTTCGCGATGTTGCACGAGGCCCTCGATCTGCTGGCGGACGACGCCGGTGTTCGGGCCGTGGTGCTGACGGGCCGGGGCCGTGGGTTCTGCGCCGGCGAGGATCTCGAGGAAATGGACGGTGCCGCCGACCGGGGGTTTACCGTGCGAGCCGCCCGCGCCGACTTGAGCCGGTTGCAGAACTTGACCCGGAAGATCCTGGGCTTCCCGAAGCCGGTGGTGGCGGCGATCAACGGGCCGGCGGTTGGCCTTGGTGCCGAACTTCCGTTGGTTTGCCACCAGAGAATTGCGGCGCCGGAGGCGTATTTCTTCTTTCCGGAGGCCCGGCGCGGCATGCTCGAAACCAACGGCACCTTCCATTTCCTGCCCCGGATCGTGGGGTTGGGCCGAGCGGCGGAATGGCTGCTCACGGCTCGGAAGATTCCGGCCCCCGAAGCGCTCGCGGCGGGCTTGGTCAACGCCGTGGCTCCTCCTGGGTTGGTGGTCGAGCAAGCGGTCGCCGCCGCCTAGCGTCGCCCCCACTTTGACGGTACAATCCGCCGCCACGATCGATTGCTTCGTCGTGCACGCCAATTCATTTCAGCCGGAGTCAACATGACCGCATCGTCTGCCACGATCAACGCGACCACCCTCGGCGGCTCCCTCACCTGCGCGGATCTCGGGGCGTCGGTCCGCTGGTACACCCAGGTCCTCGGCTTTGCCGTCGATCAGCAGTACGAGCACGAGGGAAAAGTCGTCGCCGCCGTCATCGCCGCCGGCGATTGCCGGTTAGTCCTCAATCAGGACGATGGCAAGCTGGGCTGGGACCGGATCAAGGGGCAGGGATTCTATCTGCAGATCAACGTGGCCAGGCCCGCTGATGTCGACGCAGCCGCGGCACGGATCAAAGCGGCCGGAGGGACGCTTCTGAATGAGCCGGAAGATCGGCCCTGGGGAGCCCGGATGTTCCAGTTCAAGGACCCGGACGGGTTCAAACTCGGCGTATCGACCCCGCTCGCGGGGTGAGCGCTGTCTACTCTGTGACGCCGTTCGTGGCCGGCGAATCGCCACCTACTTGAGGATCAGATCCAGCCACGACTGGATCTGGAACCGAACCGGTTCTGAGTTCGGCCGAATCGTCTCGAACTGGCCGCAGGCCACCGCCGCGGCCAGGCCAATTCGCGCGCCGATCGACATGACGAATCCTCTCACGCGGGTGGCTGGATCGGGACCCGATAGCCGGCCTTCCAGACCGTCAGGATCAGCGTCGGGTTCTCTGGATCAGGTTCCAATCGCTGCCGAAGGGCGGCGACGTGGGTGTCGACCGTGCGGGTGACCACCGCCGGGTCGTATCCCCAGACCCGGTTGAGCAGGTCGCCCCGGGACACCACCGCTCCGCGGGCCCGGCAGAGGGCGATCAGCAGATCGATTTCTTTGGGACGAAGCGGAACCAGGGTGCCGGCTCGAAAGACACTTCGACTGGCGACATCGACCATCAAGCCGCCGAACCGGTATTGCTCCGGGCGGCCGTCGCCCGGAACGCTGCCGGCCGGCCGGCGGAGCAAAGCCTGAACGCGGGCCAGGACTTCGAGCAAGCCGAATGGCTTCACCACATAGTCATCTGCCCCGGCATTGAGGGCCCTGACTTTTTCGGCCTCGCTTCCCCGGGCTGAAAGCACCATCACTGGCATTCCGGCCCCGCGGGCCCGGATGGCGGCCAGCACTTCAAACCCGTCCCGTTTCGGCAGCATCAGATCGAGCACGACCAAGTGGGGGTTCCATCCCTCGGCCAACTGGATTCCGGCGACGCCATCGCTCGCAATCCGGACCTCGTAGCCCTCGATCTCGAGGTTGTCCTTCAGACCGGCCGCAATCGCGTGGTGGTCCTCCACGAGCAGCACCCGGGTCACGCGGCGGCTCCGGCCGGGAATGACGCGATCACCCTCGCGCCGGGCCCGACCCGGCCCTCAATTCGACAGCGGCCGTTATGGGCTTCGATCAGCTCGCGGGCCACCGCGAGCCCCAGTCCGGTTCCGGTCACCGGGCCGCCTTGGTGGTCGAGGCGGACGAAGGGTCGCCAGACGCGCTGCCGGTCGGCGGGGGCGATCCCGGGGCCCTCATCCTCGACGGCGATTTCGACGTCCGGGCCGACTGCTTGGGCGGTGATGGTAATCGTCTGGTCATCGGGGCCATAGCGAGCGGCGTTGTCGAGCAGGTTGAGCAAGATCTGCCGAATCAGATCTGGATCAGCGGGGATGAAAAGCCCGTCCGGAACGGTGGATCGGATGGTCATCCGGTGATCGGTAACCAGGGGCGCGAACGTCTCGGCGATTCCTGCCACTAGGGGCCGGAGTTCGAGACGTTGGGTGACCACTTTCGTCAGTCGGCGCTCGGCACGGCTGAAATGCAGGACGTTGTCAATCAACTGCTGAAGCCGTCCGGTCTCATCGACCACGCTCGTAAGGGCTCGTCGCTCGCTCTCCCGGTCCCGGGTTCGACCGAGCAAGATCGTCTCGGCGGCCAGGCGAATCTGAGTGAGGGGAGTCCGAAGTTCGTGCGTGACGCTGGAGGCAAAATCGGTCCGGAGCCTGGCCAGATCGGCCGCCCGCAGCGCGAGGACGGCGATCATCCCCCACAAGGTCAGCGAGAGCGTCATCAGGCCGAGTTCGCGAACCGGGAGCTTTGAGGGGACTCCGCCTGGCACCAGTAGTTTCTTGAGCCGGGGGTTCAGGCGGGCTCGAATTTCGACACCACCGCGCAGGCTGGGCATGACCAGGGCGTCGCTCGGTCCGTCGTCGAACGGCGGACCGCTTCTATAGAGGAGTCGTCCGGATCGGGTGACGGCCTCGAGCGACAGGAAGTCGGGGTTGGTCCGCACCGAGTCGAGGAGGTAGCGGGGAACCAGCCGGGTCGTGGCGAACGTCTCGGCAAAGACCCACTGGCCGATTCGGTCCACGGGCACGGCCAAGCCATAGGCGAAGCGGTGCCCGGACAGCGAATCGATCCGTTCTGAAAAGAACAGAAACTGCTCACCCTGGCCCGTGGTGGCCGCGATGTAGCCGTAGCGGTATCCGATGGCTCGGAGGCTGTCGGCCTGGGCTCGAATGGCCGTTGCGACCAACGGATCAACGGAGCCGAGTGGATGACCGAGGCTATCGGCGGCCGCGTCCTCTCCGGTGGTCAGGTCCAACCGAAAGAAGCTGCTCTGGCCGGGGGCGACTTGGCATCGACAGGGGTCGCGTTGCAGCCGGGCAACCATCTCCACCATATCCGATATCGGCAGGGGGTCGCGCTGGTCCGGGGTGCTCAGGTAGTCCGGCGGTGGCAAGATCGGAAAGACGTTTCCTCGAACCAGCGTCTCGATCCCATTCGCGTACCGATCCAACGCGACCGCCAAATAATTCGTGAGGCTGGCTATGGCGGCTTGGTGGGCCTGTTGGCGGCCTCGAATGGCACTGACGGCCACGAGCAACGTGGCGCCGACGGCGAATGTGGTGCCGCCGAGGATGGCCCACTCCCATCGATCCCGGTGACGCGGCCATCGACCCATGCGCGGTTCGCCTTTGCTCAAGGAGATGAAGTTCGGTCAATACAATCCGGAGGGGGCGCCTCGCGCAATACACGAACCAGCCGGTGGCACCTTCTGACAGCCTTCGGACATCTCCTCGACCGGGTCCGGCGAGATTCGGGGAATCACAATGATGTCCCGTGACTCTCAAAGGATTTCGAATGACAACGATTCTTCCTACCATCGGAGCTATGGCGCTGGTTGCCGCCGTGATGGGGTGCTCCAGCGGGAGCGGACCTGGAGACCTCCTGTCGGTTGGGGGGACCTATCCGACCGTGGTGGCGCTGGTGCCCGGTCAGAATACCTGTACCGGGGTCACCGTTCAGGACAATCCCACCAACGTCGCTCACACCGCGGGCAGCAGTACGATTGCCTTGGGCCATGCCGGGACGCAGTACGATGGCGTGGTCCAGACCACCGGACATTTCTCGGCCGGCCCGAAGACCTTGGTCATCGGCGCCGTGACTTACGTCATCTCGATGACGGGGCGATTTACCACTCGGGGGTTGACGGCCGACATCACCGTGCAAGCAACGCCCATGAGTGGTCCGGTGTGCGGTTACAAGGTGACATGGACGGGTACCAAGCAGGGGGGCGACAACGTCATTCCCTGAGAGCTGGAGTGGTCAGCCTCCGACTACCCGATTGAGCTCAGCGCGCAGCCCGTCGAGGCTCTCGATCGGCCGGAGCTGCAATTGGTCGAGGAGGGTTCGGTGGTGCCGGGAGCCTTCGCCTCCGACGTACACCGGAATTCGAGTTCCCAAGGCCTGGCTCAGCGTGCGGAGGTCGGGCTCGATCGCGGGATCCTCAATCGGGTACACGATACTGATGCCGATCGCGCGGGCCCGGAGCCCTTCAGCGGCCACGGCGATTTCCTCGCCCGGAAGGTCGGGTCCGAGGTAGACGGCCCGCCATCCCTCGCCCGCGGCAATAGCCGCCGCCAGCAACGCCCCGATTTCATGGTGCTGCCCGGAGGTGGTGGCGGCGATGAACACCGGAGCCGTGGGCGGGGTCGTTGTGAAAGCGAGCAGGTTACTCATCACCTGCCGAATGGTGGTGGTGGCCAGGTGTTCCTGAACGATCCGAAGTTTCCCCTGATGCCACAGGTCACCGATTTCCCGAACCAGGGGGACGACGACCTGTTCCGCAAACCCGACCGGTCCCAGCCGGACCGCCGCCTGGCGCAGCAACGCGTCCAGAGTTCCCCCGTCCATCCAACCAAGGGCCTCCATGGCGCGGTGCCGGATCGACGAACCGTATTCAATGGACCCATCAGCCGGTGCGGTGGTCATGACCTGGGGGGCGGTCTCCAGTAACCCGGCGACCTCCTCGTTGGTGAGTTGGGCGACCCGTCCGATCGAGTGGCCGTAACCGGTTGCCCGCTTGAGGAGCAGGAGGCGCTCGACGTCCGCTTCGGAGTAGAGCCGTTGGCCGCCTTGGGTCCGGCCGGGGTGGACCACCTCATACCGTCGCTCCCAGGCCCGGAGCAATTCAGCTGTCAGGCCGGTCCGCCGGAGGACAATCCGGACCGGATATACGGGGTTGTCGACGCTGATTGTCATACCTAAGGATAGTCTCTGTACGACTTCTGTCAATCTATGAAATCTAGATACCTTGACAAAACCCAGCACATACCATATTGTATAGGAATGATACGGGACAATAGACGTACAAACTCAAAGGGGGTCAACGTGATCGGTCGATTGATGGTTGGGTTCAGCTTGGCGGTTCTTCCGGCGTCGGTGGCAGTGGCTCAAGGGGCGGCCCACACCCCATCCAACACGATCGTCGACGTGGCGATTGGGGCGGGAAAGTTCAAGACGCTGGTTGCCGCGGTGCAGGCGGCTGGCTTGGTCGAAACCCTGAAGGGTGCCGGTCCGTTCACCGTGTTTGCCCCGACGGACGAAGCGTTTGCGAAGTTGCCCCCGGGAACCGTCGAGGCGCTTCTCAAAGACAAGGCGAAGCTGGCCGCGGTCTTGACCTACCACGTGGTGAGCGGTGCGGTTGGGTCGGATCAAGTCGTCAAGCTCAAGTCGGCGAAGACGGTAAACGGCAAGGACGTCTCGATCATGGTGATGAACGGCAAAGTGATGGTTGGCAATGCCCACGTGATCACGACCGATATCCAGGCCTCCAACGGCGTGATCCACGTGATCGACGCCGTCCTCCTCCCATAAGCCGCAGTACCTCTCGAGCGAAGTTCTTTGTTGCGATGCCTCAGGATACCTCCCCGGTATCCTGAGGTTTTCGCCGCTAGCTCATATAGGATCCTGGTCCGACATCCTCTGGGGTCAGCCGACGAACGGCGTGTCGGGGAACGGAAGAGCCCACCGGGTTCCTTGTTCGAGGGCGTCGAGTTGGAGCAAGAAGGTCCCGATCCCGGCGGCACCCTGCATGAATCCGGTTTGGGCCACGACGTTCTCCGGTTGAGTCCGATTCTCGGCCTGCGCCCACCGAATCCCCGCCCCCTCACTGGTGGCCCGGCGAAGGGTGTCGTCGACGATTCGCCGTTGGAATGCCGGATTGGCGTTCGGTTGCCGGTAGCGGGCCAGGTCGATGCCGTACTGTCCGATGCCGACGTTGCCACAGCATTGGCCGACGTTGTTCCAATATCCGGTGGTTCGTTGCTCCGGCACTCCGCTGTCAAACACCCCGCGGGTCAGTGAGTCGATCCAAGCCGACCATCGCGGCTCGCCGGTGATTTGAGAGAGCCGATAGAACAGCCGAGCGGTCCCGACCGGTCCATGGCACCAACTGAGATAGTATCGATCTTCCCCGCCGCCGCTCTGGTGGAAGATCCTGGTCGTGCCGTCGCGCGTGGTGGCAACAGCCTCGAGGTAAGCGGCGCCCTTCAGGGCGGCGTCGAGGAACGCTGGTTCCTTGGTTGCCCGGTAGAGCGACGCGAGGAAATACGCGACACCCGCCGTGCCATGCGAGAAGTTCGGATAGTTCCGTCGAACCGAACCGGCGGGGAACCACATCGTACCGCCCTCGGCCGGTTCGCCGGCGGCGATCAGACGGTGGCCGGCCTTGGTGGCCAGGTCCAGCGATCCGGCCGAGAGGAGGAAGAGCCCGGTTCCGGCCAAGCCGCTGATGATGTCCCAGGAATCAGTGGTCAGAGCCCGGACTCCTACGGGATCGATCAGGCGGCGGGCCTCGTCGCCCCACTTGGTGTTCGGCTTGCCGCGATTGAGACAGTTCAGGCTGTAGCTGATGCCGGCGAGGCCGGTGTAGAGTCCGCCATCGAGCTTGTCGCCTTCGGTGGCCACCGCGTGCAGGAGGTACCTGCCCCCGGCTTCGGCAGCGGCAAACCAGGTCGGGTCTTCCGACGCGCGGTGAAGCGCGGCGTAGAACGCGACGACGCCCGGCATCCCGTTGTAGAAGTCGAGCCCGACCGATTCCGGCTTGAGGGGGTCAGCGGGGTAGCGGACCCCATGTTCCGTCTCCTGGCGGCTCGCTTCGATCCAGCGAGCGGCGCGGAGCGCCAGGTCGAGATACGGCCGCGCTACCCGCCGCCGGTTGAAAGCCCCGGCCCAGAGATCGGCGGGGAGGCCGGCGGCGGCAGCCGCGGCGGCAAGCAGGCTTCGGCGGGAGGTCCACATCGAGTCCTCAAGGCCAAATGGGTCGTGTCGTACGGGGTCGATCAGGGCCGGTAGCCCGGACCTCGAAGCACCCGGCCCGGTTTGGCGCCGGTGTACTTCCCATTCTCCAGCACCACCTGCCCGTTCACCAGCACATGACTGATGCCCTCGGAGGCCACCATCGGTTCGGCGAAGGTGGCCCGGTCTCGGATGGTTGCGGGATCGAACACCACGACGTCGGCGGCCAGTCCGACGGCGAGGCGCCCGCGATCGTACGCCATGATCTCGTTGGCTGCTCCAACGGTGGCTCGTTGCACGGCCGCCTCGAGTGACAGGACGCCGAGTTCCCGGACATACCGCGCAAAGACCCGCGGAAAGGCCCCGAACCCCCGAGGGTGAACCGCGTACCCGGTGGCGGCCGGTCCGGCATCGGTGTCGAACGTGGTGAACTCCTCGCGCATAGCCTTGATCTTGTTGGCTTCGGACATGGTTTGCGGCATCGCGAAGACGTCGAACTTGGCGATCTCGAAGAAGAGATCCCACGGGTCCTTGGAGGTGGCCTTGGCAACGGCCCCCAGGGTTTGGCCGTTGTACTGGGCGTATGCGGTCTTGGCGAGCCCGGCCACCACGATCCGGTCCCAATCCTTGCCGGCGTGGGCAAACCAGTTTTCCCAGCCACCCAACGACTCCATCTCGCGCCGCATTTCGGCCCGGGTGGCCGGGTTGGCGAGTTTCGCGAGCAGCGCCTCCTGCCCGTCGGTGGCGTGCCGGGGGTGGAGCAATGCGCGAATGCCGAGTCCGTTGTTGATGTAGGGGTAGACATCGACGGCCACTTGCTGGCCGGCGGACCGGGCGGCTTTGATCCGGGCGAGCGCTTGGTCCATCTTACCCCAGTTACTCTGGCCGGCGGTCTTCAGATGATAGATGTGAACCGGGGTCCCCGCGGCCTTCCCGATCCGGAGGGCTTCGTCGATGGCCTCGAGAAGCCGGTCGCCTTCGTTCCGCATGTGGGTGAAATAGCGGCCGCCGTAGGTGCCGGCCACCTTGGTCAACTCCGCGATTTCCTCCTCGGAGGCGTAGATCGCAGGCGGGTAGATCAGCGAGGTCGAGACGCCGATGGCCCCGGCTTCCATGGCCTCGCGAACATAGCCCCGCATCCGATCGAGTTCCGCAGGAGTGGCCTGGCGGTCTTTGTCTCCGATGACGATTTCCCGGATTTGAGTATGGCCGACGGTCTGGACCATGTTCATCGGCATACCCGCTTGTTCGAGTTTCGTGAAGAACTCGCGGGTCGTGCTCCAGCCCCGGTCGGCGGCCTCCTTGCCGGCCAGCGGGGCGTCACTGGCGCCCTCACCGGCGTTGAGGGTGGTAATACCTTGGGTCAGGAGATTGAACGCCGTCGCCGGGTCGCGAATGAAGGGCGCGGCGGTCTGTCCCATCATGTCGATGAAGCCGGGGGTCACCACTTTACCGGAGGCGTCGATGGCCCGGCGGGCGGAGACCGGGTTGAGCCGGCCGATCGCAACGATCTTGCCGTCTTTGATGCCGACGTCGCCGGCGTACCAGGGAGCCCCGGTGCCGTCGACGATTCGCCCGCCGTGAATGACGACATCGTAGGTTTGCGCCTTTGCGGGCGCGGCGATTACGACAAGGGCGAGGAGCGCGGTCGCACGTTTCAGTTCCATGACAATCCCCGGAGTTGATCGAGGTTGAGGTTCCCGCCGCTCAGGACGCAGACGACTTTTGAGCCGGGGGCGAGGTGAACGAGATTCTTGAGGAGGGCGGCCACCGGAGCGGCGGCCGCGGCCTCCGGCACGAGTTTGCAACGTTCCATGATCCAGATCACGGCTTCGAAGATCTCGCGGTCCGGCAGGGCCACGATCTCATCGACGAATCGCTGACAGACCGAGAAGGTGAGATCACCGACGGTCTTGACGCGGAGACCGTCGATGATGGTCCGGCAATCGATAGTGGTGACCCGGCCCGCCGCGATGCTTTCCTTCATCGCCGGTCCGTCCGACGACTCAACCCCGATGACCCGGGCGGCCGGATTGTGGCTCTTGACGGCCATGGACACCCCGGAAATCAGCCCGCCGCCCCCAATGGGGACGATGACCGCGTCGACCTCGGGCCAATCCTCGACGATTTCCAGCCCCAAGGTGCCCTGGCCGGCGATCAAGTTCGGATCATCGAACGGGCTGATGTACACCAAGCCCTCGCTCCGCACCAACTCCTTGGCGCGCTCGTTGGCCTCGTCCCAAATCCGGCCATGGAGGACGACCTCGGCGCCGTATCCGCGGGTGGCGGCGATCTTCGCGGGCGTGGCGTTCTCGGCCATGCAGACGACGGCCCGGATTCCGTGAATTCGGGCGGCCAGGGCAACACCTTGGGCGTGATTGCCGGCCGAGGAACACACCACGCCGCGGCGTTTCTCCTCCTCGGTCAAGAAGGTGAACCGGTTCAAGGGCCCCCTGAACTTGTAGGAGCCGACCCGCTGGAACATCTCGGCCTTGAGCCGGATGTCGAATCCAGTCAGCTCCGACAACTGACGGCTTCGGAGCAGCGGGGTGTGGTGGATATGGGGGGCGATCCGCGCCCGGGCCTGCCGAAAATCGTCGAGTGTCAGCGTCAACATGGGTCAGATGATAGCGGCCGGAGCCGGACCGGGCCAGCCGCGCCCGGTTCGAATTTGCCCCCAGGGTGTGCGGGGCCTACTATCCCAGACGTCCTAACTTCCCGACACCTCGACCCGTGAGCCCCGACCATGGATCTCGGCACTACCAGGTTGTTCCGCTGGACCGATGTTCCGACCGAATCCGTTACCGATATGATTTCCCGCAAGGTCATTACCGGCGAAAAGGTGATGGCGGGCCACATTTGGCTCAAGCAGGGCTGCGTCGTGCCTTACCACAAACACGAGGCCGAGCAGCATTCGCTGGTGTTCTCCGGTGCCCTCAAGTTCATCATCAATGGCCAGTCGATCGTCGTTGGTCCCGGCCAGATGTTGGTCATCCCGTCGTGGGTCGCTCATGAGGCGGTGGCGTTGGAGGACACCTATGAGATGGACGTCTTCAGCCCGATCCGGCACGACTGGCTCAACCGGTCGGACTCCTATTTCACGAACCCCCCGACCCAGCCGGCCGGGTTTCAGAACCCGGCGACCGAGGACAACCCGGCGCGACTGGTGCAATGGGCGGATGTCCCCAAGGAACCCCTGACGCCCCTGATCGACCGGTCGTTCGTGTCCGGCGAGCGGGCCACGGTTTGCAATTTCGTGCTTCGCCAGGGCGCCATCGTACCGACCCACCAGCACGAGAGCGAGCAACTGACGTGGGTGCGCCGGGGTCACCTCCGGTTGACGGTCGCCGGCCAGCCGTTCGAGGTCCCGGCTGGGTCTTTGATTCGGATTCCATCCCAAGCTCCGCACATGGCGGAGGCAATCGAGGAGACCGAGGCCACGGATCTCTTTGGCCCCCGGCGGGACGATTGGGCCAACGGAAGCGATCACTATTTACGGCAGGGTCACCGATAGGAGCCGTCTCACCATGCGCGCGATCAGAGTCCACCAGTTCGGCGATCCATCGGTCATGGTGGTGGAAGAGGTTCCCGTTCCCGTCGCCGGACCCGGGCAGGTCCAAGTCAAAGTCCACGCCGCGGGAGTCAACCCGGTCGAGACCTATATCCGGAGCGGCCGGTATGGAGTCTTGCCCAGTTTGCCCTATACGCCGGGATCGGACGGCGCGGGTGTGATCGTCGGAGTGGGCGAAGGACCCAATCCGTGGAAGGTCGGCGACCGGGTCTTCTTTCACGGCACCGCAGCCGGCCAAACCGGCGGGTCCTACGCGGAACTGACGGTCTGCGCGGCCAATCAGGTCTACCGGTTGCCGGCGCACGTCGGGTTCTCCGAAGGGGCGGCGCTAGGTGTTCCGTATGCGACCGCCTACGTCGGCCTGTTCGTGAAAGCGGCGGCCAAGCCCGGCGAGATCGTTCTGGTGCACGGCGCGAGCGGTGGTGTTGGCACCGCTGCCTTGCAACTGGCCCGGTGGAAGGACCTCAAGGTGATCGGTACGGCGGGGAGCCCGGACGGTCTCGAACTGGTGCGGGCCAATGGAGCCCACTTCGCCGTTGGCCATCGGGAGGCTCTGTATCTCGACCAAATCAAGGCGGCCGCCAATAACGGCCGGGGTCCCGACGTGATTCTCGAAATGTTGGCCAACGAAAACCTGGATCACGATTTCGACGTGGTGGCGCCCCGAGGGAGGATCGTCGTGATCGGGAACCGCGGGCGGATCGAGATCGATCCCCGGAAGATCATGGCGAAGGATCTGACCGTGACCGGAGTGTTCCTGTGGGGCGTTGGTCCGGAGCAGCTCGCAGGGGTGTATGCCGACATCAGCGCGGGCCTCGAGCAACGGGCGCTGGTCCCCGTGATTGGGCAAGAGCTGCCCTTGGCCGAGGCTTCCCGGGCCCATGAAGCGGTCATGGGCGGTCGGGCCTACGGGAAGATCGTGCTGGTTCCGTGACGCGACGAAACGCCGGACCGGGGGGATCCGACGTTTCGTCTGGGGGAGGCACCGGACCAACGGCCCGTTGCCAATAGGGGTTTCGGCAAGTGACATGCCGACTGCGTGCAGCCCATTTCGACACGAAGCAACGTGATCATCCGCAACAACTTGCCGGGGCGTTGACTGGAATCGCCGCCCCACCCCGACGGGCCTCACGCCAGGCCCCGCTACACCGAGTGTGGCCCGCTAGCGACGTTTTCGAGTGGCTCAGGACCCCTGAACCGGCCCTCGGAGCCAGTCGGCCACGCTGAACCCCACGATGACCGCACCGATCGAGAGGCCGGCCGACAAACCGGCGTACCCCAGAGCCCTGCCGTAGGCCTGGATTCGGAGGAGTTCAGCGACTTCGAGGCTGAAGGTCGAGAAGGTCGTGTACCCTCCGCAGAAGCCGATGGTCAGGAACGCTCGGACCCCCGGGGACCAGTCGGCGGCGGCGGATGCGTATCGAGCCAGAAACCCCAGCAGCAGCGAACCGGAGACATTGACGAGCAGGGTACCGATGGGGAGCGGAGTTGGCCGGTGGAACGCCAGGGCGACGAGGTACCGGGCAACCCCGCCGAAGGCGGAGCCGGCGGCGATGTACCAGAGCATCGCCCTAATCTACAGCTTTTCGCCTTAGAGTCGGATTAGCCTGGGGGGCTCGGCGGCGAGGAGCTGATGGATGGCGGCGACGGCTCCGTTGTCGTCGCTCAACAGGACCAGCTCGCCTCCCCGGGACTGAATCCGGACAGTGCATCGAATGACGGCCCGGAGCCGAGCAAGAACCTGCACGGCAGGCAGGTCGTTTCGGAGGATTCTGATACTTTGAAAGTCACCCCGCCGGATCGCCGCGGCGCTTTCGAGCAACTCCTGCCTAACCGCTTCGATGGCAACGGAATCCGCCGCCAGCACGGAGACCTTGACCCGGCCGCCGCTCTCGTTCGGGTGGTATTCGACAACGGGTTGGCTCGTCGCTGCCATGGCCAGCGCTGCAGAAGTCTGCGCGGCCGCGGAGGTGATCTGGCTCTGGACCGTTAGGCCGACGGCTGCGATGAAGGCAAGACGCGAAACGAATATGAGCATTGCCGACCGTGCAGGGGCAAGAGGGGTGCCAGTGGTCGGGGGTCGGCCGTTAGGTATTGTGAAAGGCGGCCGCCGCGTTGATGAACTCCCGGAAGACGTGCCGGGTGTTGGGGTCGGACAGTTCAAAGACCTCGGGGTGCCACTGAACCCCGACCAGGAAATGGTCGTTGGCCGACTCGGCGGCTTCGATCAAGCCGTCCGGGGCCACGGCGCTGGCCACGAGGCTCGGGGCCAGCGTCTTGATCCCTTGGTGGTGCATGCTGTTGACGGGAATTCGGTCCTTCTCGTACAAGTGCCGGAGCCGCGATCCCCGAGCCAAGGTCACGTCGTGGGCGAGATGATCGCGTTCGAAACCGTAATTTGGGAAGTAGTCGTGCTTGATGGCATTTGGATACTGGTCGTCGAGATCCTGATAGAGGGTCCCGCCGAGGGCGACATTGATGACTTGAAGGCCCCGGCAGAGGCCGAGGAGCGGGCGTTTGTCCTCAACGGCCCATTCGGTCAATTGGAGCTCCACCCGGTCTCGGGCCGGATCGATCCGGCCGAGCTTGGCGTGGGGTTCCTCGCCAAACCGCTCGGGGTCCATGTCGACGCCGCCGGGAATCATGATACCGTCGCAGACTTCATAAACGGCCCGGAGCGCCTCGGGTTCATCGTCGAGCAGCGGAATCAAAACCGGCGCTGCGCCCACGAGGGTGACCGCGACGTAGTATCGCTGGTTCATGACGACCGACTGGGGCAGTCCCTCGGGAATGCCGTCGATCGAGTGGAGCGTCTGGGTCGTGACCCCGATGATGGGGCGCCGGTCGAGTTTCTTCATATTGGCTTGTTCCAATTTGGCAGCAAAGGCCGGGCCAGCATTAGCGAATACCCTCCTCGGTCTCGGCAATCACCTGATCGACCACGGCATGAAGGTCGCCGCCGGTTCGTTCATAAGTGGCCAGTTGCCGGTCGGCACTGGTTCCGTTCTCGAGAATGTGGAAACCGTACTCGACCTCCTTCCGGCTGCCGAGTTCATCGACCACATCGTCCACGAACCATTCGATCATCTCGCGAATCAGGTTGCGGGCCGGGAGTTCGATGCCCTTCCCGAAGTCGATCAACTTGCCGTCGAGTCCGTACCGGCAGGCCCGCCACTTGTTCTCTTCGATGAAGGAGGCTGAATACTTCCGCCAGTTCAAATTGTCGCGGCGGAGCTTGTACACCTTGGCGATAATGGCCTGAAAGAGCGCGCCGACACAGACGGCTTCGTCCACCCTGGTGCAGACGTCGCAGATCCGCATCTCGAGCGTCGGGTAGCTCCAACTGGGCCGGATGTCCCACCAGATTTTCGACGCGTTGGGAATGCTCTTGGTCTCGACCAGCGTATTGACGATGTCCTCGAACTCACCCCAGGAATGCAAGTCCCGCGGGATACCGGTTCGGGGAAAGCTCCGGAACACAATGCTTCGGTAGGACTTCAGTCCGGTCTTTCGGCCGAGCCAAAAAGGGGAACTGGTGGAGAGGCAGAGCAGATGCGGCATGAAGTAGCTGGCCGCGTTCATCGCTTCGATCAAGAATTCGCGGTCTTCGATGCCAATATGAACATGGGTGCCGAAGATCAGCAGCCGTTGGGCCAATTCCTGGAGGTCTTCTTTGACGCCGAGATACCGGTCGAGCGGGGTGATTTCCTGTTCCAACCAACTCGAGAAGGGATGGCTGCCGGCGGCCGCCACCTTGAGTCCGTTCTTGCCGGCCAAGTCCATCATCAATCCCCGGAGCCGGACCAGTTCGGCCCTGGCCTCGGCCGGAGTGCGGCACACCTTGGTGCCGACCTCGACCATCGACTGGTGAAGTTCGGGTTTGACCTCGCCGAGCAACACGGAGTCTTCTTTCAAGATCTCGGTGATGTACGACCGCAGTTCGCGGGTCTTGGGGTCGATGATCTGGTACTCTTCTTCGATCCCGATCGTTAGGCTCGGTGCTTTCATGGACTCACGGGTTTGGGGGCCTAGGTTCCGCGGGGCTCGACCAGGAGGGTCGGGACCGTGGACCCGCCGCCGGCCGTGACGTTCACGAGCGTGGCGGTCGAAACGCGGGTCAAGCACCCTTCGGCGAATGCCCCGTCGAAGCAAAACGGAGCCGTGTCGACGATCCGGCTCGCCAGGACCACGCCGCCATCGACCAGGCTCGGAAATAGTTCGGAGGGCAGTCCGATTCGCTGCTGGACGATGGACGGATGTTCGATTGCCTTGGTCACTTCGGCTTGCCAGGTTGCGGCATCGACTTCCCAGCCCAGGACCACGCCGGCGCCGCCGTAGTCGTCGTTCGGTTTCAAGACGAGGCGATCCTTGTTGTCAGCCACGAAGGGCAGCAAGTCGACGGGCCGGCCGTCGATCACGGTCTTTCGTTCCTCGACGACGCGGGTCCAGGGAACATGCGCGGCAATCACCTCCCGCTCGGCCGCCGAGAACAGCGCGGCGTTTCGTTCGTCCGAGAGTACGGCGAGGCTGGCCTTTTTGTGGAGATTTTTACACCGAAACGGGTTCGTCATGCAGACGGCCCGGTCCCGGACCGCGCGCACCATCGGGTGGTCGAGGCCGCCATCAGCGACGAGTTCATTGATCAAGACCCGCTTATAGATCAAGTCGATCTTGATGCCGCCGGAGTAGAGAGCCCCGCCCCGGTACTCGACCTCGCGCGGGTCGCCGATGACGCAGCGGATTCCGACCGATTCGAAATAGTCCCGATAGAGCAGAAACTCGCTCATCGTCGGCACTTCCTTCCAATCGAGAATCCCGATGGTCGGCCTGGTTCGCCCACCCGAGAATCGCTGATACGCCTTCAGCAACGAATGCAGCACATTGTGGCGAGCCGGGATCGGGCTCACCGCAAACCGGCGCCGGAAGTCCCGCATCAGGGGGAGGGCCAGAAAGAGATCGGTCAGGGCGTCGTTGTACGCGGAGCCGGCCGGAGTCTCGGCGTTGTACTCGGTGAAACGGAGCTGCCCGTCATCGGGTGAGAAGAAGGCATCGAGCCGGGACACCGGCGAGGGGTCGGTCCCCGGGTCTTCGAGCACCAGGGTCCGTTCCCAGGTCTCGAGACGGAATTGGTCAAGCACGGCCGGAGTGGCGAGGGCGGCTTCGAGGGCGGTGTTGAACGCACCGAGGAGCACGCGAATCCGCCGGCCCATCAGGTCGTACTCGGGCCGGGACAAGAACCGGGGGCGGATGACCGTACAGAGGGGCCGCTCGCCGAACATCAATCCGCGCTTGGCCAGCTCCGCATTGAGCCACTGGCCCGACTCGGCGCCGATGGCCTGGGTGGCGCTCTCGTGCCAGGCCTCGATGGCGGCCTGGGTCATGGCCGAACCGAACGGCCCTTCAGGAAGTTTTCCCAACTGGGCCGGGGCCTGGCCGGCGGCGCCTTAGCCATGCGGATGGCCATGTCGGCCATAGCCTTGACGACCCAGTCAAAATGGGCCGGCGTCAGCGAGTAGATATCCATGTCGGGGGCCGGATTCATGAAATCGATGGCGTAGGGAATCCCATCCTTGACCGCCCATTCGATCGAGTTCATGTCGTAGCCTAACGCCCGGACCAGGGTCAACGAATCCGCCACGATCCGCTGGTAAAGGGCCGGTGGCAGGAAATCGAGTTCGGCATGGTACTTCCGAGCCTTGGGATCGTACTTGATCGGATAAATCACCTCTTGGCCGATGCAGAGGCAGCGAACGAACTCGTCCCACTCGATGAATTCCTGGACGATCATGGTCAGCAGGCCGGAACGATCGTAGTTGTAGATCAGTTCCTCGAGGCTCTTGCAGACATAGACCTCTTTCCACCCGCCGCCGTGGGCGTCCTTCAGAATGCAGGGCAATCCGACATGATCGACAATGGCCTGCCAGTCGAGCGGAAACTGCAGATTCCGGAGGCTCTCCGAGTGGACGATGCCGGGAACGTACTCCTTGTTCGGAAGGACCATTGTTTTCGGGTGGGCCAACCCGAGCGAAGTCGCCAAGGTGGCACCGAAGAACTTGTCGTCGGCCGTCCACATGAACGGGTTGTTGACGACCGTGGTGCCCTGGAGCGCCGCATGCTTCAAGAAAGTGCGGTAGAACGGTACCTCGTGGGAAATCCGGTCGATGATGACGCGATACTCCGGGGCGGCGTCCATCTTGGGCGCTCCGAGCGTCACGTACTCGGCAATGACCCCCTGGTTGCGGCTGGCCACTTCTTCGATGAACGCGGGCGGCCAGCTCCACTCGCGGCCATGATGAGACCGATCTTCTGTTGCTCTGACGGCATGGCGGATCGTCCTGCGGATTGAGTCGGATGGGCCCCGGGCGTTCGCCCGGCCCTTGGGTACCCTGCGAATGTACGACGGTTAGAGAGCGGCGGGAAGCGGTCGCCGCTCAGCGGCCGGATCGACCGGTCAAGAAGGGCAAACAGCGGCTGAATCGCCGGCCCCAGGTGGCTTCGTCGTGAATCCCGCCGTGATCCTCGACGTACTCGACCGTCGGCGCGGCGCCCGGACCCGGCTTGGCCAGCAGGTCGCGGAGGGCCCGGGTATCGGTGACGGCTCCTTTCGGTTCTTGGAGTCCGATGTCGAGATAGAGCCGCCCGACAGCCAGGGCGGACCACGCCTCGACGTAGTCGAGGATCGACCGGCCGGCGTACCAAAGGGACGGGCTCATGACCCCCGCTGCGCCAAACACGTCGGCGAACCGGTAGAGGCCGTACAGGCTGATCAGACCTCCCATCGAGGATCCGGCAATCGCGGTCGACGATCGAGCGGGGTTGGTTCGAAAATCCCGATCGACGATCGGCTTCAGGGTCTCAGCCAGGAACGCGAGGTAGCGGTCACCGCCGCCACCGCCGCGGAACTGATCGGGAAACGGACTATACTCGTAGAGCCGGTTCCGGCCATGGTTCGCGATCCCGACGACGATGGCTTCGGTCCCCTGGGCGGCCAAGTCAGCGAGGACGGTCGTGAGCTGCCAATGGCCCGCAAACGCGGTGGCGGGGTCGAACAGATTCTGCCCGTCTTGCATGTACACCACCGGGTACCGGTGCGTGGTGGTGTCGTATGAGGGCGGCAAGGCGATCATGATGTCGCGGAAGTTCCTGAGTTGGGGGCTCAGGACTCGTCGGCGCACCAAGAGGCGGATGCTCGGATCGAGGGCGCCGGGATACGGCTGCCAGGCCGGGTCAACCGGCGGGGGATTGGTCGTCATCGAAGGAAACCGGGATGGAAAATAGCCGTAGGGGCCCCCAAGCGGTTAGACTCGTATGATTACCTACTTGAGGCATGCGCCGATGGGTCCCATTCGAACCATGGTCGCGGTAGCGGCGATCATCGTGGCGACAACGGCCGAGGCCCAGCGGTCGGCCAAGACCAGTATTGCGGTGACCCCGTACTTCGGTCTGGTCAGCCCGGGGCGGGAGTTGTTGCTTCGCCCAGGCTTGGACCCGCTGCGCGACCCGGAGTCCCAGGCTCTCCTCGGCGTGGTGGGCGGCCGGCTCACGGTGGCGCTGTCGGAGAAGCTCGGCGTCGAGGCCGACGTCGGCCTGGGCAAGAGCGGGCTCCAGGTCTCGAGGCTCAGTGCGCCATCGGGCACCAATGCCAAGGTCACGACGATGAGCGGCCGGCTGGTGTACCGAACCAAACCGGTCACCGAGCCCTCGTCGATCACGCTTCACGCCGGCGTCGGGTCGGTGAGCCGCCGGTTTACCGAGAAGTCCGGCGCGCCGAGCCTGATTGAGAACGGATCAAACTTGGGAGCGGTGCTCGGTGCTTCGATTGGTTTTCGGATGACGGCGCGCACCGCCCTGATGATTACCGCCGAAGACTACCTCTACAACGCGAGCTTCGATGTGGCGACGCCCGGGGGAGGTGCGGTGCGGCGAAGCCAATCGTTGACCCAGAACGATATTCGGGTCGTAGTCGGCGTCCGCTTTGCGTTGGTCGGCCAGTAGCGCGGTCGGTCGCCGACCAAAAAGAAAGAAGTGGGGCGGGCTCGATGCCCGCCCCACTTCGTTTTCAGGATGCTTCGAAGCCGTTAGAAACGAGTCGTCAATCCGCCGAGGAGGCGGCGTCCGTTGACCGAGCCGCCGAAGATCGAGTACCGCTGCTGGTCGAACAGGTTGGTGGCCGCCAGGTAGACCCGGAGGTTGTTGTTGACGGCAAATCCCGCGTTGGCGTCGACCGTGGCTTGGGGTTCGATCCAGCCGCCGAATACGCCGGCCGCCCAGTCATACCCCTTCACGGCGCGGAAGTTCACGCCTAAGTCGAGGCCGCTCCGGCCGGCGTAGGTCAGGGCGATGTTGCCTTTCGAACTCGGCGTGTTCGGAACCAGCTGATCGCCGGCGAGCTGCTCGTTGATGTCGAACCGGAAGACCGTCACGTTGGCATCGACCCGGAATTCGTCGGCGAACTGGAGGCCCGCGGCGAATTCGAAGCCGTACTGGGTGGCCTTACCGGCGTTGGCGTACGACACCACGATCGCCGTTTTGCCATCCTCTTGCCGGGTCAAGCCCCGACCCGCGAGGGCGGTGGCCGGATTGGCGAGCAAGGCACTTCGCACCGCGCCTTGAAGGGCCACTCGGGCCACTGCGGGCACCGCGGTCGGAGCGGTCCAGGCACCAAAGGTCGGATTGACGCCGGGAAGCAGGTCGGTGACGAAGTCCTTGAGGACGTTCAAGTAGGCATCGACCGAGAAGTAAAACCGATCGGTGAAATCGCCGCGATAGCCGATCTCGATGCCGGTGTTCTTTTCGACTTGGAGCTTGCTGTTGCCCCGGGCGCGAACCGGCACGGCGGCGGTGTTATCGAACAGTTGTCCGACCGGTACGCCGGCCAGCGCGGGGCCCAACTGCGCGTTCGCCCGGAGACCGGCTTCGAGGGCCGAGAAATTGGCCGGCGCGCCGGCGGCGGCGTTGAGGAAGAACTCCGAGTAGTTCGGGGTCTGGAATGCCTTGTTGAACGTGAATCGGATCGAATGCCGGTCGCTCGGCGTGTAGACGATGGCCGCCTTGGGCGAGAACTGAGCGTCGATCAGGCCACCGAGATCGTACCGGCCGGCCGCGACCACTTTGGTCACCTCGCTGAGTTTGTATTCGAATTGGCTGAACAAGGCGTAGTAGTTGTCGCTGCGGTCGTCATCGCGAGGATTGATGAGGGTCCGCTGGGTGTTGAGGCTGTACTTCCGGAACGAGCCGCCGAGCACGAACCGGCCCTTATCGCCGGCGAAGGTGTTCTTTTGCTGGCCCTCGACGTGGAAGATGTCGGACCGCTCCTCGAGACCGGCGCCGGAGGCAAGCGAGTACTGCGGCTCTTCGGTATTGCGCCCGTTCCAGTAGGCCATGACGTCGAACGCCTTGGCGGCGTAGTTGAAGCGGGTGTAGGGCCGTACCGACTTGGTAATCTGGACCCGGCCGATGCCGGTAACCGCCGTTTCGTTTTCGGCCAACGCCATTCCGAACTCGCCGGTCGCGACATCGCCGTTGGCGGTGTAGTAATCGAGCCGAGCCGAGCCGTAGGTGCTCTTGACCGGGTCCCGGTCGCCGATCGGTGCGCCGGTGGCGGGGTCGACGGTCTGGCCGTTCAGGGCTCGGAGTTCCCGCCGGGAACACGATGAACAGAAGCTCCGAAAGGTCAGGGAGTCGGTGGCGGGCCGGTACTCGGTTTTGAGGGCGCTGCCGTCGGCCAGGGTCCGGGATCGAGACCAGGTATCGCTCCGGTAGTAGCCGAGGTTGACCCGATACCCGAACCGGCTGCCGTACAGCAGTCCGGCGTGCCGGAGATCGGCTTTGGCGGTGGAAAGACCGCCGCCCCCGAGGCTCAACTTGGTGCCGACGACTTCCCGCGCGGTCGGAGTCTTGATGTTGAGAACACCCGCGTAGGCATTGGCGCCGTAGAGCGCCGAACCGGGGCCCCGGACCAATTCCATCGACCCGATGTCTTCAGTCGGGATCGAGAGGGCATTCCACTCTTGGTTGCCGAGGAAGCCGGTGGCCACGTCGCGACCGTCGATCAGCACCAACACCCGGCGGTTCAACGACGAGTTGAAACCGCGGGTATTGACGTTGAAGTCGTTGACGCCGTTTTGGGCCATGTCCACCCCGGGTACCGCGGCCAGCGCGAGTGGCGCCTGTCCGGTAATCGAGGTGGTCTGGAGGGTCCGGGCGTCGATGACCGACACGGCCGCCGGGGCCTGGGTTGCCCGTTCCGGCGCCTTGGAGGCGGTGGTGACGATCAAGTCGCTCAGGGCGATCGGTTGGGCTTCCATCTTGGCATCGGCCGTGACACTGCCGCCGGCGGTTACCGTGACCGACGCTTCGATCGGCTTGTAACCGAGCCAGCGGAACACCAACGTGTAGGTGCCGGCGGGTACCCGCTCGAGTACGTAACGGCCTTGGGTGTTGGTGACGGCGGTGGTGCCGGGCCCGCGGACCCCGACCGTGACCCCGGCCAGCGGGGCGCCGTCATCCGCTCGGGTGACTCTGCCGGTAACTGTGCCGGTGCTCTGCGCCATGACCGAGGGTGTCGCAAGGACCGCGAGGGCCGCCGCCAGCACGCCCGCCGAACGAAGCAAACGCATGATTCCGTCTCAACCGTGGGGGTGAACATGAACCCGTGCCGGAACGGGGTTCCGGCTCGGGCCGAAAAAGGTGCACCCCGAACCGGGGGTAGGCAAGGGCGCGGCCTTATTTGGCCAGACTGACCTTGGTAACCCGGACTCTTCCTGGTTCGCCGGCACTCGGCGCCGGCTCGGCGTAGGCTACGTAGAGATCGGTTCCCACCAGGGCTGTTCGGGGGAATCCGCCATCCCGGGACCGGCTGGTCGTCGCGACGGTCAGGATCTCCCGGTCGGCACCCGCCCCACCAATCGAGCGGACCCGCCAGTAGGCCTGATCGCCGTCGGCCTCGAGCCACGTTACGGCGCCGCGACCCTTGCCGGTCATCTGGAAGTGCACTCGCCCCAACGGGTTACCCTGGTCAACCCGAATCGGCTTTCCGAACGTCCGACCCCCGTCGATCGAGAAGGCGGCTTTCACCCTTGGAGCGCCGTTGGCGGCAGTGAACCATGCCACGCCGACCTCGTTACCCAGCGCGGAGACGGACGGACCGTTCACCGGGCATTGGCGCGAAACCCACCCGTCGTTTGCCACATTGATTGGCTTCGACCATCCGGTCCCGGCCTGGCGGACGACCGCAATGTCCCGGATCTCGTGTTCCGATCGATCCCGATAGGCCGCGACGAGCCCACCTTGGCCGGCGGTCATCGAGACTTGGCAGCACTCGCAGGTCCGGGTGTCGAGTGCGGCTTCGCCGGAGATGGTTCCGTCGGGGTTCCAGAGGGCCGTCCGGAGGGACATGGCGCCGGCGGAGTCGGTCATCTGGCGGCCGTCGAGCCAGGCCACGGCCACCGAACCCGTGCTGAGCGGGACCATGGCGACGAAGCCATGCTCGGTGGCGGAGGTATCGGAATGGACGGTGACCGGTGATGACCAGGTCCGGCCCCGGTCTTTGGAGACGGCGAGCTTCACATGATAGGCATAGGCCTTCGTCGCCGTTTTCTCCAGCCAATGAACGACCCAGGAGCCCGTCGTGGTTTCGGTGATCGAGGGAAAGTCAGCCCAGTTGACGAAGAACTTGTCGCTTTCGGCGACCGTGACGGGGGGAGCCCAAGTGCCGGCGGACCGGCTGGTTGCCCGGAGCGCGTAGCGACGGTCTGCCAGTGGTTCGAACCAACTGAGGATGAGCTCGCCCCTGGCGGTGCGACCCAAGAATGGCTTGCTGCTCCCCGGTGGTCCGGACCACTCGAGGGTCTTCCCGTCGCGGGTGCTCCCGCCAACCATCAGGGCCGTGAGGACGATGCAGGCTACTCGCATGCTGCAATATCGCCCGGGACGGCGGGGTCCGCCAATCAGGCGGTGTCGGGCGAGAGCGCCGCCTGATTGGGCCACCGGGTATGCCCTTTGGCCAGATCAGCCAAGCTGGTGTGGCGGAGAAACCGAACCACCCGGTCACCGAGAGCGCTCCAGGCCGCGTGCGCCGGACAGGCGGCCTTCGCGCTGCACTCGGGTTGGCCCATGAGGCAGCGGCGAACGGTGTCGAACCGTTCAAACGGCTCGACGATCTCGTAGAGGGAGATCTGATCCCGGGGCCGGGCCAAGCGGAACCCGCCGTGTTTGCCCCGAACCGAGTCCAGCACCCCGACGCGCGCCAACTGGGAGAGGGTCTTAGAGAGGTAGTTCTGGGGTACTTCGAGCGCGTCCGCTAAAACGGCGACATGGATCGGGCCCTTGGCCTCGTTTTGGGCCAGAACCGTGGCGGCCCGGAGGGCATACTCGGATGTTTGGGAGAGAATCGCCATCAAAACCTCTATAACGTCATGATAATATGACATTTACGTCGTGCAAGTCATTGATGCTCATGGACCCTGAAGATCCCCTCACGTCCAATTAACGAATTCCCGCTCCGCGCCGCGATAGGATCATTGCGGTAGAGCAGCATCCAAATGACAACTCACGAGTGGGGGGGTATGCGCGGTTTTCTGGCGGCAGTCGCGGTGATGGCGATGGCGGCGGGGTGCGGCGGACAGGACCGTGCCGGTTCGGCGCCTCCGGCGGCCGGCGCCCCGGCGAGCGACCTGACCCCTTTTCAGCTCGAGCACGGGATCGGGCCGTTGACCGAGGTTCTGACTCTGGGGCCGTTGGATCAAGGCCTCGCGGACTCCGGTCAAAAGGTGTTCGGTGCCAAATGCACCGCGTGCCACAAGATGGCCGAGAAATACGTCGGCCCGGCGTTAGGCGAGGTGCTGGTGCGCCGGTCGCCGACGTTCACGATGAACATGATCCTCAATCCAAATGAGATGGTCGAACGTCACCCGGTGGCCAAAGAGATGTTGGCCGAGGCGATGACGATGATGGCGAATCAGGGGTTGACGACCGGCGACGCGCGGGCCGTCGTCGAGTATCTCCGCACACAAGCTACCGGAACTGTGAAAACACAATGAGACCGAGGAATCGAACCATGCGGGTCGCGATGTTGGGATTGTTGGTGCTGGCGGGATGCGCCGGCCAAAGCGGAAGCCCGATCGGGGGTAGTGGCGACGCGGCGTCCAAGGTGTACGTGGCGCCGGGCCAGTACGACGAGTTCTATGCCTTCATGTCCGGCGGATTCAGCGGGCAGGTCACCGTGTACGGACTCCCGTCCGGCCGCCTGCTCCAGCAAATCCCGGTGTTCTCCCAGTATCCTGAAAAGGGGTATGGCTACTCGGAAGAATCGAAGGCGCTGCTGGCCACGAGCTTCGGGTCGGTGCCGTGGGACGATGCCCATCATCCCCAGCTCTCGACCACGAACGGCGAGCACGACGGACGATGGCTTTTCATCAACGGCAACAACACGCCCCGGATCGCCCGGCTCGACCTGACCAAGTTCGAGACCGAGGAAATCATCGAGATCCCGAACTCGGCCGGCGGGCATGCCTCTCCGTTCCTGACCGAGAACACCGAGTATGTCGTGAGTGCAACCCGGTTTGCGGTGCCGACTCCCCAGGCGGACGTGCCGATTGCCGGCTCGAAGTTCGGGGGCCTGCTCTCGTTCGTGAAGGTCGATCCGGCAAACGGCCACATGGCGTTGGCCTTTCAGATCCACATGCCGGGGTTCGACTACGACCTGTCGCGGGCCGGAAAGGGTCCATCGCATGGCTGGTCGTTCTTCAGCGCCTACAACTCCGAAGAGGCCAAGACCCTGCTCGAAAAGAACGCTTCCCAGAAGGACAAGGATTTCATTGCGGCCGTCAATTGGAAGCAGGCTGAACAGTGCGTCGCGGACGGCAAGGCCAAACAGTGGCCCGTCAGGTATGCTCACAACGTCAAGGACAAGAATGGCGTGTCGACCACGGAGATGATGACCTCCTCCACCGTGCTCAACCCGAAGGACTGTCCCGGCGTCGTCTATTTCCTGCCGACTCCAAAGTCGCCCCACGGCGCGGACGTCGATCCGAGCGGCGAGTTCATCGTCGGCGGCGGCAAGCTGGCGACGATTCTGCCGGTGCACTCGTTCTCGAAGATGGTCAAGGCGATCGCCGACAAGGCGTTCGAGACGGAAATCGACGGGGTGCCGGTCATCCGGTATGAGGCGGTCAACGCCTGCGAGGTCCAGAATCCGGGCCTCGGACCCTTGCACACCGAGTTCGACTCGAAGGGTTTCGCCTATACGTCGGTGTTTCTGTCGTCGGAGATCATCAAATGGGATCTCAAGAAGTGCGAGGTCGTCGATCGCACGCCGACGTTCTACTCGATCGGGCACTTGATGGTCCCGGGCGGCGATACCCGCAAGCCGGACGGGAAGTACGTGGTGGCACTCAACAAGATCACCAAAGACCGGTACCTGCCGACCGGGCCCGAGCTGACCCAGTCGGCCCAGCTCTACGACATCTCCGGTGACAAGATGCAGTTGCTGCTCGACTTCCCGACCACCGGCGAGCCCCACTACGCGCAGGCGATCCTGGCTTCCAAGATCAAGGACCGGCAGCTTCGGACCTTTGCGTTGGAAGCCAATAGCCATCATGCCGCAACCAAGGCCGAGAAGGACGCGAAAGTGGTTCGCGAGGGGACCACGGTCCACATCTACATGACGGCGATTCGGAGCCACTTCATGCCGGACAACATCGAAGGCGTGCAAGTCGGCGACGAGGTCTTCTTCCACATCACCAACTTGGAACAGGACTGGGACGTGCCGCACGGCTTTGCGGTGATGGGCGCGAATACCTCGGAGCTTCTGGTGATGCCCGGCCAAACCCAGACCATCACCTGGAAGCCGACCCGGCCAGGCGTCTTCCCGTTCTACTGCACCGACTTCTGCTCGGCATTGCACCAGGAAATGCAGGGGTACATCCGGGTGTCGCCGAAGGGGGCCGGGCCGAAGGTCTCGTTCAATACGGGGCAATGATCCGATGATGACCAGATGGGCCAGGATCCTGTTGGCGGTCGCCGCCTTGAGTCTGGTAACGAGCTATGTGGCGCCGCTCTGGCACATCGCCTTGAAAGCGCCCCAATACCCCGAGGGGCTCGGGATGTACATCTGGTCGAGCAAGATCACGGGTGAGCTTCGAAGCATCAACGGGCTCAACCACTATATCGGGATGAAAGAAATCCACCCCGAGGCCATTCCCGAACTCCGGCTGATGCCGCAGCTCGTGGCGGGCCTCGTGGTGCTCGGGCTGCTCGCGGCCGCCTGGGGACGCCGGCGCGGGCTGTACGCTTGGACCGGCCTGTTGCTGGCCGGCTCGCTGGTCGGCCTGGCGGACTTCTGGCTATGGGGGTATGACTATGGGCACAACCTCAATCCAGAGGCGGCGATCAAGATTCCCGGGATGAGTTACCAACCGCCGTTAATCGGGCCCAAGCAGCTCCTCAACTTCCAAGCGACATCCTGGCCCGCCACCGCCGGGTGGTTTGCCGTTGCCGGATTGTCGATTGCCCTGGTCACTTCGGTGCTCGAGTGGCGACGGGCCCGGCGAGTCCCGGTGTGAGCCGGACCGGCGCCATTCTTCTCGCCGTTCTAGCGGGCATTAGCGGGGCTGGGTGTGGTGACCCCGCCCCGCGACCGCTCGTGGAAGGCGCCGAGGTCTGCGACCATTGCCACATGACCATGGTCGAGCGGCGCTTCGCCGCCGAACTGGTGTCGACAACCGGCAAAGTGGCGCCGTTCGATGACGTCGGTTGCTTGGCCATGGGCGTCCTCGCGGCCGACTCGAGCCGGATCGCTTCACTTTGGGTTGCCGACTATCTCGAACCCGACTCGATCGTGTCCGTGGGGCGGATGGTCTTCCTTCGGACCGACTCCGTCCGGACGCCGATGAACTATGGCATTGTAGCGGTCCGGCCCGGCCCCGGTGCGGACAGTTTGGCCCGGGTGGTAGGCGGGATCCGGCTCGGCTGGCGCGACGTCATGGCATGGGCCAGGGACTCGGGCGCCCGGTGATCGGCCTGCTTGTCGGGCTCGGCGTGATCACGGTGTCCCCGGCTGGTCCGGTCCGCTCGCTGTCGGCGGGCGTGGCGTTGGCGCGGGCCGGCGACACCGTCATCGTGACCGCCGGCCGGTACCAGGAGCAGGGTTCGATCCGGATCGAGCGTCCGCTGACGATTCTTGGCCGGGGCCGTCCGGTGATCGCGGGGCGAGGCGACCATACCATCCTGGTGGTGGCGTCCGCCGGTGTGACGATCAGCGGGCTGGCGATCGAGCATGTGGTTCCGCTCAGCACCGAGGACCGGGCCGGCATCCGGCTCGAGGGCGCCACCGGCTGCCGGATCGAGGACAACGAGGTCCGCGACACCTACTTCGGGATCTACGGCGCCAAGGTCGACGATTGCCGGATCGTCGGCAACCGGGTTACCGGTCCGCGGCTCTCGGAGCAAGCCAGCGGGAACGCGATCCAATTCTGGAACTCGGACCGGATCACCATCCAGGGCAATACGGTCACCGGGCATCGGGACGGGATTTACCTCGAGTTCGTGACGGAGAGCTTGTTGGAGGACAACGAGAGCCGAAACAACCGGCGCTATGGCCTTCACTTCATGTCGTCCCACGGTTGTACCTATCGGCGAAACCGGTTCATCGCGAACGGGGCCGGGGTGGCGGTGATGTACACGAAGCGAGTGGTCATGGAGGCCAACGAATTCGTCGACAATCGGGGGCCGGCGGCCTACGGGCTCCTGCTCAAGGACATTTCCGACAGCGACATTCGCGGGAACTCATTCCGCGGGAACAGCACCGGTCTCTATCTCGAGGGTGCCAATCGTTTGGCGGTCTCGGCGAACCGTTTCGAGGGCAACGGCTGGGCAGTCCGGTTGTTGGCCAACTCGGTGGACAACCGGTTCGAAACCAACGGATTCTTCGGCAATGCCTTCGACGTGGCGACGAACAGCCGCGCCGCCTCCAGCACGTTTTCCGCGAACTACTGGGATCAGTACCGGGGGTTCGATCGGAACCGTGACGGGAAGGGCGATGTTCCCCATCGGCCGGTCCGGCTTTTTTCGCTGGTGGTCGAGAAGAACGACCCAGCCCTGATCCTGCTCCGGAGCTTGTTCGTCGATCTCCTGGACCAGGCCGAGCGGGTACTGCCGATCCTCACGCCTGAGACGCTGGTCGATCTGACCCCCCTGATGGAGCCGCCATGACCGGTTTGGCTAGTCCGGCCGAGGTCCGGGTTGAAACGCTTCGGAAGCGGTTCGGCAGGGTTGAGGTGCTTCGGGGCGTGGACCTCACGGTGAAGGCCGGCCGGGTCACGGCGCTCGTCGGGCCGAACGCGGCCGGCAAGAGCACCTTGATCAAGGCAATCATCGGTTTGGTGAACATCCCACCGGGCGACGGCCGGGTGCTCTTCGACGGTGCGCCGACCAAAGGGGAGGTGGCCTACCGGGAGCGGATCGGGTACATGCCCCAGGCGGCCCGGTTTCCTGACCAATTGACGACCGGGGAAGTGCTGTCGCTGGTCCGCGGGCTTCGGCGGCCCGGTACCCCGGTCGACTTGGATCTCGTGGAGCGGTTTCAACTCGAAGCGCTGCTCGATCAGCCGATTCGCACCCTGTCCGGCGGCACTCGCCAGAAACTCAACGCGGCGGTTGCGTTCCTGTTCCGGCCGTCGTTGGTCGTCCTGGACGAACCGACCGCTGGTCTCGATCCGATCGCGAGCGGGATATTCAAGGACAAGGTCCAAGCCGCGCCCGCCGCCGGGACGACCGTGCTGCTCACGTCGCACATTCTGAGCGATATCGAAGAGCTGGCGCAAGACATCATTTTCTTGATTGACGGCCGAGTCGTATTCCAGGGAGCGATTCCCTCGCTGCTCGAACAGGCCGGGTCGTCCCGTCTTGAACGGGCCATCGCCACGTTGATGGAGCGGGGCCGATGACGCCGTTTCGCCGGGTTCTTTCGTCCCAGCTTCGCAACGTGATCCGGAGCCGGTGGATGGCCGGCCACACCGTTCTGTTGCTTGGGGTGACCCTGCTGCTCCTTCGGTTTGGCGGGAGCGGGGAGCGGGCGTTGTTGAGTCTGGTCAACGTGGTGTTGTTGCTGGTGCCGCTGGTCAGCGTGGTGTTTGGCACCCTGTACGTCTACAACGCCCGCGAGTTCATCGAATTGTTGTTGGCACAGCCCGTCAAGCGGGGAGCCGTGTACCTCGGCATCTTCGGCGGACTCGCCATTCCGCAGGTGGCTGCCTTGCTGGTAGGGGTGGGCGGACCGCTCGTGATTCAGGCGACCGGTGAGCCGGCGATCATCCGGCCGCTGGTGATGTTGGTGGGGGTGGGCGTCTGTCTCACGCTGGTCTTCACGGCCTTTGCCCTTTGTGTGGCGGTGCTGGTCGAAGAGCGGTCCCGCGGATTCGGGATGGCGCTTCTGGTCTGGCTCGGCTGTACGGTGATCTACGACGGGTTGATCCTGCTCGTGGTCACGCTGTTCCGCGACTATCCCCTGGAGACACCGGTACTGATCCTCACGTTCCTCAACCCGGTCGACCTGGCCCGGGTGGTGCTCCTGCTCACCTTCGACGTCGCGATCCTGATGGGGTACACGGGTACCGTGTTTGCCGAACTCTTCGGCACTGGAGCGGGCATTGCCACCGCGTTCGGCGTGCTCCTGGTCTGCGCGGTGGTTCCGCTGGTGGCCGGGCTCCGGTGGTTCGAGCGGAAGGATTTCTGACGAGCGTCAGGCCGAAATGGCCGCGGCCTTGAATCGGGCCATGATCACGGCCACTGGTTCGATCCGGTCGATGGTGCCCGCGCTCATCCCGGCTTGCCAAATCGCCGTCGCGGCATCGTCGGCGCGCCCTTGACCCCGAATCGATGTGCGCTTGAGATCCCGAATGGCCCGAAGTCCGAACCAGGCCCGGATCCACTTCTTGGTGCGGCGGCCTTTGAACAGCCACCGGGCTAAGGGCCCAACGGAGGTGCCGATTCGGGCGATGTAGGGCGTTCGGATGACCGCGACCGGCACGCCGCTCAGCCGCTCGGTGTGGGTGATATCGGCTTCGGTCGCCGCGACGATGGCCTGCTTGTACGCTTCGCTGGCGGTACACTCCGGGGTCGCGATGAACCGGGTGCCGAGTTGGGCGCCGGCGTACCCGAGGGCAAGCGCCGTCACAAATTCCGCTTCGCTGCCGATCCCGCCGGCGCACACCACCGGCAGACCGAGGGTGCCGAGTTCCGCCAGGAGTTCCTCGGGGTTCCGGCTCCCGGAGTGTCCTCCGGCCCGGGCATTGACGGCAATCAGGCCGTGAACGCCGCCATCGCGGGCCTTCTCGGCCCATTTCCGTTCGGTTACGTCGTGATAGACGATCCCGCCCTGGCGGGTGACGGTATCGACGACCCAGCGGGGATTGCCGAGTGAGGTCACGAAGAACCGGACGCCCTCCTCGAGGGCGATGTTGACCCAGCGGATCATCCGGTCGTGATAGGTCTTGGAGCTGGCCTCGATCAGGGCGTTCATCCCGATCGGTTTCGACGTCAGCCGTTTGATGAGCTGGAGACCGGCCCGAAACTCGTGGCGGTGTACGTAGGTCAGCGCGATCGGCTGGACGATTCCGATCCCGCCGGCTTCAGATACCGCCGCGACGAGTTCGGGATTGCTGCACGGATACATCGCCCCGCCGATGATGGGGACGGTAATCCTGGCGTGTTTGGCAAGTGGGGTGTCGAGACGCATTGGCCGTCCAATTTAGTGCCGCGGGTGTTCCTGGCCCGTGATGTAGCGCTGGACCGGCTCGTGGTCGTCAAACCTGGGTCCGGTCTACGATCAGGGGGCAGCGCTCACGGCCTTGGAGCAAGGGTTCGCTCGGCGAGACCCGTTTCTGTCGGCGTCGTCGCTGACAGCACCATGGTGGGCCGAGCTTCGCGGGCAGCCTCGGTTTGCCGCGCTCGCTGCTCGGCTCCGCATCGAGCTACCGACCCGCTGAGACTACGGCCGGCGGCGAAGCTGCTGCTTGGCCCGGGGCTTCTGGGCCTTCGCGGCGATGCTCGCGGCGTTCGCGGGCAGGGCCGCGGCCCGGGCCGCCTTCTTCTTCTCGAGAATCGCCCGAAACGCCGCGACGTTCGGATCATCCGCCGGTTTCTTGGGAGGTTTTGACATGCCTTCAAAGTAGTAGATTTGTCGGGACCCCTCCAGCCAAGATGATGATCCCATGAGACTGCTTTGCTATCTGACATTGGCGGCAGCGCCGGTGGCCGCCCAGACCAACCCCGCCGACAGTTGGGTGCCGTCATTGCCCAGCCTGATGGGCCGGCCGGCGAGTGAACTCCGGGATGTCGTGGCCCGCTATTCCTCCGACCGCAGGGCCCTCGGCCGGCGGTACGACCTCGAAGCCTCGGCCGTGCGACGAAGCGCGGTGGCGGGGTTCGACCGGGCGTGGCTCAAACAGCTCACCGCGATCGGGTTCGACCCGCTCGGACTCGACGGACGCCTCGACCACCTGTTGCTCCGGAATCTGCTCAATCGCGACCTGGCCGAGCTGCGGCGCGATTCACTGCGAGCCGTGGAGATGGCTCCGGCGTTGCCATTCGCGGAGACCCTGGCGGGGTTGCACGAGGGCCGACGGAACCTGATCCGGCCCGATCCCGCCGCCACAGCGAAAACCCTCGCCGCGCTCACCCGGACGATCGATTCGCTCCGGAAGCGGTTCGAGGACTCGGCCGCGACCCGGCCTTCGAAGATCGTGGCTCTCAGGGCCACCGAGACCCTGGTGGAATTGGCCGGCGCGACGAAACGCTGGTACGAATACCATGCCGGGTACGATCCGGTGTTCACCTGGTGGGCCAAGCAGCCGTACGAGCAGTTGGCGACCGGTCTCGAGCGGTATCGCAAGATGCTTCGCGAGAAGGTGCTCGGGGTGAAGGACGGCGAGGACGAGCCGATCGTGGGCGATCCGATTGGCCGCCAAGCATTGATCGAAGACTTGGGATTCGAGATGATCGCCTACAGTCCCGAGGAGTTGGTGACGATTGCCGAGCGGGAATTCGCCTGGTGTGACGCGGAGATGCTCAAGGCCTCCCGGGCGCTCGGGTTCGGAGATGATTGGCGGGCCGCACTCGAACGGGTCAAGACACTCCATGGTGGCCCCGGCGAGCAGCCCGTCATCGTGCGGGACTTGGCGCTCGAGGCGATCCGGTTCGTCGAACAGCGGGATTTGGTCACGGTGCCCGCGTTGGCCAAGGACATCTGGCGCATGGAGATGATGTCGCCGGAGCGCCAGAAGGTGAGTCCGTTCTTTCTGGGGGGCGAAGTCATCTTGGTGTCGTTTCCGACCGACGCCATGGCCGAGGCCGACAAACAGATGAGCATGCGGGGGAACAACGCCTTTTTCTCGCGGGCCACGGTGCACCACGAGTTGATTCCCGGACATCACCTCCAGGGATTCATGGCGGAGCGCTACCAGGGTCATCGGGCGGAATTCCGAACCCCGTTCTACTCCGAAGGCTGGTCGCTGTACTGGGAAATGCTGCTCTGGGATCTCGGGTTTCCGGCGACGCCGGAGCAGAAGATCGGGATGCTGTTCTGGCGAATGCACCGGGCCGCGCGGATCATTTTTTCACTCAAGTTCCATCTTGGAGAGATGTCGCCGGACCAAGCTGTCGATTTCCTGGTGAGCCGCGTGGGCCATGAGCGCGCCAACGCGACGGCCGAGGTCCGGCGGTCGTTCAACGGGACATATTCGCCGCTCTATCAGATCGCCTACATGATGGGTGGCTTGCAGTTTCGGGCGTTGCGGCGGGAGCTGGTGGACGGCGGCAAGATGACCAACAAGGCGTTTCACGACGCCATTCTACAGATGGGGAACCTGCCGGTCGAGTTGGTCCGGGCCGGCTTGATGAAGCAGCCCCCGCGGGGAGACTTCAAGTCCACCTGGCGGTTTGCGGGCCTCTAGCCGCGGGCCAACCGCCACACGGTGGTCACTCGGCAGACGATCTCTCCGCTTTGGTCGGTGATCGTCGTCTCGACCCGGTGGTCGACCGGGAGATTCCCGACCGGCGGCACCGTCACCGTGGCGGTGGCCACGAGTCGGCCTCGGGCTTTCTTGAGGTAATCCGCACCGAGGCTGGTGACGATTCCCCGGATATCCGGGGCGAGCGCCAAGGTCATGGCGAGTCCGCTGGTCATTTCCCCGGCGTTGACCAACGCCACCGCGTGCACAGACCGAAGGTGGTTCCTGAGCGCCCGCCGGTCTTCGATTGTCGTCCGACAGTAGCCGGGTCCGAGTTCTTGGACCGTGGCCCGGATCGACCCGCTATACGGAACAAACCAACCGAACAGGCGTGAAAAGACCCACCGGCCGGCTGGGAGGCCGATGCATCGGTTCCAGAGCTTGGCCAGTTGTTCCTGGCGAGATCTCATGTTTCGTCCTTTCGGGGGGGTGGCGGACGTGGATACTAACCGGGGACTGGCGCTCCCGAAGAAGGGCCGGCCAGGACAGATTTCAGCCTCCAATGGCTGAACCCACCGCATCGCAGGCGATCTCCCTCATCGGCATTCTGGTCGAACTGGGCGCGTGCCTGCTGGTCACCACGCTCGTCCTCGGGCTCCGCCGTGAGACCACCCCTCGGCCCTACTTCATTCACTGGTCGTGGGCATGGATCGCCTTGTCCGTTTCGTTGGCGACGATGGCGGTTCGGTACAATCTCATTCCGGTGGTGGCCCCGGCGGCGGTGGAGCCGGTCACCGGGGTCCTGCTCGCACCGTTCTACGCGATCTACCAGTCGGCCAAGTTCGCTTTTCTCGGATTCCTCTTGCTGGGCGTACTGGCTTACATCGGCCGGGACTTCGAGATCCGGCGGGCCCGGTTCGTCGTCGTCGGCGTGGCGGTGGTGCTCGGCACCCTTCCGGCGCTGGTGACCGTCGATCTCAACGCTCAGATGGTGTTTCAGGCCGCCCTTGCGGCGCCGTTGTTCGCGGTGTCCGCGTGGTGGGTCCGGCACCGGCCGTCGCCGGACCGGCTTGGGGTCCAGATCTTCCGGATCGCGCTGGTCATCTTGGCGGTGCAGTGGAGCTTGTATACGCTGGCGTTTGCGAATGCCGGGCAACCGGTGACGACTGCCCTGCAGGAGTTGCTTCGATGGATGGCCGCCTACAATTCGTATCTCGACGCCGGGCAGGTGGTCGTCTTGGGCGTGGGCATGGCGTTGACCTTGGTCGAAGACGACCACCGCGAGGCGGCCCGGGCCCAGCAAGTCCGGATCGTGGCGGCCACGACCGCCGAGGCCCGGTTGGCGGAAGTGTTGCGGGCGGCCCATGAAGGCATCATGACGTTAGGCGGCGACCGGCGGATCGGACTCGTCAACCGGGCGGCCGAAACGATGTTGGGTCTGGTCGAGGATTGCCGGGGCGAGCCGTTCGACCGGTTCCTGCGGCCGGACCAGCGCGAACCGTTGTGGGCCGCCTTGGCCGCCACCACTCGCCGGTCCGAGGCGAATCCCCCAGTTGCCCTTCGGCGGGACGTCATCGGTCTCAGGGCGAACGGCGATGAGTTTCCGCTCGAGTTGTCGGTCTCGTCGTTCGGGGAGGGTTCGGAGCGCGGGTTCGTGTTGGTCCTTCGCGATCTGACCGATCAGATCCGGAGCAGTGGGGAACGGGCTCAAATGGAGGCCCAGCGGGCCCAGACGGCCCGGCTCGAAGCCGTGGGCCGGATGGTGTCGGGCGTTGCGCACGAGCTCAACAATCCGCTCACGGCGATCATGGGATTCGGGCAGGACCTGCTCGGGTCTGCCCGGAGCGAGGAGGATCGTGAAGCGTTGACGGTCATCGTCCAGCAGGCGGAACGCTGCCGGGTCATCGTGGGTGATCTCCTGATCTTCGCCCGGAGTCGGCGCGAAGAACGGCGCCGGACGACCGCGGACGAGTTGGTGGGCCGGGTGGTCCGGGTGTTCGAGCGTGACTCGGCCCATCACAACGTTGCGTTCAAGGTGACGCTGGCGGCCGATCTGCCGGCGCTCGATGCCGACGGACCCGGCATCGAACAAGTCTTGACCAACTTGCTGACCAATGCATTCCAGGCCGTCGCTCCGGCGGGAACGGTGTCGCTCGACGTGATGGTCCGGGACGATCGGTTGCTGTTCCAGATCGACGATGATGGCGCCGGGGTGTCGCCCGAAGCGATGTCGCGGCTTTTCGAGCCGTTCTTCACCACCAAGGGATTGGGGGAAGGCACCGGCCTCGGGTTGTCGGTTTCGCACGCTATCGTTCATCAGCATGGCGGCGAGATCAAGGCCGAGAATCTGGCGGGCCGGGGCGCCCGGTTCACCGTGACCCTGCCGTTCGTCGAGCGCCGGATCGAACCGCCGATGCCGGTCGGCGGGCCGGGAGGGGACCCGGGTCCCGGCAGGCCTCCCGCCCCGGTCGGCCGGGCGTTGGTGGTCGACGACGAGGCCGCCATCCGCGCGGCCGTCCGCCGCAGCCTGGAACGTCACGGCTGGCAGGTCGACGAAGCCGCGGACGGCCATGAAGGTTGGCTTCGGCTGGACGTCGGTGGCCGGCCCGGGCCCTATGATGTCGTCGTCACCGACCTTCGGATGCCCGGTCTCTCCGGCATGGATTTGGTCGATCGCCTTCGAGCCACCCACCCCCACTTGGCCGACCGAACCGTCGTCATCACGGGTGACACGGCGTCACCGACCGTGGCGGAGTTTCTGGCTCGGCTCAAGACCCCTCATTTGCAGAAACCGTTCGATATCCGGAGGTTGGTCCAGATGGTCGAGCGGTTTCGGGCCGGCGTGGCCTCATGATGGCCGTGGCAGGCTTCGGATTGGCCGTCGTCGTCGGCGTCTTGCTCGGCCTGCTCGGCGGTGGGGGGTCGATCATGACCATTCCGGTCTTGGTGTATGCCTTGGGTGTTCCGATGAAGCAGGCAGTGCCGATGAGCTTGATCGTGGTTGGCGTGACGAGTGCGGTGGGGGCCTTCGGCCATCATCGGCGCGGCAACGTCCGATGGGAGGCGGTCTTGAGTTTTGGGCCGGCCGCGATTCTGGGGGCTTTCGGCGGGGCCCGGTTGGCCCACTTGGTGTCGAACCGGGTCCAGCTCGTGATCTTTGCCTGCTTAATGCTGGCGGCCGCGGTCTCGATGTTTCTCGGCCCCGGTTTCTGGCAGAAGCCGGGCGGGCCGGTTGAAACCCAGGTCAGGCGTCCTTTTCCGATCATCGCGGCGTTAGGTTTAGGGGTTGGGATGTTGACGGGCCTGGTGGGGGTCGGCGGCGGCTTCCTGTACGTGCCGGCCTTGGTCCTCCTGGGCGGGTTGGCGATGAAGGACGCGGTCGGGACCAGTCTGATCCTGATCATCACCAGCTGCGTGGCCGGGTTGATCAGCTATTTCGGAACCGTTCGTCTCGACTGGAGCGCGACCGGCCTCTTTACCGGTCTGGCGATCGTCGGGGTGGCGATCGGGAGCCGGCTGACGGGCCTGGTGCCCCAGTCGGCGCTTCGCCGGGGGTTTGCGGTGTTGTTGGTATTCATGGGACTGCTGGTGCTGTTCAAACCCAAGTGATGGATCAGGAGAGTCATGTACTTTCGTCGTTTCTATGATGAGCAGCTCGCCCAAGCGAGCTATTTGATCGGCTGTCAAGCGAACGGGACCGCGATCGTGATCGACCCGGCGCGATCCATTCAACAGTACCTCGAGGTCGCGGCGGCGGAAGGATTCATGATCGTCGCCGTGACGGAAACTCATATCCACGCCGACTTCGTCTCGGGAATCCGGGAACTCGCCGTGGCCGCGAACGCCAAGACCTACGTCAGCGGTTGCGGCACCGCCGACTGGCAGTACGAGTTTCGCGACGAGTCGAACGTGACGGTGTTGAGCGACCGAAGTGTCATCAAGATCGGCAACATCAGTATCACCGCGGTGCACACCCCCGGCCACACGCCCGAGCACTTGTCTTTCCTGGTGACGGACGGGGCGGTGGCGGAAGAGCCGATTGGAGTCATCACCGGAGATTTTGTATTCGTCGGTGACGTCGGACGCCCCGACTTGCTGGAGAAGGCGGCGAAGATTGCCAACACCGCGGAAGCCGGCGCCCGCGATCTCTATCGGAGCCTGACCTGGTTCAAGACCCTCCCGGACTATGTCCAAATCTGGCCCGGACATGGAGCCGGTTCAGCCTGCGGCAAGGGACTCAGCGCCATTCCCCAGTCCACCGTTGGATACGAACGCCGTTTCAACTGGGCTTTCGGGGCCGCGTCGGAGGACGAGTTCGTTCGCCAGGTGTTGGCGGGGCAACCGGAACCGCCCCGGTACTTCGGCCGGATGAAGCAGGTCAATCGGGCCGGCGCCGCCGTGCTGGGCCCGCTCCCGCCGGTGCCGTCCCTGAACTCGGCGGCCTTCAAGCGCCATCTGACCGCCGGCGCGATGGTGGTCGATACCCGGCCGAGCGGGGAATTTGCCGCCGGTCATGTCCCGGGCACCATCAATATTCCGCTTTCGAAGAACTTCACGACCTATGCCGGGTCGGTGCTTCCCTACGACCAGGAAATCTGCGTCGTGCTCGTCGATGCCACGGTCGGTGAGGCCGTGGCGCGGAATCTCCGGGCGATCGGTTTCGACCGGATCGGGGGCATCATCGAGGCGACGGTGGTCGACGCCTGGAAGGGCCGCGGCAACACGCTGGGGACCGCGGCCGAGATGACGGTGGAGCAATTGGCGGACGGCCCGCCGGTCAGCCGGCTGGTGATCGATGTTCGGAACCGGTCGGAGTGGGCGGCCGGGCGCATGGGACATGCCACCTTGATTCCCTTGCCGGAACTGCTGGAGCGATTGGATGAGATCCCGAAGGATGCGGACATCCTCCTCCACTGTCAGTCCGGCGGGCGGTCGGCGATCGCGGCGAGCGTGCTTCGGTCGCGGGGCTACGAACGGGTCACGAACCTGATCGGCGGCTTCAGCGCCTGGGTCGGGATGGGCGGGCGGATCGAACGTTAGGCCGAGCTTGCCACGAAGTCACTCACTCGCTCGTCCCGAAACCAAGCCTGGATCAAGGCGTTGAACCGGGCGGGCCACTGCCAGTTCCAGGTATGTTGCCCTCCCGGAATCAACCCACCGCGGGCATTCGGCATCAGAGCCACCAAGCGCCCCACGCTTTCCCGGACCTTTCGATGCTCCTTGCCGCCCGCAACCACGAGTACCGAGTGGCGGCGCTGGGCCAGGACCAAAGGAGGCCGGAACGTCGTGACATCGAGGATCATCTGACGGAGCGGCCCGGCTTTCAACCGGCGGACGTCCGCTTGCAAGTCTGGATAATCTGCCGGCGACACGGCCATCATCTTCGCCGTCAGGCGGACGAGCGGGTCCCACTTGCCGATCGGGAGCGTCAGGGCCGTGAGTCCCGCCAGGATCCCGGCTCCCGGGAGCCCGGTGGCCAGCGTGCCGCTCACCAGCATCCGGTCGACCGTGTCGGGGTGCTGGGCCAGCAGCTGGAGCGCGACTACTCCGCCGAGGCTTAGACCAACGACGTGGGCCCTTCCGCCCGGCGCTTGGCGCAGGATGGTATTGGCCACGGCATCGGCGGCGTCCGGCACCGAAACCCAGGGCGCCGCCGAGTTCCCGTGGCCCGGGAGATCGACCGCCAGGCCCTGGAATCCGGCCAGGGCGGCAAGCTGTTCCCGCCACATCCAACTCGAAATGCCGGCCCCGTGAATGAACACGATCATCGGCGTCTTGCCGGTTGTCACCCCGGGCGATACGTTCTCGCCGTGCGCTCCTCTCGCCGTCGGTCCAACCCCCTCGCCCAGGCCATCACCCCCCTGTTGGCCCTGTACCTGTTGCTCCAACTGTTCCTCCATAGCCGCTAGGGACTGGGCGCGAGATACTTGTCGTACCAGGCCACGATTCGGCGGTGGAAGTCCAGAAAATCGGCCGACGTGGTGGCCGGGGTTCCGTGCGCGCCGCTCATGTAGTTGGCCCACGATACCGTTTTCTCGAGCCGCCGCAAGGCGTAGTACATCTCGCGGGTGTTGTCAGCCGGCACGTTGGCGTCAAGCGCGCCGGTCATCAGCAGCAACGGCGTCGTGATCCGATCCGCGAACATGATCGCCGATTGATCGAGGTACTTCTGGGGCTGCTGCCACAGCGTGGCGCCGATGCGGTCCTGGCTCTTTTCGGCCGCGTGGATGTTCCGAACGCCGAGCCGGGGTGAGTCGGTGTAGAAACTGATGAGATCGACCTTGCCCGAAATGTTGATGGCGGCCTTGAACCGCTTCGTCTGGGTGATCAGCAAGTTCGTGGCGTAGCCGCCGTAGCTGATGCCTTGGATCCCGAGCCTCGCCGAGTCGGCGATGCCTCGTTCGATCAGCCGGTTGGCCGCGGCGGTCACTCCCTTGAGCCACCCCTCACCCGGGTAACCGGTCTCCAAGCTCACCGATGGTTGCACCACCACATAGCCGGCCGCGGTCAGCGTGTTGATGATGGATTCGTACCGATCATCGAAGAACGATTCGTAGACGTAGAAGATGGTTGGATACGGCTTTCCCACCTCGAATCCAGGCGGGTAATAGACCACCCCGAACTGGCGTTTTCCGTCCACGTCGAGGTATTCGATGAGCTCGTTCCGCCCGAAGCTCACCGTTCGAAGATCCGGGTTGGTCTCGACCAATCGGGTGGCGCTTCGGAGCTCTCCGTCGCCGACGAAAAGATCCGGCGGCCGGCTCCCGTCGGCCACGGTGAAGACGCCGCGGCTCCCGTCTCGAGAGAATCGAGGAGGGCCGTAGTTCCGGCCATCGCTGATCGTGGGTTCGAGCCGCCCCGTCCGCCGGTCAAACCGCGCAAAGCCCCGCTCCCAAGTCTTGCGAGAAGCCACGGAAAGCAGCACCGACTGCCGGTCATCGCTCCAGCCGACCACCCCATACCGCGGAGCCATGGTGGCTGAGTCCGGCGTGGCGAGGAACATGGTTCGGGCGCCCCCGGTCGTTTCGACGAACCAGATTCCCTCGGTGTTGCTGGCAATCAGTTCTTGGCCGTCCGGGCTCAACCGAATCGGGGTGAACCGCTCTTGCTCTCGCCGGTCTCGCGCCACCTTGGTGGTATCGATCGCCGGTGTCGTCTCCTTGGCACCCGCGATCTGGCGCGCTGTCGTATCGGCGATCGATCCGAATAGCAGCCGGCCGTCCTTGGCATAGGCAAACCGCCGTCCGTCGCGGGACCAGACCAGTGAGAGGTTCTTGGTCGAGCCGAGGACGGTCAACCGGGCGCCGTCGCGCCCGGCAACCAGCCGGCCCTCGGTGCCGAAAATGACGTCGTAGTCGGTCTTCGGGGTGATGTCTTCTTGATAGACCAGAATCGAGTCATCCTCGGCCAGATGCCAGGAGACGATTCCGATTTCAGGGGTGAGTTCCTCGGTCCGCCCGGTCTTCACGTCGATGGCCGCCACGATCCGCACGAACCCTTGGCGGCGGAGATCGTCCCAGGCCAAGAAGGGCTCGTCACTCGATTGCACGAATACGGGTCCCGCGGTCATCTCCCGAAAGCGATCCGCCGTCCGGTTTCGCCAACCCTGGCTTCGAAGCGCGACCAGGATTCTGGTACCGGCGCGGTCCCAGCGCAGTTCGCTGTTTTCCGCGACGAATCGTCCGGCGGGAAGCCTGACGGGCGTTACCTTGGCTGCGTCCCGGTCAAAGAGCACCGGCACGACCTGATCGCCTTCCGCCACGAGCACCGCGAGCCGGCGTCCGTCCGGCGACCACGCGGCGCCTCTGACATTGCGGGGCCCCGGAAAGACCCGCGTCTTCGACCCGGTGCCGCTCTGGATGATCCAGAGATCCGCCAAGGCGGGCCGGAGGTACGACGGGTCACCATCGCGGTGGTGATCGACCCCCAACTGATCCCGCCGCTTCGAAGCCGTGGCCGCCACCCAGCGGCCATCCTCGGAGATATCCTGCACCGCATACGTCACCACACCGAGCGCGTCCTCCGGCGTAAACCGCCGCCCCTCCTGAGCCCACCCCGCCCCCGTCCCCACCGCCAGCGCCCCAACCACCACCCCCGCCCCCCTAATCCCCCGCATGCCATTCCTCCCCGTGTGCGCCGAGTGCCGAGCGCCGAGTGCCGAGTGCCGAGGTTACAATTGAAGCGGAAACAGCCAAACGCACAACCGAGCCAGGAGAACCGGGTGATCGGTATTATCGGGGGCAGCGGGCTATATCAGATGGACGGGTGGACCGGGGCCGCCTGGCAACGGGTCACCACGGCGTGGGGCGACCCGTCTGACGAACTGCTGGTGGGAACGTTGGACGGCCAAGCCGCGGCCTTCCTCCCTCGCCACGGACGGGGCCATCGGATCCCGCCCTCGGACCTCAATTTTCGCGCGAACATCGCCGCGTTGAAGCAGTTGGGCGTCACCGATGTCCTGAGTCTCTCGGCCGTCGGGTCGCTTCGTCTGGATCTACCGCCCGGAACGTTCGTGGTGGTGGACCAGTTCGTCGACCGGACCTTTGCCCGCACCAAGAGCTTCTTCGGCCCCGGGCTCGTGGCCCACGTCTCGGTGGCTGATCCGGTGTGCCGCCGACTCGGCGATCTCATCGCCGGCACCGCCCGGGAACTGGCTCTGCCGACCGTCAGGGGCGGAACGTATCTCGCCATGGAGGGTCCCCAGTTTTCTACGAAGGCTGAATCCGAGCTCTATCGGTCCTGGGGTATGAGCGTCATTGGGATGACCAACATGCCGGAGGCGAAGCTGGCCCGCGAGGCCGAGCTTTGTTACGCCACCATTGCGATGGTCACCGACTACGATTGCTGGCATCCCGAGCATGCCCATGTCACCGTCGATCAGGTTGTCGGGGTGGCGAATCGAAATGCCGCGGCTGCGCAGCGGTTGATTCGGACGGTGGTGCCCCGGTTGGCCGGCCGGCCCACCCCCTGTCCCTGCGGGTGCGACCGTGCCCTCGACTCGGCGGTGATGACCGCACCGGGTGCGCGGGACCCCACCTTGGTCCAACAACTTCGCGGAATCGCGGGGCGGGTATTGTGAGAGATCTCAAGGCACTGGTCCGGTCGATTCCCGACTATCCGAAACCCGGGATTCTCTTTCGGGACATCACCACCTTGATGGCGGACGGACCGGGATTCCGCGAGCTCGTGGACCGGCTTACCTCCCGGTATCACAACGAGCGGATCGACCGAGTGGCGGGAATCGAGGCGCGGGGTTTCATCTTGGGTGGTGCTGTGGCCGAGCGTCTTGGCGCCGGGTTCGTACCGATTCGAAAGCGGGGCAAGCTGCCGTCGGCCACGATCGGCCGCGACTACCAGCTCGAGTACGGGACCGACCGGGTTGAAATCCACCAGGATGCGGTGACGGGGGGTCAGCGGGTGATCCTGATCGACGATCTGATCGCAACCGGGGGAACCGCGCTCGCGGGACTGTCGCTCCTCCAGCAGCTCGGTGCGACGGTGGTCGAGGCTTGTTTCGCGATCGATCTTCCGGAGTTGGGCGGCCGCCAGCGGCTCGAAGCGGTCGGGTGCCGGACCTACTGCGCGATGGAGTTCGAGGGCCACTGATGCGGATCGGCGATCATTGGTGGCGAACGATCTGGGTCGAGGACGACGGTTGGACCGTGGCGGTCATCGACCAGACCGCCTTACCGGTCACGGTGGCCGTCGGCCGGTTGCAATCGCTCGAGGACATGGCCGACGCGATCCGGGGGATGCGGGTCCGCGGCGCTCCGCTGATCGGGGTCGCCGCCGTCTATGGCCTTGCCTTGGCCATGCGATCCGACGCCTCCGATGCCGGACTATCCCGGGCCGCGGCAACGTTAGGCAACACTCGGCCAACGGCGATCAATCTCCGGTGGGCGCTCGAAGGGGTCGTCAGCCACTTGGCGTCGTGGTCTCCTGCCGACCGGCCGGACGCCGCGTACGCCTACGCCGCCCGCTTGGCCGATGAGGACGTGGCCACCTGCCGCGCGATCGGGGAACACGGCGAGCCGCTGCTTCGGGCGCTCCATCAGCAGAACGGGCGTACTCGCCCGGTCAACGTCTTGACCCATTGCAACGCCG
>SXGU01150595.1_pt1 | contig 43942 bp, 29 predicted proteins | sample 3174531 | NCBI WGS metagenome assembly SXGU01 (sample SAMN11356863, study PRJNA531348) | freshwater metagenome | isolation source: freshwater sample F1-140 | place: China: Fuxian Lake, Yuxi | collected 2017-12-25 | reverse complement strand
GCCCTCGCCGGTCGCGTGGGTCGGTCAGTTCGCCAAGACGTTCGACCAGCGATCGGGCCATGAGCGGCTCCACACAGAGGAGCACGATCCATACCCAACCAAGCTACCTTGCCCAAGATCAATCCGTGCGTCGCCCTGGATGCTCGAACCGGGCGGTTGAAAAATTATTCGATTTCTGGTCTGGCCGATCTACAGTTGATTATCTAGGCGTCGTGCATCCTGGTTAGTCAAGGACACGGCGTCCCAACACCCGAACGGAGGACCGGACGACCATGTGGAACCCACCCCCTGAGCACCCGCTGCGGCGGTTGTTCGCGGGGCTTGCCGAACACGCCTTCTTCTCCCATCTCGGCGTGGCCGACCCGCCCCTCACGGATTACCTCTCCGCGCTGCTCACGCGATTTATTCACAATGACGACGTGTTCCGCTTGCGCGGCACCGGCGGGCAACCGCTGACCGAACTGGCTGAAATGGTGACCGAAGCCGAGCGTCTCCCAGTCGGTGGTCGCACGCAGCGCGAATACTACCGGCACATCGGCGACTTCGCGCTGTTCTGGACCGGCGTGTACCCCGAAGCGGTTTCGCGCCAGCGCTCGGGCGCGTACAAGGATTCGTTCGTCAATTACACGGCGCAGGGCAAACGCGGATACATGCTCACGAGCCGCCTCGAAGAAGAGGAGCATCACGACACGGAAGCTGGGTTGTTCCGTCGCTTGAGTCAGCAGTTCGAGGTGTGCGCGCTCGGCTTGCGAAAGGTGCGCGAAGAGTGGGAGGAACTGCGTGCAACGCCGCCAACCGGCGGTTTGATCGGGTAAGCGTCCGTTCTGAGACGCTTGCGGCTCCGCGGGGATGGTGCCGCGAAGCCGCAAGCGGCCAGAACAACGACACAACTACTTCTTCGGCGGGGCCGGCTTCAGGTACTTGGGCAGATCGGTGGCGTCGAGATCGACCTTCGCGCCGTCCTTCGGCACTTCGACCCCCGCGGTCCAGAGGATGCCGTTCACGAGCAACCGGCGGTAACCTTCCTGGGCAAAACTCGCGTGCAGGTGCGCGCCCGTGAAGGTGAACGAGCGCCCGCCCTCGGCCCGGTCGTAGGCCCACGCGACCACGTCCTGCCCACCGGTTGGCTTGACCGCGGACTTTGGGTTCCAGGTTCGCAACAGCGGTGTGACGCCCTTCATTTCAGGGACGAACTTGTTCTTGAACAGCCAGCCGTCGTCGATCTTGAACGCCTTCACTCCGCGCGTTGTTGGGTGATCCGGGAACTTGTCGAACTCCGTAATCCAGTGCGCGCGCTCACCGATACCCTTCTCCCACGCGCCGCCGACCCACCCGCGGGCCTTGTCGCCAAAGTCTTTCGGGTAGTCCGCGGTCTGGTGGAGTTGCACCAGACCCACCTTGTCATCCATCAACTTCTGCACCTTGGCGAGCCGGCCCTCCTTCAACACCTGATGCTTCTCGGCACCATCGAAGAGGAACACCACCGCCTTCGCACCGGCGAGCGTCTCAGCCTTCTTGGGCCAGTCGATCGCGAGTACCGGTGCGACGTTTGGGTTCTGCTTCAACAGATCCACGAGAACCGCACAGTTGCCGACGTACTCGTGTTCGCCCGCCTTGAAGTAGTTCGACCCGGCGATGAGCACAATCTTGGTCGCCTTCGGGTCGGCGGGTGCCTGTTCGACCGGCGGTTCGTTCTTGCTTGGTGGATCGGCTGGGGCAGCCGAGGCGAGAGCGGCCAGCGCGAACGCGCCGACCAGTAGCGAGAGAAGTCGCATAGCGAGGTTTCCTTGTAGAGCGTGTCGGGCCGCAGTCTACTTCTTCACCTGATTCGCGGAAGGCTCACGGCACTGCCGGCCGAACAGGAACAGTTCGTCCAACGGAACGACGATTCCACGGCGTTTTTCCAGACCGTTGGACGAACTGTTCCTGTTCGGCCGATAGCGGTGCTGGAACAGCCTTCCCCGCGACGCATGGAAAGCAGAACGCTCGGACGACGCAACATCGTCCTGCTGCACAGCAGCGAGCTAAACCGCAACCCGACACGTTGGTTGAGATGCTACGTCTGGGGAGGAGAAACCGCAAGCGGCTTCGCGGTCTGCTGGATCAACACCACTCTCGAATCGCACCGCCCGGAGGTTAGTTACTGGGGATAAAATTCTCCTCATCCGCCCAATCCACACATCTTCGCCGGTCGAACATGCCGATAAACCTGTCGGGGAACGGTGCGTCTATTGGGTCGCCCCCTCCAGAGGAACCGCACCGGCGCGGGAACAGGGGAGCGGATGGGAGTGTCTGCACCGACCGGCAAGAGAATGCGAGTGGCCGGGGGGTACGTCACCTTCGCGGTCACGCTCGCGCTCGTCGGTTGTCAGACTGCTCCACCAGCCCCTGACCAAACAGTGGTCACCGCCCGCCTCAATGATCGCGTCGGACACACGCTTCCCGCACGGGCAAAACCAGCGGCATTCACCTTGCCACCCGGTGCCGCACTGGACGATGGCGTCACCGAGGACGAGGCCGTCGCCATCGCCCTTTGGAACAACGCGGCGTTCCAGGAACTGCTGGTCGATCTGGGAATCGCCCGCAGCGACCTGATCCAGGCCGGGCTACTCCCCAACCCGGAGGTTGTCTACTTCTGGCCAATGGCAGACAAGCCCTACAAGTACCTCTTCGACCTGCCCATCGAAGCGCTCTGGTTGCGTCCGATCCGCATTCGGTCGGCCGCGAGCGAAGCCACCCGCACCGCCGAGCGGCTCACCCAGGCAGGGTTGGACCTCATGCGCGACGTGCGCCAGGCCTATGCCGATGTGGTGCTCGCGAACGAGCGGGTGCGCGTCGCCGGCGATTCGGTGAAGTTGCGGAGCCGGATCGCGGAGTTGGCCGAGAAGCGGTTGAAGGCCGGCGACATCTCCCCACAAGAAGCGGCGACCGTCCGCATCGACGCACTCCAGGCCGAACAGGACGCGGCCCGCATCGGGCACGAGGTTCCGATCCTGGAGGAGCGGTTGCGGAACCTCATGGGCCTCGGCTCGCTGCGTGATCCTCTCGTCCTCGACCCCTCGGCTCCACCGCCCTGTGTGACCTTCGACCCCGACACGCTCGCGCGAGAGGCGGCAGCAACCCGCCCCGACGCGCTCGCGGCCGCGCAAGCGGTTGCCGCCGCGGAGGCCCGGCTCCGGTTCGCCCGGCTCGGCTGGGTGCGCCTCCTGGGGATCGCGGACGCGACGAGCGGCAAGGAGAGTCACGTCCTCGGCCCGGCCGTGCGGTTCACCGTTCCACTGTTCAACCGCAACCAGGGTGGCATCGCCCGCGCGGAGGCCGAACTCGAACGGGCCGTGCGGAACCGGCAAACCGTCGAGTACCAGATCCTCCTCGACGTGCGCCGGGCCTACCTCCAGTACCGGCAGGCGTGCGCCGAACTCGCCGTGCTACGGACCAAGGTGCGGCCCGAAGTCGAGGCCGCGATCCGCCGCGCCGAGGCGGCGTATCGAGAGGGGAACGTCACCATCTTCATCGTCTTGGAAACGACTCGCCAACTGCTCGACAGTTACCTCCGCGAGGCTCAACTGCACGGCGACCTGCGGCGGTTCTGGGCCGAACTGGAACGCAGCGTGGGTCGCAGAGTCGCGGGTCCCGCGTCGCGAGTACCGGGCGAGGAGCCAGATCAACCGACCGGCCCCGCGAACGATTCCGCCTCGAAATTCGACACGCCACAGCCCGCACCGATCGTCCCTGCGTCACATTCCTCTCCGCCTGCCACCCCGCGGCCGGAACCAGAGGAACTGAAGTGGACCCCCGTGAGGGCCAAGCCGTGAGTCAACTGCAAGGCACCGTGTCCGCCGTCCTCAAGATCGCCGTCGCCGCAGCGGTGGGGGCCGGGGCGTGGTGGCTCGTCACGAACAGGCGAGCCGCTACACCGCCCGAGAAGCCGACCCCGCCCGCGGCCGTGACCACGGTGGTGAAGGAGGGCGACCTCAACACCGTCACCCTGACCGAAGTCGCCGAGCAGCGCCTGGGGTTGACGGTCGGGGCCGTGGAAACGAAGGCCGTCCGGCGGGTTCGCGTGTACGGTGGTGAGGTGACGATCCCGGTCGGCCGGACGATCCTCGTCGCCGCGCCTCTTGGAGGCGTGTTGAAGGCTCCCGCAGGTGGCGCGATCCAAGCCGGTCAGCGGGTCACAACCGGGTTGCCCGTCTTCCAGTTGATACCGCTGCTCACACCCGACGGGCGGGCGACGCTGTCCGCTGCGCTGGCCGACGCCGAAGGGCAGGCGAACGGCGCGAAAACGCAACTGGAGTTGACCCGAATCGCCGTCGAGCGGGCGAAGCAGGTGCAGAAGGACGGGGCCGGCAGTCAGCGACAGGTGGACGAGGCCCAGGCCGCGTTCGACCTTGCCGGCAAAGCCCTCGACGCCGCGATCGCCCGGCAAAAGGTTCTGAACAAGGTGGTTGGCGACGCGGACGCCGGGACCGCCGCGCCAATCGCCATTGACGCACCCACGGACGGCATCCTCCGCGCCGTCTCCGCGCTGCCCGGTCAGACCGTTCCGACCGGGGCGGCGCTGTTCGAGGTGGCAGACCTCTCTACGGTCTGGGTGCGGGTGCCGCTGCCGGTCGGCGATCTCGACTCAATCGACCGAACCGACCTTGTCCGTGTCGGGCAACTATCCGCCCCGCCGGGCACCCAACTACCGACCGCCAAACCGGTCGCCGCACCGCCCTCGGCCAATCTTCTGTCGGCCACGGTCGACGTGTTCTACACGATGCCAAACACCGAAGGGAAATTTACTCCCGGCCAGCGCCTCGGCGTCACGATCCCGCTCACCGACGCCAAGGAGAGTTTGACCGTACCGTGGGCGGCGGTGGTATTCGACGTGAACGGCGGCACGTGGGTGTACGAGCAGTCCGGTCCGCGCCGGTACAACCGCCGCCGCGTTGTCGTCGGGTACTCGGTCGGTGCGGATGCCGTCCTCACCGGCGGCCCGGCGGCCGGCGCGAAAGTGGTGACGGCCGGGGCGCAGGAACTGTTCGGGGCCGAAACCGGTTTCTCGAAGTGAGGGCGGCATGCTCGGGACTCTCATCTCGTCCTCCGTCCGCGGTCGCGTCGTCGTCCTCGCGCTCTGCGCGCTGATGGTCGGGTACGGGGTCCGCACCGCCCGCACTGCGCCGCTCGACGTGTTTCCTGAGTTCGCCCCGCCGAAGGTGGAAGTGCAGACCGAAGCACCCGGCCTGTCCACGGAAGAGGTCGAGGCGCTCATCAGCGTCCCTTTGGAGAACGCGCTCAACGGCACTCCCGGCCTGAAGACGATCCGGTCGAAATCGGTGTTGGGGCTGTCGTCGGTGGTGCTGCTATTCGAGGAAGGCACCGACATCCACAAGGCGCGGCAGTACGTTCAGGAGCGGGTCGCGGCCGAGGCGGTTCGGTTGCCGGTCGTGGCCCGCCCGCCGGTCATTCTTCAACCGCTCTCCTCTTTGAGTCGGGTGATGAAGATTGGGGTGTCGTCCAAAACGATGTCCCAGCAAGACATGACGGTGCTGGCTCTGTGGACAATCCGACCGAAACTGATGTCGCTCCCTGGAGTCGCAAACGTTGCGATCTGGGGCCAGCGCGACAAGCAGTATCAGGTCCTGGTCGATCCCGACCGACTGCGGGCCGAGGGCGTGACGCTCGATCAAGTCACACGCGCCGCACAGGACGCGACGGTCCTAGATTCGGGCGGGTACATCGACAAACCGAACCAGCGGCTCGCGATCCGTCACCGGTCGTCCGTTCGCGACCCGGCCGACCTGGGTCGCACCGTGGTCGCGTTCCAGGGGAACGCACCCCTCCGGTTGGGCGACGTGGCCCAGGTTCAGTTTGGCTCTCCCCCCGCCATCGGTGACGCGATCATCGTCGCCAAACCGAAGGACGGCGAGATCCCACCCGAAGGCGTGCCCGGCCTGCTGTTGATCGTGGAGAAACAGCCGGACGCGAACACCCTGGAGGTGACCCGCCGGGTCGAGGCAGCGCTCAGGGAACTCGAACCCGGGCTGACCGGTGTGGAAGTTGACCCCACCATCTTCCGCCCGGCCACGTTCGTCGAGCGAGCCATCGACAACCTGAGCCGCGCCCTGTTGGTCGGGTGCGCGCTGGTGGTGCTCATCCTCATCGCATTCCTGTTCGACTGGCGCACGGCCCTCATCAGCATGACTGCTGTTCCGCTGTCGCTGGTGGCTGCCGTGGTCGTGCTGACCGCGCTCGGCTTCACGCTCAACACGATGGTGATCGCGGGCTTGGTGATTGCGCTGGGCGAAGTCGTCGATGACGCCATCATCGACGTGGAGAACATCGTTCGCCGGCTGCGGCTACGGCGAGTTGCGAGTGATGAGTCGCGAGCCACGAGTGAAGAACTGTCCGGCTCCTCGCTCGCAACTCGGGACTCGAAACTCGCAACTGTGATCAACGCCTGCCTGGAGGTCCGCAGCGCGGTCGTGTTTGCGACCGCGATCGTCGTCATCGTGTTCCTGCCGGTCCTCTTCCTCGACGGGATCGCCGGGGCGTTCTTCCGCCCGCTCGCCCTGGCCTACATCCTGAGCGTTCTCGCCTCGCTCGCGGTTGCGCTGACCGTCACGCCGGCGCTGTCGTACATGCTGCTGACCGGCAGTGGCGGACGGAGGGCAGAAGCGCCGCTTGCGGGCGTCTTGCGGCGGTGCTACGCGGCGATCCTGCCACGCGTCCTCGACAAACCTTACACCGCGCTCGGCGCGATAGCAGCGGCGTTCGTCCTGAGCGGGGCGTACGCGACCCGGTTCGGGTCGGAGTTCCTGCCCGAGTTTCAGGAGACGGACTTCCTGATGCACTTCGTCGCCAAGCCCGGCGCGTCAGTCGAGGAGATGGACCGAACGACGATCATCGCGAGCCGGGAACTTCGGGCCGTGCCGGGCGTGCGCAACTTCGGCTCGCACATCGGACGCGCTGAGGTCGCGGACGAGGTGTACGGCCCGAACTTCACCGAGTTGTGGATCAGCGTCGAACCGGATGTGGATTACCCCGCGACGGTGAAGAAGATTCAGGCGGTGATGGACGGCTACCCCGGCATGTACTGCGACGTGCAGACGTACCTCAAGGAACGGAGCAAGGAGGTTCTGTCCGGGTCGAGCGCGAGTATCGTGGTGCGTCTGTACGGTCCGGAGCTCGACACGCTGCGGGCAAAGGCAAAGGAGGCTGAGAAGGTGATGGCCGGGGTCGAGGGAGTGACGAACCTGAAGGTCGAGTCGCAGGTGGTGCTGCCGCAGATCGAAGTACGGCTGCGGCCAGACGCGGCAGAGCGGTACGGACTGACTCCGGGGCACCTGCGGCGAACGATGACAACGCTCTTGCGTGGAACCAAAGTCGGTGAGGTCTACGAGGGGCAGAAGCGGTTCGACGTGGTGGTGTGGGGTGTCGCGCGGTGCCGGGCCGATGTGAACACGATCCGCGAGATTCCGATCGACCCACCCGGTCCCAACCCGCCCCAACTGCGGGTCAAGGACGTGGCCGATGTGCTTGTGGTGCCGATGCCCAACGAGATCAAACGCGAAGCCGCGTCGCGGCGGCTTGACATCACCTGCGACGTGCGGGGCCGCGACCTGGGTGCCGTGGCGACCGAGGTCGAGGACAAGGTGCGCGGGTTGAAGTTCGAGCCGGGTTACCACCCGGAATTTCTTGGCGAAGAGGCAGCGCGGCGGGCGTCGAGCCGGCGGCTGTACATGCTGGCGGGGCTGGCGCTTCTGGGCGTGATGCTGGTGATCTACTCGGACTTCGCCTCGTGGCGGCTGACGCTCATCGTCGCGTTCACGCTACCGTTCGCCCTGGTGGGCGGGGGCGTCGGTGTGGCACTGTCCGGCGGCGTGGTGTCGCTTGGCTCGCTGGTCGGGTTCGTAACCGTGCTGGGAATCGCGGCGCGAAATGGGATCATGTTGGTGAGCCACTACCGGCACCTCGAAGACCATGAGGGCGAGGTGTTTGGGGCCGGGCTAGTGCGGCGAGGATCTGAGGAGCGACTGGCACCAATCCTGATGACGGCCCTGGCGACCGGACTGGCGCTGCTCCCGTTGGTGTTGAGCGGTCAGAAGCCAGGCCATGAGGTCGAGTACCCGCTGGCGGTCGTGATCCTCGGTGGGCTGGTCACGTCCACGCTCTTGAACCTGTTCCTGCTGCCGCCGCTGTACCTGCGGTTCGGTCGCCGCACCACTACGGAGCGGGTAGGACACGAGTAACGTTTGGACCGCGCCGGAGCAAATGCCCCGACGCGGTCCAAAGATGGTCATCCGTTCTTCTGGTTCTTCTGCCCGTTGCCGTTGTTGTTCGGACCGTTCGGCTCGTTCACCTGCTTGATGCCGACCACACCCTTCTTGTCCTTCCCGATGACTACGCCGACCTTCATCCCCGGCTTCAGGTCGCCGAGTTTGGCCGGCTTGCCGCCGAGAACCACCGGCACGTCCTTCGGTAAGGCGAACACCTTCTCGACTGGCTTACCCTTCTGGTTCACCACCACGGTAATCGTGTTCGCCTTCGGATCGACCACCTTCACGACACCCTGCTCATCGTTGCCATTCTGGTTGTTCTGGCCATTCTTCTCATCGTTGCCGTTCTGGTTATTGTTGCCGTTCTTCTCGTCGTTGCCGTTCTGGTTATTGTTGCCATTCTTCTCGTCGTTGCCGTTCTGGTTATTGTTGCCGTTCTTCTCGTCGTTGCCGTTCTGGTTATTGTTGCCGTTCTTTTCGTTGTTACCGCCGTTCTTGGGGTCGCCCTTCGGATCGACCTTAGGGGCCGCCTTCGGATCGACCTTCTTCGGGTCTTCCTTTTTGGGCTGTGGCAGCACCGGTGCGGCCTTCTTCTGATCCTGCGCGTCGGCGACAGGTGTCGAGATGGCGACGCCAACGCCCGAAACGACGAGGCACGCGGCGAACAGGACCGCCGTGGCGGTCTTCAGTTTGGAGAGCATCATGGTTTTGAGAACCCCTTCTGTGAGGACGATTACGTTCGCGGAAATCGCGCCGGTCGTCGCTCGACCCGCCACGAACAGGCTCGCGGCCTTGACTGTTGACGCCACCGTTGCGTCCGGCACACATGCCGACGCAGCGTTCTGTGTGAGCAATGCCGCCAATACGCCGATTGGCAGAACCACGCCGCGGCGGGAGAGGCGGTTGGCCAGCATCGCCCGCGCCCGCGACAGTCGCCCCGCGACCGTTCCTTCGGGCCAGCCAAGTTGTTCGGCCACCTCCTTGTACGACCGCTCCTCAATGTCGCACAACACGAGCGGAGCGCGGTACTTGGCTGGCATTCGGGCCAACTCGTCGTCGATAATCGGCCGCAACTCGTGCCAGTGAGTTTCGGCGTCTTCCGGCGCTGCCGGTTCGGGCGTTCCCATCACCTGCCGCTCCTTCGCGCCCCGCCGGTTGGCCATCGCCCGCGCCTTGATCGCCGTCTGGTACGCCACACCGTAGAGCCAGTTGGCGACCATCCCCGGCGGAACAATGGACGCAGCCTTGCGCACGAGAACCAGGAAAGTTGTCTGGAAAGCGTCCTCGGCGTCTTGTGGGTTGCGGAGAACGCGGAGGCAGACGCCCAGCACCATCGGCCCGTGCCGGCGGACGAGTGCCTCGAAGGCGATCTCGTCGTGGTGGTCGCGGAAGCACTCCAGCAGGCGCGCGTCGGTCCGCCCGCTCGCGTCCTGAGCGAGTACGGCATCGCAAATCTGTTGGAGAACTGCACCCATTCGTCGAGCCGCCCTCGAACCGGCCGGTGTCGAACGGCCACTACCCACTCATTATTTCCGACCGACGCGGGTTTCATACACTTTTTCCCAACATCGCTCGTGCTCACTCCTTCGATGGGGTGAAATCAGCGATGTAGATCTGAGCGGGTTTCCCGCCCTCGCGGGACGAGGTCCACATCACCTTCTTGTAGTCGGGGCTGAACACCGGCAGCACGTCCTGGCCCGGCGCGAACGTGATCCGGACCTTCTTGCCTGTCTCTGTGTTCATCCAGTGTAAGTCGTAGTTTGGCGGCGCCAGCGGGTTCGAGTGGTCCGCGCCCGTGTAGATGATGTGCTTGTTGTCCTTGTACCAGTACGGCGCCCAGAACACCCACTTGTCGTCGGCCGTCAGCGCCTTCTCGCCTGTGCCATCGCTGTTGATCACGTACAGTTGGAGCCGGTCCTTTTCCTTGCGGTCGGCACGAAACACGACCTTCTTCCCATCCGGGCTGAAGAACGGCCCGCCGTTGTAGCAGTTTGGCGCATCGGTGATACGCTTCGCGTTCTTCCCGTCCGCGTCCATCGTGAACAGTTGGACGTTCTGCGCGTTGCCCGCGCTGTACACGATCCGCTTGCCGTCGGCGGAGTAACTTCCCTCGGCCGTGTACACCTTCGCACCCGGGGTGAGGCACTTGATGCCAGTGCCGTCGAGGTTCGCTTCGTAAATCTTCATGTGCGGGTCGAAGTCCCACGAGTATCGGCGTCGCACGCCCTTCTTCTTGTCGTCCTCGCGCTGCTTGATTTCGGCTTCCTGGTGCTTCTTGGTGTCCGGGTCGCCGTGGCTCGAAGCGAAGATCACCTTCTTGCCTTCAGGATGAAAGAAGCCGCAGGTGGTGCGTCCGTTTCCGGGGCTGATTCGAGTAGCTTTGCCCGTCTTCAGCTCCATGATGAAGATCTGATAGAACGGGTTGCCGGTGTCTTTCTCTTCGGCCTGGAAGATGATCTTGGTGCCGTCCGGCGAGAAGTAACCTTCGCCGGCCCGCACGTAATCCGATGTGAGTTGCTTGATATTCTTCAGGGTCGCGGATTCGGCGGTCTTCCAGTCATCGGGGTCCGCTGCGGGCGTGAACGCGAGCGTAAGCAGAAGTGCATTCATGGCGTGCGTGTCCTTTTGAGGGGTGGGGCGCGAACCTGTCGCGGTTCAGTGTATCATTCCTGACAACACGGAAAGTGCTCCGACACGGGTTCCACATGACCGAATCAAAACCCACGCCCTCCGGTCTGTGCGGTCGCCTGTTCGATAGGTCCACCCTCACGCGACACCACTGCCTGCCGGAGGCCAAGGACGGCACGAGCGATGACGTCGCGCTGATTGGTTCGCAGTGTCATGGCATGGTCCACGCGACCTACACCAACGCGACGCTCACGGCCGTGTACCCGACAATCGAAGAGTTGCGGCGCGCACCGGAGTTGACCGCGTTCATCCAGTGGGCGCGCAAGCTGCCGGCCACGCGCCAGAATCGCAACAAGGAACGGCGGCATCGCCTTTAAATTGAGGAGTGATTGTGGGGAGTGTCGTTTAGCGTTCGCCCCAGCGGGGCGAAGTGTTCTGGGTTGAATCGACTCATTCGCCCCGCTGGGGCGAACGCTACCGTAGAACTTCAAACCTTCGATCTCGCAGCCTTGGTCTTCGAGGTAGATCGCGTTCGTGATGCGGGCACGGGCCTCTGTCGGTGTCTGCTGAAAGCAGAAGTCGTGATTGCCGTAGATGACGACCTTGTGCGCGTGCGGGAGCGTTCCGAGCCAGCAGTCGAAGTCTTCCACGTCTTCGAGCGAGCCGTGTCGTGTGAGGTCGCCCCCGTGAACAAGGATGTCCCCGTCGGGCACGTCGGTGCGACGGTGGTAACCGTGAGTGTCGGAAACGCACACGATCCGCACGATGCTCTCCGCGACGCGAGTTCGACGGTTGCCCCCCTCTACTCGCTCGGTTACGGTATCACTTGTCGCCCGGCGGGAACCCAGGAGGTGCGTGTGCCCCGCTTGATTGTCATTCGCGGCGTCGATGAAGGCAAGCAATTCGAGTTGACCGGCGCGACTGTAACCGTCGGCCGGCACTCGGCCAACGCCATCGCGCTTCACGACACGCAGGTGTCGCGCCGGCACCTCGAACTGCGTGCGAACGCCGGCGCGTACGAGATGCTCGACCTCGGCAGCGGGAACGGCACGCTCCTGAACGGCCAGCCAATTCAGGTGGCGCCCCTCCGAAGCGGCGACACAATCACCGTTGGCCAGTCGGTGCTCATGTTCACCGTCGGGCGCAACGAGTTCCCCGCGCCCGCCAACGAACTCGCCGAGCGTGTGCGGCTCCAGGCACGGCCGGAACAAGATCTCCACTCGGCCATCCTGCGCACTGTCGCGGCCGATGCGGGCAGCCAGATCCTCTCGCGCCCCGCCGCCGCGACCGACTGGGTACGCGACCGGCTCGCGAGCCTCGCGGCGCTCTACGAAACCTCCGAAATCATCAGCCACATCCTCGACGTCGATCAACTCCTCGACACCGTCATGGATCTCGTGTTCAAGTCCGTGGACGCGGACCACGGGTGCTTCATGCTGCGAGACGAGGACGGCCGCCTCGTTCCCAAAGCCGTGCGCTACCGCGAGGGCATGAACCGGCAGGAAGAACTCGCCGTCAGCCGCACTGTCGTCGATCACGTGCTGACGAAGAAGCAGGGCGTACTCGTGTCGGACGTTCACACCGACGACCGGTTCCGTGCCGTCGAGAGCCTGCACCGGCACAACATCCGCGAAGCCATCTGCGTACCCATGAAGGGCCGACGCGAGGTGGTCGGCGTGCTTTTCCTCGACACGCAGTCCACCCTCAAGCAGGTGGTGAGTCGCGGGCTGGATTCGAGCAAGTTCACCGAGGACCACCTGCACCTCGCAAGTGCGATCGCGCACCAGGCCGCGATCGCGGTGGAGGAGAGCCGGTATCACAGAGCGCTCGTGAACGCGGAACGGCTCGCGGCCGTCGGCCAGACGATCGCGGCTCTGTCGCACCACATCAAAAACATCATGCAGGGCGTGCGGTTCGGCGCCGACATGGTCCGCACCGCGCTGAAGGAATCCGACACGGACCTGCTCGGCAAGGGCTGGAAGCTCGTCGAGCGGAACCAGAACCGCATCGACGACCTGATGCTCGACATGCTCAGTTACTCGAAGGAGCGCGAGCCATCGGTCGAACCGACGGACCTGAACAAGATCTGCGAGGACGTGCTGGAGATGGTCCGGGGCCGCGCGACGGACCGCAAGGTCGCGATCGAGTGGCACGCCGGCGTCGGCGTGTCCGCGGTGCCGTGCGACCCGGAAGGGATTCACCGCGCCGTGCTGAACCTCGTCAGCAACGCCATCGACGCGCTCGAAGGGGAAGACCGCCCGAACGCGAAGCTCGCGGTGCAGGCGATTCTTGAACCTGACGGGAAGTGGGCGAAGGTGATCGTGATGGACAACGGTCCTGGCATCCCGGCGGAGAAGTTCGACGCCATCTTCCGCCCGTTCGTGAGTACGAAAGGCAGTCGCGGCACGGGGTTGGGCCTGCCAGTGAGCCGCAAGATTGTCCGCGAACACGGCGGCGACATCCTCGTCCAGAGCGTCATCGACAAGGGCAGCAAGTTCACCATCCAACTGCCGATGAAGTCCGCGTTCACAGGCGATGCGAACAACGGCGCTGGGATGCCTCCACTGCTTCCACCTCCGTCGGAGTGACAAGTCACGAGTTACGAGTCACAAGTCACGAGTGAAAGCAGCAGAGGTTTTTTGGTCCTCTCCTCGTGACTCGTCACTCGTGACTTTGCCCCGTACAGATTACCCACACCGCACCTCTTCGCGGACCGGGCGCCACTCGCCACATGGCGCCACCGGAACGATTCGTCACATCTGTTTTGTAAAAATGACACGCGCGCAATTTCACCGCAACCGACCATGACAAAGAATAGAAGTACGCCCCCGCGGCGCGGCGAGTCGTAACAGTCGTTACGCCCCTCGCCCACCGGTGAGGTTCACCATGTTTACGCACCTGCCGACATCGAAAACTCTTCGCACGCTCGCCGGACTTGCCTGTGTGGCAGGGACCGTCGTCGCAGGCACATTGTACGCGGCGGACCCGCGACAGAACGCACCGGTCGCAAAGCCAGTTGCAATCTCAGATGTTGCGCTGGCCCGCTCCGTTCTCACCGCGTTCGACGCGGACCCGGTGCTCAAGGATGTGAACATCCTCGTGAGTGTGGTGGACCGCGGCGCCGTGATCGGCGGCCCCGTGAACAGCGAGGAACTGAAGAAACGTGCGGAAGCGGTTGTTCGCACGGTCCCTGGCATCGTGGCGGTAAAGAACACTTGCTTCATCGAAGCCGACCCAGACCCGCTGCTGCGTGCGGTGGCCGAACGACTGAAGCCGGACGCGAAGCACACCGCGACCGCGCCGCTTCCGGGCGTCTCGATCCCGCCGGTCGCCGCGGACGGGTTCATTCCGCCGGTGCCAACCCAGCCGCCGACGGACCTCGTCGCGGTCGCTCCCAACAAGACGGTTGTGGCGCAGCACCCAAACCTGCTCGGCACGCCGGTGGTCAGTGTACTCGGCGCACCGGTACGCCCGGGCGTGGTGGTTAAGGTCCAACCGGTCGCGCCGATCGCGCCTTCGACGGCGCCCGGCGTGCTGACCGGTTCGAGCACGAAGCCGGCCGACATCCTGTCCGCGGTCGCCGCAATCCGCGCCACGGACGCAAGGTTCGGGAAGCTCGCGGTGGAAATGAAGCCCGACGGTGGGCTGTTCGTGACCGGAGCGGTTGCAAAGACGGCCGACGTGTGGGCCTTCGCCGCCGAAGTTCGGAAGGTGCCCGGCGTGGTCCGCGTCGCGGTGGACCCGAACCTGGTGAAGTGAATCGCAGAAGACGAAATCCGCCACAGATCAGACACAGCTCAGACAAGAACTAGGTTCACATGAGGAGAGATTCAGGACTCTTCTTCTGCACTTGGCTTCTTGTCTGAGCTGTGTTCATCCGTGGCTGATTTCGTCTTCTGCTTTTACCGTGCGGCGGCTCTTCTTTTCTCCCGCGTCCGTTCGCGCTCTAGAATTCGCGGCAGGAGGCCGATCGCATGCGTGTGCTGGTGGTCGCAGACATCCACGGCAACCGGGCCGCGCTCGAAGCGGTTCGCGAACCGTTCGATCTGTGCCTGTGCGTCGGCGACATCGTCGATTACGGCCCGGAACCGGCGTGGTGCGTGGACTGGGTGCGCCAGAACGCGACCCACTGCGTACGCGGCAACCACGATCACGGCGCCTCGCAGAACGTCGACATTCATGGCGTCGGCGGGTTTCGCTACCTCACCTCGGTCACGCGGCCACTCACGGTGGCTGCTCTCTCCACCGACCAACGACGCTACCTCGCTGAGTTGCCCACGTCTCGCATGTTCACGCTTGACGGCAAACGGTTCCTGATGGTTCACGCCACGCCGCGCGACCCGATGGACGAGTACGCCTCGGCCAACACCGCGTTCTGGGCGCCACGTCTCGCGCGTCTCAAGGTCGATTGCGTACTCGTGGGGCACACGCACGTGCCGTACACGCTTCGGGTTGGCAGCACGCTTGTCGTGAACCCTGGTAGCGTCGGGGTCAGCCGCGACGGGAACCCACGCGCCGCTTACGCGATCATCGACGGGGGCGAGGTGCGGTTGAAGCGGACTGAATACTCGATCGAGGACACGGTGGCCGCCACCGAAGCGAAGGTGCGCGACGAGACCGCGCGACTGATGCTCGCCGACATCTTCCGCACCGGCGGGATGCCGACGAGGTGGCTCCACAACGGCACCGCGACCAACGGCAATGGCGCACACTGACCGCGCGAAGCCGAAGGCACACACCGAGGTCCACCGATCTCCAAGGGCGGTGTCATCTGGGAAGAACCGCTCGACCGGTGCAACGGGAAGGATCTGGACAAGGTCGCAGGCAAATTCGAGTTGAGCGACTTCAACGCACACGACGAACTGGACGAGAACCTGCTCGCCAAACCATGACCATCGGGTGCAAGCTTTACTTGCGCGTTGGGCTTGCACTTCCCCTTGTGTCCTGGGTTCCCGCCGCTATACCCCAGCCGAACTCACGGGCGCTGGAGAGCAGACATGCGAGCGTTCATCGCTCTGGTCATCGCGTGTGTGGCGACTGGGTGCTACCACGACAAGTACAATGTGAACGGCCCTAAGGTGGAAGAATACCACCTCCCGCCAAACGAGGCGCGCTTCGACGAGCCTGACAAGGCGGGCTACCGCGCGCCGCCCGCGCCGAAGAAGGAAGAGAACCTCAAGGATCGCGGCAAGGGTGGCCCCGGTGGTGGCCTCGGCGGGTTCTGACGGTTCCATCGATCACGCGACATGCACTGATTACGCTCGCGGCCGGATGCGTCGGTTGTGGCCGGCGTTTCGGCGGTAGCGGTGTGCAAATTCCTTCTCCTTCCCATTTTCACAGAACTGCGGCGACGGAAACCGTCTCGAGGACGATCTCCACATGAGCTTCCCCTCGTGACCGCGGGGAGACCCCGTGGAGTACCTCGTGTCGCGCACCTTGTTCACACTCACGTTTCTGCTCGTTCTGACCATCGGTCCGGTCGCCGCCGGTCCCGGCGGGTTATTCGTCCGCAAGCCAAAGGTCGACGATGCGAAAGCACGCGTTCTGGTCGAGACGCTGAAGAGCGACCCCGATGAGAAGAAACGGAAGACCGCTGCCGACGAACTCGGCGGAGCCGACCCGCGGACCTGCCCAGACGTGGCGCCGGCGCTGGTCGTCGCGCTGCGTAAGGACGCATCCACGTCGGTCCGGGTCGAAGCGGCCGAGGCGCTCCGTCACCTCGGCGAAACGTTCCCGCAAGCCGGCGCCGCGCTCGAAGCCGCCGTGGAGAGCGACCCGTCGCCGCTGGTTCGTCTCGCCGCAAAACGAACGCTGTGGGAGTACCACCTGAACGGCTACCGCATCACGAAGATCGAGGACGACGCCACCGCGCAAACGATTGAACCGCCAATCGCCAGCCCCAGCGGACCGCGTCCCACGGTAGCGTTCGCTTCAGCCCCGCAGGCTGTCGTGCTGCAGGTGCCGCAGGTCGCGTTGCCGCCCGCACCGCAGTTGCCGCAGGTCGCGACGCAGCCGGTCCCGCCCGGTCCACGTCTGTTCTGGCCGAACGTCCTGCCCGACGGGCGGGTCGCGCTCCGATCCGCGTTGAACCTCGGACCGCCACCGGTTCTGAACCTGACAAACGAGCCGCCGCTCGCGACGAAACCGCTCGGCCCACCGCCGGTCACGGTGGAAGTACCGAGATGGACGCCGGAACCGCCGCTCCGCATTCCGGTGCCGCCGACTATGGAGTCGCTTTCACCTGGCTACGTGCCAACGCTCCCGCCCTTCCAACCGAATCTGCCTTCGGTGGTCACGCCGCCGGGGAAATGATTTCAGAAGGTGCGAGCGACGAGTGCCGAGTGACGAGCGAAAGACAAAAGACAGAAGTGGCGAGTTGCGAGCGAGAGACAAGAACCATTCGGCTTCTTGTCTTTCGCTCGCAACTCGCCACTCGTGACTCGCAACTCTCTGCGTTAAGCGCCTTGGATTTGGCGAACGGCCTGCTGCGCGGCCTTGCGCAGCGGTTCAGACGCCTGGCGGGCAGCCTCTCGCAGTTCGACGATTGCCCCAACCGCAGGCGGACCGATGCGCCCGAGCGCCTGCGCCGCAAACACGCGACAGTTCATCTCCGTTGAGGGTCCCTCGGACCCAGTCATTTGACGTGGCGTGAGCGTCCCGCTTTCGGCGCTGACTTCGGTCGTGGTGAACGTGAAGGTTGGCGGTGGCGTTCGTGTGAGTGCGACGCCTGAGCCGCGAAGGATGCGTGTCAGGAACGGCACTGCGGACCGCGCCGGAGCGCCCATCCAACCGATCGCGAGGGCCGACTCGCCGCGCACGAACGGGTCCGCGTGTTGCAAGTGAGCGATGAGCGTGGCGAGCGCGGGTGAACCGATCTGGCTGAGCGCCTTCGATGCGAGCCGGCACAGCACGATATTCGTGCCACGCATCGCCTCCGCGAGCGAGCCGACGCTGTCCGCACCGTCGGTGCCCAGGTTCCCGAGCGCCTGGGCTGCGCCGCTCGCGGTCCGCGGGTCGCCGTCTTTCAATGACTGGCACAAATCAGAAAGCGCCGGACGCGCGAGCGGGCCAAGTTTCCCCAAAGCCCAGACCGCGTGTCGGCGAACGTACTTATCGGCGTGCCCGAGCATCGTAACGAGCGTGGGCAGCGATTCCGGCCCCATGCCGCCGATCGCGTGTGCGGCGGCTTCGCGCACCTTCGGGTCTTCGTCGTCGATGGCGCCCACAAGACTCGGCGTCGCGTCGCGTGCAAGCCACCCTAATCGGCCCAGGTCTTTGGCCGCTCGCAGCCGGTAGGCCGGGTCGGGGCTCCGCAGCGCGCAAACGAGCGTGGGGAGCGGGTCGGCGGTGGTCGTCGCACTTGGTTGTTGCACGCTTGGTCCGTCGCTCCGCGGGAACTCGGCGCGTGGTTGACTCCGCCAACCACACGCAACCTTAGTTCACCCCGCCCGTCCTGCAACCGACCCGCCCCGGTTTTGACCGTGCGCGAATTCTGCTCATGTCAGAGGACGCCGTTCACGCCGCTTCACAACAACAACCCCCGCAAGGATGCCGAGGAAGAAGGCGAAGAACGTTCCTCGGGACGACCAAGTGCCGAACACGACCGCCGCGTTGACGACGACGAACGCGATGAAGCCGTGGATCGTCCACTTCAACCAACCCGGGCGAGCGAGGTACGAATCGAACGCGACCCACGCCCAAAGTACATCCGCGAGCCACACCAGCGCGAACATGTAGTTCACGAAGATGCCGTCGCCGAAGCCGCCGACCTGCCGCGTGTGTTCCCACGCCAATTCGTGTGACCAGCCGTGTCCCAAGTGGAACGCAACCGCGATGTGAACCCAACACAACACGCAGCCGAGTGACCAATCAAAGCGCGGGACAAAATTCACTCCCGTCCGCGGATCGGGCCTGGCGAGCACGACCAACCAACCAAAACACCAACAGAAGACAGGCCACTTCGCGGACCTGACAATCGCCCGGTTCGCGGTGTCGGTTCCGATAGGTTCGGCCAGCGCGATCACCGGTTCGGCCAGCATCACGGCAGTAACGGTAAGGCACATGACGCCCACCAATTGAACCCGTCGCGACTCCGTCATACATCACCATTCCTCTCCTTCGCTGCGATCCAGTCTACTACGCGGAGTTGCGCATGAGTCGCCGAACGAAGATCGTTGCCACGCTCGGGCCGGCGACCGACTCGCCCGACATGCTCGACGCGATCCTCCGGGCCGGCGTCGATGTCGCACGCGTCAACTTCTCCCACGGCGTACCGGAAGAACACATCGGCCGCGTCTCGCGGTTCCGCGCCGCGGCGATTCGCGTGGGAAAGTTCGCCGCGGTCATGGCCGACCTTCCTGGGCCGAAACTCCGCGTGAAGATGTCCTCGCTGCGGTTCCTCAACGTCGGCGACGTGGTGCATTTTTCGCTCACGAGCGTGCCCGTCGATGTCTCGGACCTTGTCATCACCGAGCCTGAGATGCTCACGGACGTCCGCCCGGGGCACCGGATGCTGCTCGACGACGGGCGGCTTCAACTCGAAGCTGGCGAAACGAGTAACGGACGCGTTGCGGCGTGTGTGACCGTAGGCGGCACGCTTCACCCGAACAAGGGGCTGAACCTGCCGGATACACCGCTCACGATGGCCGCGCTCACCGAACGCGACCACGCAGCGCTCGCTATCGCCGCACGCACAGGCGTGGACTGGGTCGCGGTGTCGTTCGTGCGCGGCCCGGAAGCCGCCGCCGAAGTGCGCGCCGCGTGCAAGGCCGTGGGAATCGACGTGCCGGTACTCGCGAAGATCGAGCGCCCGGAAGCGGTCGGACGCGCGGGCGCCATCATCGCGGCGTTCGACGCAATCATGGTGGCCCGCGGTGACCTCGGCGTCGAACTTCCACTTGAGTGCGTGCCCACAGTGCAGAAGACGCTCATCGCCCAGGCTCGCGCGGCGGGCAAACCGGTCATCACCGCGACCGACATGCTCGACTCGATGCGGAACAACCCGCGCCCGACACGCGCCGAGGCGGGCGACGTGGCGAACGCGATCTTCGACGGCACCGACGCGGTGATGCTCTCCGGTGAAACGGCGGTTGGCTCGTACCCGGTCGAAGCGGTCGCGTGTATGCACCGCATCGCGGTGGAGACGGAGGCGCACATCCACCACACACGCGCCGCGCACGCCGCAGTGTACGACGCGACCAGTGACGAGATCGACGACCCAATCACGCTGGCCGCGTGTTCGCTCGCTGACGAAGTCGGCGCGACCGCAATCGTGACCCCCACACTCTCCGGGCGCACGGCGAGGCTGGCCGCACGTTTCCGACCGTGGGCGAGCGTCGTGGCGGTCGCGCCGACGGACGCGGTATTGCAGCGTCTGGCGCTGGTGTGGGGGATCACGCCCGTGCGGATGACGGCCGTAGCGCCCGGTGGCGACCGCATGGCAATCGCAGTGCAGGACGCGTTTGTCGCCGGCACGGTGAAGGCCGGCGAACGTGTTGTCGTGCTGGCTGGTCACCCGATCGCGGGCGGCCCGCGTTTCCCCACTGTGCGCGTTGTGCGAGTCGGCGAAGGCGGCACGGCGAACGAGCCATAGAGATCGTGCCGCTTGCGGCTTCGCGGGATGCGAGCGAGGAGATACTCGCGAAGCCGCGAGCGGCTTCAAACTCCCCCTCCCCTTACAAGAGGTTTGGGCCGAGAGGTTCTTCGCTCCGCGCCGCCTACCAATCCGCATCTCCCCAGGCACGACAGAACTCCCGTTGAGCTAACGAGTGATTGTTATTCCACACCGCGTCCGGGCGCGGCCACCGACGAAAGATGTAACGCCGGAACCGCAGGGCGTTCTACTCGGCCGCGTAACAACCACGTATCTTCCATACCGCGTTCGTGGCGACAAGCCTATCATGCGCCAAGCAGAACGACCGACACACGGCGAGGTGCCGATGACCATTTCCCCACTCGACCCACGGACCCTCATCCGCCCGCGACGGAAGATCACAGGCATTTCCGCCATCCTGCTCCCCTTCACCGAATCCGGCGACATCGACTGGACCGGTTTCGCGGCTCACTGCGTCCGCACCGCCGACGCCGGGCTGACGCCAGCGGTGAACATGGACACCGGGTTCGTGAACCTGCTCACGACCGAACAAAAAAATGCGGTTCTGGACGCAACCCGTTCTGCACTGGGCGGAAAACCATTCGTCGCGGGCGCATTTGTTGGTGATGCTCGTGGGGCGTCATTCGATCCGAATGGATACCGGCAGGCGGTCGCGGCCGTGGTGGAACGCGGCGGTACGCCGGTTATCTTCCAGAGTCACGGCCTGACCACGCTACCGGACGGTGAGTTGCTCGCGGCCTACGACACAGTCAGCCGTGACTGCGATTCGTTTATCGCGTTTGAACTGGGAACGATGTTCGCTCCGTTCGGGCGGATCTACGATCTGGAACTGTTTCGCGGAATGATGGGAATCCAAAAGTGCTCCGGGGCGAAACACTCCTCACTGGCGCGCGAACCCGAGTGGCGGCGGTTGATGCTGCGCGATGCCGTGCGCCCGGATTTCAAGGTGTTCACGGGAAACGATCTCGGCATCGACATGGTGATGTACGGGAGTGACTACCTGTTGGGACTCAGCACCTTCGCCCCTGACCTGTTCGCGCTACGGGATGCGTATTGGTATTCAGGAGACGTGCGATTCCACGAGTTGAACGACGTCCTCCAGTATCTGGGATTCCTGGCATTCCGCGTGCCGGTGCCGGCCTACAAGCACTCGGCGGCGATGTTCCTGAAACTGCGCGGGTGGATCGGGTGCGATGCCACACACCCGCGAAGCCAAACCCGCCCGGAGTCCGACCGTGAATTGCTCCTCGGGATTGCCGACCAACTCGGACTTTCCCACACTTGACTGGTCTCCATTGCTGGCCCTTTAGAGGAGGACACTGTGTCTCTGGATGACACCACTCGGTTCCCAAACACACAGGTTCCACGTCTGCGTGTGCTGGTGGTGGACGACGAACCGGGCATCCGCACAATCGCGCGGCTGATGCTGGAACGCGCGGGCTACGTGGTGGAAGAGGCAGCCACAGCGGCCGAAGCGATCCGCGTTGCCGCAACGGCCGAGTGCCCGTTCGCTGTCGTTCTGATAGACGTTTCGCTCCCCGACCGAAGCGGGATCGAGGCACTACCCGACCTGCGGCTCATAACAGCTCGCTCGCGGATCGTTCTGACGAGCGGACGGTCGGAAGAAGACCACCCCGACCACGGCGCCGACGGGTACCTACCCAAACCGTTTTCGCTCGACCAACTCCTCGCCATGGTCCGCGCCGTCACCGCGCTCACGCCGCGTTGAACGATAGAAAGACCCACCCACTCCTCTCCTAAAAAGGAGAGGAGTCAGAGCCGCTTGCGGCTTCGCAGACGTCCGCGCCGACGAGAAAACTGGTTCGCTTCCCGATATTATGCGCTGTGCGCCAAACGGAGAGGCACCGTGCTAGTCCCCAATGACATCGTATCGGCCTTCGAAGCGGCCGGTTTTACCCATCTCGTGTGGATTCCCGACAGTCACCTGGGGACGTGGGAGTCTGCGCTCCGCGGGTCGCGGCTCGCGCCCCTTCGCGTGTGCCGTGAAGGGGAAGCCATGGCGCTCGCGGCCGGGTTGATGCTCGGCGGTGCGAAACCGCTGGTCGTGATCCAGTGTACTGGGTTCTTCGAGGCCGGGGACGCGGTGCGGAACGTTGCGCACGACATGAAACTGCCGCTGAAACTCATCATCGGCGTGCGGAGCGAACGCGCCTCGCACGCCGGCAAGAGCGGCGACAACTGCCCGAAGTTCGCCGAGAAACTGGTTCAGGCGTGGGAACTGCCGCACGTGCGGTTCGACCCGACCGAAGCGGACGTGGCGCAACTCGTGACCGCGCTGAACACGCTCACCGGCCATGGCGCCGCGTCCGCGATCCTCTGGGCGGAATGAACCCCATGATGACTCACCGTGACGCACTCGAAGTGCTGGTCGCCGTGCGCACCGAACAGGTCGTGATTACGACGATGGGTTCGGTCGCAATCTGGCCGCAGTTGTCCGATTCGCCGCTCGACTTCCACTACCTGCCGTCGAGTATGGGACAAGGCGTTCCGCTCGGTCTTGGGTTGTGCTTCAGTCAACCGGGGCGCGGGGTGATCGTGCTCACCGGCGACGGCGGGTTGCTCATGAACCTTGGTTGCCTCGTCACCGCAGCGCAGTTCACGGTCCCGCTGTACACCGTGCTCATCGACAACGGGTTGTACGAAGTGACCGGCGGGCAAGCAGTAGCAAACGCGACTCGTACCGACTTCGCCGCGATCGCACGCGGTGCGGGCATTCCGCGCGTCTACGAATGCGATTCGCGCGCCGCGTGGGAAGCGGTCGCGGTGGAGGCGCTCACCGGGAGCGGCCCGGTGTTCGTGTCTTTGAAGGTGCAAGGGGAGCTGGGCAAGCCGACACCATCCGCGCCGCGCCCTATGGCCGAACAGATCACGCGGTTGCGAGAGGCACTGGGATGAGTCACGCTGCGAGGCGGCTCGGATCGACCTGAGTTACCTGAAGACGCGCGGTGAGGATCGGCTTCTTCGCCTTCAACACCAGGACGCGACCGATAAGCCGTTCGAGAAGCGTCAGCGGCAGGATGCGCCAGGCGTGCGGCAGTTCGCCCCGGCGCAGGTGGCGCTTCATCATGCGGTGTTCACCGAACCGGGCAAACGCGCGGCGCAGTTCACGGGCAGTGGTCTTCGGCGCGGTCGTAGGGTCCGGCGGGCGCCGCCAGAAGATTCGCTGGAGTGGCAACAGCCGCTCTTGCCAGAACGCGGTGTCGTAGTGTGCCGGGAATAGCCCGATCACCTTCCCGCCGGGCTTCAACACGCGGAACAACTCGTTGATGCGGAGCGGATCCGGTTTGGTCGCGTTGTAGAGCGTGTTCCACGTGACTACGTCGAACGCGCTGTCCGCGAACGGCAATTGCGGACCAGTCAGCGTGACGAACTCGGCGGAAAGGCCGTGACGCGCGAAGTTGTCCTGAATCAGGTGCGGGTATTCGTTGGGCGTCGCCGCGACGGTGACGTTCGTGCCGGTGCGGGCGTAGTGAACCGCGTCGGTGCCGAGACCGCAGCCGAGCACCAGGAGCGACTCGCCGGGGTGGCGGCCAAACTCCAGCGCGTGCGGCAACCAGCGGCCGTGGCGCTGATACCGTTTTTGCTCTAACTCATCAAACCACGCTGCGGAATACGGTTCGCAGTCGCGTCGGCCGCGGCGGACCGTGGGCGGGCGGATCAGTTCGTGCGTGGCGACGGTGTGCGGATCGGGCGCAAGCGAGCTAGTCGCGACCGGCATTGGAAGCGGTGTGGCGTGTTCCGCCGAGCCACCCGGCTCGACCGCGAACAGCTTCAGGTTACTGATCCCGCTATCCATCAATCGCACACCGTGCCATCTCCGGGTAAGATCACCGCACCCCATACCGCGAATGCGGAAGATGGTCAAGTGCAAGCGAGAACGGCGGTGCGGCGTGTCGAATCACGGCGGAGGAACTATGAGCCGGTTCTGGAGTGTGGTGAAGCGAACGGTCACAGGCGACGCCAGCCCGCCGCCCGATATTGAGGCGACACTGGTCGCGCTACGCGCCAAGACACCCGCACCCGTGTTCTGGCTCCTCGGGAAAACGCAATCCGGCAAAACGTCGCTCGTGCGGTTCCTCACAAGCGCCGAAGATGCCGCGATCGGGTCCGGCTTTCGTCCCTGCACCAAAACCTCCAGGCTTTACCAGTTCCCCACCCCCGACGCGCCGCTGCTCACATTCCTCGACACCCGCGGCGTGGACGAACCCGGTTACGACCCCACCGAAGACATCGCTCAGTTCGACCCGACGGCGCACGTCGTCATTGTGACGGCGAAGGCGACCGACTTCGGGCAGGGGAACGTGCGGCACACGCTGGAGCGTGTCCGCGAGGCAAGCCGCTCGCGCCCGGTTGTTCTTGTCATCACGTGTTTGAACGAAGCGATCCCGCGCCAACCGCACCCGACGCCGTACCCGTTTAGCGGGTTGGACGAGGCAGCATCAGGGGGTTTACACCCCCCGCTCGCCCAAGAGGTGCCACAGCATCTTCGTGAGTGCATCGACGAGCACCGGCGAGCATTCGCGGGGTTGTTCGACGTGTGCGTGCCGATCGACCTGACAAAAGCTGAGGACGGATTCGCCGAACCAAACTACGGCGGCGAACAGTTGAAGCAAGCACTCCTGAAAGTGCTTCCGGCGGCGTACCGCCAGACGCTACTGCGGTTGAAGGAAGCGACCGACACATTGAAGGACGCGCATCAGCGGCACGCGGAGCCGATCATTCTGGGCTACACGTCGCTGGCCGGAACAGCGGGCGCGGTGCCGATACCGTTTGTGGACATGGTGCTGTTGCCGGGCATTCAGGCGAAGATGGCGCACCACCTCGGCCAGATTTACGGCCAGCCGATGACGCCGGAGCGACTGCGCGAACTGGCCGCCGCGATCGGCGTCGGGATGATCTCGCGGCAACTGGTACGGCAGGTGGTGAAGTTCATTCCCGTTGTCGGGTCGGCGTTGGGCGCGACCGTGGCGGCGGCTTCCACGTACGCTCTGGGCCGCGCGCTCTGTTTCTACTTCGAGGCAGTGTGCGAGGGGCACATTCCCACGCCCGACGCCTTACGGAAGTTCTATCACGAGCACTACTCCGCTGCCGAGAAGCAGTGGAAGGCCGACCATCCGATGGGGGAGAAGGAGAGCGGAACCTCTCCCCCCAACCCCCTCCCCTAAGAAGGGAAGGGGAGCCAAATAGTCACGATCTCCTGCCGCTTCCCGATCTGTCCAACTCTTCCTCCCCCTCTCTTCTTAGGGGAGGGGGTTGGGGATAGAGGTTGCCTCTATGACCCGGCTCCGCATCGCGATCCTGATCGTGCTGTTCGTGACCCCGTTCGCGTTCCTCCTGGGCGCGGGCGGCTACCACCTCTGGACGACCGGATGGGTCGTGTGGACGTGGTGGCCGATGGTGCTGTGCATCACCCTCGCGTATTTCCTCGCATGGCGGTGGACCCGACGCAGCCCGCTTCCTTCCACCGATGACCAACCGGGCTACTGGACCGACCGCGACAAGGCGGCGTGGGCGAAGGTGACCGAAAAAGCGAAGTCGTTCGAGGCGATCACCACGAAGCAACTCGAAGACCCGAAGCACTACAGCGACCTCGCGCTGGATCTCGCGAAGCAGGTCGCGGAGTTGTACAACCCCGGTGCGGCCGACCCGTTCGACCACCTCACGCTGCCAGAAGTGCTCGCGTGCATCGAACTCGCGTCCGCCGATCTCGATGAGTTGGTGCAGAAGTACGTGCCCGGTTCGCACATGCTCCGCATCCGCGACCTGAAACGCGCGCGCAAGGCGGTCGAGTATTACAAAGCGGGCCAAAACCTCTACTGGGCCGGGGCCGCAATCGTGGACCCGATCCAGACGGCGTTGCGATTCCTCGCATCGAAGGCCGCACTGGGCACACTGCTCGACAAGCTCCAGAGCAACGTGATTCTGTGGTTCCACACCGCGTTCATTCACCGCCTCGGCCGCTACCTCATCGAGTTGAACAGCGGGCGGCTGAAGGTCGGCGTGAAGCGGTATCGCGAATTGCTCGCGGTGCACCAACCGCCGCCGCTCGACGACCCGAATGAGCGCCCGCCAGTATCCACGGCGCAAATCGGTGACGTGACCATCCTCGCCGCCGCCAACACATCGACCGGTCCGAAGGCGATCACGGTTGGCATTCTCGGTTCGGTGAAGGCCGGTAAGTCGAGCCTCGTGAACGCGCTGCTCGGGCGCGCCGCCGCGACCGTGGACCGACTCCCCGTGACCGCCGGCGTGCGGTGCGACTACACGCTGCCGGGCGGTCAGCCGGTCAGCATCCTCGACACCAGCGGCTACGGGCAGGACGGCCCCACTGACGAGGACTTCGCCGCCGCGGTCGAAGCGTCGCACGACGCAGACCTGATCCTTCTGGTGACGCAGGCGACCGTTCCGGGGCGGCAACCGGACGTGGACCTGCTCGACCGCTTGCGGGCGTGGGTGGCAGAAAAGCCGCACCTGAAGATGCCGCCGGTAATCGTAGTCGTTTCGCACATCGACTTGCTCAGCCCGAAGGCTGAGTGGACCCCGCCCTACGACTGGAAGACCGGCACTCGCCCGAAGGAACTAAACATCCGCGAGTGCGTGAGCGTGGTGAAGGAGCAAGTGGGCGACCGCGCGACCGACATCGTGCCGGTGTGCGGTCGCGAAGGCGAGCAGTTCGGGATCGTGGAGGGGCTAATCCCCGCGGTGGTGTCGCACCTCGATCACGCTCGCGGAGCCGCGGTCTTGAAGGCATTCGAGATGGAAGCCGGGGCGGGGAAGTATGAGAAACTCGGCGAGCAGGTGATCGCCGGCGGCAAGCAGGTGCTGAACGTGCTGAGAGACGTGTTCAAAGGAAAGTGAAGCGACATCACGCTCCGCGTGATGTCTTTATCGTAGTCATCACGCTCCGCGTGATGTCTTTATCGTAGTCATCACGCTCCGCGTGATGTCGCCTTCGCGACGCAGTGCGTTTCAAACAGAACATTATCGCATACCACAGCGCGGACATCACGCGGAGCGTGATGACTACGGTTTGTTGAAGTGCCCCGTGAACTGGCCGGGATTCTCCACCAACGCGCCATACATCTCCGGGCGGCGCCAGTTCACGCGGTCGATCTCGTAGGTGCCCACGCACGTCACCACGCGCTTCTGGCGCGCGGCTTCCGGGTTCACTTCAATCGTGAAGATCGCGTCCTCGTTCTCGGGCGCGAAGTGCAGCACGTTCCCCATGTAGTCCGCTGCCGAACTCTTGCCGATGTACGTGAACCCGCTCTCTTCGCCGACGCGGTTCACCGCGAGGTAGTAGATGTGATTCTCCCACGACCGCGCCGCGGAGACGAGTTCTGCCATCTTGCGGGCGTTGGTCGCCCAGTTGGTCGGCAACACGACGAGGTCCGCACCGAGCAGCGTGAGGATGCGGGCGCACTCGGGGAAGCTGCCGTCGAAGCAGATGTTCATACCGATCTTGAGGCCGCCGAGGTCGTGGACCGCGAGCGCCCGGTCACCGGGGTCGGTGAACCGGTCCGCGCCGAGACACGGCAGGTGCAGTTTGCGATACCCCGCGACGAACCCATCCGGGCCAACGAGCGCGGAAGCGTTGTAGAGTTTGCCATCGGGCGCGGCTTCGAGCATCCCGAAGACGGCCCACACGCCGAGTTCCGCGCACGCCCGCGCAATGAAGTCGGTGCTGGGGCCGGGGATTGGTTCCGCTGCCGTGCGCGTGTGTTCGCGAGACTCGAACCCGTAGCCGGACAGCACGCACTCCGGGAACACCACCAGTTTCGCACCGCGTGCGGCGGCTTCGCGCAACTTCGCGACGATCGCGATGCGGTTCGCACCAAGATCGCCAAGGGCGCAGTTCATCTGCACCCCGGCCACGGTCCAGTTCGACATGGGAACCTCTTTGGTCGGCTCATGGCCCGGCGGGTTGCTTCGCGGCTCGTTCGATGAGTTCCAGGTACAACGCGGCGTTCTGCGGGATGATAGGGTTCAGGCGCCAGCCGGGGGGCGGCTCACGGCGCGATTGTTTGAACCAGTCCTTCGCCGCCGGCATGTCGGCTTCCAACAGCGCGAGCGTACCGCGCCGGTAGAAGAACTGGGCATCCTGCTGCATCTTGCTTGCGATCGCCTCGCGGGCTCTCAGCGCCTGCCCATAGCGATCGCCGAGGCAATGGAGCGCGAGGTACGACGGGAGCAACCCACCGCCGGCAACCGGTGGCGGCATCCGCCCGAGTTCGGCGAGCAGCAGCTTGTTCGGGTCGAGTTGGGCGTTCGCGATTTCGGCCAGGAGTGGGTCCAGCCCGAGTTCCCGGCTCTCCATGCTCGCGACCAACTCGCCGGCCGCGCGGTACTCGCCCGCCTGTAGCGCCTTCTGGTACTTGAGCTGTTGCAGGTGCGGTCCGGCGCGGAGGTTCTCGATCGCGCCAACTCGCTCGGGGGCGGACAGTATCTTGAGGTTCTCGTCCGCGTCCTCGATCCGCCCGACCGCCAGTTCGATCACCACCCGTTGCACGCCGGACACCAGCGGCCGACCGTTGTACTCCTTTTCGAGGGTCTCGATGTCCGCGTTGGCCAGCAGGCTGTGGGCTTCGCCGATCATGCAGTTCTGGATCGCGTGGTGAACGAGTTCGGGCAACTTCGCTCCGCGCGCCTTCGCGGCGTTGTACGGGTTCCGGTAGCGGACCTCCTCGTTCACCAAAACGTCCATCAGGCCCTCCACTTTTTTCTTGAGCGCTGATGCCTCCTCGGTGTCCTCCCCGGCGGTGTCCACTTTCGCGTACTCGAGTGCCCGTCTGAGTGCGTCGCGGACAAGGTCGATGGCCAGCAAGTGCGGTGTGCCGTCGGCGTACGGGCGCACGTCCGGCGTGAGCGGACGCCCCCGGATCGCGGCGCTGGACACGCGTTCGATGGTCCCATGCCGGGTCTCGAGAACCGTCTGCCCCAGTAATTCCCACAGTCCGGGAATGTCGATCGGGAAGCCGGTGTGGGTGGTCAATTCCTTCTTGCTGGACGGATCTCGCCAGGTGAATCGCTGTCCCAGGTAGGCGTCCGCGAGTTCCAGCGCGACCTGGGTGCCGATGACCGCGAACTGCCCGCGTCGGTAGCGGACCGGCTTGGGCAGGCGGTCGAGACACTGGTGGTATGCGATTATCCGGCCCAACGCCCGCTCGCTATCGGTGAGCGGCAAGTCGGAGTCGCGGAGCGCCTGCGCGAGCGCGTAGTAAGCGTCTGGGTGGTCGGGATCCTCGGCGATCGCACGCCGAGCCGCCCGCACGGCCAGCAACGGGACCGCGCGCTGTGCGGTGATGAACGCCTCGGTTTCCTCGTGCTTCGGCGGAAACCGCAGCGCGCCCTGCGTGGCTGGACCAAGTACGGCTACGTTGTGGAACGTGTGCTGGGTCGCGGGGGTGTAGAAAAACAAGAGTTCGGCCAGCCCTGCGCGGACCTGCTGTCGGCGTAACAACCCCTGTTTATATTCGATCCACCCGAGGCACTCGGCCCCGCCCGGCGGGGCAAGTTTCGCGGGGTACGCGAACCCCGCGACCACCCGGTCCGCGTCGGTAGCTGTATCGGGCTGCGCGAGCGGTTGTTGCAGCACCGGGTCGGAAGCCTTCTTCACCGACGGGCCAAACGCCTTCACCACCGGGTCCAGGCGCAGCCCCGCGAATGACGGCTTGCCGCCCGTGGGCGCCGGGCGCCAGCCGAACACCGCCGTGCGTCCGTCCGTGTACCACACCGACCACTCGCCCCAGTGCAGGTACAACCGCCGCACGGCATCGGTCGACGCGCCATAGGTGGCGACGTAATCGACGTTCCGGCGTGCCAGCACCTCGGCCGCGTCCTTCGGGTTCGCCGGGCTGTCCTTCACGATGACTAGCCCCAACCCCTTGCGCACCGTGACGTAGTCTGCCAGTTCGCGCCGGTGGTGCCGGTATCGCGTGTTGACGAACACCTTCACCTTCGGTGCGTACCAGGCCGCGTAGTTGGCGAGGTCGGTGTTCGTGATGAACCCGCGATTGTCAGCACTCAACGCGTCGGACTCGCGCCACTGTTGAAGTTTCTCGGCCGCCTGCACGAGAGCCGGGTCGGGTTCGACGGTCCAGGCCATGCGTCTGGCGTATGCCGGCGTGGGCGCCTCCGGGTGGACCCAGCCGGGGTACGCGAGCACACACAGCACGCACACGCCAAGCACCGAGAGGACGCGCCCGACGGATGAGCCGATCAGGAGCAACCGGGTGCGCGGGTCGCCCAGTGTCTTGAGTTCGGCCCGAGTGCTGAAGGCATTCAGTTGCGACGCCACCAGCGGTATCGCGACGATCGCGAACAACGGGATGGCATAGATGCTGAGGAAGGTCAGCACCGCGAACCCGAGCCACATCGCGATGTGCGCGGGTCGAATCCGACCTACGCCCAGCGCGCCGGCCAGTCCAACGACCGTGGCGCCGACTACCAGGAAGATGAGGTAGGCCAACCCGTTCACGTTCGAGCCGCCACCCGGTTTGCTGAGGTACTCGCTATCCACCGGTGTGAGCAACACGAATCGCAGCCGCGGGTCGGCCTCTACCCCGTTCGCTCCTGTGATCTCAAAGGGCAGTTCCCACACCCCAAGGTGGTGCGGGGTCAGCGTACACGCGAGGATGCCAATCCCGAGCGCCTTGGCGAGTGTCGCGGTGTCTGGCAACCGGCCAAGCGGCTCCGCGTCTGGGTCGCTCGCGGGTTCGTCCGGCGCGTTGAACCCGTACTTCTGAATCAGATCGCCGATGATCAGCAGCGCGAGCGAGAGCGGCCCGACGAAGAACCACTGATCGCAGTTCGCCCACACCCAGAAGGTGATCCCGATTGCGCCGGGAAACCGCCACGAGTCTTTCTTGTGCGGCATTCGGAACAGCAGGTACATCGTGACCGCGAGCAGCAGCATGGACACGACGAGCGGCCGGAGCGTGAACTGCGGCGCCGCCGCGAGCACGCCAACGCACGCGCACGCGGCCCACGGCCACAGCGAGAACTTCGGCCGGCGGATCGCAATCAGGATGCCGAACGCGAGTGCGACGACGAGCGCCTTGGCGCCCACGAGTAGCTTGCCGGTGTCGTTGTAGAGGAGGTACGCGACGGCGTCGGTGAGCCAACTGTGGTTCACCCACGTGCGTCCTTCGGCGCTGTAGCTGAATTGGTCACTGCCACCAGGGAAGTATTCGCCCGCGAACAACCGCTTCCCGCCCGCGAGGTGGAGCCACAGGTCCGAGTTGCGCGCAACGAACGACGCCGCGACAAACGCAAACGCGAGGACCAACCCGACGAGCGCACCGTCGATGCCGCCGTACCACGCGGGCCACCCGGCCTGTTTCGGGGTTTGGGACGCAGCGGGAGTGTCCGCGACTGGAGACGACCCGGATGCGTTAGCGCCGGACGGATTGGAGTTGGGTTGTTCGTCCGGTGAGCCGGGAGCGTTCTCGCCCGGCGTGCCGTCGCTTGGCGGCGGCGGCGGCGGGGCGGACAGCTTCACGACGACCTCATCGATATTGGCGCGAAGGCGAGCGTGGTATCACGCTAGGTTCTCCCACAAGTACGGTCAAGAAGCAGCGGAAGTTCGGTGCGGTGTGTGCGCGCCGGGTCTTTTGTCTTCTCGCTCGGAGAGGGCGTGGGCGCGTAGACCAGGGTGAAACTCGAAGAGCGCAACCCCTGGTGGGTTTCGCGGACAAACGGCAACCCTCGTGCGTCGGGTTCGCGAATGGATTCCGGGTTTTCGCAACGCCCCGCCAGTGGTTGCGCGGCGCCTTCGGCTTACTCCACGCCTGGTTACGCGCCCACGCCCTCTCCTGAGGGCTGAGGGCCTCTTAGGAACTCGCGGCGCACTTCGGCTTGTCAGCGGCGGCGGAATGCGTTCAAATCTCCATAACCTCCATGGCGCGAGGGCTGTGGCCGAACTGAAAACAAGCTCCACAGTCTCTGAATTTGCCATGTAGGGACGCTCTCCACAGCCTCGCGACTGTGGTCGAATTAATAACGCACGCAGGGAAGCGCGCCCGGAACGACTCCGGGCGGACGGAACCTTCGCCATGATGGCCCCGCTGCCGAACCACATACCCGGCAACCGGCCCGACCTACCGCGGGTCCGGCTCGACGTGCGCACCGGGGGCGGGCGCGCGGTCAGCTACGAACTCGCCACCGAAGAATTCCTCATCGGTGGCGCACCCGGTTGCGACCTGCGCCTGGCAATCCCTGGCACACCTGCGGTCGCGGTGCAAATCACGCGCAAACCCAGTGGTGTTGGAATCCGGCGCGTCACCGCCGCGATGCCGGTGCTCCTCAACGGGGCGCCGCTCCCGGCTGGCACCACGCACCAACTTCAACACGCGGACGCCATTCATATCACCGGACTGGTGCTCGCGGTTCACATTCAAGGACTGGCCGCGACCGAATCACCTGACACGTATCTCTCACCCAAACTCATTTCACTCGACGACTTGCCGTTCGCGGAGCCGCTCGAAGAGGAACCTCGGCCCGACTCCACCGCAGCGTACCAGCGCCTCGAAGAACGCAAACGCAAGATCGACGCCGAAGAAGCCGACCGACGCGCCGCGTGGGTCACACGCGACGCGGAACTGATCCGCCGTCGGCGCGAACTCGAAGCCTACGCCGACGAACTCGAAGCGGACCGCACGCTGTGGCACGACCGGCGCCGCGCGGTCGAGCAGGAACTTGCTGAGAGTCGCGTCGGCGAAGCCGCCGCTCAAGAGACCGAACTCACCCGCACGCGCACCGAACTGGCCAACTTGCGGCAGCAGTGGCTCGACGAATGCAACAAGCACCGCGAAGAATTGGCTAGCCAGGGCGAGCGCCTTCAGACGGAAAGCGAGGCATTCGAGTCCGAGCGTGCCGCGTACGAACCGAAGCGGCAAACACTTCGCGACGAACAGGCACGCACCGTGGCACAGGCGCGGGAGTTGTCGCGACAGCGCGAGTTATTCGCCGCGGATCGCGACATCTTCGAGCGTGCGACCGACACATTCGAGGCACGGCTCGCAGCGGAAACCGACCGGCTCACGACGTGGGAAGCCGATCTCACCACGCGTGAACAGGTGGTATCGCACCGCGAGGAACTGGTTCACACCGCTCGCGACGAGTTCGAGTTGGAACGAACTCGCTTTCAGGAGGATCTCGCACGCCTCGAACGCCGTACGGCGTTGGCGGAAGCAGCCGAACGCGAACTGCGAACGCGCACGCAGGAAGTGGACGTTCGACTCGAACAACTCAAGCGTGACTCGCTTGAGTGGGAAGAAACGGTCCAACTCGCAACGAGCGAGCAAGAACGTCTCCGCGCCGAAGCGGAGCGACTCGACCGTCAGAAGACCGAACTCGATACGCAGTCGGCGCTCTTTAGTGAGCGTGCGGGGCAACTTGAATCGCAACAAGCCGTGGTCGCAGTGTTCCGCGCGAAGCTCGACCGCAGCCGGCAGGACATGGAGCGCGAAGCGTGGCAACTAGCCGCGGCGCGCGTGCGCGAAGATGAATCGCTGGCCGAACTCCGCCGCCGCATTCAGGAAGCCGAAGAGGTCCGTGCCCAGATCAACTCGGTGCAGGAGAACGCCGACCAGGAACGCCGTCGGCTCGACGAACGCGACTCCCTTCTCACTGCAGGTCTGGAGGAGATTCGCGTTCAGAAAGAGGCACTCGCGACAGAAGCGAAACGCATTCAGGATCGCGAATCCGAGTTGGACAGCCGTTCGGCGGAGTTCGCGGAGCAGGCCGGGATGCTCAAGGGACGGATGACACAGGCGGTCGCTCTGCAAAGCCGGCTCGAAGCAGATCGCGTCGCGGTGCGCGAACGAGAAGCCTCGCTGTCGCAATCGGAGGAGGCACGCCAGTCGCTTCAGGAACAACTCCGCAAGCGCGTGGAAGAGTTGAGCACTCGCGGAACGGCGCTCGATGAGATGGCCCGCCAACTCGCGACCGAGCGAGCCGCGGTGAACGAGGCCAGCACCGCGATTGAAGCCGAACGTCTGACCGCGGAAGACGAACTCGCTACTCGACGACTGGAACTTGAAACGCGCGGCGAGACTGTGGAGCGACAGTCCATCGACTTCGCCGAGAAGGAGCAGGCGCTCGCGCGGCAGGTGAACTGGTTGAAGGAAGTGAGCGCGGCGGTCGCGGCGGAACGCAAGAGCCTCACAGCGGCCCGCGCGACGTGGGAAGCCGACCGCACTGCGGCCCAGGAAGCCGACCGCAACGGACGCGAACAACTCGAAGAGTTCCGCGCTCGAGCCGCGGCCGACCTCGACTCGCTCCGCGCGCAAGCACCTGAACTCAACGACCAGGCGACTCTCGCGATCGAACGGCTTGCGGGTGCGCGTGACATGCTTCGCGGTCACCTCAACGAACTGAACGAGTTCGCCCGCACTAGTCGCACCGATCTCGAAGCCGCACGCGCGCAGGTTCGCGAAGAGGCCGAACGCCTGCGCGAGAAGAACGAGGCGCTCGACCACGCGAAGGACGAACACCGGCTCGCGGTCACCGCATTCCGGCAGCAGTTGATCGAGTGGCAAGGCACCGTTTCTGAGATGCGGCGGCTCCTCTCTTCGAGCGAGAACCGTCTGGACGCGAAGCAAGCCGCCGCGACCGAAGCCGCGTCCGCGGCGACCGACGCGGCGCAGAAGCTCGCGGAGGAAACCGACCGCCTTCGCAAAGAGCGCGAGGACCTGAGCGCACGACGTGCGGAGATGGAACGCCACCTATCCGACATGCGCGAGTGGTATCGCAAGAAGCTCCGCGAACTCGCCCAATCGAAGACGGAAAGCGGAAGGCGAAAGGCGGACGAGGAACAAGACACAAACCCAACAGCACCGCGTCTCCACGACCCTGGTTCGCCTTCTGCTGATTCCGCCCTCCGCCTTCCGCTTTCCGCCTTGCCTGAAGAATTGGAACCCGGCGACCGGCAACTCGGCGAACTGCTCCGCTCGTCGGGATTGGTCGACGCGGACACGCTCGCGGCACTGTGGGAAGAATCCACGCGGCAGCGGCGCACGTTGCGTCAGGTGTTGCTCGCGAGCGGTGCCGTCACGCTTTACCAACTCGCGCTCATCGAAGCAGGCAACCTCGATTCCCTCATGCTCGGCCGATTCCGCGTTATCGATCGGCTACGTGTCACGCCGAAGGAAGCGATCTACCGGGTATACGATCCGAAGCGCTCCGGCGAGAAGTCCAGCGGGTTGTACCTCCTGCGGCACTTGAGCGAATCGGAGATGCAGGATGCGGTCCACCCGGATGAGTTCCGGCAACGGTTCTCCGCGGCGCGCGATATAACACACGCGAACCTCGCGGGCGTGGTCGAAGTTCTGGAAATCAACGGCCGCGCCGCAGTGCTCCAGGAGTGGCTGACGGGGCTGTTCAGCACCGACTGGCCCGCGTTCGCGGCGCATCCAGGTTGCTGGGTGCGACTCGCGACGATGGCCGCCGGCGCGGTCGATGCGGCGCATCGCGTGGGGTTGGTTCATGGTCGGCTCACGTCGGATTCATTCGTACTCACGCCTGAAGGCGTGCTGAAGGTAACCGACTTCGGCGAACCCGCGTGGTTGGCCTCTCTCACGCACACATCGGGCATCGAAACGTCGGTCGCGGCCGATTTGCGGGCGTTCGGGCAGGTGGTGTTCGGGTGGTCGCAGTTGGCCGGCAAGAAGCGGGTCGCGAAGACGAAGGGATTCCCCGATCCCCTGTGGGCCGTCATCCGGAGGCTGGAAGCCGACGCGGAACCGCCGATGGCCGACACCGTCGCGGTGGCGCAGCCATATCAGTCCGCGGCGGATTTGCTCGCCGATCTCCAGCGCATCGCACGCGACACGCCGTTCAGCGACGACGCGTGGGAACGCCTGCTGAAGCACGTCGCGGACAACGCGCCCGACGCGCCCGCCAGGCTGAAGAAGGCGGGGTAGGAGAACCCACCTCCCAACCCCTCCAGTTTGAAGCCGCTCGCGGCTTCGCGAGAGATCGCTCGCGAAGCCGCAAGCGGCTCCCAAGTGCGTTGTCTGTCTTTCCCTCCCCCCCGCAGGGAGGGGGTTACCTTTCCGCTTGCCGTTCCGCGGCGGTCGCCGCTACCATGCGTTGGTGCCTCTCTTCTCGCCTTTCGGCATTCATGCCAATCGGTTCCCGGTCGGTCATCGTCGTAATTGGTAGGAGGATATGGCCAAATCCGGCGCGCCACCGATTACGCGACCGCTCGCGGGCACGGAACCCGCCCCGGACGCAATACCCGTCGATCCGCTTCCCAACGGAACGGAACGACCCGGTGACGACGCGCGTGTGGCCACCTTCAATCAGGTACGCGACGAACTCGTTAGCACCCTGATGTACCTGCTCGGGAACTCCGACGACGCACAGGACGCGGCCCAGGAAGCGTTCCTGAAATGCTGGCGGGCACGCAGTTCGGTGCCGGACGTGCAGAACCTTCGGGCGTGGATCTTTCGAGTGGGGCTGAACGCAGCCAAGGACTTCCAGCGCAGCGCCTGGAACCGAAAGAGTCGCCCGCTCCCAGAGGACGACGTGATGCTCCCCACGCGGGACGACGCGCCGGGCCAGGCGGTCGAGGACCAGGAATCCCTCGACCGCCTCCGTCAGGCGATTACACAACTGCGGCAAGACGAAAAAGAAGTGTTCCTGCTGAGGCAAAACGGCGATCTCACTTACGAGCAGATCGCCGAGATTCGGAACGCCCCCGTGGGCACCGTGAAGACCCAGATGCGAACCGCCCTCATCAAGCTCCGCAAGGTACTCGCAGGAAAGGATGAAGGATGAAGGATGAAGGATGAAGGATGAAACAGAGCGGATCGAAGCCGGCTTGCTTCGGTTCATCCTTCATCCTTCATCCTTCATCCCTCCTCACAAAGATGAACTGCCAACACTGCCAAACCCTGTTGCTCGATCACCTTTATGGCCTCCTCGAAGGCACGGAAGGTGCAGGCGTTGACGCGCACCTCGCGACGTGCCCCTCCTGCGCCGCTGCGCGCGACGAGACCGCCCGCGTTCAGGGGCTGATCGCCCGCGCCGCGAAGGCCACGTTCCCGACCACCAAGTTCGAGCAGCCGGTTCCGGTTCCGCAGAGGTCCACCACGCGGATCCCGGCCCCAATGCCCGCGGTTCTGCCGTTCCCGGCGAACCCCGCTCGCGACCGCAAGACCCCGCGCCGCATCGCGGCCATCCTTCCATGGGCAGTCGCTGCAACGGTACTGCTCGCGATCCCCGGTACCGTCGTCCCGGTACTCAGCGTTTTCCGCCGCGCTGATAGCACCCGCCGCGAAGCCGAGGTCGCACAGCTCGGCGCCGACGAAGCCAACACCGCCACCGCGACTGTCCGGCGCGGTCGCGGAACCCGCCTCAGTGACGCGCAACTGAAACTTGTCACCGCCGAACAGACCCAGACCGCACTGTTCAACACGTGGGTGGACGAACAGAAGACCGCGGTGCAGACCGCCGCTGCCCACAAGATCACCATCGACGTGCTGAAGCCCGCGACCGTTCAGCCCGGTGCGCCCAACGATTTCCGTCTCGTCGTTCGCGACGAACGCCCGGTGTGGGAGTCGCGCGACACAAAACTGGTCGCAGAAATTCACACCAGCGACGCAGTTCTCTTCACCCAGGATCTCGATCACGAGAAGCGGGGAAACGAACACGCGATGCGCCTGCCCGCGAGCGCCTGGTCGAAGTTAAAGCCAGACAGCGAACTCACGCTCGTCGTCTCGCTGGTCGAGGTGAACACCAACGCCCGCAAGACGCTTCAGGAGGTGCGCCTTGCCGGTCCTGTGTTCACGACACTGCTCGTCACCGACAAGCCGACCTACCGCCCCGGTGAGCGGTTGTTCTTCCGTTCGCTCACGCTCGATCGCATCACACTCAGGCCACCGCAGCGCGAGCAGATTCTCCGCTACGACCTCGTCGCCGGGACCAATCCGCACGGGCGCGCCCTCTCCGGGCTGACCGCGACTGGCACCACCGAACTCATTCGAGTCAACGGCGACCCCAACGGTCGCGTCGAACCGGTCCGCACCGCCGACGGGCAACCGGTCCGCGGCGTCGGGTGCGGTGAGTTCGTGATGCCCCCAGACCTCGCGGACGGCGAATACACGCTCGTGCTACGTGAACTCCTCCACCCCGGCGGCGCACCGGCCACGATGCCCCTTCCGGTCGCGCGCACGATCAAGGTTCGCTCCGGCGAGAAAGACACCTACGCCAAACTGATCGGGTTCACGGGTGCGTCCTACGCCCCCGGCGCCGCCGTCGAAGCTTGGGCGGAACTGAAATTCCAGGACAGACCAGTACAGGACGCGGAGGTCATCGCAATCACGGTCGAAGCCGACGGCGTGCCCCTCGCCGACGTCCAAGTCGCGCCGAAGACTGACGCGACGGGCCGCGCGAAGATCAACTTCACGCTGCCCGACGATGTCCTCAACGGCGACGTGCGATTGAAGGTCAAGTTCCGCGCTGCTGGCCGTGAAGAAGTGGTCGCGGACCGAGTGCCCGTCGTCGGGCGACGACTTGTTGTCGAGTTCTTCCCCGAGTGCGGCGACACGATCGTCGCGGGCGTGCCCTGTAAGGTGTACGTCCGCGCGACCACGCCCGCCGGGCAACCGGTGGACATTCGCGGCGTCATCACCGACGGCCGACAGACGCTCGCAACGGTGAACACGCTCCGCGACGAGGAACCCGGCGCGAACCGCGGACTGGCGTCGTTCACCTTCACGCCAAAGCCCGGAACCCGCGTCTGGCTGAAACCCGACGCCCCGAACACCGTTTACGCGCCGATCATAGTCGGCGCCCCGGTACCCGTGTCCGCGGTTGCGCTCATGGGCGGTCCCGGCGCGGTCGCGGCCCGCACCGGATTCGTACTCCCCGAAACGAAAATCGACGGCGTGGTGATGAGCGTTCTGGACACGATCACCTCGCCCGGGCAGCCGATCCGCGTCCACCTGCACTCGGTCGGCCCGCCACGAACGATCATCGTCGGCGCGTACGTGCGGGGGCGACTCTGCGACACACAGAAGGTGACCGTCGAACCCGGTCAGCTCGCGGAAGTGAAGTTGATGGCAGGCAGCGACCCGCGCGGCGGCGTGGTTCGCATCACCGCGTTCGAGGAAGTGGAAACGAAAGACATCGACGCGAAGCCCGATCTGAAGCCGGTCGCGGAGCGCCTCGTGTTCCGCCGCGCCGGTGAGGTTCTGAAACTGTCGCTCGCGGTTTCGCCCGCGGATGGATCAGCGCCGAAGATCGCATACGCCGCCGGGACCGGCCTGAACTGTACGATCTCCGCCACCGACGAGAAGAACAACCCAGTCGCCGCGGTGCTATGGGCCGCTGTCGTGAATACCGGCGTTGCGCCAGGCGCGAAGGACCGGACGATGCCGACGCACTTCCTCCTCGCGGGCGATGTGAAGAACCCCGACGAACTGGAATACGCGGACTTCCTGCTGACCGATCACAAGCACGCGGGCACGGCGCTCGACCTCGTTCTCGGAACCCAGGGCTGGCGCCGGTTCGCGGAGCAGGTGAAGACCTCGACCCCGGCGAGCGAGCAAAAACAACCGCCCTCCGCGGCCCACAACCCGGAACTGACCCGGTTGATGGTTCAGAACGGGCAGAACGCGATTCTGGCCGAACCGAGTGCGGCGCGCGAGTACCGCAAGATCGCCGAGACCTACGGCCCGCTCTACGAGCGGGCAGTGCAGTCAGTCGCGCGGGCGAAGGCCGCACTCGATGCGGCCCAAACTGAGGCACGCGACACTCGCGCGATTCAGCAAGCCGAGTCATTTGCCGAAGTCACGGGGCGTGATGCCGCCGACAAGCGGGACCGCGCCGAAGCCGCTCGCGTACCAGTGCGGCAGTTCCGCTCCGTGGTGTGGTACGGTGTCGCCGGGTTCGCCGCGATCGCGATGCTGTGCGCCGGCGTCTCGCTCGCCCGACCGAATACACGCCTTCCGCTCGGCGCGAGCACACTCGGTTCCTTCGGACTCGCCGCGTTCCTCTTCGTCGCCGCCGGTTGGAGTGACGAAGCGCGAGCGAGCGCACGGGGTATGGCCGCGAACAGGGACGCCGAACAACCGATGACACCCGGGACGACTCCCGAACTCCATCCGAAGGGCGAGGCGGTCGTTTCGCGCCCACCCACCAAAGACGGGCCGCCGAACGGGTTCAGCGCGAAGAACGACGGCTCCGCCAAGGTAACAACAAACGTGGAGAGCGGTGGTCCACCGTTCGCCCCACCGCGAGCGCCCAATGGACCGGTGAAAGAGCCCGGCTACACGCTCGCGTTCGCACCGCCGCCGGTCTTCCTCCCGAACGCCACCCGTGGAGCCGACGCAAAGGGTGGTTTCGGTGGCAGTGGTGTGGGTGGGCTTACGGTGCCCGTGGGCCCGGACCAGATCCACGGTGTGAAACCGATCGCGCCACCCAGCGCGGTGGGTGCGCCCGCTCCCGGCGGGTCGTATCCGCACAACCGCGCTGGCGTCACGGCCAGCGACCTCGAGAAGCATGCCCCTTCTTTCTTCGGCGGAACGGCGCTTCGCGCCATGAGCGACGACCGGGCCGACGCACTGAAGAAGGCGACCGACAAGGCCGCGTGGTACGCGGACGAACGCCAGCGGATCATCACCGACTCGCTGAACGCTCACCTCGCCGGGCGCGCTAAGGCGGTCGGGCCGGAGAACCCCATCACGCAGTTCCCGCGCGACGGGGCGCTGACTAAGGAGAAGGTCGAGGCGTTGGCGATTCAACAGGTTCGCAGCACCGTGGCCCCGATTGCGCCGCTCGTGGTGCGCGAGTACGCGGCGCCGCGGCCCACGCCCACGCCGCTGCTCGACGCGACGGACGCCCCGGACACGATCCTTTGGCAACCGGTCATGATCTTGTCGTCGGACGGCGAGACCGTCGTGAACTTCCATCTTGGCGACGCGACCGGCGGCTACCGGGTCGTGGTCGCGGGCCACACCGCCGACGGGCGTCTGGGCGAAGCTCGCACCGTGATCGCCGTCGCGAAGCCGCAGACGACGGTTCTGCCGGGCGTACCGACCACGCCGAGTACGCAGCCGGAACCGTGACCGCACGCCGATTTCCCGCACTCTTATTCGGCCCGCCGTGAGCGCACTGCTCCCGGCGGGCCGAAGCGTTTGAGTGGGGAATCGCAAGGAGAATCGCAATGCGGATTCGTGCGTTCGGGTTGGCGGTCGCGGTGTGCGTGCTGGTTCCCGCCTTCGGGAGCGCACAGCACATCGGTGTAGGTGGTGGTTATCCGTACGGCCCGCGTGTTGCGCCGGCCTGGAGCTACCCCGGACTCTACGGTGGACCCTTTGTCGGTTACCCGACACCACTGCGATACGGCTACGGCGGGTTTTCGAGTTACGACCCGCTTGGCCCAAACATTGGTGTGTATACCGGGTCCGGTTACCCCGGCTTCGGCTACCCGGGCTACTACGGTGGGTACGGCTACCCCGGTTACTACGGGTCGCGCGGCTTCTATGGTTCCCCTGGGCGAGCGGGGAGCGTGTGGTCGAACGGACTGAGCCTGTATGGTCCACCGGTGCCGGTGTACGGTCCGGTGCCGGGCGTCTTTGGCAACAACGACCTTGTCCGGCAGTACCGCAGCACGCTCTCACCGGCTTTCCCGGGTTACGGGTGGATCGGCATCTACGCCGCATCGCCACGCCTGCGCCACCCGAGCGTGTCGGTGTGGCCCACGGTGGAACAGTTCAGCACCGCCCCCATCGAAGCGGTGCCCGCCGCGAAGAACGGTGGGCGCCTCATCCTGTCGGTGAAGGTGCCACAACCGGCGGCGGAGGTGTTCGTCGATGGCAAGAAAACCGCGCAGACCGGCACCGACCGCATCTTCGAGTCACCGCCTCTCGAAGCCGGGAAATCGTTCAAGTACACCGTGACGGCACGGTGGGTGGAACGCGGGCAGGTGGTGGAGGTGTCGCGTGAGGTGACCGGCACACCGGGCGAAGTGGTCCGCGTGGACTTCGGCAAGTAGGTCGGGGTCTTCGACGCGACGAGGCGAAACGTCGGGCCTCGAAGACTCGGCCCGACTTACGCGAGTGCTTTCTCGACCAACTCCCCATGCACGTCGGTGAGGCGCATGTCGCGCCCGCCGAAGCGGTACGTCAACTTCTTGTGGTCGAAGCCGAGCAAGTGCAGCGCGGTCGCGTGGAGGTCATGGACCTGCACCTTGTCCTTCACGGCGTGGTAGCCGAAGTCGTCCGTTTCGCCGACCACGGCGCCGCCCTTCGTGCCACCGCCGGCCATCCACATCGTGAAACCGTAAGGGTTGTGGTCGCGCCCGTCGCCGCCTTGCGCCACTGGCGTGCGCCCGAACTCGCCACCCCAAATTACCAGCGTGTCTTTTAACAGGCCCAACCGCTTCAGGTCGGTGAGCAACCCCGCGATGGGCTTGTCCACAGCACGCGCATTGTCCTCGTGCCCCTTCTTGAGGTTCTGGTGCTGGTCCCAGCGGTCGTGGCCGACGTTCTGGCAGAGCAGTTCCACGAACCGCACGCCACGCTGAACAAGTCGCCGCGCGATGAGGCACTGCCGACCGAACACTTCTGTCTTCTTGTCGTCGAGACCGTAGAGCTTCTGCGTCTCGTCGGTTTCTTTCGCGAGGTCCGCGAGTTCCGGCACCGCAGTCTGCATGCGGAACGCGAGTTCGTAGTTCGCAATCGCGGCGTCGAGAGGGTCACTGTCGCCGTACTTCTCCTTCGCGGCAGCGTCGAGTTTGCGGAGCAGATCACGCTTGGCCTTCTGCGTTTTCGCGCTCTCCGCGGGCGGGGCGATGTCTGCGACCGGGTGCGCGCCGTGACGGAACACCGAGCCTTGATACGACGCGGGGAGGAAGCCGTTGCCAAAGCAGTCGGCACCGCCGGGCGGGATCATGCCGCTGCCGAGGACGACGAAACCGGGCAACTCGCGGCTCTCGCTTCCCAATCCGTACGTCACCCAGCTTCCAAAACTCGGGCGCCCCTGTTGGCCGTGCCCGCTGTGCCAGAAGTAGTTCGCGTTGGTGTGTTCGGAGAAGTTCGACACCATCGAGCGGATCACCGCGAGGTCGTCCGCGCACGCGCCCACATGCGGAAAGAGATCGCTGACGGGCAACCCACACTGGCCGTACTTCTTGAACTTCCACGGACTCGCGAGCGTGTTGCCGATGTTGTTGAACTGCGTCGGCTCGACCTTCGTGGGGAACGGCTTGCCGTGGTACTTCTCCAGTGCCGGCTTTGGGTCGAAGGTATCGACCTGCGACGGCCCACCGTCCATGAACAGGAAGATGACCGACTTGGCCTTCGGCGCGAAGTGCGGCTTCTTGGGCGCCAACGGGTCCGCTTTCGGCGTGTCGGCGCGAACGTCGTCCGCGAGGAGAGCGGCGAGCGCCGCGGCCCCGAACCCGTTG
>SXGU01159710.1_pt1 | contig 44048 bp, 40 predicted proteins | sample 3174531 | NCBI WGS metagenome assembly SXGU01 (sample SAMN11356863, study PRJNA531348) | freshwater metagenome | isolation source: freshwater sample F1-140 | place: China: Fuxian Lake, Yuxi | collected 2017-12-25 | reverse complement strand
GGGTTCCACCTGCGTCCACGATACTTTGGAATTCTCGCCCCGACAATCGGCTCGCTTTGTGACAAAGTTGTAAATGCCGCCCAAACCGTTTTTATCGCCCGGATACCAGTTTTGCACGGTTGAGTATTTAATCGTCGCATCTTTCAGTGCGATCAGCTCAACTACCGCCGCATGCAGCTGATTTTCATCGCGCATCGGCGCGGTGCAGCCTTCAAGATACGACACATGACTGCCTTCGTCGGCAATAATCAAGGTCCGTTCAAACTGCCCTGTATTAGCCGCATTGATCCTGAAATAAGTCGATAACTCCATTGGGCAGTGCACGCCTTTGGGAATGTAAACAAACGATCCGTCGGTAAATACGGCTGCATTTAACGCGGCAAAAAAGTTGTCGGTATGAGGTACGACTGAGCCCAAGTATTGCTTGATCAGCTCAGGATGATCGCGCAAAGCTTCCGAAATCGGGCAAAAAATAACGCCCGCTTCTTTTAGTTTGCCTTTAAATGTCGTCGCCACCGACACGCTATCGAAAACCGCATCGACCGCAACACCGGCCAAACGCTCTTGCTCATCCAAAGGAATGCCCAGTTTTTTGTAGGCTTCCAATACTTGCGGATCGATTTCATCCAGGCTTTTAGGGCCGTCTTCTTTGCGTTTGGGCGCTGAGTAATAGCTGATCGATTGATAATCGATAGGGTCGAACTTGACGAATGCCCATTCCGGAGATTTCATGATCTGCCAATGGCGAAACGCGTTCAGCCGGTATTCCAGCATAAACTCAGGCTCGTTTTTGACTTTCGACAAGCGCTGAATAACCGCTTCATCCAAGCCGGGAAGAAAAGTGTCGGTTTCCAATTCAGTGACAAAGCCCTGCTTGTATTCCTTACCGATTAGATTTTTGATTTCTTGTTCACTTGCTGACATAAAATTTCTACCTATATAAATTGGCGATCGGAATGAACACTTCTTCCGGCACAACGACGGGTCTGATTAAATCGGCCACAGTCACCGATTCCAATGCATTATGAATGGTCTGATTAATCAAACTCCAGTTACCCAAGATATCGCAACCGGAAGCTTGCTCGCAGCCCTGATGGGAAATACTGCATTCGGTCAGGGCAATCGGACCTTCCAGAGCGCTGATAACGGTCGCAACGCTAATCTCTTCCGGCGTCCTGGCTAGAGCATAACCGCCCTTGGCTCCGCGTGTGGAAGTCAATACATTCGCATTCACCAATAGTTTCAGGATCTTGCTAACCGTAGGTTGAGCAATACCGGTCATTGCCGCTATTTCCATAGCTGCACGTACATGGGTTTGGTCTCTAGCCATGACGCTCAAAATGACCGTTGCATAATCAGTTAATTTGCTCAGTCGTAACATACTTTGCTCCCAGTAATTGAGGACTATTCTAGTACTGTTTAATTACAGAGTAAAGCGCTTGGTAATTGTTTGCTTGAATATTTACAGCTATGCCATCTACTTAGTTAAAGCTTAAACGCCGAAAAAGCAAGTTGTCAGATGCCCTTCTTTTTACTGTTTTTTGATCCTTTAAATTAACTCCATTCCTCTATGTCGATCTATATTAGAAATATAAAACTATTATGAACACCCTGAGCTTTATCAAAATGTTACAAACATACCTTAGCCGTCATCGCCTATAAAAGTTGACTTTTGGGGTAAAATCATTAAATTTAGGCCCCTAGAGTGAAAATTTCCTGTCTCCATGGAACATGAAACCACCCTAAAAACTAATATTAGTCCTAAAAAAACATAATCACTATTCTGTCAAATTAACAGAATACCAGGAGAAATATAATATGAAGAAGCCTTTAAAAAGTTGGCTGCTTGCTTCCAGTGTGGCTGCTTTATTAGCTGCACCAGCAGTTTCAACTGCTAACAGCGATCTTGAAAAACTCACCCAAAACCCAGCAAACTGGGCTAGTTGGGGCGGTGATTACGCCGGTACTCGTTACAGCAAACTCAGTGAAATCAACGCGACTAACGTAAAGAACTTGCAACCCGCTTGGTCTTTTTCTACAGGCGTCTTACGCGGACATGAAGGCGGCCCTTTGGTTGTCAATGATGTTCTTTACATCCATACCCCTTTCCCTAACACTGTTTACGCCATTGACCAAAAAACTCAATCCGTTATCTGGGAATTCACGCCAACACAAGATGCCGATGTAACTATTCCGGTTATGTGTTGCGATACTGTTAACCGTGGTTTAGCTTACGGTGACGGTAAAATCTTCTTACAACAATCCGATACCGTATTAACCGCGTTAGATGCTAAAACCGGTAAACGCGTATGGAGCGTACAAAACGGCGACCCTAAACTGGGCATGACCAATACTTCCGCTCCGTTAGTCGTTAAAGATATGGTTTTGACCGGTATTTCCGGCGGTGAGTTCGGTGTTCGCGGCTTTTTAGCGGCTTATAACATCAACTCCGGCGAATTGGTTTGGAAAGGCTACAGCATGGGGCCTGACAAAGACACCCTGATTGACGCCAAGAAAACAACTACCTGGAAAGACGGTAAAACGGTTCCAGTAGGTGCTGATTCAAGTATCAGTACTTGGCAAGGCGACCAATGGAAAATCGGCGGTGGTACTACTTGGGGCTGGACCAGCTATGACCCTAAATTGAACTTGATCTATTACGGATCCGGCAACCCATCTACTTGGAATCCGGTACAACGTCCAGGCGACAACAAGTGGTCTATGTCATTATGGGCTCGTGACGCCGACACCGGTGCGGTTAAATGGGTTTACCAAATGACTCCGCACGATGAGTGGGATTTTGACGGCATCAACGAAACCGTTCTGGTTGACCAAGAAGTTAAAGGCAAAATGCACAAAACTATCGTGCATTTCGACCGTAACGGTTTTGGCTACACTTTAGATCGTGAAACCGGCGAACTGCTTGTTGCTGAAAAATTCGACAAATCGGTTAACTGGGCAACTCATGTCGACATGAACAGCGGTCGTCCACAAGTTGTGTCTAAATACAGTACCGAGCAAAACGGCGAAGACGTTAACACCCAAGGCGTTTGCCCTGCTGCGTTAGGAAGTAAAAACCAACAGCCGGTTTCTTACTCGCCGCAAACCGGTTTGTTCTATATTTCCGGTAACCACTTGTGCATGGACTACGAACCGTTCGAAGTTTCATACACAGCGGGTCAACCTTACGTTGGCGCTACTTTAACCATGATGCCTGCCGGTGCGGATGTGATGACAGGTAAACCAGATGGCACAACCAATCTGGGTCAGTTCACAGCTTATGACGCTAAAACAGGTAAAATTGCCTGGTCTAACAAAGAACAATTCTCTGTTTGGTCAGGTTCTGTTGCAACTGCCGGCGGCATAGTATTCTACGGCACTCTGGAAGGCTACCTGAAAGCGGTTGACGCTAAAACCGGTAAAGAACTGTACAAGTTCAAAACACCTTCCGGCATTATCGGCAACGTTAATACTTGGGAATTCGGCGGCAAACAATATGTTGGCGTTCTTTCAGGTATCGGCGGTTGGGCCGGTATCGGTATCGCTGCCGGTCTCGACACCGGCGATGCGGGTTCAAACTCTGAAGGTTTGGGCGCTGTGGGCGCATACAGAAGCTTAAGTTCTTACACTAAACTGGGCGGTACATTAACTGTATTTACATTGCCTAGTAACTAAGTATTCAATAGATATTCCTGCCGCAGAGCGGGGAATAAATTGAAACACTGAGTCGATCTGATTTTTAGGTCGTCTATAAAAGCCTCGGTTGATTCATCTACCGGGGCTTTTTTTTAACTCTTTATACAGTAAACTATGCACCTGTTTTGCGCTCTCCTGCATTATTCCGTGCAGCCGTCCTTATCGTTTGATACACCCAAGGAGATATTAATGAGGACTTTACCTCGTATTTGCACTATACCGGTCATCTTGCTTCTAATTGCATTCAGTTTTTCCGCTTTGGCAGAAGAAAAATTCAAAGTCTGCGCCGACCCGTTGAATCCGCCTTACTCGACAAAAAACAGAGACGGTTTTGAAAACAAAATCGCCGAACTGTTTGCCAAAGAACTTGGCCAGACTATTGAGTACACTTGGTTTCCCCAGCGCATCGGCTTTATTCGCAACACCTTAAACGCGCCGCTTAAAGACAGCGATGTGGAAAGTACCGAATATAAATGCGATATCATTATGGGTGTTCCTGAAGGCTATGATCTCACCTTAACCACTTCGCCTTATTACAAATCGACTTATGTGCTCTTAATCGCCAAAGGGCGCGGTTGGGATGATATTACCGATGCAGCCCAATTAGTTAATCTGCCTTTGCAAAGACAGGAAGCTTTGAAAATTGCGATGTTTGATCGTGGACCGGGAACAACCTGGATGCAGAAAAACGGTCTGCTTGATGTCGGCATCCCCTATCAATCCATGTCCGGCGACGATGAAAACAATGTCGCCATGCAAATTGAAAAGGATCTTAAAGCGAAAAAAATTGATATGGTGATTCTGTGGGGACCTATGGCGGCCTATGTGGTTGGACAAAGTCCCAAAAACAGTTACGCAATGATTCCGATGAAACCAACCCCGGACGTGAAGTTTGATTTTGCTATGGCAATGGGGGTACGCAATAGCGATAAAGCAAGAAAAGAAGCCCTAGATAAGCTGATTGCCAACAAAGCGGACGAAATCCGGGCCATTATGACTCGTTACAATATTCCTCTACTACCGCTCTCTAAGCAGGCTATTCCTAAAGACAAGGATTAGTTGTTCGTTAAGGGCGACCTATCCGGTCGCCCCAGCAAAAAATGTTATTTACGATTAAATAAGCCAATCAGGTAAGCGAATCTGACTGCGCGTTCATGCGAGAGCTGATTCCATTGAAAGCGCCATTTCCAATTGTTCATCGTCGTACCGGGGATATTCATGCGATGCTCGGAGCCTAGCTCCAAAATATCCTGCATAGGAATGATTGCAAGAGTTGCAACCGATGCCAAGGCGGCATGAATTAACGCGCAATGCAAGGGCATGGCCGGATTGCCCAGATAATTGTAGATGTAGTTTCTTTCGTCATTGCTGATGCTCTGCAACCAGCCTAAAGTCGTGTCATTGTCGTGAGTTCCGGTATAAACGACGCAATTCTTTTCATAATTATCAGGTAAGTAAGGGTTGTCAGGGCCGCCGCCAAAGGCAAACTGCAAAATCTTCATGCCCGGTAAAGCGAACTCATCTCTTAACGCTTCAACTTCGGGCGTAATAATGCCCAGATCTTCAGCCACCAATGGAATGGCCCCATGCGCGGCTTTTATTGCATTTAATAATGCTTTGCCGGGCGCTTTGACCCACAGCCCGTTAATGGCGGTATCTTCATTGGCGGGTATTTCCCAGGCGGCTTCAAGCCCTCGAAAATGGTCGATACGAATAATATCGAACTGCTCTAACTGGGTTTCCATTCGATCGACCCACCATTGGAATCCGGTTCTTTTTAGGTGATTCCAGTTGTAATGCGGGTTTCCCCAGCGTTGTCCCGTTTCAGAAAAATAATCGGGCGGTACACCGGTTACAACAGACATTTCACCGGATTCATCGAGCTTAAAAACATCACGATGAGCCCAGACATCGGAGCTGTCGTAAGATACGAAAATAGGAATATCGCCAAACAAAAACACGCCATGCCGGTTGGCATAGGCTTTTAGTTCAAGCCATTGCCGAAAGAACACATATTGTTCGAATTTAATACACTCAATTTGGGTTTTTAACCGGCGACCGGCTTCTTTTATGGCTTTAGGCTCTCTTTCTTTGAAATGCTCGGGCCATTGGTTCCAGCTCTGTTGATTAAATTCAGCTCTAAGCGCTAAAAACAAGGCGAAATCATCGAGCCAGAAGGCCTTTGATTGGCAAAAACGCTCGAAGTTGTCTTTATCCAGTTGTTCATCGGATTCCAGGAAGCCGTAATAAGCTTTTGTTATCAGACATCTTACGGCGCAGTTACCGGCGCATTCTTCACATTTGTCCGTGCGTTGCAGCCAACCTTGCTTTACTAGCCAATCAATATTGATTAATGCCGGATTGCCGGCATGAGCCGATAGGCATTGATAAGGCGAACCATCGGCATGGGTCATGCCTAAAGGCAAAACTTGCCATACGCTGGCCCCGGAGTCTTGCAGAAATTTTACAAAATTATACGCTTCCTCCCCCAAATCACCCTGGCTACCCGAACCCGGTAATGAGGTAATGTGCAACAGAATGCCGGCGCGACGTTTATTTAAGATGTCATTCACACTGAGTGATCCCTTGTTTAAATTTTAGTTGTTAGCTTGTAGAACGCGCCCTTCGGTAATGCTTTTTTGAGCAAAAACGAAGGGCTGAGGACGAGCTTTTTTTATTGCGTTCCGGTCAGCTTTAGGTCAGTTCGACGCCGGGCCGCATTGCGCCGCCCATAGCCGGAGTGCCGGAGCCTTGGGTAAATGACATAGCCAGATAAGCGGGCGGTTCATCGCCCAGCAATCTGTATAAATTAGCCAAGTTAAGCCGGAATTGTTTTTCAAAGTTACTGACCGCTTCGCCGGGGTTATAATCGCCGAACCACCAGAACCAGTCGGAGCCTTCGCAAATAGCCAATTGAAGTTCAGCCTGTTGCACTTGCTTATCGGTTAACCGGCCCGCTGAAATGGCCTTGTCGAAGGTCCACTTAACGTCGCCCAGCATATCCCAGCCTCGATTTTTGTCGGCGTCGCCGATCCAGGTCGAGAAGGTGCCGTAAACCCAACTACCGGCAACTATTTTCGTCAGTGGTTTGACTTCAACATTGTTATGCAGGCATTCTGAAAAAGTGGTTAATTCAATAGTCGGGTGGCCGGCCAGCCGATGATATAAGGCGCTGAGAAAATGGTAGCCGTTATCGGGGAAATATTCCCAGGCATTTTCGCCGTCCATGATAATGGAAACCACGTTATCACCGGGTTCATGTGCGGCAATATTTTCCAGATGGCGGATTAAGTCGCCGACAGCGTCGTCGGCATGCCATTTTGAATACTCGAAACCGATAAGATCAGACAGACCGTCATCCCTGAAAAAGCAGGCGATATGGGTTCTTTGCAGCTTAAAAGGATGATGAACGCCTGCCGGTTTAAGATTTTCAGGTAGGTTCAAGCTATTATGCAGCACGGAACCTCCACTGGCCGTCCAGTCAAAACCAAAGTCACCCAATATTTTCAAGGTTTGTGCGCAAACGCTCCCTTCCGATGGCCAGCAGCCTTTCGGTTTAAAGCCGAACAAGCGCTTAAAGGTCTGCACACCCTTTTCAAGATGCCATAAAACCCGTTCGGCTCCGCCCGGATAGGTATCCAGCTCCGGTAAAGGGGCGCTTGGCATAGCGTCATGGGTTGATTTCAAGTCCAGCAACAGCGGCATGATGGGATGGGCGTAAGGGGTAACGGAAAGTTCAACTTGTCCTTTCCGGGCTAATGCCTTGTATCGGCAAATAATGCCGCTCAGCTGCTCGGCAATCACCTCTACAATTTCGATCCTGTCGTGCAGGGTATAGCCGCAACCTTTCTCGATTAAGCGTTTTATTCGGCTATCCGTTAGTTTTACCGTTTCACCCATCCATACCAAATGATACCAAGCCAGAATGTCGCTGATAAATTGAGAATTGACATAGGTTAAAGAGTCATAATGATGTTCGAGCCACTCGGCCATCTCAATCAATCGTTTGAAGGTCGGATAGCGGTTTATTTGCCGCTCCCGATTTGCCCGCATACAGTCTTTAACCAGTTTCATCCGCTGTTCGGGATCGGCTGGGATGCTCGGGTTAACCAGCGCCGCCAATAAAGGATCGGTAATCGAAATGCGGTCATGCAAATAGCCGTTGACTTGCCGGGCATATTCCTCGATTTGCTCCAGCAGTATCGGCGCGAAGTTCACCACCGCTTTGGCTTTCGGCACGGCTTCCAGATGCGCCGCCATATCGACATAGTCTTTAATAACATGTAGATAGGTCCACGGCAGCTTGAACTCCCCTGTTTGCAAATCCCTGTATTCCGGCTGATGCATATGCCAGCATAAGACTAATTTTAATTTGCTTTTATCCAACATAATGTCTTATTTTTATTGTTTTCACGGATGACAATTTGTTCCGAAATTTCGCGGCTTTTATCTTACATAATGCCGTTTTTGTCCCAGCATTTCCGGGGTCACTAAAACGACGCCGCCGGGACTGACATGAAACCGGTTTTGATCGTCCGCTTTATTTTCCCCGATGATGGTGCCTTCCGGAATCTCGCAGCCTTTTTCTATAATTGCTTTGGTAATGCGGCAATGACGACCGATATTAACTTCCGGCAGCACAATGGTGTCTTGCAAAGTCGTATACGAATTAACACGAACGTTGGAGAACAATAGCGAATGTCTGACCTTTGCTCCGGAAATGACGCAGCCGCCTGAAACCATGGAATCTACTGCTTGGCCTCGTCTTTCGTCGTTATCGAAAACGAATTTAGCCGGTGGTGTTTGTTCCTGATAAGTCCATATAGGCCATGTTTTATCGTATAAATTCAAATTCGGATTAACCCCAATCAATTCCATATTGGCCGACCAGTAAGCATCGATAGTGCCTACGTCGCGCCAGTAGCTTTGTTCGCCGCTTTGTAAATCCAAAAAAGGATAAGCATTGACCACGTATTTATCGATAACGGCGGGAATAATATCTTTACCGAAATCGCGGCTTGAGCTTTTGGTATCCGCATCTTTAAGCAATTGTTCATACAGAAACCCGGCATTGAAAATATAAATCCCCATAGATGCCAACGCGGTATCGGTCCGGCCCGGCATAAGGGGAGGGTGCTCGGGTTTTTCGACAAAAGCGCGGACTCGACGATTTTCATCCACATCCATGACGCCGAAAGCCGTGGCGTCTTGTAATGAGACTTCGATGCAGCCTATGGTTAAGTCGGCATTTTTTTCAACATGATCGGCCAGCATGGCGCCGTAGTCCATTTTATAAATATGATCGCCGGCCAGTACCAAAATATGCTCGGGGCGGCGGCTGCGCAGAATGTCGATATTCTGAAAAATGGCGTCGGCGGTGCCTTGATACCAGGAGTTTTCATCGTGTCGTTGTTGCGCCGGCATTAAGTCGACGTATTCGCCGAATTCGCCGCGCAAAAAGCCCCAGCCTTGCTGAATGTGCCGGATCAGGGAATCCGACTTGTATTGAGTCAGAACGCCTATCTTGCGGATGCCGGAATTCATGCAGTTCGATAGCGGAAAATCAATGATGCGAAATTTGCCACCAAAGGGTACAGCAGGCTTGGCGCGCCAATCGGTCATATTCATCAACCGCGAACCGCGACCGCCGGCCAATATGAGTGCAATGGTATTACGGGTTAAATGACTGACGTTATGGTCATGTTTTTGGTTGCTTGATGCTGACATTTTTCATCTCCATGTGGAATAGACTGACAACTCTTGATGTGTTTGGTAACATTCACTCAACTATTATTCCACTACGCCGAGGCTATTCATAGTGAAAAAGCAATCTAAAAACACACTTGATTCAGATGCTGTAAAAATCATGGAAGCTAAGCACCATGATCCTTTTTCAGTTTTAGGCCGTCATCTCAAGAACAATCGTATTCAAGTTAAGGTATATCTGCCTTATGCAGAAACAGTATGTTTTAGCCATAACGGCGCGGCGTTAACCCGGCTCCCCGATACGGACTTTTTTGAATATAACGCTGAACATGAACAATTGCCAGAACATTATCAATTGTCCTGGATCGATAAGGACGGTCATAGCCACGAAAACTATGACCCGTATGATTTCGGCACTCAATTTCCGGAGTTCGATCAGCATTTATTCGGCGAAGGTAAGCACTGGCATATTTACCAAAAACTGGGCGGACATATGCACCGCGTCGATGGCATTGATGGGGTTTTGTTTGCGGTCTGGGCGCCGAATGCGGGACGGGTCAGCGTGGTCGGCGATTTTAACCGCTGGGACGGCCGTTGCAATCCGATGCGCAGCTTGGGCGGCAGCGGCATTTGGGAATTGTTCGTACCGGATTTGCAAGTCGGCTGTTTTTATAAATTCGAAATATTAAACCGTAATACCCATGAACTTCTGCTAAAAACCGATCCTTACGGTCAGCAGTTTGAGTTTCGTCCCAATACCTCGTCCATCGTAATTCAGGAAAACAGCTACGCTTGGCAGGATCAGCAATGGATGAGCGACCGTGTTCGTCATAATTGGCTGCATGAGCCGATGTCTATTTACGAGGTTCATTTGGGCTCCTGGCGCCGCGATCATCTGGGGAACTTTCTTAATTACCGCGAACTGGCCGTGCAACTGGTCGACTATGCTAAAGAGATGGGTTTTACCCATATTGAATTATTGCCGGTGACCGAGCATCCGCTGGATGCGTCTTGGGGTTATCAAACCACCGGTTATTTCGCCCCGACCAGCCGTCACGGCTCGCCGGATGATTTTCGCTATTTTATCGATACCTGTCACCGGAACGGTATCGGCGTAATTCTGGATTGGGTACCCGCGCATTTTCCGAAAGACAGCTTTGCCTTGGCCCGGTTCGACGGCAGCGCACTGTATGAACATGAAGACCCGCGCAAAGGCGAGCACCGCGATTGGGGCACTTTAATTTATAATTACGGCCGCAACGAAGTTAAAAACTTTTTGCTGTCCAGCGCCATTTTCTGGCTGGAAGAATTCCATCTTGACGGTTTGCGGGTCGATGCCGTGGCTTCAATGCTGTATCTGGATTATTCGCGCAAAGATAACGACTGGATTCCCAATATGTACGGCGGCAACGAAAATCTGGAAGCGATCGATTTTCTCCGCGAACTCAATACAGTAACTCACGACCAGCATCCCGGCACCGTAATGATGGCCGAAGAATCGACGTCCTGGCCGCAGGTCACCCGGCCGACCTGGACCGGAGGCTTGGGTTTCTCGATGAAATGGAATATGGGCTGGATGCATGACATTCTGGCGTATATGAGCCAGGAACCGATACACCGCAAATATCATCACGACCAACTGACTTTCGGAATGCTCTATGCGTTCACCGAAAACTTCTGCCTGCCTTTTTCCCATGATGAAGTCGTACATGGCAAAGGTTCGCTGGTCAGCAAAATGCCGGGCGATGAATGGCAACGCTTCGCCAACCTTCGACTGCTGTACACCTTGATGTTTACTTATCCGGGCAAAAAGTTGCTGTTCATGGGTTGCGAATTCGGACAAGGCGCGGAATGGAATTTTAACAAGGAATTGGATTGGTATGTGCTGGACTATGCGCATCACAAAGGCGTACAAGCGTTGGTTAAAGACCTGAATAACCTTTATAAAAAACACCCGGCCTTATATCAGCACGATTTCGAGCATCAAGGTTTTGAATGGATCGATTGCCATGACGTACAACAATCCATCATCAGTTACCGGCGCAAAACCGCGTATGAAGATTTGATCGTGGTGCTTAATTTTACTCCGGTGGCCCGCGAGCAATACCGGATCGGCGTACCCACGGAAGGCACTTATACGGAAATATTCAATTCCGATTCCGGTTATTACGACGGCGGCAATATCGGCAATGGCGTCGCCTTGTCAGAGCCTACCGCGTGGATGAATCAGCCGCATTCCATCAGTCTGACCTTGCCGCCTTTGGGCGCCGTCATTTTTAAATTATAGCGATCGGTATCGCTACATTTTCCGCACTTAAAAATAGAGGATACAGATACCTAGAGCTATCTGTGTCCTTACCAAAGCTATTCTTCTGAAGAAGAAAAATAATAAAAAACCGCAACCGAGACAATGAAAAAAATACTTTTTGTCACCAGTGAAGCCCATCCTTTAATTAAAACAGGCGGCCTGGCCGACGTTTCCGGCAGTTTGCCCAAGGCCTTGGCGGAATTGGGTGAAGATGTGCGTATCATCATGCCCAACTATCAGGCCATTAAAACGACCGAAGAAGTCCGCTACTTAAGCACGGTCTATGTCAATAATTACGCGGTCAATCTTCTGGAAACCCGGCTGCCGGGGGGCGGCGTTATCGTATGGTTGGTCGACTGCCCGGAATTTTTCAATTTTCCAGGCAATCCCTATGTTGACGAACACGGCAAACCTTGGGCGAACAGTGCCGAACGTTTTGCGCTGTTTTGCCGGGTCACGGTAGAAGTAGCGATGAACCGGAGCTGGCTGGATTGGAAACCCGACATCGTTCACTGCAACGACTGGCAAAGCGGGCTGGTGCCGGCGTTGCTGTCTTTGGAATACAGCCGTCCTGCTACCGTTTTCACTATCCATAACATGGCTTACCAGGGCATATTCCCCAGCTCGACTTATCTGTCCTTGAATTTGCCCGGTCAACTGTGGAATCCGAACGGCATAGAGTTTCATCATATGCTGTCGTTTCTTAAAGGCGGATTGGCTTATTCGGATCGTATCACCACGGTCAGCCCGACTTATGCCAAGGAAATTCAAACCGCCGAGTTCGGTTACGGTCTGGAGGGACTGTTAAGTTACCGAAAAGATTTTTTGAGCGGCATTATCAACGGTATCGACACCGATCATTGGAACCCTGAAACCGACACCAGTATCAAGCAAACGTTTAATCATTTAACGCTGGATAAAAAACAGCTCAACAAAGCAGCGCTCCAGGAAAAAGTGTCGCTGCCCGTAGACAGCGGCATTCCCGTGTTCGGGCTTATCAGTCGCTTGGTCGAACAAAAAGGCATCGACCTGATACTGGAATGCCTGCCCGAGATGCTGAGTCATTCGCTGCAATTTATATTATTAGGCAGCGGCAATAAGGGCTTTGAACAACGCCTGCATAATTTTGCCGAAAGCCACCCGGATAAAATAGCGATTACCGTGGGCTATGACGAAACCTTGGCGCATATGATTGAAGCGGGCGTCGATATTTTTCTGATGCCGTCGCGTTTTGAACCCTGCGGCTTAAACCAGATTTACAGCCAACGTTACGGCACTATTCCGATCGTCAGAAAGACCGGCGGCTTGGCCGATACCGTCACCGATATTTTGCCGGAAACTCTGGACAACAATACCGCAACCGGCCTTGTGTTCAATGAAGCTAGCCCTGGAGCATTAATGGAAGCCATTAAACGTTCGCTGATTTTATACAGCCATCCTGACACCTGGAAACAGCTACAAACTAACGGCATGTTAAAAGATTACTCATGGAGCAAGAGCGCCAAACAGTACATGACCTTATACAGTCATCTTTAGCCGGTCGGTGAGTATTCCGGAAATATCTATTCCACGTCTGATTAAAAACAGGTTCATTCGGTTAAAAATTAAAAGAATTCACCACGAAGACACGAAGGACACGAAGAAATAAAAACTTTGTGTTTCTTGATGAATTAAATACCTTTAATCCGTTGTTACCCAAAGCGATTTCAAAACCAATCAAAACTATGTCGTTATCACGGTTGCCGGAGTGCAGGCTTTGCCTGCAAGCGCAAGGACCAACAATAGGCGCTTTACAACTGCAAGGACAGATAGTTTGCTCCCTGTAAAATCCGCATTGACCTCCAGGGAAGGAGGCAATGCCGCAAGATTGCCTGGAGCAATCGCGGCCCCCATCCCTGTGGTTTAAGGAAGTAGGCGGAAAACTGCTCTTCGGTAAGTGCCCGAGCACTACTTTACTGCACTCCTGCTGGAAATATACTGTGCGAGTTGTTCGGTTTATTTCATGCACATTCCTAAGCGAATTTGAAAACGCTGTAATATCTGTTAATAATCGAGAGGCTATCATGAAAAAACTATCAGTCATTGGCGCGCTATTGTTGACGGCTTGCGTCACCATCAATATTTATTTCCCCGCGGCGGCCGCTGAAAAAGCGGCGGATGACATTATCAAAGACATCCAAAAAAATACGCCGCAGCAAACACAACCCAAGCCCAAGGCAAGTTTGCCGGATTGGCAGGCGAGCGTTTATCGATTGCTGGATACGGCCATTAATGCGGTGGTGTCGCCCGCTCTGGCCGATGAGGCCGACTTAACCATCGACAGCGCTGAAATCAGGCAATTGCGCGCCGCGATGGAAAGCCGCTTTGCCGGTCTGCAACCCTTGTATGGCGCAGGCTTTATCGGCATTAAGGCGGACGGCTTGTTGGCGGTCCGGGACATTGACAGCGTACCGCTTAAAGACCGCAATCAAGTCAATAAACTGATTGCCGCAGAAAACGCCGACCGGCAAAGCCTTTATCAGGCGATTGCCAATGCCAACGGTCATCCCGAATGGGCGGCGCAAATCAAATCAACCTTTGCCGGTCGCTGGCTGAGCAATGCTCAAGCGGGCTGGTGGTATCAATCTTCAGGAAGCTGGAAACAAAAGTAAACATGGCCAATAGAAAAAGAGTTAGAAAGCAACTGCCGGTAGAACCGGTTAAAGTCACCATCGAGTCCTTAGCGCATGACGGACGCGGCGTGGCGCATGTCGACGGTAAAGTGATTTTTATCGATGAAGCCTTGCCGGGCGAAGAAGTCGAGTTTATTTACACCGAAAGCCGCAAGGATTATGCGGAAGGCAAAGTAGTCCAATTGTTTAGCCGTTCCGCCGATCGGGTTGAAGCATTGTGCGCGCATTACGGCGTCTGCGGCGGTTGCAGTTTTCAGCATGTCGAGTCGTCCGCACAGATCAGGATCAAGCAGGAGCTGCTGATCGATCAATTTAAGCGCATCGGCAAGACTGAAATTCCCGAGCTTTGGCAGCCGCTGGAAGGCCCGCATTGGGGTTATCGCCGCAAAGCCAGAATGGGTGTTAAATACGTCGAGAAAAAAAACCGGGTTTTGGTCGGCTTTAGAGAAAGACGGCACCCGTATTTGGCCGAGATTGACAGTTGCGTGGTGATGCACCCTATCGTCGGCACTCAACTGATGGCTTTGTCGGAAATGATCGGCGGCCTGAGCGTCAGGGATAAAATTCCTCAGATCGAAGTGGCTATCGGCGATGACCAATGCGTACTGTCCATTCGGGTACTGGAGCCGCCGACCGATGCCGATAAGGAACGGATGCGCGAGTTTGCTCATCAGCATGACATGTCGCTGTGTCTGCAAGCCAAAGGTCCGGATACCATCGTGCCGCTGGATGGGGAGCCGGAAGCGATACCGACTTATGCCTTGCCGGATCAGGGCTTGGCGTTTAAATTCAGGCCGGCCATGTTCACCCAGGTTAATTATGAAATTAACAAGCAAATGATTAACCGGGTTTTGGCGACCTTAGACCTGAATGAAAACGACTCGGTGCTGGATTTATTTTGCGGACTGGGCAATTTTACCTTGCCGATGGCAAAGTTTGCCGGTTTCGTCGTCGGCATCGAAGGCGATCAGCCTTTGGTCAATCATGCCAAAGAAAACGCCCGCCATAACGGCATCGCAAACGTTGAATTTTATGCGGCCGATTTAACTAAGGATATTAGCGATCAGCCTTGGGCCAAGCGGAAATACAACAAAATCATGCTCGATCCTTCCAGGGCCGGTGCGTCCGATGTGTTGCATCATTTTAAAAAATGGCAGCCCGAGCAGATTGTGTATGTGTCTTGCAATCCGTCAACCTTAGCGCGCGATGCCGGTATTTTAGTGAACGAATTGGGCTATAAATTGATTAAAGCCGGAGTGATGGACATGTTTCCGCAGACCGGGCATGTGGAATCGATGGCTTTGTTTGAGAAATAAAAGCCTGACTTCTTATTAACCGGGAGAGCGAAGTTAAAGTTTTTTTACTCGCCACGCAGCTTCGAAGAGCACGAAGTTTTTACTTCTTTGCGTCGTTCGTGGTGAATTGCTTTTTGCATTTTGTTAAAAAAACTTTTGCCTGCTTACTTAACAACGAGAGCCGGAGCTTGGGAATGAGCGGAAATAGTTTATTATTCACCATGAAGAAATAAAACTTCGCGCCCTTCGTGTCTTCGTGGTGATAATCTTTTTTACCATTCTTTGCGGATTGACCTGTTATTAATGAGAAGTTACCCAGGATTAAGTTGTGCAAAATCACCTTAGAGTTATCGCGGTACTCGTGTTAATAGGTGCTCTAATTATCGCAGGCCTCATGATTAGGCCTTATTACGCAAGTGTTGCCGAGCCGGTTAAAATCGGCGTGTTGCATTCCCTGACCGGCACTATGGCGGTCAGCGAAAAACCGCTGGTCGATGCGGTGCGCTTGGCAGTGGAGGAAATCAACGCTCAGGGCGGATTGTTGGGGCAATCGGTGGAAGCCGTCGTGGCCGACGGCAAATCCGACCCGAAAGTGTTCGCTGCGGAAGCCGAACGCCTGATTGAACAAGATCACGTCAGTGTTTTGTTCGGCTGCTGGACCTCCGCCTGCCGCAAAGCGGTGAAACCGGTTGTCGAAAAACATGAGCATCTGTTGCTTTACCCGGTGCAATACGAAGGCATGGAACAATCGGCTCATATTTTATACACCGGCGCCGCGCCCAATCAGCAGATTGTGCCGGGTACCCGCTGGGCTACGCAGAAATTTGGCTTGCGTGTTTATCTGGTGGGCTCGGATTATGTTTTTCCCCATACCGCTAATATCATTATCGGCGATTTGATTAACGCATCGGAGGGTAAGATTCTCGGTGAACGCTATCTGCCGTTGGGCGCGACCGACGTAGCGGAAATTATCCGGGATATTGCCCGAAAAAAGCCCGACGTAGTGCTCAATACCCTCAACGGCGACAGCAATGCCGCATTCTTTGCCGCGCTGGCCAAAGCCGGGCTGAGCGATCTGCCGTTGGTGTCTTTTAGCGTCGAGGAAAGCGGCATGCAGGCTTGGAATGGCGGACAACTTAACCAACATTACGCGGTCTGGAGTTATTTTCAATCTTTACCGGGGGAGGGCAATCAACGCTTTGTCAGCGCGTATCGGGCTCGTTTCGGCGCTGATCGGGTTACCAGCGATCCGGTCGAGGCCGCCTATGTAGGGGTGAATTTATGGGCGCGGGCGGTGCGGGATGTTAATTCCATTGAGCCGGGCCGGGTCAATCCGGCTTTATTGCGGCAGAGCACCCGGAGTCCTTCCGGGATAGCGGCGGTCGATGCGAACAGCCGCCATTTGTGGAAGATGATGCGAGTGGGCAAAGTCCGTAGCGATGGACAGTTCGAGCAAGTGTTTGTGTCCGTGGCTCCGCTACGGCCGATGCCTTGGCCCAGCTATCGTAGCCGGGATGCTTGGCAAGATTTGTTGGAAAGAGACAGTCGATGATTTGCGGCAAAATTACTCCGCGCCTGATGCTGGGCTTTTTGTTGCTGTCGTCGTTGCCGTTGGCGGGACTGGCTTGGCTTTACGTCCAGGCTTTCGAGCGTACTCTGCACCACTTGGAACTGGAAAACCTGTCATCCCTCGCCGATAAAAAGGCGGATCAAATTAACGCCTATATTAACGAACGTCTGACCGATAGCCGCTTACTGGCAAAATCGTTCGCCGCTTTCGACACCTTGCAGGCCCATAGCGACGCCCAAGCCGGCCAAGGTAGCGTATTGTCGCCGAACTACCGAGCCAAAGAGCAACTTTACCGGGATTATTTTCGCACTCTGCTTGATAGCGTGGGCTACTACGATTTACTGCTGATCGATACGCGCGGCAATGTTGTGTTTTCTATCCGGCATGATTCCGATTATAAGAGTAATCTCAATACCGGCCCGTATCGTGACAGCGCCTTAGCCACTGCTCATCAGGAAGCCATCGCGCTGTTCGATATGCAAATCACCCAGGCCCAGCCCTATGCGCCCGCCGGCAAGCCCGCCATTTTTATCGTCGCGCCGGTGTTTAATGCAGGCAAAATAATCGGCACTCTGGCTTTGCAAATGGATCTGGATAAACTCACCGCCGTCACCAGCGACACCACGGGTTTGGGCAAAACCGGCGAAACCATCTTGGCGCAACTTGACCGTGATGGAGCTCTGTATGTCGGCACTATGCGGCACATTCCGGATGCGGCTTTTCGTTATCACGTCCCGATGGATAAAATAGCCAGGCCCATGCGCTCGGCGCTTGCCGGCGAACATGACAAGGGAATTCGCTATGATTACGCAGGTGTGGAAGTGATTGGCGCTTGGCGCTATTTGCCCGCTTTGCGTTGGGGCATGGTGGTAAAAATGGATACCTCCGAAGCTTTCGCTCCGCTTTACCGTTTACAAAAACTCGGTCTATTCGCATTGGCTCTTGTGTTGCTGGTGGCGAGCGCCGTGGCCTTGTTGTTCGGCCGCGCCCTGGTGGCGCCTATCCGGCAGTTGATGACTGCTACCGAGCGGATTGCTGGCGGGGATCTGAATCGCCGCGCACCGTTGGTAGGGTGTTATGAGTTTCAGCAGTTGGCTGTTTCTTTTAATACCATGACCGAGCATTTGCAATTTAACTATGAAGATCTTGAACGACAGGTTGAACAGCGTACAGCCGATATCAGGCTGGCGATGGAACAGCTGAACGATGCCCAGCATATTGCTCAAATAGGGAGTTGGGAACTGGATTTAACTAACAATCTGTTAGTTTGGTCCGATGAAATCTACCGCCTGTTCGAAATCGATAAAGACCGGTTCAGCGCGACTTACGAAGCTTTTCTCAATGCCGTCCATCCGGAAGACAGCAATGCCGTTAATGCAGCTTATAAGCGCTCTTTAGAGACGCAAAAACCGTATGAAATTACCCACCGATTGCTGATGCCGGACGGCCGGGTTAAATACGTGACCGAACGCTGCGTATCGTACTTCGATGCGGAGGGCAAGCCGCTCCGGTCGGCAGGTACGGTGCAGGATGTCACTGAACTTAAACAGGCTGAGCTGGCGCTGAAACAGCTGAATGAAGAACTCGAACAGCGGGTACAACAGCGCACCGATTTATTGCAGCATGCCAAAGAAGAAGCCGACCGGGCTAATAATGCCAAGTCTGAGTTTTTGTCGCGGATGAGTCACGAGCTGCGTACGCCGATGAATGCCATTATGGGCTTTGCGCAGTTATTGGAGAGCGACCGGGAAACGCCGCTGACTCCCGATCAGGCTGATAATGTCCGCGAGATTAGCCATGCCGGACTGCACTTATTGGAATTAATTAATGAAGTATTGGATTTGGCGCGCATCGAAACCGGCCGCATTGAGTTATCGCTGGAGCCGGTGGAAATGCGCTCGCTGATCGGCGAATGTAAGGCATTGTTACTGCCGTTAAGCTCGGAGCGCGGGATCGAACTGACTCTGAAGATAGACGGCACCGGTACCGTACAGGCAGACCGCTTACGCTTGCGCCAGATATTGCTTAACCTGTTGTCTAATGCGGTCAAATATAATTGCGATAAAGGCAGTGTGCACATTAGCTGTCAACCTGTAGCCGAAGATAAAGTCAGGATTTCGGTACGCGACAGTGGCCGCGGCATTGGGGCCGAGGCTTTGCCGCGCTTGTTTAAACCTTTCGAGCGGATAGAATCCGCTTATGACGGTATTGAGGGCGCCGGTATCGGCTTGGCTTTAACTAAGCGTTTGGTTGAAGCGATGAGCGGTAGCATCGGTGTAGAAAGCGTGGTCGGGCAAGGTAGTACTTTTTGGTTCGAGCTGCCCGCGGCCGAAGCAAAAGACTATAGCCCATCCGTGGTCAGGGCGGATACTGCGCTGCAGAACACCTATGTGGCAACGCATACTGTGCTTTATGTCGAAGACAACCCGGCCAATCTGCGTCTGGTGCGAAAAATAATTTGCACCCATACCCGCCTGCTCATGCTCGATGCCCGAACCGCTGAAGCCGGCTTGGAGGTTGCGATAGCGCAGCATCCCAATCTTATTTTGCTCGACATCAATTTGCCGGGCATGAGTGGATTTGAAGTTTTGCGCCATTTACAAGACAATCCTGCAACCTGCGATATTCCGGTGGTTGCTATCTCAGCCAACGCGATGGAGCGGGATATAAAAAAAGGCCTGGCCGCCGGCTTTGCCGATTATTTGACCAAGCCGCTGGATATATCAAAGCTTTTGTCTTTGCTGGATACTTTGCTTAAATGAAGACATGGCAGCGGCGTACGCGCCTTTTCCGTTTGGGATTAATTGAATGCAGTTAGCGCGCCCTGCGCTATAGGAGTTAAACATGTTGTTACGAGCGCTGACGACCGACGACCGCGATGTTTATGCACCTATGCTGTACCGATCCTTCAACACTTGGTATAACGCGCATGGTTGGCCGTCCGATTATTTTGCTTGTACGCCGGAGCAAGCCGGTATTTTTCTTGATATTTACAACGATATCAGCCCCGGCAGCACTATCGCCGCTTTCGATGCGGCCAACGGTCGACTGATGGGCGCTTGCTTTTTTCATCCTCGCGAGCATCATGTCAGCCTCGGCATCATGTCGGTTAACCCCGATTATTTTCAGCAGGGGGTAGGGCGGGCATTAGTCAACCACATTATCGATTTTACCGAAGCGCACCGCTATGAGGCGCTACGCTTGGTCGGCAGCGCGATGAATATGGATTCGCTTTCTCTCTACAGCCGCTCGGGTTTTATCCCTCGCTGTAGTTATCATGATATGGTGCTGCCGGTGCCGCTTACCGGGCTTCAGCTGTGTTACCCGTGGCGCGAGCAGGTGCGTGACGCCGTTATCGCTGACCTTGATGCGATGGCCGCGTTGGAAATGGAAGTTAGCGCTATCAGCCGGATAAACGACTATCGCTATGCGATTGAAAACCCGCGCGGTATGTTGCAGGCTTTGGTATTCGAAAACGCTGACGGGGAGATTGACGGCTTTATGATTTCAATCAAACATCCCGCGCTGAATATGCTTGGACCTTGCCTGGCGCGAAGCGAGAAGGCCGCGTTGGCGCTAGTGCTGCAAGCGGCCGAACGCTTTCGAGGCGCAGCGCCGTTGCTTGTGGTTCCGATGGACAAACGCGAATTGGTCGAAACCCTTTACGATTGGCGCGCGCGTAATGTGGAAACGCACCTGTTTCAGGTGCGCGGCAAATTTCAAGCCTTTAACGGGGTCAGCATGCCGAGTTTTCTACCGGAGACCGGTTGATCCGTGCAAGTGTTTGCGGCTCAATACAGAAATTGATTAGGAGGTAAAAATGGATACGACAACTTCGTTAGAAATTATTCGCGCATTAGCTAATGGGGCTGATCCGCATACCGGCGAAGAATTACCTGCCGATAGTCTTTACCAGCATCCGCAGACCATACGGGCGCTTTTTGTTGCAATACAGGCCTTGGAACGGCTCCAAAAAGCCGGTGTCCGGCAGCAACGACTGCCTGAGCATGCGGGCGTAGCGTGGTCGGCTGAAGAGGATCGGCAGTTGATTTCCGGTTTCGATGCAGGCAAAACAGCCCGGCAACTTGCTAAAGAGCACCAAAGAACGGAAGGGGCTATTCGGTCCCGCTTGATCAAGCATGGCAAGATACAGTTTTAAAGCCGGGGAGGCTGAAGTTATCAAGCGCATCCGGTAAAAAGTAAGGCGGATATTGATCTTGCCTGATGTGCAAAACCGGGCGTACAGTTGCTGTAACGCCCGGTTTTGCCGGGAAGACCGTTTAATTGCCGGGAACAATCATAGGTTGGAAGGTGAAAACATTCGGATTTTTAGTATCGACAGAGACTTTGATCCAATGTAGATTCGGGCTACCGAAGGTTTCGACGCGGGTGAAGTTTTTGACCAGATGCGCTTGATCCATCAGCGGTTTATCGACCTTGTAAAAATGCGTATCGCCATGAACCAAAGCAACCTGACCGCTAAACGCACTGGTTTCTTCAGTCAATGCGGCCAAGAAAGCATCGTAACCATCATGAGACGGTAAGCCGTCGACCACTGAAGTTCTTTCGTTAACCGCTTCCGTTTCCGGCATGTCGAAAACAGGATCGGCCTGTATCACAACCATAACGCCGGCCGCTTTCTGTTTTTTTGCAAGTGCAAATGATTTGCGTAGAAAATCGATATTGGCCGCATCGCGCGCTACATATTCTGCATTATCCGCGTCGCATTCCGTTTGCGTGCGGACGCTTTTTGAACTTAAGCATTCGCCGTCGTTAACTTTGTTATTGTTGCTGCCCGGTATATTCAAGCCGACAAAAACCACGCCGCCGTGCGTCCAACGCGTATTTTCCGAATACAATCCTTGCGCCGGACCTTGACGATGCAGTTTCATTTTAGTTTGACCGAAGCTGAAATCGTCAACGAACAGTGTTTGGCGAAGATAATCAAGACGTTCCAGGCTGTTATAGCTGCCGTTATTGGTACGATGGCAATCGGTCCACTCATTGTCGCCGAGCACATAAACGGTTGGCGCTTTAACCTTGTTAAAAAAATCAATGGATTCTTGTCCGATTGAACTGTCGGTGCATTCGGAACTGCCATCTTTGGTGTCGCCGTCGAATACGGTGAAAGCCAGTTTTGACGCGTTGATGTTATCGACCAAACGGGTCATTTTATCGCCGTCTTTCAGACCGTCGCCGTTTTTGGCGTAAGGCATGTCGCCCCACAAACCGAATGAAAACGAGCCTGCATGGACGGCAGGTGAAATCGGCAGACTCGCTATCAAGCCCAATACGGCATAGCCGACCAGTTTTGTTTTCTTGTTCATTATTAGCCTCTGTAAGTTTATGTAATCGGACTTATGAGGTTAACAATGTTTGGTGACACTGGAATGACGCGGAGGTTACATTATTAATACAACAGCGATAAAGTTTAGCGCGGCTTATCCATATCCCTTAAATGCCGTGATAATAGCCGTCTTTGGAACTCCGGCCTGTCGGCAACGGCTTTTCATAAAGCGCCACCGGGGTTCCGTCCAGAGCTGTAAGCGCTTGCTTTAAGGCTTCTTTGTTGAATTCATGCGGGTTCCCGTTATCGGCTTTTTGAATGAGTTTTAAGGCTGTATCTAACTTCTGCTCGAGCGTTGTTTCCTCGCCTTCCAAATCAGGATGCGCCTCTATGTAAAGAACATTGTCCAGCCATCCGACCTTGATAGCTTGTTTGACTATATACACCGGCGTGCCTACCGGAACCGAGTTGTATAAAGCCTCAATGTCTTCGGGATACATGCGAACGCAGCCATGCGTTATCTGCATACCGATGCCGTAAATCTTGTCAATATCGGTGCCGTGTATCAGATAGCCTCCCGGAACGGCCAGATGCAGCATATAAGCTCCCAAAGGGTTATGAGGGCCCGGCTGAACCACAGCAGGCAGCGGGTCGCCATTTGCCGCATGTTCGCGCCTTATCGATTCGGGAGGATGCCATGCCGGATTTTTAACTTTTTGCACAACACTGGTTTTACCCAGAGGCGTTTTCCAATCTTGCCGGCCTATGCCGTGAGCATAAGACATCACCTGCGCCGCTAAGCCATTTTTAACCGGCGGATAATAATACATCCGGTATTCGGCAATGTTTAAGGTAATCCCTTCATGAGGCGTATCCGGTAAAATACGCTTGTTGGATAAACGAATAATCTCGTTCTTTTTGACATGCCAGCGGTCAATATCAGGGTTCAAGCGGACGATTTCCGTTTGCCCCAGCAAAAAGCGCCTCGCTATATCCAATAAGGTCTCGTTTTGTTCGGCACGGGTTAACGGCACATCGTCATGGAATTGAGTGATAACGCTATCATTGCTGTTTTCCGGCAGATTATAGGTGGTGGCATTAGCAATACTGCCGGTAGCGGACAATAAAATTAAACAAGCAAATAGCGAACGAGTTTTCATGGTGATCATTTTCTCAGGATTATTAATAAAAAACTTAAAGCCGTGGGCTAAGCTCTAAACGGTTAATAGAAAAACGCCCCAGGCAAGAAAAGCAAAGCCTACTGTTTTGCAAATAAGCGGCGCTTGTAAAGGCAGGAATTTCTCCACTATGACCAGTAAAGTGATCAACGCCATTCCCAGCAAGTTCATCACGCCGACGACAAACATGATCAGCATTTGCGCCCAGCAACAGCCGACGCAATAGGCGCCATGCTTCACTCCCATGCTGAATGCGCCTGTAGCGCCTTGTTGCCATTCATTTAATAAAAAACCCATAGGCGTTTTGCAATGTTGCAGACAGGCGTTTTTTATCGGCATAAATTGGTAAAAACCGGCCAAAAACAAAATGCCGATTGCCGATGTTTTATTTTGATTGTCCATCATCGGCGATAACCACGACAGTTCGTGCATTTGCCATTGCAACAGCGCTAACGCGCTACTGAATAACAACCATACCCCGAGATAGCCTGAAATAAACAGGTAAGTCAATTTATAGGGAGCCGGATGTTGCCGTTTGCACACCTTGGTAAACGCCAGAATCATGGGGATGGCGGAAGGCAGCATCATCGCCGCCATCATCACCGCCCACATTAAATAAACTAAAGCGAAGTCGGTAAAATGCCATGCCGACGGCTCTGAGGGAGGCATCCACATAGTCGACATCGGTTGTCGCGTCATTTGGACATACTGGTAAAACAGATAAGTCCAGGCGGCAAAAATCACTGTCAGGACAACTGCTAAAATAAAGCTCTGTTTGCTAAACCTAGCCATTAGGGCTGATAAACAAAGGCTGAAAAAAAGCCGTTACGCTCGGAAAACTGCCAGTTTTTATCGTAATCGCGATACTGATAGTTTTTTGATCGGGCGACAATCGCGGGATGACTTGTTACTACGCACAGCGGCGGATTGTTTATTTCGGCTTGCCCGCCCGCTATGCCTTGAATGCTTTCAATCTCAGCCTGGGCTATACCGGGAATAATCAAGCAATGACTGTCGCCTTGTTGGCGATAGTCGATTTTGACTTTTTTTACGCCTAACACTTCATCGACAAAGCTCATTAAAATGGCCGGATGGCCGCCTTGTTGACCGCTAAAGATTTGTACAATCGCATCGAATTGGCCTTCATCGGCGCGCTCGTCAACATATAATGCCGCTTGCCAATTGCCGTCTTTCATGTGTCCCGGCGCATAACAGGCCATCGCCACATTCAAACCATCCAGCGACCGGTCATGCAGATAGCCTTGATCGATGTGCCATGCGACCAGTAGTTTACAATCGCCTTGTGTCGGCGCTTGCAGCCAGACACAAGGGCAGGCGGTTTCGCAATTACAGGTTTCAAAATAACGGCCTTGCACTATCCAGTTTTTCGTTGTCGACATGCTGCCTCCTAAAACGGTTCTTTAAACGGTCTTAAATCCAGTTCATGGGTCCAGGCGCTCGGATGTTGCCGGTGAATAGCCCAATAGGTTTCGGCGATGGCTTCCAACTGTAACAAGCCGTCCGGACCTTTCGCTTTAACATAGTCGGAAAATTGCTTTCTTGCCCGCTCACCGTCGATCACGCCGTCGATGACGGTATGCACCACATGAATGCCTTGCGCAGAAAATTCCCTCGCCATGCCTTGCGCCAAGGCTCTTAAACCGGCTTTTGCAGAAGCGAATGCGGTAAACGGCGGCTTTCCTCTTAACGATGCGGTGGCTCCGGTAAAAAACAATGTTCCTTTTTGCTTATCCTTCATCACATTAACCGCTTCCTTGCCGAAGAAAAAAGCGCCCAGGCAATTTTGCTTCCAAAGCGTGTAAAAAGTTTTTGTATCGGTTTCCAGCAACGGCGACGGGATATTGCTGTCTACATTGTAAACGGCAATATCGACGTTATAGTTCTCCTGTAATGCCGTCCTGAATAAGTCGGCGACATCGCGTTCAACCGTTGCATCGGCCACCAGGGTGCTGACTGAACCGCCGTTTTGCCGGATTTTTTGGGCAATTTTTTGAAGTTTGTCTTCACTTCGACCGGCGATAAAAACATGCAGGCCTTTTTTGGCAAAAAAAATTGCGAGTGCGGCGCCCAAGCCTTGTTCCGGACCGACGCCGATGATGATGGCAGAAGCTTTTTTGTCCATACTTAATTTCCAGATTTAACTTCGGTTAGAGGATTAGGGTTTTCCCTGGCAAACAGCCGATTTATTCAGCACGAAGATATGAAGAAAAAACGTAGACTTTGCTTGTTCCCAAGCTCCGGAGACTGTGAAAGTATTCGTTTTAGAACAAAAGCAAAAGCATTCACCACGAAGACACGAAGTTCACGAAGGAAAAATAATTGTTTTAAACTCAATGTATTGAAAGCTTCATGTCCTTCGTGGTGAATAGGCATTTAAATTAATTTGGATAATAACTTCACAATATCTACAGCTTGGGAACGAGCGGAAATAAAACTCATACCTTCGTGGTGAACAACCTAGCTGTCTATTATTTCCTGCCGAATATCAGCGAGAAATTATTGGCAGGCATATTAATCTGCTCTTTTAATTCCAAGCCATGATTTGCTGCCGCCTTTTTCAGGTCGGCGATGTCTTTTAAACCCCATTCCGACACGCCTGCCGAACTTAAGGTGTCATGAAACGCTTTATTGGAATCGGTGGTAAAAGTCCCTTCCACTTGAAACGGGCCGTAAATCAGCAAAAAGCCATCGTCATCCAATAAATGCGCGGCGCACTTCATCATGCCGTCGGCGATTGAAATAGGCGCCACCTGAAAAATATTAATGCAGAAAATGGCCGAAAACGGGGGCAATTTGCCGGCGTTAAACCACGTTTCAGGATTGGTTAAATCCAAATGAATGGGGTCGGCAATATTATCGTTGTTGTGATCGACTGACAGCTGCTTGATGTTTTCAAAAACTTCTTCATCCTTATCCGAAGGTTGAAAATGCAGGTGCTCGAAATGCGGCGCAAAAAAGTTAATATGCATACCGCTGCCGCTGGCGAGTTCTAAAACGTTTCCCGGATCTTTGGGCAGTTTTTCTTTTAAAACGCCGAGTAACGGCTCGCGGTTGCGGTTTCCGGCCCAAGCGACATATTCGCTTAACGGATGCGGATCTAAAGGCGGTTTATCTTGGCTCATTTGTTAACTCCTCGTTGTGGTTTGATTGCAGCTTAAGCAAGAGCAAGTGTTGTGCCAGTAATTGTTTGAAATAATTATCTTGGATTACAACGACTTGATTTTTATCTTTACCTGGTTAGCGAAGCTGTGCTTCAATTAGAGAAAATTAACTTCACAAAAACATCATGAATAACAACTCGCTTTCCGATTTAACGCCGGTTTTTTTCCTGCAAACCTTTATCCTTGAGTTGATGCATGCCAGCGAACAACAAGGACAAAAGCACTGCGAGCAATTGATCGAACATATCGCCAAAACCGCCGGCTGCTTTTTTGAACAGACCTATAGGGAAGAGACCGGTAACAGTCAACTACTGGGCATTGCAAGCTATACCGAATTGATCCTAAGCCTTAAAAACAATATCGGCGGCAAATTCTCACTGGCTTCCAGCAACCAAGATTGTATTACCGTGACTAACAGCAGTTGTCCGTTCGGCGACCGGGTTACCAACTTTCCCGAATTATGCAGAATGACCTCCAGCGTTTTCGGCGGCATTGCGGCCAGAAATTTCGGCTACGCCAAAGTGGAAATCAAGCAAAGCATTGCCCGCCACGACGGCCGGTGCGAAGTCTGCGTTTACACCCACCCGAACGCGGCAAAAGACCGGCCCGGAATGGAATATACCGATACCACGCCGGTTAAAGAAATGCGGGATATTAACGAGCTGCATTCGCGCATTGAACAAAGCATGCAGCAGATTTGGCGTAAACAAAGCAATCGGCCCGCCAAAAAGCACCAGCCTCCGGCGATTATCGCCAAATCGCCGACCATGCAGAAAATATTGCAAGCCATCGAAGTGATTGCGCCCACTCAGGCCACCGTACTGATTCAAGGGCAAACCGGCGTCGGCAAGGAGTTGATCGCGCGCGCTATACATGCGATGAGCGACCGTTGCGATAAGCCGTTTATCCCGATTAACTGCGGCGCGATTCCGGAAAGCCTGATCGAAAGCGCGCTGTTCGGCCATGAAAAAGGCGCGCTCACCGGAGCCATCGAAGTGCATCAAGGTTATTTTGAGCGGGCCGAAGGCGGAACCTTGTTTCTGGATGAAGTCGATACCCTGTCGCCGGCCGCACAAACCCGCTTGCTTCGGGTGTTGCAAGAAAGCGAATTGGAACGGGTCGGCGGCAAGCAAACCTTGTCGGTCGATCTCAGGATAATCTCAGCGACCAATAACGACCTGGAAGAATTGGTTAAACAAGGCCGGTTTCGCAATGACCTGTATTACCGTATTAACGTGGTCCGCTTAAGCATTCCGCCGCTGGCCGAACGTCCCGAAGACATGCCTTATCTGGTGCAATTGATCGTACAGCGATTGAGCAAGAAATATAACAAAGCGGTTGAGTCGGTCAGTCGCGAAGTCATGCAAAAAATTCGCGCTTATCCCTGGCCGGGCAATGTCCGCGAATTGGAAAACATGTTGGAACGCAGCATTTTATTTGCGACCGGTACGGAAATGACCGAGTTGGATTTACCGCTTCCGGCTAAAGCGAAGAATCTTGAGCAATGGAAAGATATAAAAGAACAGGCGCTTGCCAAGGCTGAGCAGGCATTTCTTGAAAGCGCGTTAAAACAGCATCGGGGCGATGTAAAAAAAACGGCGGAGGATATGGGGGTTACGTCTCGGGCGGTCTATACCAAGCTGAAAAAGTATGGGGTTCAGTTGGCGGAGTATCGTAGGGCTTGACCGGCCCTGACTTGGCAATGCGCACAAAATAACTTCGGCAAGCGCCTCCCGCTCGGCACTTGCTAAGTAAGTCGGTGTAGCGGTAGCGTAACCCGACATTTTTGCGCGAGTGTGTGGGGGTTACGTTATCTCTCTACGCTTAATAAGCTAACCCGACTTACTACTTGGCTGTTTTTTTCAGCAGTGCATCTTTCACTGTAAGTTAACATGTCTCAAATAATCTACCGTGATAATCTTAATTGATGAAGTATCTCCATTTTGAAAGGAATCCATATTTATTTCTCCTGAAATTTCAAAATTTACCTGAATTCCTGGACTATTATTTTTTTTTGCATTTTCAACATATTCACACAGCTTCAAAGAGGGATGAGTTAATAAAACATAAGCTGCTGCTGTTCCGTACCTGTTGGAGCCAGCAGCGTAAATTGTTGTAGGTCGATTAATTCCTTTGTGACACCATCCCCACATAATGATAAGTGCTCCTTTCTTCGACCGTTCATTTTCTACATCAACACTCACCTCAAAAAGCTTATCTGAAATTGGAGAATAAGAAGCCATGTACATATGTCTTATAAACTGGTCATCTCGAAAAATAAAGCCAGGGAATCCATGAAGAAAACGTAATACCCATAAATTGGACAGCGGTCCAGCCCCAAATAGAGTATTTTCCTCAGAGAACTTCTTTGATAGTTTATTTACCTTGCTATATTCCCTCTCAACAATATTAGAAACAAGGAGTTCTGGGAATGTGTGATTTAATTTTTCTTTTAATATAGCTCGAAAAGTACTTTCCACCGGCTCACCGCTACAAGAAAAAGTTGGCACTACCATATTTAATGTTGGTTTTATATGATGATCTAGTTCGGTAAGCCAAAGAATATGCGTCCACAATCTGGAGAAATATAAATCATTAATCAGACAAATAAGTTTCTCGAATTGTAAGCGTCCATAACCAACAGGATAAGTGGTATCAAATAGCTCATACAACTTACCATCAATTCTTGATCCAAGATTGATCAGTTCATCAAATCTCCCAGTACTTAGGCTTCCTCTATTAACTTCTGTTTGATGCGAAAAATAGGCATCTCTCTTTGCAGTTAAATATTGTTCTATACATATGCCAACTCTCGCAGTTATATGCTCCGTAGCGATATGGTGAGGAATATAATAATGTAGAATTCCCCTTGTACGTGCTGCTTCGTTTATAGCTTTATATACTTGGATATGGTCTTCATTTTTATCACTTTTAGCGGGACCAAATACAAGATGCGGATCAATTTCTTTTATTAAAATAAATAAAATATTTTTAATTATATCTACTGATATATTGGAAAGATCACCATCAGGCATATCCAAAAAATGCACATGTTCTCTGTTTACACCCAGCACCTTAGCCGCCTCTATGGCTTCATTCTTTCTATTTGTGGCAACAGCCTTATTTTTATGGGTTGTTACTATAATAATGTTTATTTCCCAAGAGCTGGACAGCTTTTTAATGGTTCCACCAGCGCCAATTTCTATGTCGTCTGGATGTGGACCTATAAAGCAGGCTTTTAACTTTTCAGCTACTTTCATCTAGTATCCTATTCTATTAATTTTACCCTATATTAGAGGTCCTGTATTTGATTGGCGTAACAGAGTTAAAAATATCAGGATTAAATATATAACAAGGTCATCATATGCTCTAGTTATAATAACATCCGTTTCGCAAATATAGTTCTTATTACCTGGAATATAATTATCTAAAATAATATCGACATAGGCCTTTCAAGCGGGACGGGCTTTGCAAGCCATATGCGCCAACTTAAGGAAAAGCGGGGGGCTGGACGGGGTATTTAACCCGTCCACACGTTTAAGTGTTTAATGCAACTCATTGATAAAAAACGTTACTGTCGGGGCGAATGCCCCGACCGGCACTTTTCAACTTTCAACGACTTAGCTCTGAAGTTGGCGCATATGGGCAATATGCCCCGTCCGGCTGGGAGTATCGTAGGGCTTGACCGGCTCTGGCTGAGTAATGCGCACAAAATAACTTCGGTAATTTAACCCGGCTTGTTACATCAAGGATGCGGTGAACGCAGTGAACCGCATCAACCGAGGCCGCCGCGAACAGTGCGGTTCGTTCCTCCCCGCACCGGCTCTATCCAGCTTGTCGGCTACGGCGTCAAAACCGGCATATCAACCGCATCGGGAATAAGGACAAACGCAGGCGATGCTCCCGCCGAAAGCTTGAAATCGTTAAAATTAATCCTCCAATAACCGAAGCTATCCGCCGTTGCAAAGTACAGCACCTGATTCGCGTGATCGCGGACTATTCGCCATTGGGTAAAATCGCCGCTAATATCGCCTTCCTTGTCGATGCATTGCCCATGCAGCACCGTTATTGCCGCAATAACATTCATCACATGGGCGATTGCCGCGTTAGTGTTGCCCGATTGGGCTTGCAGCCATGTTTGCGAGAAATCCAGATTCATCACGGTGCGGACAAAACGGTCGGCAGGCAGCGGAGAGAACGACAACCCGATAGTGCCGCTGCCGTTTCCGGCGCTGGATACCTTCAATCCCAGTATGTCCTTAGTCTTTTCCTGAGTGTTGGTTACGCCCAGATAGTTTTGCAGATTGCTGCGCTGCCAGTCGATAAACGGCGCGTTGGTCATGACGCCGAGATCGCTGTTGTCGGTCAGTTCCAGCTTGCCGTTACGGAATTCAAGCACCAGACTGTCGCCGTGCTTATCGTGAAACTGAAAGTGCAGCGGCAACAGGTTGGTGACTTCATGATTGAAAGTCAAGTCGGCGCTGAACTGCAAGGGGTCCCAGAAACCGATTTGCTCGCCGCTGGAGGTGGCTTGGCCTTGCTGTATTTTCAGAAGATCGGCTTTGAGTTCCGCGACTGTTGCGTAATTGGCGACGGCCCAGCCGCAAATATCCATCGCGGAGACCAATTTTGCGTCGGCCGGCGCGTCTTTCGGGGCCGGATAAATCGAGCCGGGCAACCACAGCGACGCTGCTGAAAGTCCTTCGGTGTTCATTGCATCGCTGACTTTTTTATCCAACAGCGAGAAGTCGAATTTTGCACCGATGCCGAGAAACCCGAATTTTACCTGCCATTCAAACGCTTCTCGGTGGCTGAACAGGGCCGGAACGCCCTTCATGTCCGTCCCGACCGGAATGGCGGCCAACTGCCATTTGAAAACTTGTTTGAAATCCATGGTACGACCGGAAATGCGAAAACCGCTCGGTTGGGGAAGGATGAATTCGGTACACATATGTTTTTTCCTGTTGTTGAGTGTAAGTTATGGATTGGGTGATGCGGCGATAACTGGGTTTATGGGGGGGGGCTTCTCAGGCGGAGCTGGGGAAACGGCGAATGGTTTTAAAGTCCCGTTCATTACATAAACACTGTTTCCAGTCACGATGTTGCTCTAGTTCTGTTGTTTCTTCTTTTACGGTTAGCGTTTTGAACGATGAGCCGAGTAGGTCGGGTTAGGCGCTAGCCGTAACCCGACACACACCACGTAAAATGTCGGGTTACGCTACGCTAACCCGACCTACTCGGCTGCCCCCAGTTATTCATTTTTTATAAAATATCAACAGATCATCCATAACTGGATCGATTTTTGTTTTTACTCCTTGCCATTTAAATAAAGATAATCCTCCTTTGCCGATAAGATGATAATTTGCATTAGCAATAACTGATTTCTTGTCTGAAATTGAAATGTCGGCTGTTGACAAATAAGTTCCTAAATCCCAAGACCGTCGAGCGGTGTATGTTAAATTGAAGTCACAAGCATCGGGTGCTGGTGTTAGCTCCATGTAATATTGATCTGGTTTGCCAATATCCTCACTTTGAAGCCTTGCCTTATCCAGTGTTGATGCTATAAATTCACTCTCTATGCTGTGACGTCTCAGTCCGTCAGCAATAACTGGCACAAAGTCTTCCATACTAACTTTTGGGTTTTCTCTGATACAGATGCGCCTTACGTTATAGCTCGCGTCAAGCGGTTTAACCGTTACGGATGTGCATCCAGTGGCGAATGAGCCAACGATTACAGCAGCAAATAATTTAATCACGTTAAGTATTCGATCTAAGTTGAGGTCAATATGTCGCTTTTCGTCGCAGTATGGATATCTAATGATCATCAATTGTTCCTAAATGGCTAATAAATTATAAAAATTAAAATTCATTGTTATTTCATTCTGTTATATGAATTTAGTAGGTCCTAAATTAAATTCAGCTAGCGTCAAATAAACGCGCGGTAAGCACAAACACCTACAACGGAAAAGGATAATAAACTCAAACGCTAGATACGGCAATCTTTCACCCGTAATCAGCCTCCTGGATGTTCAATAGTCGGCAACGCTCTTCAAATACGGAACAATTACCACGGAATACTGACGATTGAGGCTACGGAGCCGATGATGGAAAGGAGGTCAGTTATTGATAGCGTGAAAAAATGAAATTTGATGCGTAACGCAAAGCTAAACGGGCGGAGTGCGGAGAGTAACTATTAACAAGCGCCAGGATACCGCGCGCTTCGGTTGAGCATCGGATTAGGTAATGATCAAAGCAGCTTGACCAGGGCGGCAACTATACCAATGGCTAACGCTATAAGTGCGCCTAATTTGATGATAAGGCGCTGTTCCAGTTCGCGCATATCGCGGCGCACGTCTTCTATATCTCGGCGAAGCTCGTTTTTAACCGATAGTAAATCTTCTTTAGTGACCAAGTTCTTGAGATTGACCTCTAGAACTTCGGACAGCGCCACGGCTTCGGCTTGGGCAAGAGGAACTCCGGCAGCTTTTAAGGTATCCATCATTTAGCGCCTCAACTTAATGTGCCTTGGTTGTTTTACGGAAAATACTTATAAATATCTTTACGATGCAAAAATCGGGTGAAAATAATTTCATCGTCTACTATTTCAATGCCTATTCGATATTCACCTAAACGAATACGATAAAAACTATCGTAGCTTTGCATTTTCTTTAGCTGATTAAGTTCGGATAAACTGCTTGCTGATTTGCATTCATCCACGATTTCTTTGATTTTGTTTAACAGCTTTTGATTCCGGACTGCGCGTAAATCTTTAGCAAATCTTGCTTCAAATTTTGTCTTCACTATCTTCTCCATTAAGAATGGAAAAAATTTCATCTTCCGCAACAAATTCGTTATGCCGTCCATCGATAATGGCGTTAGCCAAGCCGACTTCTTCTAATGCTTCCAGTATGATTTCATGTAAAACGCCGCGGTTGGTTCTAATTAAATCAATCATGACTTCGGTTAGTAATTCTTTCGTTTTTTCATCGTTGAGCGATAGGGTTGCAATCATGGGTTTTTCCTTGCAGAGGGTTCGAGTGGTAGGAGGCCGTTCTCTTGATTTTACAATATCATTACTGTTTCGGACGTTGAAAATGCAATATAACTAACTCGTCCGGTTAGGAGGCTATAAAGTCGGTGTTGTTTACTCCCTGATAAATTTTTTCCGCTGTATTCATAGCCTTGATCTCATAAATTAAATTTTTACGAGTCCTGATCTTGCAGCTAATGTGCATTTGGGCAAATTCTACAGTCAAAACTGCCATGCAACCTGCTGTTTTTTGCAAAGCTAACACGGTCGTAAAATGAATTCGAGCCGGCGATCCGCCATGCATAACAGATGCTTGCTGATTCGGACAGTCCTCCTATGTATAATAGTTAACCTTAATAAAATCATGTTGTAAGAGGTTATGGCAGAAAAAACAAAAAAACGCGGCTCCGGCCGGTACGGCGATAACAAACCGGCACCCCAACCCAAGTCCCCATCTTCGCATTGGTTTAGAAATCTGGTCGTGGTTTCCATGGTAGGTTTCGGGTTTGTGCTAATCAGTTATCTGGGGTACCTGGATTACAACGTTCGCACACAATTCGAAGGTAAACGCTGGTCGATTCCGGCGCGGGTTTATGCCAGTCCGGTAGAGCTTTACGCCGGATATAATTTAAATGCCGCAAAGTTTGAGGATTTATTGCAGGCGCTGCATTACCGGCTGGATGTGCATTTGTCTTCCGAAGGCACTTATTTTAAAAACGGCTCGCAAGTCAGCGTCAAAACCAGGGATTTTACGTTCTGGGATCAACACCAACCCAGCAGTGTGATGCGGGTCAATTTTAACGCTTCGGGCATCGCCAATATCGTCGATGCGACGCAAACCAAAGACTTGGCTATTGTGCGCCTGGACCCGGTGCAAATCGGCAGTTTATATCCCACGATCAAAGAAGACCGGATTTTAATTAAGCTGGAAGAAGCGCCGGAGATGCTGATTAAAGGCTTGCTGGCTTCGGAAGACCGGGATTTTTACCAGCATATCGGCATTTCATTTAAAGGGATCGCCCGGGCGATGTGGATGAACGTGCTGGCCGGCCATATGGTGCAAGGCGGCAGTACCATTACTCAGCAGTTGGTTAAAAATTTTTATTTGACCTCCGAACGCAGTTTGTCGCGCAAGGTCAAAGAGGCGTTTATGGCGCTGATTTTGGAATATCGCTACAGCAAGGACGAAATTCTGGAAGCGTATCTGAATGAAATATATTTGGGCCAGGACGGCGCCAGCGCGGTGCATGGTTTCGGTTTGGCTAGCGAGTTTTATTTCGGCAGTTCGTTAAAGGACTTGCCGCTGGAGCATATCGCTTCATTGATTGCTTTGGTTCGCGGGCCGTCGGAATACGATCCGCGGCGTTATGCCGACCGCTCGCTGCAACGGCGTAATCTGGTGCTGGAAGAGATGGAAGCGGAAGGTTATATCACTAAACAACAAGCGGCTGCGGCAAGAGCCAAGCCGTTAAATGTGATTGCCAATACCCATCGCTCGACCAATCGCTATCCCGGTTTTCTCGATCTGGTCAAACGCCAGTTAAGACAAGATTACAAAGAGGAAGATTTAACCTCGCAAGGGTTGAAAATCTTCACCACATTGGATACGCGGGTTCAGGATGCGTTGGAAGATACGCTGTCTAAAAAGCTGGATCAACTGGAAAAACTGCCTAAAGCTAACGACCTTGAAGCAGCGGCGGTAGTAACACGCAGAGATAGCGGCGAAATAGCGGCGTTAATGAGCGGACGTGAAGTCGGCAGTACCGGATTTAATCGTGCGCTGGACGCGGTCAGGCCGATCGGCTCATTGATCAAGCCGGTCGTATATTTGACCGCGCTGGAGTATCCGAATAAGTACACGATTACCACGCCGGTCAGCGATACGGCTATTTTTGTTAAGGGCGCGGGCGGCAATGATTGGAGCCCTAAAAATTACGATCATGCCGAGCATGGAACGGTCGGTTTTCATACGGCCTTAGCGCATTCTTATAATCTGGCTACGGTTCGAATCGGGATGGATATCGGCGTCGCCAGAATCGCTAAAACCTTAAGGAGCATGGGCATTACCCGGCCGGTTGATTTGTTCCCGTCGTTTTTGTTGGGAGCCGCGCAATTAACGCCGATGGAAGTCACCCAGATTTACCAGACTTTCGCCGGCGACGGCTTTTCCACACCGTTAAAAGCGATTAGGGCGGTGGTTGCCGCCGACGGGGGGCGCTTACAAAGTTATCCGTTTACGGTCAGGCAGGTGATTGATCCATCGGTGACTTATATCGTCAATACCATGCTGCAGGAAGTGATGCATGAAGGCACCGGGCATTCGGCGTATTCGTCTTTTCCCTGGAATTACGGTTTGGTCGGCAAAACCGGCACCACTAACGATGCCAAAGACAGTTGGTTTGCCGGTTACACCGGTGATTATTTGTCGGTGGTCTGGATAGGCCGCGACGATAACAAACCGGCCGGATTAACCGGGGCGACCGGCGCTTTGCAGGTTTGGACGTCGTTAATGAAACAAATTTCAACCCAGCCGGTAACATTGATTCAGCCTGACAATATTAAGATGGCTTGGATCGATCCGGCTAACGGCTTATTGGCAAATGAAAATTGTGCAGGCGCCAAACCGTATCCTTTTGTTGCAGGTTCGGCGCCGAATGAATCTTCGCCGTGCATGGACTCGCCTGTTAATCGCGTGGAAACGTTGATTGATGAGTTATTACCGAATAATTAATAAGGCTATTTATGAAAAAAATTACAATTTTCGCCGCTTTAATCACTCTGCTGCTGTTTAATACTTTGGGTTATGCCGAAGATCAACCGGTCAGGCAGTTAAAAGCATTTTTAAAAAATACCAAATCGCTGACGGCGGATTTTAAGCAGGTATTGATTAACGAGGCGGGCAATCCGACCCAAACCAGTTACGGCGTTTTTTATCTGCAACGGCCGGGGAAGTTTCGTTGGGATTATTTAAAGCCGTTTCAGCAACAGATTGTTTCCACCTCCGGGAAAGTCTGGTTTTACGATACCGACCTGGAGCAGGTGACCGTCAAAAAGCTGGATGAATCGGTGGGTTCGACACCGGCCTTGCTGTTAAGCGGCGAAATATCGCTGGATGACAATTTCACTATGGAGCAACAAGGCGTTGACGGCGAGTTGATGTGGATCAAATTATTGCCTAAAAACCAGGAGAGCAGTTTTAAATACGTGCTGATCGGTTTGAATAACGATTCATTGGGCGGCATGGAGTTAAGCGATAATTTCGGCCAGCTGACGCGCATTTATTTTTCCAATGTGGTGTTGAATCCGCCGTTAAAACCGACCTTATTCGAGTTTAAAGCACCCAAAGGTGTTGATGTTTTTTCCGATTGAGAAAAATTCAAGGGCTAAAGGCGCAAACTGTGCATATCCTTAGCCCTTCTTTCGCCCGCCGCTATGATCTTCGATGATTTAACCAAACCCTTGGCCGACAGGATGCGGCCAAATCAATTAGCCGATTACGTCGGCCAGCAACATATCCTGAAACCCGGTAAGCCGCTGTATGAAGCGATAGTCTCGGGACACTTGCACTCGATGATTTTCTGGGGCCCGCCGGGTACCGGCAAAACCACCTTGGCGCGCATTATTGCCCAGCATTCCGATGCCGAGTTCATGCCGATTTCGGCGGTATTATCCGGCGTTAAGGAAATCAGAGCCGCAGTAACCGAGGCTAAAAAAATTCAACTGGAACGGCATCGGCGCACCATTTTATTCGTCGATGAAGTGCATCGTTTTAATAAGTCGCAACAAGACGCTTTCCTGCCGCATGTCGAAGACGGCACGGTTTATTTTGTCGGCGCGACCACCGAAACCCCGTCTTTTGCGCTGAATAATGCGTTATTGTCGCGGGCGCGGGTTTATGTGCTGAACGCGTTAACGGCCGATGATTTGTTGGCGGTGATCGATAAGGCCCTAGGCGATAAAGTACGGGGTTTGGGTGAGTCGGCTATCGAAATGGCCGATGACATCAAACAGCAGTTCGCCCAAGCCGCTGACGGCGACGCCCGCAAATTGCTTAATTTGCTGGAAATTGCGGTAGAACTTGCCGCCGCCAAAGGCGGGACTGCGATTAACGAAGCGATTGCCCGCGAAGTACTGTCCGGTGGGGTACGGCGTTTCGATAACCAAGGCGAAGAATTTTATAACCAGATTTCGGCGCTGCATAAATCCGTGCGCGGCAGTTCGCCCGACGCTTCGCTGTATTGGCTATGCCGGATGATGGATGGCGGTTGCGATTTGTCTTATTTGGCCCGGCGCATTGTCAGAATGGCTTCCGAAGACATCGGCAATGCCGATCCGAGAGCCTTGCAGATTTGCATTAACGCGTGGGAAGCCCAAGAGCGCTTAGGCAGTCCCGAAGGCGAATTGGCGCTCGCGCAAGCGGTCGTTTATCTGGCCTGCGCGCCGAAGAGTAATGCGGTGTATGCGGCTTATAACGCGGCTATGCAAGATGCCAGACAAAGCGGCAGTTTAGGTGTACCGGTGCATTTAAGAAATGCGCCGACCCAGCTGATGAAATCGTTGGATTACGGTAAAGAATACCGTTATGCCCATAACGAACCGGAAGCTTACGCCGCAGGGGAGAATTATTTTCCCGATGCGTTGGCGGGCAGACATTATTACCAGCCGGTAGAGCGTGGCCTGGAAATCAAGATCAAGGAAAAATTAAAACACTTGAAGGAGCTGGATAAAAATAGGCTGGACGGAATTTGATTCACCACGAAGGCGAAGACTCTTCGTGGTGAATATTAAATCGTTAAATTAATGTTTATTCCCGGCCGCTGAATACGCCTAACAATTGCAGCAGGCTCATAAACAGGTTGAAGATCGATACGTATAAAGAAACAGTCGCCAAGATGTAGTTGGTTTCGCCTCCGTGAATAATTTCACTGGTTTGAAACAAGATCATGCCGGACATCAGCAGAATAAACATCGCCGATACCGCCAGCGATAAAGCCGGTATTGCAAAGAACATAGCGCCCAGCCCAGCCAAAAACGCAACCAGTACGCCGACCATCAAAAAGCCGCCCATAAAGCTGAAATCTTTGCGCGTGGTTAAGGCGTAACCCGAAAGACCTAGGAAAATAACGCCGGTGCCGCCTAAGGCCATCATAATCAACTCATGGCCGTTGCTGAAAGCCTTAATATACATCGTTAAAATAGGACCTAGAGTCAGCCCCATAAAACCGGTCAGGGCAAAAACGAAAACCAGACCCATCGCGCTGTTGCTGAACTTGGTGGTTAAGAACAGCAAGCCGAAATAACCGACCAAGGTAACGATAGGGCTAAAGTGCGGCAGCTCCATCACCATGGCCAAGCCTGCGGTTATGGCGCTGAAAAACAGCGTCATCGACAACAACAAATAGGTGTTTCTCAGGACTTTATTGGTCGCCAGAACGCCGGCTTCCTGGTTTGAAATAGCGGTATTTGATCTCATTGGATTGAACTCCTTAAAAACGGTTAATAAAAATAGACCGCTAAATCTTACAAGAGTTTGGCGGCCTGGGTAAAAATATTTAGTAGAATATCGGATTATTAAAACTCACAGCCCCGGATTATGACAGAAAATACAGAAATAACCCCTTATGAATTGATCGGGGAAGAAGCGGCCTTACTGAACCTGGTTGAGCGGTTTTATTTTTATATGGATACCTTGCCCGAAGCCGCCGAAATAAGGGCTATGCATGCGGCGGATTTGTCGGGTGCAAGCGCTAAATTGTTCAAGTTTTTGTCCGGCTGGATGGGCGGCCCTAATTTATTTATTGAAGAATACGGCCATCCGATGTTAAGGCAGCGGCATTTTCCGTTTGCGATAAACGAAGCGGCAAGAGATCAATGGATGTTGTGCATGAATAAGGCCATCGATGAAATGACCTTACTGGATGCGGATTTCAGGGAAAACCTAAGCCAGGTGTTGCAGCAATTGGCGACGCATATGATCAACCGGGATAATTAGGGGGGGAGGGCGTACTGCGCGCGCTTTTCCCGGTAAAAATGTTTCAAAACCTCCAGCGAGATTACCGTCATTTTTAATCTACCTTTTTCTTACCATATTCGGCGCAGTCAGCGGGCCACGCAGATGCGAATTATCGTCACCCTCGGTAAAGTCGAAGTCGTCGCGCCGCCAAAAGCCGCAGAGCATAGAATTCATCAGTTTGTTCAGGCCAAGCAGCAGTGGATCATCCAAACCTTGGCTAAAATTGAAGCTCACAGTCTGCATCATAAAAGCTTGGCGCCCGCTGTTTACGGTCATGGTGCTGAAGTGCCTTACCGGGGCGCGTCGTATAAATTGGCGGTAACAGCGTCAAAATTAAAAAGAATAAAAATCGAATTTGCCGAGCAATTTATTGCTCATGTGCCTGAGGCTTTGATGATTGAAGAGCATAGCGCCGCTATCAAAGACGCCTTAATCCGCTGGATGAAAAAACAATCGAAAACTCAGGTCGAGCACTGGGTGAAACAGCATGCGGAAAGAAAGCAGTTATTTCCGCAGACCATTAAAATCAAAACCCAAAAAAGCCGCTGGGGCAGTTGCGGTATTCACAACGACATCAATATCAATTGGCTGTTAATCATAGCTCCGCCTGAAATCCTGGAATACGTCGTGGTGCATGAGCTTTGCCACATCAAAATCCGGAACCATTCCGCGCATTTTTGGGCCTTGGTCGGCGAGCATTTACCGGATTATCAACAACGAAGGCAGTGGTTGAAAAAACACGGCAGTAGTTTGATGATGGGCTTGTAGGAGTATGGGCGATGCTATTTACCTTACTGTCAAATAAGTTTGAGATTGCGTAGTCCGTATGAAGCTGTACGGAATACCGGAGCGATCTACGCTCCATTCATATGACCGATTGGTATAAGTCTTGCTACGCAATTAAATAAGCTCAAAAGTAACATGAATTCAGCGTTGTTTCTGTCGTTATCACAACATCGTTAGCATTCAATGTTAGATGGCTGACAGAAAATGAATCGTATTACAGATGAGCTGGTTTTTAAACTAATCTTCTAACAGCGAGGTAATTACTATGGCGGAGTTTTATGTTGAAATAAACGCTCAGGGCAATGGAGAGCATGTGGTTCATATCTCTGAGTGTTCTTTGCTTCCTTCCAAAGAAACAATGCGGTATTTAGGCTCAATCAGCAATACTAAAAGCGCTGTGAAAAAAGCGGCTGAACTATTAAGAAAGCAGGCTTCCGGTTGTTCTCACTGTACGCCTGCGTACCAAACATTCTGATTAAAGTTTTCCTGAAAAAAACGCAATTCGGTCGGGCATGAGGTTTATGCCCGACATTTCAATGTTTCAGATTCGGCAATGGCTTTAACGTTTGCTAATGCTGATTTAGTATCTTGCACCGCTACTCACGATAAACTAACCAAGCTGACATGGTACAGATTGTGGCTCGCTATCGCTCGCACAATCTAACCTTATTCGTTAGGCTACGAGCCAATAAAGACGGTGTAATTAGTGATGTTTGTTTTACAAGGCATGTTTAAGTAAAGTTATTCCTATCCATGTAAAACCTATTGTTGTAACGACAAAACTTATTGCCGTATAAACTTTCCATATAGTTTTACTCCAAAAATCTGGATTAAAGGCAGCAATAACAAAAACAGTTGGATTGGCAAAACCTCCGATTGCGACACACCAACAAGCAATAATTGGTAATTCAATGCCAACACCATAAAAAACCAAATTAAATAGTGCCATAAGTGCATAATCAACATGGGCTCTAATCATGGTTTTATAATCAACCAAAAATTTTTCGTCAATACCCTCAATTGGAAACCAACGAGCAAATGTCATTAACCATGCTGACAGGATTAGTGCAGCCATACATGCTACACCACCAATTAATAAAATTCCCATAATTATCCTTGATTTATATTTATAAAAGAAAATACCCAGTGTAACCTAGCGTTACGGTAAGGGGCGTGCCGCTCAGTGAATTTAAGCGAAGCGGTCGCACCTTGATAAAAACCAAAACTTCAAAACCGCCAACGGGGGTACGTCCCTTTGACTGACTTGTTATGTCAAGCACAACCACGAAGGCCAAACTATCACTAAATAAAAACTAATGTAGATAAAACATACGATGCAATACCCGACGCTCTTGTGCCCGACTGATACACCTTAGGGATGATGCCTTTTTCAAAATACGACAGCCGGACGGGGCATGTTGCCCCGTTCGAAACGTTTTGCGTTGGTTAAATGTAACCGCTTAACTCGGACATCGTAAAAACGTTAGGAACGAGGTTACAAACCCCGTCCCGCTTGGGGTACTCTGTGTACTTCATTGTTAATGATCTTGAACCTCTGCATTATGTCTGGCCCCTCGTGCCCTCATCGCATATACCAAGCCAGACCATTTACAACAGACGAAAGGCGATTAACTTTGTTTGTTAATAGGTCGAACTGCTCTGGATGGTAATCAATATCTTCAAATTCTACTCCCTCTCCATGTGCGCGTATGCGAAAGCGGGACATGCTGTTTGGGCCAGGATCCTCACCTCCTGTCTTGTACATCCATACATCATGCATGAGACGATTGCGTTCTTTCACTACACTATCAAGTTCACGTCTAAGGACTTTGAGAATCTTCTTTTCATCCGTGCCGATGTGGGATTTCCATCTTTCGTAGAATACTGAGAAGAATGCACCAACGATCGGTGACGCCGTTCGATCAGCAATAGCTGTATTCATCCTCATCATTTGTCCATATTCGCAAAAAGGAGCGATGAGTTGAACTGTGGACGTTTCAAGTGAGTGCAATAGGCCTGAAAATGAAACTACAAACTTACCCAGAGCTGTGTATGTTCGCGTGTAGAGCTCCGCTTGCTCAGGGGGGGGATTCATATCTGTTTCCATGCAGCTTCTAGGCCCAGCGTAAAGCTAACCCGGTGCGTCCCGGAAAGTCGAAAAAACAAAACCGCATTGTAATCGTTCCGCGGTTGGGCGCAATGTGGACATTCATGTTTATTCTGTTCCCAATTAATGATTGGAAAAACGGGGGCAAGTTTTGCACTGTGCATGATAATACAAACCCAATTTAATCAACCCTCGTAAGCCAGTATCCCGGACGCCGTCGATGATGCGCAAACGCCGTAATCTGCAATCCATCAGGAATCACCCGGTAAAACACCGAATAAGGGAAACGCAATAACCCGGTACAGCGAATCCCTGATGGATGAACTAAGCGCCAAGCTTCCGGTCTTTCTATAATCAAGGCGATAATTCGCTCAAACTCATGAATAAGCGATTCTCCGAGTTTGGCTTGCTGCTCTTCGTAAAAGCGAACAGCCTCTATGTATTCAGCTTCCGCTTCGGGTAGGAAACTATAGTTCACCGTAACAATGCACGTACTTTTTTTGCCACTTCCTCACCGGGAATGGCCTGCACTCTGCCTGCATCGAATTCAGCAGCACGATGCATAGATGCCTCTCCCCACAAGCGGTCAAATTCCAGATCGGAGATTTCTTCAAGGCTTAACAATAGCCGTTGTACTAAAACGGCTCTATCCTGAATGGGTAGAGAGAGGATTTCAGATTCAAGTTGTGCAAGATTCATTGTAGAAACTCTATCCTGTTTTTGAGTAGGGCTTAATTATATAGATGCAAAACAATGCATCAGCGTCGGTCTTATGTTCATCAGTTGTATAAATCTTAAATCCAGTCTACTGCAAACGCCCTAAGCTTCCCAATCAAAGCGTCCATTCCTGACACAAACGAATCCCTCATCAAAGCCCTGAGCAACACATCATCTTCCATGCCCAGCAGATCAATAAACAAATCCTTTTCCTTTTGATCCGCCATTAAATACTCGTCTTCCAAATACCTGTTCAACAAAAAATCCAGCTCCTTAGTCCCCCGCCGACATTGCCACTTTAACCGAGCCAGTTCGTCCATCAGCCCAACTTTCTCTGCACCAATAACTTCTTGGTTTCGGCAATCGCCTTAGCCGGGTTCAAGTCCTTAGGACAGGTATCGGTACAATTCATAATCGTATGGCAACGGTACAATTTAAACGGGTCTTCGAGTTCGTCCAGCCGTTCGCCGGTGCTTTCGTCGCGGCTATCCACCAGCCAGC